>WBZT01000122.1_pt1 | contig 64869 bp, 48 predicted proteins | sample 5204241 | NCBI WGS metagenome assembly WBZT01 (sample SAMN12344358, study PRJNA552823) | activated sludge metagenome | biome: Activated sludge suspended growth; feature: Nitrification reactor; material: Wastewater; isolation source: activated sludge from nitrification reactor of wastewater... | reverse complement strand
CCGCAACGTTGCGCGAATGAGCCTGCTGCTTGCAGGGCTGCCGATCACGCTTGGCGGTGTTACCGTGAACAGGCTTTGCGGCTCCGGTATGCAGGCGGTGATAGACGGCTCAAGGGCTATAATGACGGGCGAAGGAGATGTAATTCTTGCCGGCGGAACTGAATCAATGACACGCGCCCCTTTTGTTATGCCGAAATCACAGGAAGCATTCGGCAGGGCTAATGCAGTTTATGATACAACCATTGGCTGGCGTTTTACAAATCCGAAGCTTGCAAAAATGTATTACCCTTATTCAATGGGCGAGACCGCGGAGAACGTTGCTAAGCGTTACAATATTTCAAGGGAGCGCCAGGATGAGTTTGCGCTTGCTTCGCAGTTAAAGGCAAAGGATGCGATCCTTGCCGGCAAGTTCCGCACGGAAATAACACCGGTTGAAATAGTAAATAAAAAAGAAACCATAGTTTTTGAAGTTGATGAATTCCCAAGGCTGGATACAACGATTGAAAAGCTTGCGAAGCTTAAGCCGGCATTCGCCAAAGAAGGCGGAACGGTTACTGCTGGCAACAGTTCAGGCGTAAATGACGGAGCTTGCGCGCTTCTTCTTGCCTCCGCTGAAAAAGCAGATGAGCTTGGATGGACTAAGCGCGCGCGTATAGTTTCTTCGGCGGTAGCAGGCGTTGAGCCTGACTGCATGGGGCTTGGCCCGATACCCGCAACCCGCAAGGCATTGGAGCGCGCGGGGCTGAAGCTTGAGCAGATCGATCTTATTGAGCTGAACGAAGCCTTTGCGGCGCAGGCTATTGCGTGTGTTGATGAGCTTAAGCTTGATATGAATAAAGTAAACGTAAACGGCGGAGCCATTGCTTTAGGCCACCCGCTTGGAATGAGCGGCGCGCGGATAATCACCACGCTTCTGCATGAAATGGAAAAACGAAATCTTAGGTACGGACTTGCCGCTATGTGTATAGGTGTTGGACAGGGTATCGCAGCAATTATTGAAAGGACATAAAAGGATTACGGATTGGAGATTGCGGATCATTTCACCAGTACCGGAATCATTATTTTAATAAATTGCGACAATTCCGAAATCACAGATCCGCAATCCGATATCACAAAAGATGAATTTACCGAACACATTAAGTCTGCTTAGAATACTGTTTGCACCGGTATTTTTATACCTGTTCCTGTCAGATTCTGCCGCCATGGTTTCGGCATCGTTTGTTGTGTTCACGATCGCGGCTTTAACAGACTGGTATGACGGCTGGTACGCAAGGAAGTACGGCTTCAAGACCCGCTGGGGCCAGTTTCTTGATCCTCTTGCGGATAAGATACTGACTTCCGCCGCATTTATTGGATTCTACCTGATGAAACAAAAGGATCCGCTTTTTTTGGGTGGAACAGAGTTCATACCTGTAATAGTTCTGATAAGCATAATAATCTTCCGTGACCTTGTACTGACTGTTGCACGCAGCATACAGGAGCTTCGCGGCAGGGAATTCCGCACGTCGATGGTTTCAAAAACCAAAACATTCATCCAGATGTCTTTCATTTTTCTTATAATTGGCATATTGTCCCTGGCCGCGGTTTCAAGCCCATCATCTTTATCTGTAAGTTTAATTAACTATTTGCATTCAGATATAAATTATTATATATTGCTTTTGATAACCCTGCTTACCGCGGCGAGCGGAATTTCGTATATATTTGAATCGAACGCATCAGAAAATGAAACAAAGGTCTAAATGGCTTTCAGGCTCATAAAAGAAAAACAACCGGTTAACGAAGAAGTAAAGGTTCCGTTCCCGATCACATTATTGGGCAGCGGTTTCTTCATCGGTTTTATACCAATTGCATCGGGTACATTCGGCAGCCTCCTGGCTTTGGGAATATACCTGCTGCCGCATGTTTCGGAGTTCTACTACCTTACTTTGATATTGCTGTTCGTGTTCATCATCGGCGTTTACTGCTCAGACCGTATGCGGCAGCGTTACGGCGATGACCCTTCACAGGTTATAATTGATGAAATAGCGGGTCAGCTTTTCACATTCCTTATCGGTTCGGTCGTGTTCGAGCTTTTTTTTCCGTTCAAGTCTTTTGATCCCGATACGGCATTCGATACCAAGCTTGTGTTCGGTATAATCGGATTCTTCGCATTCAGGTTTTTCGATATTGTGAAGCTTGAGCCGGCGAAGTATTTTGATAATAAAGATTCCGGCTGGGGCATTATGATGGATGATATTGCTGCCGGTCTCTATGCGGGTATATCATCGGCAGTCTTGACGCATCTTGCATGGTACCAGTTCCTCAGGAAGTACCTGGGTTAATGCGGCATTTATATTCTGCAGGATTTGGTTTGTATTCTCTTATCAGTATATCTATTAGTTCCAAATTTTTTTCCATATGAGATCAATAATCTTATCGATAGGCGATGAAGTTCTGATAGGGCAGGTGATAAACTCAAACGCCGCTTATCTCGGCAAAGAGCTGCTTGCGCTCGGTATGCCCGTTCAGCGGATAGTCACACTGCCTGATAGCGAAGAGGCGATATTGAAGGAATTCCGCGACGCCTTTAAAAATTATGATGTGATAGCAGTTACCGGCGGATTAGGTCCAACACACGACGACATCACCATGAAGTGCGTGGCCAGGTTCTTTAAAAGCAAGTTTGTGCTTAACGAAAAGGTGCTTCAGCATGTTAAGAGTGTATTCCATAGGCGCGGGATCGAGATGCCGGCTGTAAATATCGGGCAGGCACTGGTACCCGAAGGCGCGGTAGTGCTTGAAAATAAAACGGGCACTGCGCCGGGCGTACTTCTGGATAAAAAAGGAAAAGTATTCTGCGTTATGCCGGGTGTGCCTTACGAGATGAAGTATATATGTACAACCGGATTTTTCCCCTACCTGCAGAAGAAATACAAGAAGCGCGTAAGGCAGGTTATAAAGAACAGAACGCTGCACACTATAGGCATAGGGGAATCACTGCTTGCGCAAAAGCTTGGTGATATTGGTAAAATTGTCCGCAGCGGGAAAGATTTTGAAGTAAAACTCGCGTTCCTGCCCTCGAATTACGAAGTACGGCTCAGGATAACCGCTTCGGCAAAGAGCGCGGTAAAAGCTGATAAGCTGATCGAAGATACTGCAGCCTTCATAAAGAAAAAGGCGGGCAGGTATGTTTACTCAGATAGTGAAGGCTCTATTGAAAAAACAGTTGGCGCGATTCTGAAAAGGAAAAAGCTTACAATATCCGCTGCGGAATCATGCACCGGCGGATTGCTTACCAGCAAGCTTACTGATATTGCCGGAAGCTCGGCGTATGTAATGGATTCGGTTGTCAGCTATTCGGATTCTGCAAAGATAAGGCTTCTGGGCGTTAGGGCGGCGACCATAAAAAAATTCGGCGCGGTAAGTGAGGAGTGTGCCGTTGAAATGGCAAAAGGAATAAGGCAGCGTTCAAAAACAGATATCGGTATTTCTGTTACAGGCATAGCAGGACCCGGCGGCGCCCGCCCGCAAAAGCCTGTTGGACTGGTGTGGATAGGCTACTCGGACAAGAAGAGATCATTTGCAAAGAAATTTATATTCACAAAAGACCGTTTGAGAAATAAGGACATCATGGCAAAAATGGCGCTCGAAATTGTAAGGCAGCAGTTGATAATGGGCAATTAGCAATGAGCAATCAACAATGAGCAATTAACAATGAGCAATGAACAGTTAGCAATGAACAATGATCAAGGCTGAGTACAGTGCAAAACTCTCAATTATTAGACAATCCTGTATAAAATGGTAAATAGATAGCATGTGGTTTGTGATGTTGGATTAAAGAGATATGAGTTTTTTTCGAAAGCAACAAAAACACTTAACTAACATTCAATAATAACCTTAAATACTCCTGTTATGAAAGAAAACGTGATACTTGAAAAAAGTTATATATTTGCAGTAAGAACCATTAAAGCAGTAAGAAAACTCAACAAGGGCATTGATACTTATGTGCTTGTGAAACAACTGTTAAGAGCAGCAACCTCTGTTGGCGCAAACATTGAAGAGTCTCAAGGCGGATATTCAAAAAAAGATTTCAAGCATAAGGTCAATATTGCATATAAAGAAGCCAGGGAGTGTAAGTACTGGATTAGATTGATACTGGATACACAAGTAAACACAAAAGAACAGGAAAATGATTTTAGAGGACTTCTTGATGCTGCAGATGAAGCCTGCAGAATACTTTATGCGATTTCAAGCTCTAAATGAATTCCCGTTAATTGTTCATTGCTAATTGTTAATTGAATTTTTATGATAGAAATAAAAAATCTACAAAAGAGCTTTGGCTCGAAACAGGTTTTGCGCGGCGTTGATCTCAACATTCAGGAGGGAATGACAAACGTAATTATCGGCGCAAGCGGCTGCGGCAAATCAGTGCTGCTTAAACATATCGTCGGACTTCTGAAACCGGATGAAGGCCATATACTTATTGATGGCGACGATATTACCACGATGAATGAAAAAGAGATCTATGCCATCAGGAAAAAATTTGGATTTCTATTCCAGAGCGCGGCGTTGTTCGACTCTATGACAGTTGGCGAAAATGTTGGAATTGCCCTGAGAGAAAACACTCCAACCCCGAAAGCCGAAATTGACAGGATAGTTTCAGAGAAGCTGGGGCTTGTAGATCTGCCGGGCACGGAAAGCCTTATGCCTTCGGAGCTTTCCGGCGGTATGAGAAAACGCGTTGGCCTTGCGCGCGCGCTGGCAACAAATCCGCAGTACATTTTATATGATGAGCCTACAACCGGGCTTGACCCGATAACAAGCGAAACAATTGACGAGCTTATGGATACTGTTGCGCAGAACAAAAAGCTGAAGGTCACTTCTATTATAGTTACGCATGATATCTTCACCGTATATGAGATAGGTGACCGGGTTGCTATGATGTACGAGGGGAAAGTTCATTTCACGGGTACACCCGAAGAGCTTAGGGTAACCTCTGATCCGATAGTGCGCCAGTTCTTAGAACGCACGGATGAGAAAAGGGCGAAGCATTGACCAGCTTGTCGCCTGAGCAGAGTCGAAGGGCTGATTGTATGATTTATATGCTTCGACTTCGCTCAGCATGACGCAGTATTTAGAGAGTTTTCTGAACCCGTGGAGTTATTCACGGGTTTATCATTTAGAGGGGGCTGTTCGCTGGATTTTAAGATGGCAGGGATTATTAGCTATGTGTCTGTTTTGTCGCATTTAAACGACTTATCTTCATGTGTTTAATAACATATGAAAAGTACATTTAACCTTAAATTATTTATCATTATTTTTGCTGATATTTCGTTTCAAAATTATCATATAATAGAAAGGGATTATAATATAGTATGCGTGAGGCTCAAAATGCTTCAAAAAATCCATCTACCGCCCCAACATCGAAAGGGGCACCATCAAAGGGAGCAATATATTTTCAGGCAGTTAGGGCATTTTCATTTCCGGCTTCATTGATACCCTGCCTGCTTGGCGCAATGCTTGCATTGCTTTACGGCAACGAGATATCGTGGTGGCTGATGCCATTCATAGCGATATCGCTCCTGTTCCTCCATGCAGGCTCAAATGTTATCAGCGATGTTGATGATTACAAACACGGCGTTGACGCTAAGGATACATTAGGCGGCTCAAGGGTTCTGCCCGAGGGATTATTAAGCTCAAAAGAAATGTTCCGTTTCGGAATGATACTTTTCGGTTTGGCAGTTCTTTTCGGTTTACCGATAATTTTAGACCGCGGCATGATGATATTATGGCTTGGCATAGTTGGTATAGTCGGCGGATTCTTCTACACCGGCAGGCCAATTGGCTACAAGTATATTGCGTTGGGTGATATATTTATTTTCCTGCTTTACGGTCCGGCAATTGTTACCGGCACACTTTACGCTTTAACCGGCGTCTTCTCGCTTTCAGCCGCGCTCATTTCAATTCCCCTTGGTTTGCTTGTTACAGGCATCCTCCAGGCAAATAACCTGCGCGATATTATCAATGACCGCAAGGCTAACATCAAAACACTCGCAACAGTGTTTGGTGAAAAATTTGCAAAAGGCGAATATGTTTTCCTGATAGTTGGAGCATATATTACAGTTATTCTGCTTGTTGTATTTAACGTGCTTTCAGTATGGTCGCTGCTTGTATTTTTAAGTCTGCCCATAGCGCTTAAGAATATGAACATGATAAAAGGCGTTAAGATAGAAGATACCGGCAAGATTGCAATGCTTGACGCAATGACCGCACAGCTTACACTGATGTTCGGTGTACTTCTTTCTATCAGCATAATCATTACAAAGCTTGTGGGATAACCGCAGAACAATACCGGAAATTGAAAAGGGAACGTTTGATACGTTCCCTTTTTTGTTTTCGGTTAAACGGAATGTATTAATTCGGCGCTACAACTATATTCCCTTTCAGCGGGCCGGTTCCGTATGCAACACGGTTACCGTTTAGATCATTGATAACGAAACCAACGATATCAGGAGTGCCATCGCCGTTGCTGCTGTTATCGGCAACCATGACCCAGTACCGCAGCCCTTTTGGCGCATTTGGCGAGTCGCTTTTGCACCTGCCTGTGAGGTAAATTGTGGGATTATGTTTACCGTATGAGTTTACCAGCTCAATACTGGTTGCTTCAAACCCGGCGACCAGGGAATCGCTCATATTCGCTTTGATCTTGATATTGCCCGTGGGATAATCGGGCGGGTTGAACGATACATCCATAACGATATCGAAGTTACCGGTTGTGGCTGCATCATCGCGGCTGTTTATGTGAACGGTACCCTTGCCTTTAGCGGTGCTGCGGGTTGAAACGTGAAATGCCGGAATGCTGGTCATAATATTGAAATTAAAATTTATGCCTACTTTTTTTAAGGATTTTCGGCTTTTTCCTTCTCTTTCCGGGATAGTATATAATATAGCCAACCTGCGCTGTTTCCGCAAAGAAAAGAATCAAGCCATGTGAATTGAATAATAGTATGTTTTTGTGGATTTAGAAAAGATTTGTGAGAATAAATTCCCTGTTGTGAATTACAGCCGGAAAAAATTAATATCACTTTTACTTTAAGCCTAAAATTTCTATCTTTGAAAAATCTAATAAACGAAAGAAAATATGAGATATCTGATCTTTGCGGTGATACTGGTTTTGGCGGGTTTATCTGTTTCAAATGCGCAGGTTACGAACAAACGTATCAAGTTCAAAAAAGGGGAGAGCTCGGCAACAATTGAGGGCGGTGTTATCAGGGGTGAACGGGATACTTACCTTGTGGGAGCGAATAAGAACCAGACGATGATAGTGACCATCATGTCAATTGAAGATAACGCGGTATTCCAGATAGTTGACCGCGAGACGGGCTACTATCTCGAAGGCGCGGGCGAGCTTGATGATGCAAAGCGCTGGGAAGGTTCACTGCCATCTAAAGGTGATTATGAGATAATTGTAGGCGGCACCCGCGGAAACGCAGAATATACGCTGAAGGTATTTATAGAATAAGAAGCATGCAGAAGTAAAAAGGCAAAAGGCAAAAAAATGGCTTTTTGCCTTTTGCACTTTTTGCTTTTTACTTTATCAGGATCATCTTTTTGGTTTCAGAAAACTCTCCGGCAGTAAGATTATAAAAATACATACCCGATGCCAATTCACCTGCATCAAAATTAAAGCTGTGTGAGCCCGGCTGTAAGATCTGATTTACCAGGATTTTCACTTCTTTTCCAGCCAAATCATAAACGGTAAGCTTTACGAATTCCTCACGCGGTAAAGCAAAGGTAATAGCTGTTTCCGGATTAAACGGGTTGGGATAGTTCTGTGAAAGTGAGAACTCAGATGGCATCTCAGAATTTACAGGAGTTATACCAACGGGAAAACTGAAAATATTTTTTTTGTAATAAATTTCGGGATTTCCATCACGGGTATCTTCCCAGATCACATGGGCCGCAGAGTCGGAAATATCTATTGAGGGATTTGTGGCTGAGCCGGTATTTGATACCGTGCTTAGAAGCAGGTCCGCACTCCAGTTAACTCCCCCGTTAGATGTTACTTTATAATAGATTTTGTAATTATTCAAACGAAAATCAGCCCATACAAATCCAACCTGCTGACCAAATGCAATGGCGTTAGGCTCTAACGAATTGTTTGCTGCGTTTGTTAATCTTGCATCGCTGCTCCAGTTTGTGCCGCCATCGGTTGATCTTTTAAAATAGATCTCCCTGTTGCCATCCCGCGAATCGGCCCAGAACAGATTTATGTTTTGCCCGCTCACTGCAATACTGGGCTGGTTAGAACTGAATGGGTCGTTTGTCATTCTGATATCACTTGACCAGTTTAGCCCGCCATTGGTTGAGTTCTTATAATATATCTCTGAATTACCCGTACCGCTTTCCCACGCGAGGTGGATATTCTGCCCGAACGAGGCTATTGAAACATCAGCAGATGCCACAGTATCATTTGTCAAACGCACTTCGCTGCTCCAATTCACACCGGAGTTTGTTGAACGCCTGAAATATATCTCTTTTTTGGGCGCGTGGCGGTCATCTTCCCACGCTAAGTAAACATTGTTACCCGAAACTGATAAAGAAGGTAAATTAGAGTTCAAAAGATCTGTAGTTATCATCATTTCGGGCTGCCATGTTACACCGTTATCTGTTGAGCGAACGTAAAAAATATCCAGCGGCGCAATTCGCTGGTCAACCCAGAAGACATGTATTGTTGATTGATACAGTGCGATGGTTGGAGTTCCCGAGAAATTAACAAGAGGAGAAAGCCTGAGATCGCTGCTCCATGAAACGCCGTTATCGGTTGAGCGTTTATAATATACTTCGGCTTCATTATTATCCCTGTGATCCTGCCATACCACGTGAACATTGTTTCCATATACAGCAATGCCCTTATCCTGCGTGCTGAATGAATTAGAGGGATTGTTGGTTAACCTCACCTCTGATAGCCATTGTGAAGAAACCTGTAAGGTTGTTAACACAAAAAAAATGAAGGATACTCTGTATATCAACTTTTTCATATTTTCTCCTTTAAAGCGGAAAATTGATTTATACAAAGTTATGTTTTAGACAAAGCAGAGACAAAGAAATATGTGCCTATTTCTGACCATAGTTAGATCGCACATTATTGATTTTTGTTAAATAATCAGCAATATTACGTAACAATTCTGACCAATTAATCGGCTAATATTGAACAAAACCAAGTTAATCAGGCTGCTGGAGACCTTTTCGCCGGAAGAGTGCACGCTGTTCAGAAAATTCGCGGCTTCTCCGTATTTTAATGAAGGCAGGAATCTGCTTCCGGTCATAAATGCTGTACTTGGGTTCTACCCTTCTTTTGATAAACCCGGAATTACAAAGGAGCGGCTTTTCCAAATGGCTTACCCCGGAAAAAAATTCAGCCCAACCGCTTTTGATAAGCAGCTATCCCGGGCTGCGGCTCTTGCTGATAAATTCTTGATGCAGCAGGGTGCGGAAAGTGATACAAATCATTTGCTCGCGGTGCACGCAAAAGAGCTAAGCAGAAGAAACCTGAATGAGCTGTTTGAAAAAAAAGTGAAAGACGCTGAAAGAAGTATCGCAAAGAACTCACCGTATGATGTTCATTACTTTGAGGTCATCCGGGATCTTGAAATAATAAAAGCAGATAACCTGCTTGCCAACAGGGATTCATACCGCAGCGGTGATAAATTCTTTGCAAGGGGAGATTACAACCTGCTTGATATGATCACAAAATTCATATTAAGTATCGAAGATATCGTGCTGGTATCATATGAATTAAATATGGATTCAGGCCGCAGCCTGGCGGTAAAAGCTTTTAACTACATAGATCTCGGCGGTATTGTGCAGATGCTGAAAGATTCCGGCAGCTCTTACAGCGGACTGCTTGAGCTGAGACAGCTTGAGCTTACCGCGCTAATGAAGCCGGGAAAGGAGAGCTATATCAACTACAGGGACGCGGTTGTGAAGAACATGGGGAAAATGCAGTGGAGCGCAAAGTTCAATACTTTTATTATTATGGCATCGATCTGTATAATCAGCAGGAACAGCGACAAGAAGTTTTTCAATGATGAACTGTACCGGCTGAACCGAATGAAAGTGGATGAGAATTCATACGCATTCCGCGAAGAGCTTCACACTTACCTGCCTTTATATGTAAGCCTGCTCTCCTCATTCATTGGCAAACAAGATACCGAATACATAAATAAGCTTATAAGAAGATTCGGCAGCAGGATTGACCCTAAATACAGGGGTAGCTTTATAAACTACACGCAAATGTGCCGGAGCTTCATGGAAAAAAAGTTTGACCTGGCCCTGGAGTTTCATTCAGGCATCAGCTATGACCATAACCTTATTCGCATAAATGCGAAGCTGATGCTGATCCAGATCTATTATGAGCTTGGGCATACCGAAGAGCTTCTAAGCCTGGTTGATTCAACCATGAAGTATTTCAAAGCGCTGAAAAACTATTCGAAGGTTAAGCGTGATTCAATACAGAGATTCCTCAAGATCGTTAAGAAGCTGGCAAAGACGAGGGCAGCGGGTAAGGCTTCTGCACCGGAAACAGAAACAGAGCTGAATTCTGAAAATGATATACACTTCAAAGGATGGCTCAAAGAAAAGCTAGCCGCCATCAACAGCTCCGGGCGCGAGACTTCATGAAATATTGCTGAATAAATATTACTTTAAGAGGATCATCTTTTTAGTTTCAGAAATATTTCCTGCCGCCAGCCTGTAGAAATATACGCCCGAAGGATATTTTGATGCATTCCACTCAGTTTTATATGTGCCGGGCTTAAGCTCTTCATTAATCAGGGTTTCAATTTTTCTGCCAAGCACATCAAATATTTCCAGGTTAACAAATCTTTCTTGGGGAACAGAAAATTCGAAGCTGGTCGCAGGGTTAAAAGGATTTGGAAAGTTTTGGCTTAGGGAAAATTTAACCGGTATCCCGTTATTCAGGTTTGTAAACCCGAGAGGATTTGTTGACAATATCACCTTCATAGACCAGTGTTTTAATACGCCTGTATTCCCGGTAGCCCGGTCGTAAATTCTGAGTATCCAGTCACCGTTTGCCGGCACACCATTGAATAATGATAGCGGACTTTGCGGTTTGAAAGTGCCTGTAAAAGGCGCTGTACCATTATTTACATGCTGTAAGGCGGAATCATTTAAAACTGTCCTGACAAAATTATCACCGTCACTTCCAGCTCTGAATATTAATGTATCGGTTATACCGTTATGGTTCAAATAGAACTCAAGGTCTGACACGTTTGTATGAAGGACGGTATCTATTTCAAGATTAATATCATGAATTAAATACTGACTGTTATCAGTGCAGTTAACAAAGAGCGTGTCAGCAGTATATTGGTTGTCATTTATAAGTAAATTCAAACCATTACGCGAATACTCTGTGATAAAATACGGAGATTGGGTGTACAGCATTGTCAGCATATCATATGCATCCGCGTTTAATCTTGCAGACCTGCCGGTGATATACATGTTACCGTTATTATCTATAATATGGCTGTGAGCTAATGATTGCCAGCTACCTTCATAAGTCAATGCCCAAACCGGGTCTCCGTAAATATTATACTTTGCTGCATATGATTTGTACGGATTATTTAGCCAGCTTCTTCCGGAAATATATATATTTCCAAGACCGTCAACAGATAAGCTGTTTCCATAAGAATCTCTTGATTCAACACTTGTGTTGGTTCTTACCCAAATTGAATCACCATCAGAATTATACTTCCCGAGAAATGTACTGAATGCCCCCCTGCCGTAAAGATAAAAAAATCCTGATGCATCTGTTTCAATATCATGTGCATTTGAATGGTTTCTGTATTTTGTCCATAATAATGTACCCGATGTATTGTATTTGGAAGTAATCATCAAAAAATCAGTTCGTTGGCCCGTAACATAAATATTGCCTTGGGCGTCTAAAGCAATATCTGAAGGGATTTCATGGCCTCCGCTTACATTTGCCTGTCTTTTAATCCATTGAAGAACACCAAGTGAATTATATTTCACCAGGCAAATATTTCGGTAATAAGATGAATTGAAGGTGCTATCGCTTGCAAGAGCAACATATACATTGTTTTGAGCATCAGTAATTATAGCTCTTGCATCATCATGACCTCCAGTTACTGGTCCGTCAAAAAACCGCGACCATAAAATAACTCCGTTACTGTTGTACTTAACTGTCGCTATTCTGCCGTTGCCTAAATTAGCGGAGTCCAGATATGTAAAGCTCATAACCGGGTTTCCAAGGTTATCCATTGCAAGCTTTCCATTTCCGCTTGCTATAAAACCGCTGAGCTCGAACGATCTGAGCCAAATCTGAATTCCCGCAAGGTTATATTTTATTAAGTATAGTTTCTTAGTTTGCTCAGATAAAATTGCCTGGACGACAACATAAATATTGCCTTCAGCATCTGAAACAATTCCCTGGGGAACATCAACATTATAATACCCCTGCTGTCCGCTGAATATTGTTTGCCATAGCATTACGCCATTGCGGTCATATTTTGTGAGTGTAGCATCGTAACCAGTTGAAGGGCTGCTGATTGTAACACCCGAGACAATTACACTGCTCGAATCACCGCGGATTATATAATAACCCTCATCGGTGCTGTCATAAGCATTATTATAAACAGATGTCCAGACTTCAGCAACCTGAGAATGTGAACTTTCCGTCAAGGAAACCGCCGAAATCAGCAGCAAAAAATAAAAATGTACAGATCTCATTTTACCTCCTTCAAAATAGAATACCCCGCATACTTCCAATACTTGCCTTCTAAGTATCCTAATGGCGTTAAGATGCTTACCTGCTTAATGAAGTAATGCGGGGTGAAATACTTATTTTTTCACCTTAAACGCCATTAGTGAAGCAAACATAATTTTAATTCACGCCCCGTTCAAACACACTTTTTTTCGGTTTTAGAAAAATTGATATTGTAAAATTCACTTTTTTTAAGAAAAAAACCTATATTTTTGTGGAAAATCCGATATATGCAGAATACAAGGCTAATTAAATTATTAGGGAGATTTCCGCAGGATGATATCAAAAAATTCAGTGATTTTGTCCGATCGCCATTTTTTAATAAAAACAAAAAAGTTATTCGTCTCACAGAGTATGTGCTGAAATTTTATCCGGAGTTTAGCCATAAAGAGTTTGAAGAAGAAAAAGTATTTAAAAAAATTTTTCCGGGAGAAAAATATGAATACCACAAGATAAAAAATCTTATTTCAGATCTTCTGAATCTGGCATATAATTATTTAAGAACTAAGCCTGTATATTTTACGGAATTCATACCGGAAATTAACCTGACAGTAAATCTGCGTTCAATAAGAGCGCTTGACCTTCACGAAAAAGCTCTTGCAGCCGCTGAAAACAAACTGAATGCTTCCAAAACCAGGGATGGTATTTATCTTTATAATAAATTTCTTCTGGCGGATCAACGGCAGATACTTAATACCATAAAGAAGCCAAACTCAAATGAAGGATTCCAGGATACATTTAACGCACAATTTGAGCTATCGCTGCTCAACCTGCTGAAACAATACACCTTGATGAAACATGCCAGCATTGAAAACAATAAAGAGTTTTCGATGAAAATGTATGATGAGGTGATTGAATATATAAAAAAACACAGTGACTTTGAAAATATTACTCTCAAGGAATACAGGCTGATAGCGTTGCTGCTTGTAGAAAAAACCGAAGAGCATTACATAAACCTGAAAAAAATATACATTGAAAACTATGACAGCCTTGATGAAGAAGATTCATACATGGCGTTGTTTTACCTGAACAGCTTCTGTGCAGAAAGATACAACAATTTAGCAGATAAAAAATATATTTACGAGCTTGGCGACCTGTTCAGACATGCTTTCAGCAAAGATGCAGTTGCCCTTGGCACTTTCCATTACCCTGATTTTATACATTATGCAAAAATATTTATTCGCGCCGGCTATCTTGATACGGCTGAAGAGTTCATAAAAAAATATTCAAACAGGGTCGCTCCAGAGCAGAAAGATAATGTGTTTAACTATGTTAATGCTTTGAAGGAATACCACCTCGAAAATTACGAAAAAGCGCTTTATTGTATTTCTAAGGTAAACTTCCCTTCTTTTATACTGAAGATGCAGGTGAAGCTTATCCACCTTCAATTGCTGATAGAAACAAAAAATTATGAGGAAGCGCGTGCTGCTATTCATTCGTTTAAGCAGTTTCTTTCAAGGGAATCGACTATAAATAGTTCGTACAAAACCATTATAAGGAAATTCCTCATACTTTGCGGCAAGCTTATTAACCTGTATGAAGAGAATTCCGTTAATGAGCGGCACAAAGCCGCGTCAGATTTCAGGCTTTCAGCAGAAAAACTGAACTCTAACCTGTTTGGTGTAAAATTATGGCTGCTTGAAAGAAAATTTTAGCCGATAAAGCTACTTCACAAGCACCATCTTCATGGTTTTGGTAAAGCTTTGACCTTCGCCTTCTGCGAAGATACGGTAGAAATACACTCCCGTTGCCAAGCTGCCCGCATCAAACGATACACTATATCTGCCGGGCTGCAGGTTCTGATTGATAAGAGTCTTCACTTCTCTGCCGAGGAGGTCATAAACTACAAGCGATGTTAACACACCCCGTCCTTCGGACACCCCTCTTGAGAGGGGAATTTCAAAAGAAATTGTAGTTGAAGGATTAAACGGATTGGGGTAGTTATTATAAAGGGCAAACTTTTCTGGAATAGATTCGTTTGGTATGCTGATAGAGGTAAAAGATGATGTGGAAAATTTAAAAACCTCACTCCATTGGCCTGTTCCAAATGAATTTTTCCCTTTAACTCTCCACCAATAATCGGTTCCTGTATTGAGCCCTGAAACTACTTTTAAAGTATCAGAAATAAGGGAATCGTTTACAATATAGCTGCCAAAAAGCGAGTCGGTTGAAAGCTGCAAATGGTAAACAGAGGCGTATGTTTTGTTCCATACAAGTGTATCGGTTAACAGCACCCCTGAAGAATTGTTTGCCGGAGATAGCAGTACGGGCGCAGCCGGTAATTGGGAATATTTTATTGTCACCGAGCGCGATACATTTGAACCGGAATCGTTACTTCTGCCGGTAATGTATATGTTCCCCGAATTATCTATGGCAAGTCCGCCGGCTTCGTCATAGCCGCCTGCCCTGTCATACAAAGCCGACCACAGTTTGTTTCCGTTCTGGTCAAATTTTACCACAGAGTAATCAAACTTTCCCCCGGGAGTGTAGCTTTTGCCCGCTGCGTAAATATTTCCTGATGGATCGAGTATCATTTTATTCAGATCGTCGCCCGAGTCGGCGGGGCTGTTGTATGAAGCTGTCCATTCTAGATTGCCGGAGGAGTTATATTTGATGATCCTGAAATCACCGCTGTACTCGGATCCATTTGATCCGCTGATACCGCCAACAAAAATATTTCCTGATGCATCCAGTTCCATTTGAGAAGCAATGGCAAAAGTTGAATTTGGTGAAGTATAAACTTTAGCGAATGCAAGGTTGCCCAGCGAGTCGTATTTAATTGTGTGAATAGTTGATATTTCGGCAGCATTGTCACAATATCCTGTTACATAAACACCGCCCGTATTATCCGTTTTAACAATGCTTGCCTGTGCATTATGTCCGAATTGATTATACGTCTGTTGCCATTTCAGCATACCATCAGAAGCTCGGTATTTACAGGTAAAGTAATTCGAATATCCGGATGACAAAAGAGTGCCGCAAGCGAGGATATTGCCCCTGTTATCTGCGCAAATAGAAAATGGAATTTCGGAACTGTTAACAGGAATCCCGGCTACATCCCATACAAATACACCCGAAGGGTTATATTTATTAATTTTGAAGTATAAAGTTCCGGGGTCTCCGCCCGGACCGCAAACGTAAATGTTCCCTGTATTATCAAGTGTAATAGCACGGTAGGAATCCGCCACACCAAAATCATTTGTTGACGCAAATATTAAAATACCTGAAGAATTGTACTTAAGAAGCAGGAAGTCATAACCGCCGGAGCCATCGCCTGTGGAACCCGCGATAAAGATATTCCCCGAAGCATCGGTCGTCATAGCGAATGCTCTATCGTTACTGTTATATGTACCGTTAAACCTGCGGGTCCACAATGTATCTCCGGAAGGCGAGAATTTCATTGTCCTGATGTCATCGTTCGTGCCGTACTTCCTGTTACCTGTTACTATAATATTCCCTGATGCATCAACTTTGCTCTCAATGGAGAAATCTGTGGTTCCATAACCCCCGTCATGCCAGTTCCACTCCTGAACCTGTGAGAATAAGCCGGAAGCGATAAAGAAAATTATAATAGATGTTATTGCTTTCATGTTTTTATTATATCTGTTTTATTTTTTTGCAAATTTATCGCTACTTGATCACAATCCCCGTAAGCGGGATTTCTGATTAAATATCTATCGTTATTTAATCATCAACATCTTCTTTATATCGGTAAAGCTGCCTGATTCAAGTCTGTAGAAGTAAACCCCCGAAGCCAGATTACCGCCATCAAATGATACGCTATACTTCCCCGGCTGCAGGTTCTGGTTGATGAGGGTTTTTACTTCCCTGCCGAGGAGGTCGTAAACTACAAGCGATGTTAACTCACCCCGTCCTTCGGACACCCCTCTCGAGAGGGGAATATGAAACATTATTGTGGTTACCGGATTAAACGGGTTGGGGTAGTTATCATATAGTTTATATACTGAGGGGATTTCGGTTGATAACACTATGCCCGTTACAGCGAATGTCGTATCAAAAGCCGTATTGGAATACCCGGAATTACCCGCTCCGTTAAACGCATATACCCTGTAATGATAAATTGTGTTCGGGCTTAGTGATGAATCAGAGTAAGCCAGCAAATTCGCCGTTACTGAATCTTTTAAGGTCCAGTTAGTACCGGCATTGGTGGAGCGTTCTATTTTAAATCCGGTTTCGCTGGTATTTATATCAGACCATACAAGATTAATTCGTGAATTGGAAACTGCAGTTGCAGTAAAAGAATACGGAGCATAATGAGGCGGCTGGATATATTTTATTAACGCCAGATCATAGTTGCTGCCGGAGCCGTAACTGCTTCCCCCTACGAATATTTCATTCTGATTATTGAGAACAATTTTGGCGGGTTCGTCATACGAGCTTCCTGTGCCGTTATACTTTTCAAAAATTAACAGCGTTCCGGAAGAATTGTATTTTAAGGTATAAAAATCAGTCTGGTTGGCATTAAGGTCCTTAAAAGGACCGGCAAAATATATATTACCCTGGGGATCCAGCGCCAATGAATTTGCATGACCGGTGCTTACATTAATATCATCGCCAAGCCAGAATTTAGACCACTGAAGTGATCCCGAAGAGCTGTATTTGATAAGCCCCATTGCTTCTCTTCCGTTGTATTGCCAAAAGCCGCCTGTAACATAAAGGTCACCTGAATTATTCACACCAATATCATAACAATCTTCCCACAGGTTACTAATGCCGGGATATCTTCTGTTCCAGAGGCTATCGCCGTTTGAATTATACTTGATCATAAATATATCATAACTTGTGGCTGGGGCAACACTTGATCCTGCAACATAAATATTACCGGATGAATCAATGGCTATGCTGTTAGGATTATCAGAACCCGAAGGACCGGAATAACTTTTCAGCCATTGCTGAATGCCGCCTGAGTTATACTTTATGGTTATAAAACTGCGTGTGCTTCCCGTCATCCTTAATCCGCATGTTAAATAAAAGTTACCCTGGAAATCAACTACATGGTCTCCAAAGTTATCATCAAAATTTAATGTACCGTTAAGCCTCTTAACCCAGGCAGAATCACCGGAAGAGTTATATTTAATTGTAACAACATCATACCCTGTTCCCGCACCTTCGCTTTTGCCCGATACATATGAATTACCTGATATATCAACAGAAATTTTAGCTGCCAAATCGTTTCCGGTAATACCATCATAAACTTTTGCCCATAACTGGCTGCCTGACGGGCTGAACTTATAAGTTATTATATCGGAAATACCGGAAATGTTTATCTGGCTTCCCGTTAGGTAGATATTTCCGGCAGTATCAAGTGATATATCAGCGGCAACATCGGCCTGGTCGCCGGGGCCTGATAAAACTCTTGACCATACCGTATCACCCGTGGAATTATACTTCAACAGGATCATGTCACTTTGCGTTCTGCCCTGCCTTATAACCGAGCCGCACAAATAGGAATTTCCAAACCTATCAACAGCAACCGACCTGCCGTTATCGACACTGTTTGCTGTACCGTTATATCTTGAGACCCACTGCTGGGATACCTGGGAATAAGCCGTAATTGAAAGAGTACAAATCAGGATAATTAATAATATTGTTTTCATTTTATTATGATTTTATGTTTTCTGAATTCGTGTTTTGATTACCTGCCTCGAAATTTTTCCCGGCAACATAACTTAGGTACATCATACATGACGCGCTCAGAACTTCATCGGCATCATTGCGGGTTAGTTCCTGAAGTGATTTTATCAGGTTATGTGTTTCCGGTTTCAGTCGGTAACCTCTTGCAATTTTATTTGAATAGTTTTTCATATCTGCTATTGATTTCGGTGCACGGCTTTGTGCACTGATGCGAAATTACTCATAACTTACCGTGCACAACAAAGAAAAATAATCCTGATTTTGACAGGAATCAGCAATATCTACAGATAATTACCTTAATGTAAGTGTAGATTTTTTAAGGATTTATAGTTAAGTTTACAACATACATTGTTGACGAATTTTCCGGGGTATTTAATAATGGCAAATTATAAAGCGCTGCAGGTAATCAGAACATTCACAAAAGAAGAGATAAAGGAGTTCGAGAAATTTATTGACTCGCCGTATTTTTCAACCGGCAGAGACCTGATGCCGCTGTTCACTTACCTGAAGAAATATCACCCTGAATATAAGAACGAAAAAGCGCTGGAGCTTGATGCTGTAAATAAAGCATTAAGTATAAAGGGAAAGAAAACGGGAGTAGATACTACAAGGAAGCTGCTATCAGATCTTTACAAACAAGCAGAAGAATTTATCATGATCCGTTCTTTAAAGAAAAACAAAAAGTATGAATTCCTTCTAAAGCTGAAGGGCTTTGAAGAAAAACACCTGTACACACTGTTCGATAAAACATATCTCCTGGCAGAAGAGCATTTAAGCAGGAACAATTCTATAACCGAAGATCTATTCTGGGGCAACAGGGAACTGCTTGATTCAAAGATCAATATGCACTATGAGAAGGGCGAGCAGAACAAAACCAATGAACTGCTTATAAGAAATATAAAAAATACAATGAACGGCTTTTATTTTTCTATCATAGCAAGCCTGCAGTTTATTCAAATCAACAAAGAGTCATTTGAAAGCGGAAAAAGGCCGAAGGAATCTGAATCCATAAACAAAACTCTCTCCTATTTCAATTTCAAAGATTTTGCATCTCATCACAGTGACCCCAGGGTAAAAATATATTATATAATACTCGAAACTACAAAAGGAATTTTGAATCACAGACTGATCATTGAGTTCAAAGAACTGCTAAAAGATAACAGGGCTCTGTTTGGCAAGTTTGAGCTGTATGAATTATATAAAAGCTTAACGGCCATGTGCATAAGCTTAAACACTTTGACCGGTAACGCCATGGAAAGCAATATTTTGCTTTTTGAAACATATAAGGATGTTGCTGAATACGGAGCTCTGGTTAACCCGCAAACTGAAGCTATCGATCTTCTTCGTTTCAGGAATATATTCAACACAGCATTAAACGTAGGCGAAGCTAAATGGGCTGAGAGCTTTATAACAAAGTACTCCGGCTTTTTGCCCGCTGAACACAGAAAAGATGTGGAAAACCTGACCAAGGCAATGCTTGAGTATCAGAAAAAGAACTGCAGCGCTGCACTTGATTACATCAACAAAGTAAACCAGTCGAAATTTGTATTCATTAACGATCTGAAATTTTTGCAGTTGAAATGTTATTATGACCTGGGCTACTGGGAAAATGCGGACGCTTTGGTTTCTTCTTACAGGCGTTATTTAAACTACAGCGGCTCTGTTCCGGAAGAGTTCAAGACATACATTCTCGTTTTTCTGAAACAATACGAAACATTATCCAAAATGAAAATTGGTTTTGATGAGGATACTTTCGATCAATTGATGGCTGAGGTAAAAGAACTGAAGTCATCGTGGATATATAAGAAGCTGATTGCTCTGAAGAAGGATTAGGAGAGGTCACCCGGCTATCTTCTACTATAGTAAGCGGATTAAAGAAAGACTATTCTGTAAATCTGCCTTTTGATTGTGATTTTAGACTTTGTTGTTTGGTATTTGCTTCTGGTTTTTGTTATTTGATTCATATCTTTCCCTGTTTCCGTAAAACATAATCTATCATTTCCCTTACGCATCCTCTGCCGGCGCGGACTTTCGTTATGTAATGCACTTCGTCTCGCACTTCTTCAACTGCTTCAGGCGGACAAGCGGAGAATCCGACCTGGTTAAGCAGGGGAATATCGAACACATCATCGCCCATGAAGCACAGCTCATCATCGTTTAAACCGTATTTCGCTTTGATTTCGTTTGCCGCTTCGCATTTATCTGAGCAGTTTTGGTAAAGCTCTTCGATGTTCAGCCTTTTGGCGCGCATTTCGTTGGCAACGGCGCTCATGCCTGAAATTATGCCGAACTTCAGCCCGTGCAGCCTGCCGCGGTTTATGCCGAATCCGTCATGCGCGTTGAAAGTTTTAAGCATCTCGCCGGTTGATGAATAAGTGATGGATCCATCGGTGAGTACGCCGTCAAGATCCATAAGCACAAATTGTATCTTCGAAAAATCTACGCTGTTGATATCTTTCATTCAGTATTTTTTAGTAATATTAACAGCAATTTGGTTATAAATATTGATTAGAAAAATGAGGAAAAAGGGTGTCGGGTCAAAAAAATAGAACCGGGACACGAATTACACGAGTTTCACAAAAGCTCAAAGAGAAGCAAAGGCTCTGCGCCCGCAAAGGCGCAAAGAACGCAAAGATTTTCCACAATCCTAAACTTTGTGTAAGCTGTTTGCTGTTGTGAAAATGCAAACGCAAAAACCAAAGAGAGACACGAAAGCTTAAAGAAAAGCAAACGCTTTAACCCTTGAAGTCCGGTGAAATATTATTAAACACAGACAGGTCACGAAGTGCTCTTCTAAATGTCTGTGCTACTGAAATTAATCTTGATATAACAATGCTTTTGTAGCCGTCAGGCTTGCCTGACGGGTATCCTGCGGCAGGCCCCAAAGGGGTAAACAGAGCCATGCCGCTTACAGGTAGACCATTTACGTCCCCAAGGGGTGAAATTATTTGAGTAAACAAGAAAATCATTAACACAGACAAGTCACCAAGTGCTCTTCTAAATGTCTGTGCTACTAAAAATGCATGAGACGATGCGCCGCATCGTCTCTACAAAGGTTTATATTGATTTGGGCCAAAACAAAAAGGACTTCCGATGTGGAAGTCCCTTTGCTTAAAATATCACTGAAATTGTAAGCGCCGTTTTATTTTATCAGCACCATTTTTTTCGTTTGAACGAATCCATCAGACTCTAGTTTATACAGGTACACGCCGCTCGATAGTCCGGCTGCGTCAAAATCTGCATTGTATGAGCCCGCTGCAAGTGATTCGTTAACCAGCACCGCAACTTCCCTGCCCGATACATCAAATATAGTCAGCTTAACTGCTCCCGTTTTGGGAATGCTGAATTTGATATTGGTTACAGGATTGAACGGATTGGGATAGTTCTGCTGAAGCACATACTGTGCCGGAACTTCGCTGCCGATTGTAGATACACCGATCGTGAGGCAGTTCGCTCTTCTTACATGTGCGCGGATAGTATCACCCGGAAATGGCCCGAAGCCCAGCGCGAGATTAACCGAAGCGTTTAGATGGCAGTAGCTCATTATTGATCCAACCCTTGGTATCTGCGGGCCGGAATAACATCCGCCTTCGATAGTGAAGCATGAATCGATGGGTCCGCCCGGCCATGAACAATTGTGTGTGTGGTTAGAGCCCACGTTGTGCCCCATTTCATGAACTACTACGTTAACTGTCCATGAATACTGCGGGAACGGCAGGGGGCTATCATTAATTACGCTTACTGCATACGGACCTGATGAATCGGGGGCGTTGAACGGGCTGCAAAGAACGCCAACCCATGCTATACCGCCGGAAATATCTGTCCGTGTTGATAGATAGTGGGCAAGATCACCATTAATGGTATTCTGCAGCCTTCCGCCGATCATTTTCAGAATTCTTTCATTATCTGTTGTAGCAAGGTAGGGATCTGCCGATGTCCACACGAAAATCTGCTGGATTGATGTATTGATGCTATCCTGCGCGTACATTGCGGCGCATGAATTGAAGAATCCGGAAACAAAATTATTTACGTTTGTTACATTGTTCCCGAAATCCTGGTACATCTTGAAATCGCATTCAAAGTATTTCCTCACAAGCTGCGGAGGTACGTTATCGCCGGTATGGCTGTTAACGCTGCTCCAATTGCTGCTTCTTTTATCGAACACACCTGATTCATCATTAACACCGCAGGTGAAGTTTTTGCTGTTTATGACAGAAGCGTCATTATAGAATACATAATTATCCGAATACATTGTATTCGCTCCCTTTACTGAAGCGAGATTCCAGTTGCCTTCGCTGTTTGATGCAACCGCCATTACAAAATCACTGAACACGCTGAGTGATGCGAATGACCCGTTATCACCCTTAATTATTCCGCGATAGTAAACTCCGGGTGTGTAGTTTGTATATTTCACAGTCCCGTTCCCGCTGAGAGCGGCTGATCTAAAATCGTCGGTCAGAACATTTACGCGTGTAAGCTCAAGCTCCATATAACCAGAACCGTTCGGTATCCTGAAAACGATATTTTCAGGCCTGCGGCTGAGAAGCTGTTCTTTTGCTGCGGCATCAAGCTTTAGCGATGTGAAATTCCGGAGGTAACCCGAAAGGAATGATGCAGTTTCCCTTGAAGCGTTCACATTAAACAGTTCAGTTGACCTGAACAATTTCCCCGAGCTTTTTATCAAATTGATCATCGAGGCAAGAGGTTTGGTTTTAACGTTCACCGGATTTTTTTCGGAAGCATGAATTGAATTTCCGCTGCCTGCAGTAAATCCGAAAACAAACAACATCAAACATACAGTTGATGTAATAACATGTAGCTTAGAGTACAATCTGTATTTGTGAGTTGACAATGCTGCTCTCCTTATATAAATTAATAGAATCACGCAATTTAGTAAAAAGTTAATGTAAAACAAAACGTTATCCTGCAATTTTATAGTTTTCAGTTGATTTTTGGTGATTATATCCGCCTGCTTTTTTGTAATTTTGCTGAAGCGTTTTCTAAAAATTGCCGGTGGTGCCGGAACAATGAAAGATGAAGTGAATTTGACCGGGTGGGATTTTTCTGCGCTCACCAACTCAGGAAGAATGAAAGAAACCACGCTGCCCTGGGATTACTTTGCAATAGTAAAAAAGCACATGCCCGGCGTTAAGCGTATGCTGGATATGGGTACAGGAGGCGGTGAGTTTTTGAGAACACTTGTACCGCTGCCTGTGGAAACTTACGCAACCGAAGGTTACCTGCCAAACGTCGAAATTGCGGGAGCGAACCTGAATCCGTTAGGCGTAAGGGTTGTAAGCGGATACAAAGATGACTCTCTTCCGTTTGAAAGCGCGTATTTTGATCTGGTAATAAACAGGCATGAATACTACGATCCGCGGGAAGTGCACCGGACACTGAAATCCGGCGGCCACTTTATCACGCAGCAGGTTTCAGGCAATTGCGACGCCTCGCTTCTTGCAGCTTTGGGAAGGTCTGTACCTGAAGAGACTAAGGGCTGGTGCATGCTATCAGCGGCAAAACAAATTGAGGCTGCGGGATTTGAAATACTCCGGCAGGCTGAAGCGGCCGGTTATACTATATTTACTGATACGAATGCGGTGATATCATACCTGAAGCTAATAAACTGGCTGGTGGAAGATTTCACGGTTGAGAAATATTCCCATAACCTGAAACAGATCGAAGAAGAAATCACCGCTATGGGCTCATTTTCAAGCACTTTGGATAGATTCCTGCTGATTAGCAGGAAACTAACATAACTCCATAAAAATTAACAGTATCCCCTAAAATATCACGAAATACGTTAGCCCAAAGCTCTATATTATATACTATCTTTGGCGTAATAATTCGAGGTATTCATCTATTCACTAATATAAGATAGGGGGGCTACTATCATGCAGCATATTAAAAAAATTCTTGCCGCCGGGGTTTTCCTGGTTTCCCTTTTTACCATAAGTTTTGTTTTACAGGGTTCGCTTAAAGCTGATAACTTTTCAGATAAGCCGGTGTACGTAAAAAGCGGTGTAATGCTTAAGGTGATCTGGCGTGAGGATGTTTACGATCCCTCGTTAAAAGGAACCGTAAATGTCATCAAGCTTGACGAGTCATACTTCTCGGGCATAACCGAACCGGAAAGAGCGGTGCTTGGGTATCTAGCATCGACTATCGGCAATGAGTGTTACGCTGAGACGGGCAAGCAGAATGTTAAATGCAAAATTCTCACAGCGCTAAATTTGGGTTACCAGTGCAGCGAGGAGAATAAAACATTCCTTAAGAACTGGTTCCGTGATGACGCATCGATCGTTAGCCAGATTGAGAACTGTAAGCCAACGCTGCCATCAACAGTTGAAAAAACTTTTGACGAAGTAAAAATATCGACCGCTGACAATACAATTAAAGTTGAGCTTAAAGGATTGAAGCTGAATATAAAAGAGAACAGCGCAAGCAAGTGGAGCGAATCATTGAGCTTTAAGGTTGATGGCGATAAGCTTACACTGTTTGAAAGAACGAAGAAGCAGAAATAATTTTATTTGCAACATACTTTTTTTCCAAAGCCCCTGAGATTCAGGGGCTTTTTTTTATTGTTGGGTTGTAAGCATGTATTAAAACCGTTGAAACGGTTTTCGGCTCGCGGGTGAAATCTAATCCCACGGATGAATCCGTGGGCTATGTAATCTGTTTTTCCGTCAGGAGGTAACTCCTGACGGCGCGGTGAGCGCGCACTCGAATCAGGCGATTCGAGTTACAGCATGCCAGCCCCGCAGAGGAGTGATATATCGGCGATGGGCGAAGCCCACTGGAAACTATTTGAACCAATGTAGGCGTCATGGCTTGCCTGACGCCATATGAAACATAACCAAACAGCTGAAGCGGTTTCCATAATCTCATCAATTCGTTTTCCCACGGATAAATCCGTGGGCTGGTTTAAGATCCAGCATTGGGCGGCTGCATAGACCTGCCAGGTTTCAGTTCAGCGAATATTCAGGATTCATGAAGCTCAAACCTGGCAGGTTTATTCGCCACCACGCCGTAGAATCCGGAGAGATTTTTAATCCTCATGCAGTGTCAATGGCATGCCTTTGACCTACAGTTCTTCCGTCAGGAGGTAACTCCTGACGGCACGGAATTTTTCAACACTTCTCCTTACTTTACTAATATCATTTTGCGAGTTTGGGTGAAATCTCCCACGATCAGCCTGTAGAAATACATTCCCGAGCTTAATTTGGATGCATCAAATCTCAATGTATATGTACCTGCAGGCTTATGTTCATCTACCAATACCGCAGTTTCTCTTCCCATAATATCGTACACTTTCAGCGAAACAAATCCGGAAGCAGCCACAGAATACGTTATCTTAGTAGCCGGATTAAACGGGTTTGGATAGTTTTGTTCCAGGGAATATTCCGCAGGCAGATTGTTGTTTTCATTTTCTATTCCAATAACCTTATTGCCAAGCCTCACCAGGTCAATACTTAATACGCTGCCGGCTATTTGGTTATCCACAACATGTTCTCTGAAAGCGATATAGATATTATCTCCGTTTGTCAGACCGCTAACATCCCCAAGCTTGTATGCCTTCCGCTTCCATGCGGAGTCACTGTTAGTGGGAAAAATTATATAATCGATCTTGTAAACAAAGGCCAGGGGGTTATTGTTAACCGTTGTAGAAACAACTATATCAAGTTTATCTGAATATTTCGTAGCCGGGCCGTTTTTCAGCCAGAAAACCAGGGAGTCTTCGAGTGAAATATTCTCGATCCTCGGGGTAATAAGCCACATATCATTGGAAGTAACTCCGCCATTAACATACGTGGCATACGCTACCGCATTCCCGCCGCCCGGGGGAACTGATGCTGTCTCTTCAAGCCAGCCGGGAACAAGCGTGCCGGCAGTGATCCTTTCCCAGCCGGTCCCCCCAACCGGGTTTAGTTCGGTCCAACCCGCAGGCGGAAACTGCGTATCTTCGAATGATTCTGTGTTTAAACCTGAGATAAATGGCGGGAGATTTGTACCGGCTGGCTGTGTGTTCTTCCATGCCGGAATTTCAGAGTTTGGACTTCTTCCGTGCCCCTGTGAAAATAGATCCTGCGCAGCCATTAAGAACAGCAGGAAAACCGGAACTAACATAAAACACTTTCCCGGCAATGACGAGTTTAAACTTGGATAATTGCTCATAGATTTGCTTTCGTTTCTGATTAATTAATGGAAATTTGTGTTGTGATTAACTTTCCGGGTTCCTCAAAACGTTTTCAAAAATACATTTACATAGCCCTGTATTACAAAGAAAATTTTCACCATATTTCATACCGTCAATTTCATTGCCGCAGCGCATTTATTGCGATTTTGTACCATTATTGCCATTTTCAATAACTAGTTTTCATACTGAGCCACATGGAAAAAAGCACACTAGTAGAAATTCTGCGCACATTCACAAAGGAAGAACTCGCTGCGTTCAGTGATTTTTCGGCATCGCCTTACTTCAACAAGAAATCAAATGTGACAAAGCTTTTTGAAAGCCTGAAAAAATTCGCGCCATTGTATCCCCCTGAAAAGATATCCAAGGAAGAGATCTGGAAAAAAGTTTTCCCCGGCAAAAAGTATAATTACGGCATCATGAAGAACCTGATATTTGACCTTAACAAGCTGGCTGTAAAATTCCTGGAGCTGGAAAACTATTCAGCCAGAATTATCGAACAGGAGCTTTGCCAGCTTGAGGCATTCAGGTACAAAAACCTGAAACAGCTATATATAAAAAGGGCTGCCGATACTATGAAGAATCTTGGAGCCAGGCCTCTTGATAACCAGTCGCATTTATACCGCTATATGTTATACAGCTCCGAGATGAGCTATCTTGATTATGAAATGCTTTTTGAAAAAGGGGATACTGACTATCATTCGGTAATAAACGATTCCCTGCTTCTAAATTACTGCACAAACCAGATATATCACGGCATAAACAATCTTCAGTATGCTCATAACCGGAAAGCTTTGTTAAATAGCGAAATACACCATAAAGCTTTGCTGCTATTAGATGAATCCGGATTGCATGATCCATATGCAGAAATTCTGAAATTCCTGTATATAGCACTTTCCGGACCGGGCAGCAGGGAAGATTATGAAAACCTGAAACAGTCTTTTTTCCAAAATTACAGGAAATGCTCGGAAACGGTTCAATATGATCTTGCAGTAGCTATGATAAATTTCTGCCGTAACAACGCTCAAAGGGGGAACAGTGAGTTCATTAAAGATGAATTCATATACATAAAGCTGCTTATCGGGGACTCACTTTATAAAAGCACAAAGATCTCATGGATAGACCAGTATTTATTCATGCAGGCGGTTATGGCCGCGTGCCGGGCTGGAGAGTTTGAATGGGCGGAGAGATTCATAACAGAGCGAAGCAGCGAGCTGCTTGATTCGGTAAAAGAGCAATACACAAACATGGCATATATAACGCTGAACCTCCGGCGCGGAAGGTTCCATGACGCGCTGCAATACATTTCTCGGGTTAAAAATGTTGATAAAGGTGACAAGCTGAACATAAAGGTATTTGAGTTCAACGCGTATTACGAACTCAATTATTATGACGAGCTCAAAGCGCTGGCAGATACAACGCATCACCTGCTCAGAAGCGACAGGTTGTTTTCGCAGGAAGAGAAAGAACACTTCAAAGAGTATGTGAAAGCGATCACATGGCTGATGGAATACAAATGCGGTTCTGACAAGAATAAGGGTAACCGGGAGTTATTGCAAAAGACCGAGAAGTTCGTAGAAGAAAGGAAAATACGCAACAAACTGTGGCTGCTGCAAAAGATAGAAGAGCTGAAAAATAAATTATAAACTCTGCTGATCTTTTCCGTCAGGAGGTAACTCCTGACGGCACGGTGGCACTTCTGAAGGCACGGGCTCGCTGCAGCCCTGAAGGAGCGCTGTATATCAGCTATGGGTGAAGCCTATTGGAAGCGAAAAGCAGAAGCATTCACTCGCAAAGGCGCAAAGACGCAAAGCAATATTTAGTGGCACATAGATTTGCGTGACCTTTAGGCGTGTCTTTGATTAATGTGCTTTATTATGGCATTCCCAAACTGGAGTTTGGGAATGAGAAAAGAGAAACGCAGAGTCTACCTGCAGAGAAACTCTGCTTTAACGAAGCAAACTATCCATACCCTGCCCTATGATTCAATTAAAAATTTCGCCATATTCCGCACGGATCATATTTCAATACATACGGCAAAAACGGAGAATAACTAACAATAAATATAAAAATGGAACAACATATTAAAAAAATCATCTTCGGTATCATAGCGGTCATTACACTGATCGTGTTCATGTTTTATTTCGCGGCATGCAATAATGATATAACCTCAAACTTCGCGAATGTGAGAACGAAAAGTATCGAGCTTACCGATGAGGATGGCGAAACGATAGCCAAAGTAAAAGCCGATAAAGATGCTTCGGGCAGAAGCGTTGTAAGCATTGTGGATAAAGATGGAAGTGTGTTAGGGGTCTTTCAGGCTAAATAACCGGTTTAACAGTCCTGCTTAAAGTGGGTCTTATAATAAAAGGAAAGTTACGCCATGTACCTGCGGGCAATTAAGTGAGAGAGGAATCTATCATCTGTAAATTTGCCCGCCTGGTATCATGGATGAAAAATTACTTCCCTGCCTGTTTCATCTGAATTTTCTGAATACCTTTAAGCTGGCCATCTGCCGAGTAAGTTTCAAGCGTGCAGGTATATTCGGTTTCATTGCTGCCTGCGCTTCCATCCAGGGGAGCGCTTTTGAAAATTACACCTTTTTCGCCGGATGACATCTCGCCATCAACAAGCATTGTAATACTGCCTGTGTGAACTTCAGTTACATACAGCTTTACGAAAGAATCTTCCTTAACCCGGAACTTGATAGTAGTTGTTTCTTCAAAGGGATTTGGAGTGTTTTGAATTAAAACGGGTTCCGGATCCTGTGAATTAACCTGCGCGTATGAAAATCCCTGCGAGCAGACCGCAACCAGGCAAAGTAAAGTTAAGATTAAAATTTTGTTCATTTTTCTGCTTCCTCTTTTGATTAGTTTCCTGATTTGATTTATAATTATGTTTACCTTTTTCCGGAAGGCCGGGAGAAGCCAGTCAATAACCCGCATACCGGTGATGCTTTAAGGAAAAACATGTGCACATATTTTTCCGGGTTATTGTCCTGAACTAATCCACGCTTCAAATATACTTTCCGGCCGCGCTGTTCTGCAAAGAAAAAAATTGCTATATTTCACACCCGGAATAGACAATTGTCATGTTATTTTTGCTGTTTTTTGAATAAAAACGAAGAATTCATTGAGCAAACTTACACTTTGAAACATTGGAAAAAACTAACCTCACAGAGATATTAAGAACATTTTCAAAGGATGAGCTGGCGTCTTTTTCGGATTTTGTTGCCTCGCTATACCACAACAAAAATTCAAATGCCGCGCGCCTGAACAAAGTATTACTAAAATACGCACCCGGATTTCCTGCCGAAAAGATCACAAAAGAAAAGATCTGGGCACAGCTTTTCCCGGGCAAGCGGTACAATTACGGAACAATGAAGAATATCATCTTCAGCTTGAGCGGCCTGGCAATGGACTTTTTAGAAATTGAAAATCACCGGGCTAATACCCGTGAAATGGATGTTAACCTGCTGGAAGAGTTAAAGCAGCGGAACTTAGCGCAGCTCTTTTTTAAGAAACTGCGTGAAGCGGGAACAAAAGCCGGCAAGGCAGAGCATGATAGCCGCACCCCGTTATATTCGTATATGAGAGAACATGCGGAATTGAACTACCTTGATTATGATCACCAGCTCAGGAATAAGAAATTTGACTATACAGAGCTTAACAGGTCCCTGGTTAAATTTTGCTTTGGAACATTTTTCCTTGAAAACACCAACAATTTACAGAACTCACTAAGCATGGATGTGAAAATAGATGAAACCCTTTACATGGCGTTTACGGATACATATGAAAAGCTGAACATCAGGGATGCCTATACCGATACTTTCTATTACGCTTTCCTTTGTGCGCGAAGCCCGGAAAATGAGGAATACTATTACAGGTTCAAAGAGAGCTTCTTCAAGAACCTATCCGGATTTTCAAAAAATATGCAATACAAGCTTGCATGCTGTTTGCTGAATTACTGCAAGAACAATAACTACCGTAACAAATTCAAGTTCGATAAAGAAGAATTCATATATGTAAAGCTGATCATGGAAAAGAAGCTTTACCGTCACACGGGGATTGGCTGGCTTGACCGCTATCTGTATGTTGGGGCGTTTGTATCTGCCTGCCGCGCCGGTGAACAGGTGTGGGCTGAGCGCTTTATTGAGGAATATAAAAATGAGCTGAAGGAAGATACACGACAGCAGTTTTACTGTTATGCGCATATTAATAAAAACATAAGGCTGCGCAGGTTTGAGGAGGCATTGAAATATTATTCCATGTGTAATGATGTGAAGGGGCGGGATAAGCTGAATTTCAGGGCTTTCGGATTTGTAATATACTATGAGCTTGGCTACTTCGAAGAATTGAGGTCGCTTGCCGGCGCGACCCTTCGCATGATAAAAAACGACAGGTTGTTCTATGCAGAAGATAAAATGCTATTCCGGAACTTCATAAACACACTTGTAAAAATGGCTGATTACCGCACCGGCTCGGGAAAGTTTAAGAATGACCCCGGCTTTGCAGATATGATAACCGGGTATGTAGATAAAAACCCCGTGGCAATGAGTCAATGGACGCACAGCAAGATCGCAGAGATCAGAAAATCAAATAAAACGGCTTAAAGCAGCACGCCGGTATTTTAATTTTCAGGGTTTAATTCTTCAAAAAATCCAGTACCGCTTTCTGAAAGTCAGCAAGAGCCTGCACATGCGGAATGTGCCCTACGTTATCAAACTCAACAAGCTTAGAATTGTTTATGAATCCGGCGGCGGTTTTACCAAGCGTGGGATACTGTCCGTAAACCTGCTTAGCTTCTTCGGTAAGCTGGTCTTTGCCAACAACTGTCCTGTCAAACAGCCCGATAACCAGCAAAGTTGGTACGGTGATATTCCGCAGCTCATACACAACAGGCTGTTCATAAATCATCTGGTATGTAAGTGCGTTTGCCCAGGCGATGTCTTTGAAATCAGCGCGGCTTAGATCCATTGCCTGCGCCTCAACATACTGTTCGTATTCCGGTTTCCATTCGGGATAGTATGTGGTTTGATATTTCTTGTAGCTATCGTACGTAGCGGCCAGTTCCTTTATGTACAGCGCCTCGGTGGTTTGGTATGGAACAAATGTGCGGTAGTCTTCGAGTCCAACGGGATTTTCAAGCACAAGCTTTTCGACGCGGCCGGGATACATCAAGGCGAAACGCGCTGCCAGCATACCGCCGGTTGAGTGTCCGATAACGCTGACTTTTTCTATTCCCAGCGTATCCAACAGCCTGCGGTTATTCAGCGCCAGCAGGTGGAAGCTGTAATGAATGTTGGCGCGCGAAGATTTTCCCCATCCGATCTGGTCGGGAACCACGACACGGTATCCGCCCGCATTGAGGAATTCGATAACATCCTTCCAGTAATACCCGTTGAAATTCTTACCATGAAAAAGTATTACGGTCTTGCCATTGGGCGAATCAGGTTTGATATCCATATAGCTCATAGTGAGGGATTGTGATTCAATTTCCAGCTGAATAGAATCTGAGGCATAGGGATAAATTATCGTTTGGCTTTCCAGCTTACAGATACATAACATGAACAATACTGCGGTAATAATTTTCATTTGATCATTCGAAATTTTGAGTTGGCATTATAAAATAAAACATGTATTTAAGTGTCAATGTTTCAAAAAGCGGAACATTAAAAGCAAAAGGCAGTTAATAGAGTGATTGTATATTGTTTTTCATATATTTGTATGAAGTAAACAGCATAAAGAACATCATATTATGGATATAGCAATAGGTATATGTTTAGGGCTGGGACTCGCAGCGAGCTGCGGCTTCCGCGTTTTCGTTCCGCTATTGATAAGCAACATTGCTTCGATGGCGGGTATTGTTAACATAGGCGGCGGATTTGAATGGATGGGCTCTTGGCCCGCCTTCGCGATATTCCTGACCGCAACCATCGCGGAAATAGGCGCATATTATATTCCCGTTTTGGATAATGCGCTGGATACTATATCAGTCCCCTTGGCAACAATTGCCGGCACGCTGCTCTCGGTAACATTCATAACCGATGTACCGCCGATGGTGCAGTGGACGCTTGGTATTATAGTAGGCGGCGGCTCTGCCGCGGTGATAAAAAGCGGCGCAAGCATGGCAAGGCTGAAGTCAACTGCCTTCACTGCCGGATGGGCGAACTGGCTTATTGCCACTTTTGAACATGTGACTTCATTCATAATGAGCGTGCTTACAGTGCTGCTGCCAATAGTAATGGGAGTGATCGCTGTTTGTATCCTCGGCTTCTTCGGATGGAAGGTGGCTGTGAAGCGGCCACATCCAAATCATATCCGAAAGAGGTAAAGCAACCCCGCCCCAACCCTCACTGCGGGCAGTCCTTCGGCCCGAAGGGGAGGGAGTCGATCCACGTTATGAAAAATGCTTCTGTAGAGACGATGCGGTGCATCGTCTCATAACTTGCTCCGAATAAATACAACCTGTCGGCGGCATGGCTCGCCTGCCGCATGATACCGTCAGGCAAGCCTAACGGCTAAATAAACAAAATAATAAAACGGGATTTCGTGTACAAGTGAAGTCCAGGCAGGAGCTTGTCCGAAGGACTCTTTTGGAGGTACTCAGAAAATTGTGACCTATAGAGACGATTCTGCCTGACTACCCTGTGCAGTTGCATCGTCTCATAACTTACAAAGTGCTTTAGCTTTGAGACGACCCGCCGGTTCGTCTCTACAAAAAAACTTTTTTATCATACCACATGAGAAAATTTATATTTCTGCTTTTATTAATTCCGCTCTTCATCAACTGTTCGAAGCTTAGCGAGCTTACTTCGCGTGATTCAAAGAAAGAAAAATCTGTTAGTGTTGAAACTACTTCCGAAATCACGCCCGGCGAAAATACCTATGGTGTAGTTGCCGGCGCGCTGGAGTGGAAAGACCCCGGATTTTCACCGTTCAGTAACCGCAACCGGAAGGATAAGGAGCTTTATTCATTGCTGAAGACGCAGGGAGTTAAGCCGAAAAATGTTTCAATGCTGATCGATAACGAAGCAACCGTTGATGCGATGAAATCAGCGGTACTTGATGCGCTTGAAAAAGCGCCGGAAGGCTCAACATTTATTTTCTATTATGCGGGTCACGGCGTAAAGGATGAAGACAGCAAAATCTACTTTGCAAGCTATGATATTACTTCAGGTAATTACAAAAAAACGGGATTTGACGTAAGCTGGCTGGGCGATGTTATAAAGAATAAATTCAAAGGCAAGCTGGTTTGGCTGCTGGCGGATTGCTGTTACTCCGGCGCACTGCTTGATGAGGCAGAGAAGATCAGCGCCGCCGGAAAAAATGTAATTGTGTTAACCTCGGCAGCTTCGTGTAATATATCAACGGCTAACTGGACCTTCACGCAGACGATCATCGATTGCCTTTCGGGTCTGCCCATGGCAGATAGGAACGGTGACGGTACAATTTCAATCAGTGAAACCGGCAGGGAACTGGGCGACGCAATGAAATTCCGCGAAAGACAGATGTGCGGATTCAGAATGTTCGGTATTGATGAAACCGCCCCGCTAGCCAAAACAAACGGAAGCAAAACCGGTTCCTCCGGCGATTTCTCTCCGGGAGCTTATTACATGGCGCCGAAAGGCGGCGATATGGCGGCCGTGAGAATAATCAGCGCGGATAAGAACACGGTTGAATGCGAGTTTTACGATTACAGCGATAAATCAACAGCAAGCTTAGGCAAGAGCGAGCTTCAGCCAATTTACTTTGTGAATTACAAGGTTGGCGATAAGGTCAAAGTCTCGTGGGAAGGCAAGTGGTATGATGCCGAAGTGAAAAAAGCGGAGAATGATTTTTATTATATCAAATATGCAGGGTACGAAGATTTCTGGAATGAATGGGTGGCATATGACCGCATAAAAACGGGAAAGGAACGTTCCGCGCAGGTTGAACAAAAAGGCGTTTGGTATCCCGCGGAGGTACTTGAAGAAAAGGACGGCAGGTATTTTATCCGCTATACAAATTACAGTTATGTTTGGGATGAATGGGTAGGGAAGGATAGGATCAAATTCTGAGCGAAGCGAAGAATCTATACGTGGATCCTTTCCCTCGTTCCCAAGCTCCGGCCTGGAACGTAATTGAAATGAGATCTGTAGAGACGATGCGGCCTGACTGCCCTGTGCAGTCGCATCGTCTCATAATTTTGGATCACCGTAAGATCATTATTCTCGTTCCCAAGCTCCGGCTTGGGAACGCAGATGAGTTCAAAGCTCTGCTTCAGGAAACGGCGAGCACTGTCAGGCTTCAATACTTATCATTACGAAACAGAGTTTCGTGTGCAAGTGGAGTCCCAAGCTGGAGCTTGTCCGGAGGACTCCTTTGGAGGGATTCAGAAAAAGTCCTGGCATAATATGTTTGTCGGACTGAGCGGAGACGAAGAATCTATACATGGATCCTTCGCTGCGCTCAGGATTTAACATGAAACCAAACAGCGCTAATGGCAGTTAAAGAAGAAAATTACAGACCATTAGAAAAATATGAGCTCACTGATCAGCCGATTGCGGGATAACAACCGTTTAAGTATTACAATAATTTTAGCCCTTTCTTGTCTTTTAAGCGTTTCGCTGCAGTTTTTCCGGATGTACTATTCCGGCTTCTATACCTACCTGTTTCTCAATTGGAATCTTTTTCTGGCAATCCTGCCGTATGTGATCTCAACACTTTTCCTGCTATACTATAACAAGATAAATTCACTTTTTATTACAGCAGTTATACTTGCTGCATGGCTGCTGATATTCCCTAATGCGCCGTATATTGTTACCGATTTCTTCCATCTAGAGCCGCGGGCAAATGTGCCGTACTGGTTCGATCTCGGGCTGATATTTTCCTTCGCATGGAACGGCCTGATACTTGGATTCATTTCGCTGTATGATATCCAGACTGCGCTAACGCGGCGCTTCAGCGCAATTAAGGGCTGGGCATTCGCGATATTTTCGCTGGTGCTGGGAAGCTTCGGGATATATCTCGGCAGGTTTGAAAGATTTAACAGTTGGGATGTACTTACAAATCCGGTGGAGTTGTTTGTAGATATAGCCAACCGTTTTATTCACCCCATGCAGCACCCAAGAACAATGCTTATGACGCTGCTGTTTTCTGCGGTGTTGATATTTGGATATGTAACGCTGGTAGTGATGTTCAAGCCGGGCAGGGTAGAAAGCAGAAAGTAAAAAAGATGGATAAACAGTATAATCTGTAGGCGGCACGGCTCGCCTGCCGCATGATACCCGTCAGGAAAGCCTGACGGCTACAGAATCAGCATAACGAAACGGTGTTTCGTGCACATGTTGAGTCCCAAGCTGGAGCTTGTCTGAAGGGCTCCTTTGGAGGGACCCAGGATAACTCTGTGAAAACGGTGCGGCCTGAATGACCAGCTTGGCTGCATTAGCCCATAACCTCTATGGAGCGTTTATTTCGCTCAATTTTTCATAAATCCAGAACTTCCCGCTATCTCTGAAATTATAAACTTCCTTTTTCAGGAGGTACGTATCCCACGCTATATCTTTACCGCTGTCTTTTTTGAGCCTTAGCAAAAGCAGCTTGCTCACAAGCAGCACAAAGCTGTTGAGTCGTTCTTTCTTTAAAGGATTCAGCTTTTCATCGTTATATATAAAATGTTTTGCGGAATCTATTATATAAGGCAGCGCGTTAAGCCTGTTCTTCTCATAATTCACGATCAGCTCCCATCTTTTTATCTGGATCTTGTCTATCAAAAGTGAGTGCTTTATTTTTGAAAGAGCTTTTAATGCCTGCTCAAATTGTTTGGTACGTATGCTGTATTCAATAAAAGCATGCAGCCAGTAGTGTTCTCTCACTGCGGGATTCAGCCGATACCGGAATTTTTTCATGAATTCGAGCGCCCAATCAGCTTCGTTATTCTTTAAAGCGCTCAATGCTGTATTCCTGTAAAATGCGCCGTCGATATTTTGCGAAGGCCCGAAACTGTATATCCCGTTATCTATCATATACCTGCAAATCCCGAACTCATCCTGCAGGAATTCTGCATCGCCTTCTTCGAACCTGACATAACAATAACCTGAAAGCGCAACGAGGAAATTATACTTTTCGCCGTGGCTCAGCGCCGCCGCATTTTCTTCGACAAGTTTTTTCATTTCATAAAAATGGCTGGAACTGCCATCGTATATGAGCATTACAGCGTGGTAATAGCTCCTCACCCGGAAATCAAACTCAACCGGCACTTTATTATAAAACTCCAGTACGCTTTTCATGAAGCTTTCCTGCGGCCCTGCATCCAGCTCCGTGCGTATGAGAAGCTGGTTATAATTATTCTGGAATACATCTATAAAGTATCCCATGGTAATATTGCCGTTCCCTTCCCGCGAGCTTTGTGTGGTATCATAGTACTTATCCTGCCGGATGAGATGGTTTTGCTTCAGAGAGCTTAGATGAAATTTATTCCTGTAATACTCTGGCTCGTTGAAGCTCGCTTCAACCATCCTGCCTGTTTGGACAAGGGTTTTTTCAACAAACGCATTCACATGCCGTTCCAACAGCGCTTCCAGCAGGTTAAAATTACATTCGATCTTTTTAGCGGAATAATGTTCAATCTCAATGAATCTTTTTGCAAGCATTGTGAGATCATAAACAAGATTTTTAAACGTTCCGTAATTGAAATCATTGCCCGGAAAAACCCTGGCATAAATAAATTCCCTGGTCATCCGGGGCGAATCATATCCGGGCTGAAAAGAACACAATTCACTCCACAGCTTCGCTACTGCGGATTTCCTGTTGAAATATTCAGAATTTACAAAACTTCCAAACCTGGCAGTTTCATCTTTATTAAAGGATTTAAGAAGCTGAATTAGAGACGTATTATTCATATCAGTTCTACTAATTTTCAGTGAAAATCGCCTTAAAAAACATCATTATTTACACAAATTCAAGCCATTAGCAAAAAATGGCCGCTGAAAATATTGAGAATATTTCTTTTTAATAAACCCCGGCAAAAAGTATCTTACGCCAACAAAAAAAGAAATTATGAACTTTGAGAAAATCTGTTTTGCAGCCGGTGTATTTATCCTGATCGTTTTTTATTCCATACCATGTGAATCCCAGGTGACGGAAGAGTGGTCGCGGACGTATAATCACATCGGGATCCAGGACATTTCAAACGCAATTGTTTTGGATAATTCAGGCAACGTGTTCGTTGCCGGGTCTGTTAACAATGCGCCTTCAACAGGAACAGATTACGGCACATTGAAATACAATTCCGCAGGGACGCAGCAATGGTTCAGGCGCTTTAACGGCTCGATCAACTGGCTTGACTACGCCGATGATATCGCGGCAGATAACGCTGGGAATGTTTATGTGACCGGGCGGAGTGATGCAGTCTCCGGGAATGCCACATGTGTAACGATAAAGTATAATTCAGCCGGCGACTCTCTTTGGGTGAAAACTTATGTAAATGCATACTGTAGCCGCCTGCTTGTTGATAACAGCGGCAATGTTTATGTTGCAGGGAGAAAAGGCGATGCTTCTTTTTGCGATTACTTTGTGATAAAATACAACTCCTCTGGCGATTCTCTTTGGTCAAGAACTTATTCCAGCGCGGGGTCATATCCGGATGAAGCTACCTGCCTGGCTGTTGATAATGCGGGCAATGTTTATATTTCGGGTTACGCCTATTCACCAACTCCCGGGCCGCACTCTGTAATTGTGACAATTAAATACAATTCAGCCGGTACACAACAGTGGGCCGCGGTTTTTGACCGTGCAACAGGCTCACACAAAGCGAATGATATAGCGGTCGATAGCCTGGGGAATATTTACATCGGCGGTTACAGCGATACTGCTTCGCTGGGCAGAACTTACCTTGTGGTGAAGTACAGCTCCGCAGGTACGCCGCTCTGGCAGGCGAGGTATTCCACCGGAACGCCCTCAACAACCATTGAAGCCGTATCAATAGCTCTGTACCAAAACAGTTTTTTATATGTAACAGGTTACTGCGTTTTTGCCGCAACATATTATGACTATGTGACAATTAAGTATAATGCTGCAGGCGTACAGCAATGGGTTACGCCGTATCATAACGGCACAGATGTTGCCACAAAGCTTGTGCTTGATGCACAGGGGAATGCATATGTAACGGGCTCATCAAGCAGCACATCAAACGGTGAGGATATATTGACCGTGAAGTATAATCCCGCAGGAGCGCAGCAATGGGCAGCAAGATGGGACGGCGCGCTGCATAACAATGACCAGGGCAGAGATATCGCTGTTGACGGATCCGGGAATGTTTATGTTACGGGCAGGGCGCTCAGCTCGGTAAACAATGATGATTATGTTACCATTAAATACTCACAAACGCCATCAGGCGTAACGCAGGTTTCAGAGGAGATACCCCGTGAATTCTCGCTGGAGCAAAATTATCCGAACCCGTTTAATCCAATAACGAATGTCAAAATCCAAATGTCAAAGGCAGGGTTTGTTTCTTTGAAAGTTCTGGATATAACCGGGAAGGAAGTGGCCGTGCTTGTGAACCGGGAAATGAATGCGGGAGTGTATAGTATAGATTTTGATGCCGGTAACCTGGGAAGCGGTATTTATTTTTACAGAATGGACAGCGGTGAATTTTCAGAAACTAAAAAAATGACACTTATTAAATAGGCAATAGATTGCCGTACTGCTGGTTGGGGATTGAGCGGAGTCGAAGTCCGAACAACGGCGCAATCCCGCCCTTTGGCTTCGCTCAGTGCGACATGAGGTGACCTTGCCTTCGGCTTGGCAGGCGGGTTATATTAACGGTTATGATCTGTTCCACAGCAGCACAATTCAAAGCGACCCCACCCCAGCCCTCCCCAAGGGGGAGGGAGTGGAATTCTAACTCCACATTCATCTGTAGAGACGATGCGGTGCATCGTCTCCTAACCTTTGGGAAGAGAAAAAATCTTGCATAACATTCAAATTCATCCATAAAAATCCCCATCCGAAAATTACCGTGAAGCGAAAAGATCGAACAAAGTACATTATTGAATAACTGCAGCTATCTTCCCCCTTGTCAAGGGGGAATTGACTAGGACGACACAACGGGATGTCGGACTGAGTGGAGTCGAAGTCCGAACAACGGCGCAATCCCGCCCCTTCGACTTCGCTCAGTGTGACATGAGGCGAACCGGCTATGCTTCCCCATTCCAAGGGGGATTTCCATAGGCTTCCCTTTTGGATTTAATGCTATGGCTTTAATAACTATCTTTGCACCTTACCATAAATAACTAACTAATGACTAATACACTCATCGCATGACTTCAAGTCATACGATGAGTAAAATAATAACCAAATGGCAGATAATAAGATCATATTTTCAATGGTGGGCGTCAGCAAGACTTTTCCGCCGCAGAAGCAGGTATTAAAAAATATTTACCTCTCATTCTTTTACGGTGCTAAGATAGGCATTATCGGTCTTAACGGTTCGGGAAAATCTACCCTGCTGAAAATTATCGCTGGCGTCGAAGATAACTTCGATGGCGAAGTTCATTTCACAAAGGAATATTCAATAGGCTTGCTGGAGCAGGAGCCGTATCTTGATGAAACCAAGACTGTAAAAGAAATTATCCAGGAAGGTGCGCAGGAAGTAGTTGATATTCTTAAGGAATACGAGGAAGTGAACAACAAATTTTCCGAGCCGATGGATGATGATGAAATGACGAAGCTTATCGAACGCCAGGGCGAGCTTACCGAGCTTATCGATCACCACAACGGCTGGGAGCTTGATGCAAAATTAGAGCGCGCCATGGATGCTCTGCGTACTCCGGAAGGCGACGCGCTGATCAAAAATCTGAGCGGCGGTGAAAAACGCCGTGTTGCACTATGCCGCCTGCTATTAAAAGAGCCTGATATCCTTCTGCTTGACGAGCCGACAAACCATTTGGATGCCGAATCAATTGACTGGCTGGAACAGCACCTGAAACAGTATAAAGGGACTGTGATAGCTATCACACATGACAGGTACTTCCTTGATAATGTTGCGGGATGGATACTTGAGCTTGATCGCGACGAGGGAATTCCCTGGGAAGGCAATTACTCAAGCTGGCTTGAGCAGAAAGCAAACCGGCTGCAAATGGAGGAGAAGCAGGAATCAAAACGCAGGAAAACACTGGAGCGCGAGCTTGAATGGGTGAGGATGTCGCCAAGGGCAAGGCATGCAAAATCAAAAGCAAGACTGCAGAATTACGATACAATGATGAATGAAGATACCAAGCAGAAGGAAGAGAAGCTTGAGATATTTATTCCGAACGGTCCAAGACTTGGCAATAAAGTAATAGACGCTGTGAAGATCAAAAAAGCATTTGGCGAAAAGCTTCTGTTCGATAACCTGAACTTTCAGCTTCCGCCTGCCGGGATTGTTGGTATTATCGGTCCCAACGGCGCGGGCAAAACCACTTTGTTCCGCATGATACTTGGTACGGAAAAACCGGATGCAGGCAATTTTGAAATTGGTGAAACGGTGCAGGTTGGATATGTTGACCAGGCGCATGCTGAGATTGATCCCGAAAAAACCGTATGGGAAGCTATATCCGAAGGGGCGGAATTCATAGAGCTTGGCGGCAAGCAGTTCAACAGCCGCGCTTATGTTTCGCGCTTTAACTTCAGCGGAACCGACCAAAACAAAAAAGTCGGTGTACTTTCCGGCGGCGAGCGCAACAGGCTGCATTTAGCGCTCACATTGAAATCACAGGCAAATGTTCTGCTGCTCGATGAGCCCACAAATGATATCGATGTAAACACTCTGCGCGCGCTGGAAGAGGCGCTGGAAGATTTTGCAGGGTGTGCTGTAATAATATCGCATGACAGGTGGTTTCTAGATAGGGTTGCAACTCATATATTGGCGTTCGAAGGTGACTCAGAAGTATATTACTTCGAAGGCGGCTACACGGATTACGAAGAGGCAAAGAAAAAGCGCCTTGGCGATGTTGAACCAAAGAGAGTAAGATATAAGAAGCTGGTGGAGTAGTTGAGTGGTGAGATAGTGAAATGGTAAAATAGTGAATTGGTGGTATGGCGAGATAACAGAAACCATTTCCGATTCCCGCGGAAAATTCTGTATTGATTGCCAAAAAATTCTCCGGTTCTATCTTTGTTGTAAATTCGTAATCTTTTCAAGTAGCCAGGTTTTAAAGGATACTTTAATTGTATTATTTAACCGTGACTGCATATCTTTAATATTTTCATGATTAGTATCCTGCCCGCCATTCATTTTCATTTCCAGAAGTTCAGAATAAAATTTCAGAAAGTTCTCATACCATGGGCCGTACATACCTTTGAATCCCTCGGTCCTTTTTATATATTGAGTGTATGAAATAACAAGAGATTCGGCCGAATCAAAATGTTCAAGTTCGTAATACAAAAGCAGCGTCAGATTCTTAACATGCCTTCGCAGGGGAACCACCTCGTAGTCAACCATATTTACAAGTTCAAGGCTTTTCCCGAAATTCCCCTTAGAAAATTCAATATAAGCTAGTGTATAATTTCCCAGGCTGGCCCTGCTCCCGCTGAGCGTTACGGGGAGGTAGTTTTCATACAGGTAAACAGCGTATTCTGTTTCTCCTGCCTGTATTGCAAGGTTAACTCCTGTTAAAAAAATCAGAATAGGCATTACAGGGTGCTTTTTGTATGGATAGTAGAGGTTTTTTGAAATGGTATCTTTAATTATCCTAAGCCTGTAAGCCGAGTAATCTTTTCCTTCTTCGTTTTTTTTTATCGCAAGGATGTTGTTCAGATTATTGTAAGTATCATATTTCAACTGGCGTGTAAGCGTTGACTCGTTTTCGGTAAGAAGCTTAAGCAGGCTGTTAAAATTATCTTCAAAATCGATACCGTTGAGCATTTCAAAAAAGTGGTATTGAACATTGATGAAAACAAATTCATTCTTATCGGCAAAACCGGTTCGCTGGCTGAATCCTTTGAAATCAAAATGTGCTGCAAACTCTCTGAAAAGGCTTTCTGTCTTTTCGTAATCATACATACTTTTCCTTACCTTAAAATTATACAAACCTCTAACCAGTGTATCCAGGTAGAATCCGGCAAGTGAATCGTAGGTTTTGTACAGGTTTTCTGCAGCCTTATGCTGCCGGTTCGTATAAAGATAGCAGCTATGCAGCAAAAACTCCATCGCGTATGATTTATAATGAGTATCGCTTTCTTCATCAGGCTGTTTAAGTGATACTTTTTTATGGGATTTTTCAAAAAGGGAAAACATTCCCCGGTTAAGCAGGTAGCTATGATAAATAATATCCTTATAATAGTTTTCTTCATTCCAGCTTTTTTGCTGCAGGAATTTTTCAGTAAGCTGACCAAGATCTGAAATAAGGTTTCGCATTCTTGAATCATTGTATGGTTTCCCCGGAAAAAGCTTCATAAATATTTTGCGCTTATCAACAGCTTCGACTGGATATTGGGGATGAAATTTTTTAAGAATGTTAAAAAGCCCGGTAACATCATTCAGCCTGTTGAAATAAGGTGATATAACAAATCTTCCCAGCTCTTTAAGCTCGTCCCGTGTCAGGAATCTCATGATCGAGATACATTTAGAATCTACCATATATTTAGCAGTTTTCGAGATACATTTTTCTATAAGAACTATACAAAATACGCATAATTTTTTAAATGATAAACGTTTTTGGTTAAACCAATCACTACTTTATGAGCTACATTTTGAGATTATTGTTTTGGAAGCAAAATAAAATACAAATATGACTTTCTAAACAATTTATAAACAATAGTTTAAATGGCGCAATATTTGATAGTATCCTGAGTTCTAAGATACAATTGACGTTTTATCTTTTTGAAAACAGGGGCCGCAAAATAGTAAGTTTGCACATATAAATTTTTCCGGTGGGGGCCGCAATTATATCTCAATCAATTCTGTCAGATTTCCATCTCCAAACTCCCACCGGAGATACGCTGAAAAGACCTGCCGGTGTAAAATTGCAGGCAGGTCTTAAGACGCGTAAATAAATTAAGTAAATTTTATTTCGTAAACATATAAACATTACTTTTGAAAATGAAAACACAGATACTAACAATTTTGCTTTTTGTTTTAAGCATTTTATCCCCAAGAGATACTATTCAATCACAATGGGTACAAACCGATGGACCTGCCGCATGTAAGTCGCGCTGTTTTACTGTCTCGGGCGCAACTCTTTTTGCCGGGACCAGGAATAATGGAATTTTCCGTTCTACCAACAATGGCACAAGCTGGGATTCAGTTAACAGCGGATTGACAAATCTTGATGTTGTTGTTATGGTTTCTTTGGGTTCAAATGTGTTTGCGGGAACTTACGGCGGCGGGGTGTTTCGTTCATCAAATAATGGAACGAACTGGACGGCTGTAAATTCCGGATTGACCGGTTATATAGTTTCGGACCTGGTAGTTCTGGGTTCGAATCTTTTTGCCGGCACCCCGGCTAACGGGGTTTTTCGTTCATCTGATAACGGTTCTAGCTGGGCGGCAGTCAACTCGGGTTTGACTAATAATATTATCCAAACTTTGATAGTTTCGGGTTCTACGCTGTATGTTGGAACACAAGGAGCAGGGATATTTAAATCTACCAATAACGGAACAAACTGGATAGCTGTTAATTCCGGGCTGACAAACACTAATATTTATTCACTTACCGCCTCGGGTTCAAATATTTTTGCCGGTACACAAACGGCCGGGGTTTTTCGTTCTACAAATAACGGGGCTAACTGGGTATCTGTAAATTCCGGGATGGCGGGCAACAGAGCAGACCAGCTATATGCCTTGGGGTCAAACATATTTGCCGGGACTTTTGGGGGAGGGGTTTATATTTCTATCAATAACGGGGCTAACTGGGCACCCGCGAACACAGGGTTAACAAATCTGCAGATAAGCGCACTTGGTGTTGATATTTCCGGAAATCTTCTTTGTGGTTCAGAAGCAGGAATTTTCCGTTCAACCAACAATGCCGCAAGCTGGATAAATATAACTTCAGGCATAAATTATTCATTTGCCAATTCATTTGCTGTTTCAGGTTCAAACATTTTCACGGGTACGTATGGAGCGGGGGTTTTTCGTTCCTCAAATAACGGAGCTAACTGGATATCAGCCAGCTCGGGTATCACCGATGCTTATATCACCGCGTTGATTGTTTCGGGTTCCGGTCTTTTTGCGGGGACTTCGAACAATGGTGTTTTCCGTTCAACCAATAACGGAGCAAGCTGGGTAAATGTTAACACAGGCTTAACTAATATCTTTATTGAATCACTTACGCTTATAGGCTCAAACATATTTGCCGGCACCGATAACGGTCTTTTTATTTCAAGTAATAACGGCGGAAACTGGATCTCAATAAGCTCAGGTTTGCCCGCCAATCAAATAAATTCTGTGTTAGTTTCGGGCTCTGATCTTTTTGCCGGAACCGGCGGGAGCGGCGTCTTCCGTTCAACCAATAATGGCGGAAACTGGAACGCCGTGAATTCAGGTTTAACAAGTGATTATGTTTACTCTTTAGCAGTAATGGGGTCTGATCTTTTTGCTGCTACATATGAAGGTGTTTTTCGCACTTCAAATAACGGCGCTAACTGGAATATTGTTAACTCCAGCTTGCCGGCAATTTCTGTTTATGCGCTATATGTTTCTGATTCAAATCTTTTCGCAGGCAGTTCTTCCGAGGGAATGTTCCTTTCAACTAATAAAGGAGAAAGCTGGTCTGCTGTTAACACAGGATTGCCCTCCGTAAACCTTGCCTCTATAGCTGTTTTAGGAACAAACCTGTTTGTTGGCACCAGTATAGGCGTTTGGAGGAGGCCGCTTACTGAAGTGATAGGAATACAGAATATTTCAACGGAAATTCCATCTGAATACAGGCTATCACAAAACTATCCCAATCCCTTTAATCCAATGACGAATATCGGATTGCGGATCGCCAATTTCGGATTTGTGTCACTTAAAGTATATGATATTACCGGGAAAGAAGTTGCGGTATTGGTAAATGAAGAGCTGAACGCGGGAGTGTATAATGTGGATTTCGATGCATCGAATCTATCGAGCGGCGCCTATTTCTACAGGATGGAAACAGCAGGGTTCCGCGATGTTAAGAAGATGGTAGTGGTAAAATAGACCCTTCGCCTGCCCCTCCCTGAAGGTAAGGGGGCTAAGAAATGTGAAACGGCAAATATCAAACGAAAGACATTAGCCGAAAACGGTTGGGAGTTGAAGCAAGAATATGCCGGTTCTTTATCCCTCCTTCGGAAACGAAGGGGGGATTTTTATTTTGCAGGTTTCTTCAGCCTGGTTGTTTTATCCCGCAAACGGGCATTAGGAACAGAAATATCCGTCTCTGCGAATTTTTCCAGCAGCCACTGCCTTTCGTTAATATTAAATGTTTCAGAGATCTCAGACCTGAGCTCTTTTATTTTTTCCGGGTTGCCGCTATTCTTCAGCAGGCTGTTATAAAATTTCAGGAAGTTAACATTTCTTTCTCTTTGTGCCTTAGGAAGTATAGTATCCCTGGCGAGGAATTTCCTGTACGTATCGGCAACATCCAATGCCTCAACGCTTCGTCCCATCTCAAAATATATCATAAGTGTAAGATTCTTCACGTTAGTTTTGTATGACGCATTGCTTAAAGATCTGATCTTGCTCAGGTACATAAGGGCTTCTTCATGCCTGCCGTTAGCGAAGCTAAGCCGTGAGCGGCAGAGGAAGCTGGGGTAGTCTTTATTCAGAGGGTTCAGATGCGGTTCGTATTGTTTCACAAATCTTTCGCACCATTCAAGCTCTTTCATCTGTAAGGCCACAACTACTATATTAATAAAAAGCTGCGCGTTAAAGAATCCGCCTTTTTCAGAAGAACCATATAGTTTGTTTTCAAGAATGATCTTATGCAGTTCGAACCTTTCTTTCATAAAATCCAGATTGCCTTTATAAAACTGCTCAATTGCAAATGCTGAAAGCGCAGACATAGCATTGAAGCGGTCTATCCATGCAAGCCGGTCCATTTCTGCTGCCAGAACCTCTTTTGCCTTGGTATAATACTCAACTTTGCCCTCTTTCAGCATAAGAACCTCGTTAAAAACAATTTCAAGGAGTGGTGATCTGTATTTCCGGGAATTCTCTTTCAGGTATTCAATCAGTTTATCAAGAAACTCAAATTCGTAATCAAAATTCACGATCCTTTTCTGGCTGTACACAAGACGATATTCATTGAGAATTTTTATAAAAAAGAATGTAAGGATCGATTTATACTTTGTGTAAGCTTCCCCGTCCGGGAGATCTTTATAATTCAGGAATCTCTGGTTGCTTAACCAATGAGCTTCTCTGAATGACTGCATATTATATTTGCTCAGAAAAAAGTTCTCGTTTCTGTATTTCACCCGCTCAAGATTCCCTTCAGCTATTTTCAGTTTCCTTAGAAGCGGTCCCTCGATGTTTCTTTCTTCAAGCTCGCGCAGTATGCGGGTCTCCTGCCCCAGAGGTTCTTTGCTGTATTGCAGGTAACCTAAATAATCTTCGGCAAGGTGCGTGAGGTTGAATATTAGAGTTTTTATAAAGCTCTCATTGTATTTCGCGCCTGGGAAGAGCTTTTTGAATAATAGCTCTTTGTTCAGAATATCTTCTTCAAAATCAGGATAACTCAATGCTAAATAATCATACAGCTTTGAAACCGATTCATTTTTATTGAAAAACGGTGAGCGCACGTAGTCGCCAAACTCTCTGAATTCCTGTGAGGATAAACTGCTCACGATCTGCAATAAGCTGCTCTTTAACATTTCTTTTTTCTGTAATTAAAGAGGATAAGTTAATGTTTTTTTCAGACATTCTAAAGAAATGAATTTTTCCTGCACTAAAAATTTAAAACTTAGCCCGGAAAGTTTCCACGGGTGAACTGTTTTAAACCAGCCATATTTTTGTTTCCGAATATTTTTGCAGATTCCTGCATTTTTTTAACATAACCTGAAATAGAACTGCCTTTTTCACAATCCGGCCCGTTCATATTCGTTCATTTAGTTTCTTTGCCCGCGCAAGTATTAGATTCTATTTTTGTAAGAAAGCAGTGAGAGAGGTACAAATTGAAAATAGAAAAATTCTACGCAACACAGGGAGATTCACACGGAGAAATTGACCTTCAGTGGGAACCTTCAAGAGATTCCAAATTTTATATTCTTGAAATGTCCACGAACAGAAACGGGAATCAAAAATGGAAAACCATAGATATGGTTTCAAGATCAAGTTACAAAGTTACAGGCTTAAAGGAGAATGTAACATACCGGTTTCGTGTTGCGGGCGTTAGCCCAAAAGGACAGGGCGAGTGGAGCAGTGAAATTTCTAAAAAAATCTAAATCATATAAACTAAATCAATAATCAAACAAAACAAAAAATGAAAACAAATTTATTCACGCTTATTTTAATTTTATTTTTATTACAGATCTTTAATGCAGGGGTTTCAAATTCACAGGTAGGCGAAATATGGACACAGAGATATAACGGTCCCATGGACAGCACTGAATTCTTAAACTCAATGACAGTTGACCAGGCGGGAAATGTATATGTCACCGGCGGCAGCATTGGCAGCGGCGGCGCATATCTTGATATTGTTACTATCAAATACAATAATAACGGTTCTGTTCAGTGGCTGCAAAGATATAACGGACCCGGGGACAGTACGGATATAGGAAATTCAATAGTTGTAGATGGTTCCGGAAATGTTTACATAACGGGAGAAAGTTATGGAGTCGGAACAAAAAGCGATATAGTAACCATCAAATATAACTCTGCGGGTGTACAGCAATGGCTGCAAAGATATAACGGACCGGAAAATATGCTGGATGAGGGAAGGCAAATATCACTTGATGCTTCAGGTAACCTGCTTGTAAGTGGTGTTACATTAACAAACCCAACCAGTTATGATTTTATAATCCTGAAATACAATTCTTCGGGGATGCAGCAATGGCTGAAAACTTATAACGGTACAGGTAGCTCGCCTGACTCACCCTCTGACTTAAAGACCGATGCATCGGGAAATATATATATCACGGGTTACAGTACAGGTGTTGGTACCGCATATGACTGGTTAACAATTAAATATGATCCTTCGGGCACACAGTTATGGGAAAAACGTTATAACGGACCCGGAAATTTAACTGATGTAGCTAATTCGCTTGCTGTAGATGCCTCCGGAAACATTTACGTAACAGGTTTCGCCGGCGGCAATGGAACAGGAAATGACATTACAACAATAAAATATAACTCTTCAGGTGTAGAGCAGTGGGTACAAACTTATAACGGGCCCGGAAATGGAAATGACAATGCCAGATCTTTGGTTCTTGATGCCGCGGGAAATGTATATATAACCGGTTACAGCTCGGGCCTTTCCTCGGGTTCAGATTATACGACAATAAAATATAACTCTTCCGGCGTTCAGCAGTGGCTCCAAACCTATAACGGACCCGGAAATGCCGGCGAAGATGCTTATTCAATTCTTCTTGATGCTGCGGGTAATATTTATATCACAGGCTCAAGTGCCGGCAGCGGTACAGATTATGACTATGCAACCGTAAAATACAATCCATCGGGAGCTCAACAATGGGTGTTACGGTATAACGGACCCGGAAATTCATATGACGATTCAAGGAGTTTGGCAATTGATACTTCGGGGAACGTATATGTTGCAGGAACGAGCAGAGGCAGCAATACTGCAAGAGATTACGCAACAATAAAATATTCACAGACCATCGGTATTCAGAATATCGGAAGTGAAATACCGGAAGTTTATTCGCTTTCACAGAATTACCCGAACCCGTTTAATCCAAAAACAAATATCGGATTGCGGATTGCCGATTTCGGATTTGTATCACTTAAAGTATATGACATAACAGGAAAAGAAGTAGCGGTGCTGGTAAATCAGGAAATGAGTGCGGGAGTGTACAATGTAGATTTTGATGCTTCGAATCTATCGAGCGGCACCTATTTCTACAGTATGGAAACAGCAGGGTTCCGCGATGTTAAGAAAATGGTGGTGGTGAAATAGACCCCTCCCCCACCCCTCCCCGAAGGGGAGGGCGCTAAGAAATGTGAAACATCAAACGTCAAATGAAAGACATAAGCCGAGAACGGCTGGGAACTGAGGTAAGAATATGCTGGTTCTTTATCCCTCCTTCGGAAACGAAGGGGGGATTTTTTATTTAACTAACTCCCTGAGCTCTGCCGTTTTACCCATGAACCACTTTTTGCGGGCTGAAAGATACATATTTGCAGACTTCTCAAGTTCTGTAATATCGCTTAGCGTATATTTTTCAGGATTAGCCTTGATCTTAAAAAGCTTTTCCAGCACCAAAACACGCGAAGTTAAATGCATTTTTACTTTTTCGGTAAACTCATCTGCATCTTTCATAAAGTGCTTCATCGAGTCAATTGCAGAAAGTCCCTCTTCGATATACCCCAGATTATAATAGGCTACCAATGCCACCATCTTAACCGAATATTTTGCCTGGTAATCTGAAAATTCTACGTCGCGAATATGCTCGAGAACTTTTTCGTTGTTTCCCTTTGCTTCTTCAATAAGCGCCATTGAATATGCATAGGAACTTTTTCGTTTGCTTTCTTCAATATCCGGCAGGTGCTTTTCAACTATCTCGCCTGCGAACTTCAGGTCTCCCATAATAACAAAGATCTCAATTATATTCCTGAAAACGCCTGACTGGAGCGGGGCAAGGCCCTCGGTATTGAACTTCACATTTGCAAGCTGTGTTTTCCTGATCTCTGCCAGTTCGTTTAAACTTTCTTCTGAGCTGAAATCAACATAATTATTCAATATAAAATTAAAAAGTGCCGATGTAAGAAACCACTTTTCTGAATTGGAATATTTATCTATCCTGCTGAAAATAAACTCCTTCAGCTCCCTGTAATTATCGTAATTGCCGGGTTCTTTGTAAAGCTTCATCAGCCTTATCTGCAGGCTTATGTAATTGTAATGTTCAGCCTCAAGCCCTTTAATATCCTTCAGAAAACTCTCAAAATCAAAGTTCCTGTAAAACGCTTCTGTTACGTTCACTTCGGGGTTATAGTTAAGCTGGTTTTGCAGGTACTCCATACCGGCAATATCCTTTTTTATCGTTGCTATAATATCACATGTGCTGAAAATGCTCATTGGATAAAGTGTAACCGAAGCTCCCGTGTATTTACTTTTAATTGTATAGTGTTTGTGCAGTGTTTCCAGGAGCCTGTTCCTGTTTCTGTAATACTCCATGCTCAAAACAGAATATTCCATTTTATCTTCAAGCCTTTTGTATTCTGAGTGAAAGAGCTTTTCGAGCGAATGTTTGTTATAGTTCTTAAGCCGCCTGATCGACTCTTCGAAATCTGCCGTGGTGTCGCCTTCCATCGGATGTACGGCAAGGAATTTTTCACAAAGGCCGAAGAGCTCGCTCAGCAGGTTTTTCATTATGCCGTAATTATACTTTTTACCGGGGTATATCTTTTCAAAGATAGCTTCTTCAGTCAGCGGTTTTCCCGGGCCGCCTTGAATGTATTTGCGCAGCACTCCAAAGAGCTTTATAACCGCTTTGTTGGTATTATAGTATGGCGATGAAACAAAGAGGTCAAAAGATCTCAATTCAGCCGGGGTAAGGCTCTTTATAACATCAAACGCTTTGTTTTTTAACATGTTCTTTCCTTCCGCAGGTATTCAATAATTTTTTTTTTGCTCTTCCAGCTTTTCAATATACCATTCCTTCGGGCTGATGGCGGATGATCTCACAAAAGCTATCTGTTCATCAATCGCAGCAGTTCCGTATTTTTCGGGGGAAGATGTTATTTTAAACAGCACAGCGTAGATCTTTACGCTGTCATTAAGCTTTTTCCTGAAGCCGGGATGAAGTTCCTTGGTATCAGCTATGAATTTTTTAAATGAATCGATCATAGAAAATCCCTGTTCCACCAAACCGAGCTCGTAGCAGCATTTGAGGTACAGGAATTTTGTACGAAGCTTAACATGAAAATCGGCCTGCCCGGTCCGCGAAAGCTCTTTCAGGCATGCTTCGTAATTTTTTTCGGCTGCAAAAATATAAGCCCTGGCAAGCCTGTACGCTACATCTCTTACAGAAGGGTCAACATCTCTTCTGAACTTTTCCGCAAAGCCGGATACATATTCGGTTTCTCCAAGCCTTATACCCGAGAGCACGGTATCAAGATAGGATGAAAGAAATATATATCCCACCCCGTCGCTGTTCATTCTTACAATTGAGAACATTTTTTTTAACAGGCTGTATTTTTCGGCAAAGAACTCATAGCTGCCTTCTGACGCCCTTTTTTCAGCATACAGAATCAGGCAATTGTTTATCAGGGTGTAAAGCATGCGGTTTGAATACATTCCGGAGTTCATAAATATGTCATCTCGAAGCCTGTAATAAGTTTCGTCGCTGCTGCTGCCGGAAAGCATCTTAATAAAATTCAGCCTGGTTAATATATCATTTTTATTCTTAGCGGGAGAGTCTTCAACAAGCTTTGTAAAACCCTCAAGATCCAGCCGTGAAATAAACCCGGTTACAAGGTCAGTTTCCGGCTTAAAGTTAGCCGAGTGTTCTGCGGCATATTGAATTGCCAGCGCATCAGCAAGCTCCGAGAGTATTTGCGGGATCGTATATTCAATGATCTTAAGAACGCTGGCTGAAAACCCGCTTATATTGCTCCTGTTTATAAGATAATCCTTTTCGGTTTCGTAAAGAGCGCAAAGATCCTTATAATAGTCTGTGTCTATTTTTCCGCCGGCTATCCGGTTCTTCATCCCGGCAAATGTGTGCACGAAATGATCATCAAGCTCTCTTTTGTCAAATTCGCCAAGCAGCAGTATCTGCTGGTGTACATCTTTAATGGCTTCGTTGTTGGAATTTATCACCAGGAATTTCTCGGCCTGTTTGAAAAGTTCGCTCATAAGGTTTTTCATGATGCCGTAATTGTACTTCCTGCCTTTGAAAATCTTCGTGTATAACAGCTCTTCCGAAAGCTTTTCTGCCCTGTTTGCCAACAGCGCCTTTTTGATCTCGCCGAAAAGCCTGACCAGCTTTTTATTTGAATTGAAGTACGGTGATTCAAGAAACAGGTGAAACAGCTTCAATTCGTTTTTGCTGAACGTAAGAATTACCTCAATGGCCTTATTTTTCATCATATTTTTTTATGAAATTTATCTCTTCAAAATACGCAAAAATTGAATAAAATTCAGGTTTTTAATGCTCCAATGCATATTGTTTTTTATGAAAATTGACCTAAAAATTCTTTGAATTGCCCTACCCTAAAAGGCTAACTTTGTATCAATAAAAATTCCGGTGGGGGCCATGTTCGATCCGAACAGAATTTTCATTAACATACAGGTTCAATAGATTTTACGATACAGGAGGAACTCTCCAAATCCCACCGGAGATACGCTGAAAAAGATCTGCTTGCCGTAACCGGTAAGCGGATCAAAAAGCGTAACAATAAAAATAATCACAAAAGGAGCAGCTAATGAAATACTTTTTGATTCTGATAACAATACTGTTTCTCAGCTCACCCCGCGATATACAATCGCAGGTTTCCCAGGAATGGGCCAAACGATACAGCTCGGCCGGCGCAGCTAATGATTATGTGCGCGCTATTACTTATGACTCCGCAGGGAATGTTTACGTAACAGGATCTGTGAGCAGTAATTACATGACTATTAAATACTCGCCTGCAGGTGATACCGTTTGGAAAAAAACTTATAACGGTCCGGCAAATGACGACGATTCGCCGAATTCAATTTTTGTTGATGCGGCAGGCAATGTTTACGTTACCGGCGCAAGCTACGGCAACAGCTCTGAAAATGATTTCGCTACCATTAAATATGATGCAAACGGTACACAGCTTTGGGTGCAGCGGTACAACGGAACGAACAATGATAACGATGCGGCTATCAGCGTTCTGGTCGATGCTTCTGGGAATGTATATACGGGCGGATGGTCATCAAGTTCGGGAGGAAGCAGTGATTTTGTTATCGTGAAATACTCTGCCGCAGGACTTCAGTTATGGTCAAGAGTTTATAACGGACCGGATAACGGGAATGATTTCATGAATGCGATGGTGATGGATGCATCGGGTAACATTTACGCAACCGGCAGAAGCCGCGGCGCGGTGAACGATGATTATGCCACCGTGAAATATTCCCCTTCGGGCACACTGCTTTGGTCTGCAAGATACACCGGCAGCGGCAATGATGAAGCTGTTGGACTTACCGTTGACCAGCAGGGAAGCGTGATTGTGACCGGGTACGCAACAACTGCCGCAACGGGCAAGGATTACACAACTGTAAAATACAACAATGCAGGCATTCAGCAGTGGCTCAAAAAATATAATCGCACAGGCACAACAGATGACGAGGCTGTGGGTATTGTGAGTGATCTTGGGGGTAATATTTATGTAACAGGTTTCTGCACGGGTACAAATACCGCTTCAACAGATTATGTAACTGTGAAGTATAATTCCAACGGCGACCAGCAATGGGCAAAAGTTTTCAACAGCGGGCTTGTTGGGGTTGATGATAAAGCATCATCAATCGATATCGATGAGGCAGGCAATGTGTACGTAACAGGCGCTACTATAAGCAGCGGCAGCGATACGGATTTCGGCACGTTGAAATATTCGCCTTCTGGTGATGTGCTGTGGTCAATTTTATATGAAAGTAATCTCTCGGGAAGTGATAATGCCGTAATGGTGAAAGCTGATAAGAACGGGAATGTTTATGTAACCGGTACATCAACGGGTCTGGCGGGTGTAGATTTTCTCACGGTAAAATATTCTCAGCCTATTGGCATTACACCCATCAATGCAGAAGTACCCGAAAGATTTTCGCTTGGGCAGAATTACCCGAACCCGTTCAATCCAAAAACAAATATCGGATTGCGGATTGCCGATTTCGGATTTGTGTCACTAAAAGTATTTGATATAACAGGTAAAGAGGTTGCAGTACTGGTGGATCAGGAGTTGAATGCGGGAGTATATAATGTTGATTTTGATGCAGCGGATCTTTCGAGCGGGACATACTTCTACAGGATAGAAACCGCGGGATTTGTTGATGTAAAAAAAATGGTAGTGGTAAAATAGACCCCTCCCCCAACCCCTCACTGCAGGCAGTCCTTCGGCCCGAAGGGGAGGGGGGCTAGAAAATGTGAAACATGAAATGTCAAACGAAAGAACTTTCAAAAAGTGGAAGTCTAGCGGGAAAAACAATAATATATAATTATATCCGCATCCTGTTCAAAGGAAGCGGCAAAAAGGAGCAGCAAAATGAGATCAATATTAACGTTATGTTTACTTGTAATTGTTACTGCGGTAAATATCCGTTCGCAGGTAAGCGAAGAATGGGTTAAAAGATACTCCGGCAGCGGTGAACAGGATGACAGGGCTGTTGACGCGGTAACTGATGCCGCCGGGAATGTTTATGTTACCGGCCTTGTGTACGGAATTTTCGGTGAAAGCAATTTTCTAACCATTAAATATGATGCAGCGGGAAATACCGTTTGGAGCAAAACCTACGATGGCGGCGCGCTTCAAAACGATCTCGCAGCAATAATTGCCGTTGACGCATCAGGAAATGTTTATGTAACGGGAAGCGCAAGGCTGACTGATTCCACCGGCTCAACGTTCGCGACTATCAAATATAACTCCGCGGGAACACAACAATGGGTGAAGCATACAAATGTTGGGAATGAATACCCAAAAGATATGAAGATAGATGCCACGGGAAATATTTATGTTACCGGCTATCTTACTTATTTTCCTTACGGCAGGGTGATAACCGTGAAATATAACTCCGCAGGAACGCAGCAATGGCTGGCGCAGTACTATCCAAGCAATACAACTTACTACGAAGGAACCTGCGTCGAAGTTGACGCATCTGGGAATGTATATGTAGGCGGATACTATGGAGCAACGCTTTCGGGGCAGATACTCCTTCTGAAATATAATTCCGCCGGAACGCTACAATGGAACAGAACATATAACGGCGGCGGAAATGTAGGTGTGGGTGATCTGATAAACGACATGACAATAGATGCATCGGGGAATATTTACATGACAGGCATGGCAAAAGGAATGACCGGCTCGAACGGTCCGGACATGGTAACACTGAAGTATAACTCAGCCGGCACTTTGCAGTGGGCACAAAAATACAATAACGCAAATAACAATTCAGATGCCGGCAATTGTTTGGCGGTTGACGCTTCGGGGAATGTTTATGCCGGCGGATTCTCGAATCCTAACAACAACAGCAACAGCGATCTTGCCCTGGTTAAATATAACTCAAGCGGCGTTCAGCAATGGGTCAGAACAGTTAACGGCACAGGCAATGGAAACGATATCATAAACGACCTGGAGCTGGATGCCGCAGGGAATATTTTTATAACCGGGCAATCCGCCGGGCCGGGAACGGGAAGCAATTATATTACCATGAGATACAATCCTTCAGGAACGCAGGTTTGGCAGCAAACATACCTCGGACCAGGCAATGAAAATGATTATTCTAACGCGATCGCCCTGGGGATCAACGGCGTGGTGTTTGTTACAGGCTACAGCGAAGGAACAGGTACAGGTAAAGATTTCGCCACTATCAAATACACGCAGACCGTTGGTGTGCAAAATGTTAATTCTGAAGTACCCCATAGGTTCTCGCTTGGGCAAAATTACCCGAACCCGTTTAACCCAAAAACGAATATCGGATTGCGGATTGCCGAATTCGGATATGTATCGCTCAAGATTTATGATATAACAGGTAAAGAGGTTGCGGTACTGATAGATCAGGAAATGAATGCAGGCGTATATAATTTTGATTTTGATGCGGCGAATCTAAGCAGCGGAATGTATTTTTACAAAATGGAGACTGCGGGATTGACCGATGTGAAAAAAATGGTGGTGGTAAAATAGGATGTCTTTGTAGGCGGCAGTCTTGACTGCCGCAAAATAATAAGGCGGGCAAGCCCGCCTCCTACAAGACACATATATAGACAAGAGATTTTAATTATAAAGGAGAAACATAAAATGTTAAACAAAAAAATTACAGCTTTAATTTTCGGGATGTTGTTTATAGCTGGTTCGCTTCAGGCGCAGATGTTCTGGAACCAGGCGGCAAGGTTTGACGGCACAAGTTATATTGCCTGCCCCAACTCGCTTGCCATGAATATTGTAGGCAGCGTAACCATGGAAGCATGGGTTTATCCCACAACCAGCACGGGAATTCGTTACATTATCTACAAGGGTAATGCGGGACAGGGTTACTACCTGCGCATTAACTCAAACGGCACGCTTACCATGGGAACCAACGGGGTTAATCGTGTGACCAGCGCGGCAACCGTACCTGCGGGCAAGTGGACGCATGTTGCTGCCTCATATAATGTAAGTAACAATGCTTTCAGGATCTACATTAACAGCGTACCGGAAGGCAGCTCGCTCTTCAATAACCCGCCGGTTTCGAACACTGATTCGCTGTTGATCGGAAAATTCGGCGCGAACACATTTACCGGGCTTATAGATGAAGTGCGGATCTGGACCAAAGAAGTCCCTCAAACCGATATCCGCAGAAACATGCACACATCTCTGGCTTTATCAAGCGGAAAATATACTTCACTGTTGTTTTCTCTGCCTTTCCAGCGTGTAAATAACGCAGGCACAAATTTTTCAATACAGGAATTGTCTTTTAACCCGGTTGGTACTACTCCAACATATAACCGCGGCGTTACGGCTGCAAACTTTGCCAACGCTCCTTCGGACTACTTATACAGCAATGAAGCGCTGGAGTTTGACGGCGACTATGATTCATACGCGGCTATACCTTCCAACGGCCTGAACAACATGAGCGGTGCAATGACCATTGAAGCATGGATAAATGTTAATGGCGCTTCGGCGGTAAACCAGTACATCTTTCACAAGTACATCGGCGGCTCTGGGTACAGGATGCTTGTAACAAATACAATGAAACTTAGCTGTATTATCAACGGTACAGTGTATGAAACTTCACAAACTTTATTCTATTCAAGGTGGTATCACGTTGCGTGGGTCATCTCAGCAGCCGGGGCAACTTCTCTCTATATTAACGGCGAGCTTGATTCATACTATTCAGCAACCGGGTTCCCAACTGCGCATAATGATTCACTATATATCGGGCGCGGATTCAATGGTTTTATTGATGAAGTACGCATGTTTAAATACGAGCGCACAGCCGGTGATATAAAAAAGTTCATTGATATGCCTATGGAGCAATCAAACATGCCTGCCGGTGAAAGCTTCGTATTTAATCTTGACGGTACCGCATGGGCAAATGGGGGCATTCAGTTCTTTTACCTGAGGGGCAACGCGGGATTTTCGGCCCCGGCCGCTTTACAAAGAACCACTTCGCCGCTTGTAAGAGCCGAAGGGTACAGTTTCCAGGAAGGATTTTACAAGGTAAGGCATTACCGCAGGATCCCCGAAAGCAATTCAATGGGCGACATGCTCGATGACTCAATCTTTATTTCCGATAACGTTACTGTAAACGATATCAATGTTCATCTCGCATTAAATCACGGGAATACATCTGAGATCGAGATCAGGATCGTTTCCCCTTCGGGAACTGAATTCCTGCTAATGAACAATATCGGGCTGCTTGGTACTTCTACAAGCATAGCAACGATCTTTGATGACCAGGCAGATAGTATTCTTGCCGATGAGAAATTCGTACACATTTCTCCGCGTATTAAACCGCAATCAAGTATAAACTCTGGATTTCAGGGAGAGAGCTCCGCGGGTATATGGAAGCTGAAGATAAAAGATATTGCCGGCGTCAGCGGCGGAACGCTTTCTTCATGGGGGATACAGATAAACAATTCACCCGTAATAGGTATCCAGAGTGTTTCGGCAGAAGTTCCGGAGAGGTTTTCTCTTGGGCAGAATTACCCAAACCCTTTCAATCCAAAAACGAATATCGGGTTGCGGATCGCCGATTTCGGATTTGTGTCTTTGAAAGTGTTTGACATTACCGGAAAAGAAGTTGCGGTATTGGTAAATGAGGAATTGAATGCGGGAGTATATAATGTGGATTTCGATGCGTCGAATCTAAGCAGCGGCATATATTTTTACAGAATGGAAACTGCGGGATTCAATGATGTGAAGAAGATGATGGTGGTGAAATAGCGTGAAACGTCAAACGTCAAACGTGAAACGTGAAACAAGAGTCGAAAGAAGAAGGACGAGAATGTGAAACGAAATTGACCCAACTCCCGCCCCATTCCGTAGGAGAGCAACACAAGTAATTTTTTCGCTCTTCTGGTTCCAAACCAAGGAACCGGAATGCATGCGTAAAGTGATTAGCCACGGTCTTCAGACCGTGGGAAAAAGATTCAATTTAATGGCTTTAGCCGCAGTTACTATTTTGTAAGTTGGAGCTTTACCAAAGGGTTCTGTCAAGAAACTTTTCGGCTGGAACAAGAGCATAATATTTAAACATAGCTACAGCCTTAGCGGGCAGGGAGGGAAAATGAACACACAGAAATATGAGGATGCGATTGACAAAACCTTCAACACAGTTAACACTGTTTACAGTGCAGGCAGAAGAATCGGCTATGTGCTGATGGGTTTGGTATTCCTGGTGGCCGGGATCGGTCTGGCTGTTTGGGGATACGTAAATGTTAAGAACAAGATTGATGGCTCTGTTTATGTAAAAACAGAGGGCACGGTAGTCAGCATGCGGCTCGTTCCCCCAACACAGGATGCAGGCGAAACATGGACTCCCACAATCAAGTTCAAAGATAAAAATGGCAAGGAGTTTACATTTGAATCAAATGTATCAAGCGACCCGCCTGCGTATCAGATCGGGGAAAAAGTTGAGCTGCTTTATCCCGAAGGCAGGCCGGAGGATGCGTTTATAAACTCATTTATGGAAAAGTGGTTCACGCCTATCATGTTGGGCGTTGGCGGGATAATAATGCTCTTAGTGAGTATTTGGATGATATTCACGGCATTCAAGAGAGAGAAACCATCAAGGTATAACAGTAACAGCAGTACCGATGGCTCAGCGTCGTATGTGAGTATGGGGTGAGTGAAGACAATGTCATCCCGCAAGCGGGATTTCGCTGCGCTCAAAATGACCAAAATATCAAGTGAAATGTCAAACGTGAAATGTGAAACGAGAGTCGAGAGAAGAGAGACGGGAATGTGAAACGAAATTGACCCCACCCCCGGCCCCTCCCCGAAGGGGAGGGGAGTTAATATGATGCACATACAATTTCTAAAAATAAAACCACACCCGCTTTTGCGGGCGAGACAAATGATATGGGAATATTAAACAGCATATTTAAAGGATTTCACCAGGTGATAAACGGCGGCAAAGATGTGCTTGCGCCGGTTGAAGGTATCTCATTCGATGACTGGGCAAAGGCAAACGCGCAGCTTGCCTCCGGCAAAACGGTCGAAGAGATCATTAAATCTATGGGTGTTGACCGTCCGCGTTGGGATAGAGCAAATGAAGAGTGGCTTGCGCGGCTTAAGAATGATAAAACATTCACACTTTCAATGAAATATGCATCCATTTTCAATGGCACTGCTGCGGGGAATCTGCCGCCGAAAAAAGAGTTCACCGAAAGCACTTATCCAATTGAAAAATACGCAGAGGTAACGGTGGCTATGGAATTCCTCGGTAAACAGGGCAGGGATGCGCAGGATGTGCTGAAGGATTTTGGATTAACCGTTGCGGATTACTCAAACTTAGGCAGTTACTATACAAAGAAGATATTTATGAGTCCGATGGGATTGGGCATGAAATTCCAGAACAGTATTATGGAGTACCGCGCGAAGTATGAGAAGATAATCCAAAACGACGGCACGCATGATGACCTGCAGTATTAGATACGTGAAACGTCAAATGTGAAACGGTAAACGTGAAATTCGCAGCCAATCGGTCAGTAATAGAACTAAAGTAGGCGTCATGGCTTGCCTGACGCCAGGTAAATAATTTTTAAACCGCTGAAGCGGTTCTGGCTACGCGGTCATTAGTTTTCCCACGGTTGAATCCGTGGGCTAGTAGAAGCAGCAGACTTCTGCACTTTCCATTGTCTCTGCGCTGGCAAGACTTCGGAAAAATGCTCAACCATACGCAGAATCCTCCTGTGGAGAGACTCTGCCAACACATTAATCAGCCCCAACGGGGCCGGGTGCGATAGCGATGGGCGCAGCCCATCAGGAGGATCATTTCCCCCTATCAGGGGGAACACAAGGGGGTAATTTCATTCGCATTCACAGCCCCGAAGGGGCGATATACATCAGCGATGGGCGCAGCCCATCGAGAGAAGGTACAATGATCAAAAGCCGCGAAGCAGCGGAATACCTTAGTGCATTCCCAAACTGAAGTTTGGGAATGAGGGATGGGAACCCATAGTCCTCCTGTGGAGAGACTCTGCTGTTACGTGAAATTTACATTCTCACAAATACAGCCGAAATCCATATTTTTCATGCACTGCGCTTCTGAAACATTCCCTTTATTTTTTCCGTAAAAAATCACTCATGCAGTCTTTTATTATTAATCACTAATAAGTATTTTGAAGCAATAGTAAATGTATTTATCTACTGATACAAAGCTTTCAACCATCAAACCATATCCGGAGCAGACATGAAAAAGCATCGCTTTTTTTCGGTAATAATTGTTTTTCTTTTCATCAGCTGTACAGCATACAGCCAATGGACTGAACAAACAAGCTCAACCGCGAAAAAACAGAATGCCGTGTTCTTTCTCAACCAGTTAACCGGGTTCACCGGCGGTGATACCGGCACAATTCAGCGCAGCACAAACGCCGGGGCTACCTGGTTCAGCTCTAACCTGGGTATATCCGGCAATGTAAATGTTACCGATATCTTTTTTTCAGGCAGCGATACAGGTTACTGCACCGTTTCGAACGGATCGCTTACGGGGAAGATACACCGCACAAGCAATGGCGGGGCTGTTTGGACCATAATGTTTGATACAACTAATATTGGTTTGCGCGGGATCTTCTTCGCGAATGTAAACACCGGCTGGGCGGTTGGCAACGGCGGAACTGTTAAATATACCACCAACACAGGTATGAACTGGCTCTCCCGGAATTTTACGGGCACTACAAACGCCTGCGTGTATGCGCTCTCTTCATCACTTGTTATGGTTGGCGGATTCGGAAGCGCGGGTTACATAGCAAGATCAACCAACGCCGGCCTGAACTGGAGCTTTCCTGCCATACCCGCTAACATTGCGGATATCAGGTTCATATATTTTGCCGATGCCAATACAGGCTACTCCGGAGGCCTGGCTTTAGGGGGGCAGGGCGGCATGTGCAAATCAACAGATGCTGGCTTAAGCTGGGTTCTTCTTGGTAATTACAGCGGTTCCACTCCGCTCAACGCGTATTTTATAAATGTGAATACAGGCTACGTTGTAAACTCATCCGGCGAGCTTAAAATGACAACCGATGGCGGCACAAGCTGGCTCAACCAATCGGTTCCCTCGAACGGTTCATATGCGGATATTCACGGCAGCGGATCGTTTGCATGTATCGCGGGAAAAAAGATAGCAACAAATACAACCGTCAGCATTCAGCAAATATCAAACGAACTGCCTTCTGAATTTTCGCTTGAGCAGAACTATCCAAACCCGTTTAATCCGACGACAAATATCGGGCTGCGGATTGCAGATTTCGGATTTGTGACACTGAAAGTTTATGATGTAACGGGAAATGAAGTCGCAGTCCTGGTAAATGAAGAGCTTAGTGCCGGAAAATATAATGTAGATTTTAATGCGTCTAATCTGGCAAGCGGTACGTATTTTTACAGGCTTCAAACCGCGGGCTTCACGCAAACGAAGAAGTTGACGATGATCAAATAAACTGCATTCTGAAATGAGCGAGCATTAAAGAAAAACAATTGAGATCAGTAATACAAATAATAAATAATCTAAAATAAATTTAAGGAGAAATCACAACATGTCAAGCATATTAGAGCCGGTAGAAGGCGTAACACTTGAAGACTGGGCAACAGCAAATGCCAAAATGACATCCGGGACAACCAAGGATGAGATCTGCAAACTTCTGGGTGTTGATGCACCCAAGTGGGATAGAGTTAACGAAGAGTGGCTTGCCCGCATGAAGAACGATACATCATTCACAATTTCGACCAAGTATGCGGCTGCATTCAACCAGTCAGCAAGCGGCAACCTTGGAACAGGCGGCGCATCGGCAGCACAATCGATAAGCTTTGAAAAGTACATCGAAGCAATGGTTGCGCAGGATGTTCTGGGCAAGCAGGGCCGTGACGCGCAGGACGTGCTGAAGGATTTCGGTATGACCGTTGCTGATTACTCAAACGTAAGCAGCTACTGGAGCGGCCAGATGATGACCGATTTTTCGCTCGCGATGAAAATGCAGACGCTCATGAACGAGTACAAAGCAAAGTACGAGGCGATGAAGACTGATTCACACAGCGACCTGGATTTTTGAGAAACTGCCTTTGACCGGTTGTGGGTTTTATATTATGCTTCCCAGGCTCTTCTGTTTGGGAAGCAAATTCTAAATCAAAATCATAGTTCAAGCGATGGTTCAATTTATAAGATCCTTCGCTTCGCTCAGGATTAATATATGACAGAGTTTAACAAAGAAATCGACGCGGCGTTCCAGAGCGCATGGCATGCTGAAAAAGGCGGCGATGCGAAGTGGTACGAAGTAATGCAGCAATACGGCGCGGAGCCGCTCAGCGAGGGACTCAAAAAAGAGCTGCTGGATTCCGAAATGAAAATTCAGCGCGGGGCTTTCCCTATCGAACTGCGCCGTGTTATGGAAAAGATCATGGCAAAACATCCTGCCGAAGCTAAGAACTTCGCTATGGATGCCAAAATACTAGAGTATTACCAGAAGATAAAACCGTTTTCGGGTCTGGGCGATATATTCGCAAATGCTTCTACAGGAACAGCGAAGTATTCACAGGGTCTGCAGAAAGAAAAGCACAACACCATAAAATGCAAGAATTGCGGCGCCCCAAGGCTGGAAGAAATGCAGTATGACAATTGTTTGTTTTGCGGCAGCGAGCTTTTTGAAAGAGTGTGATTTTTGAGTCAAAAAGGGGAATATTGTCATTCCTGCGAAGGCCGAAGGACTGCCCTAGCATGTCAGGAATCTTAAAGCTTTTTGTCACAGGCAGGAATGTCTGTGCTACTAAAGACATAATATAGGAGTGTGGTTTCCAAAACTGGAGTTTGTCAGAAAGTCTCCCTTCGGGGGAAACAGGGGTTAAACAGGATGTGAAGAAAAGATTTGATTAACCCCGCTCTTTAGAGCGGGGGCAGAGAGTTACACTATGATTGGGCTTTAGCCCTGATTGGAATATTCGTAAGTCATCACTGATTTCCAAACAGGATATTGAGAAGCAGAATTAAAAACAGATTATTTAATAATTCAAATAATACAGAAGCGAAGCGCTCACCGAATGAGACCCTTCGTTTCACTCAGGGTGTAAAATGGCAGACTCATCACCGGAAGTACAGGCACTTGTCACAAGATGGAATGAATTCCTCAAAAAGGTTGAAGCGCGTTATTACGAAGTGCTCAAGCAGACTGAAGAGCCGCTGGATAATGTGATCGCGAATATCCAGTATGATAACATCATTATCCATAACATTTCAAACGGCTTGAAGAACCAGACGGTTACGCAGCTATCGGAAAAAATTGACGGCGCAGCGGCGAAGTTCGAAACAGAAATGCGCAAAGCCGGCGCATCATCAGGACTCACATCCGCGGAAAGAGGCAAGAGCCATGTGCTGAAGAACTGGATGGATATTGAATACCTGAAGTTCGAGAACAAGCTTGCCGCGCGCGCTGCGAGAAAAATACTTGAAAACGTGAACAACCACATCGACGCAAACAAGATGCACCGCTGCACTCAATGCGCCGCTGACCTGCACATAAATGTGTATTCATTCATGGCTGTAAATATTAAGTGCGAAAGCTGCGGCTCGGTAAACACGTACCAGCCGGATGACAGGGTGCGCGCATTGGAGTGGTATGTTATTACCCCGCTTGCAGAAGAATACGCGTTTGATGAAAAGCTGAAAGCGCGCACAGATAAACATGCTATTAAGGAGTATTATAAAAAATTCTACGGCTACCTGATGGAAAACGTACCTGATAAGAAACAGTATTACGAACGCGATCTGCATGAAAGGCTG
>WBZT01000118.1_pt1 | contig 65890 bp, 61 predicted proteins | sample 5204241 | NCBI WGS metagenome assembly WBZT01 (sample SAMN12344358, study PRJNA552823) | activated sludge metagenome | biome: Activated sludge suspended growth; feature: Nitrification reactor; material: Wastewater; isolation source: activated sludge from nitrification reactor of wastewater... | reverse complement strand
GACCCCGACACCAACTACTCCTACGCACTGTTCACCCGCGACACCACCGGCAACACCAGCGACAGCACCACACTCACCACCTCCACCACGGCAGGTCCCAAGGTGCGCACCATCTTCAACTACCCGCGGCCCGGACAGCCGGACCCGGCGATCAGTGACGAGTTGGTGGGACTGCTGGATCAGGTTCCGGCCGGGGCGCAGGTCGAGGCCGCGTTCTACATCATCACGCCCACCTACTCGGTCGTGGACGCTCTCGTCGATGCCCACGCCCGGGGTGCGTCCGTGCGGGTGGTCCTGGACAGCGGGGATCGCTCGGGGCAGTCCACCAATGACCTCATGGACCAGACCTTCCAGCGTCTGCAGGCCGAACTCGGCGGTGACACCAGCGGCACGTCCTTCGCGATGCAGTGCGAGTTGGCCTGCATCTCCAAGGAGGAGGACAGCATCCAGCACAACAAGTTCGTGCTGATGTCCGAATCCGGCGACCAGTCCGACGTGGTGTTCCAGACCACGAGCAACATGCGCAGCGCGGGATCCGGGGACGCCTCGTGGAATGCCGCAGTGGTCAGCAGTGGCAACCCCGGACTCTTCAGCAGCTACCGGGACTACTTCTCCGACCTGGCGGCCCGGCTGACGGTGCCGGGCAACGACTACAACGCCGTGCGTCCGGCCGCGACCTACGGGAAGTTCACCCCGTACTACTTCCCGCGCACCGACGGTCTGGACACGGTGGCGCAGACGCTGGGGTCCGTGGACTGCAGCTCCGCCCCGGCCCTCGATGTGATGGCCACTCACCTGGTGCGCACAGAGGTGGGTGAGCGCCTGAGTCAGATGGCCCAGGCTGGCTGCGTGGTTCGGGTGATCTCCCGCACCGACAACATCACCCGGCAGATGTGCGAATCCCTGACAGATCAGGGGGTGGTCGTGCGGATCGGCGACGAGCCGTCGGCCACGAACGTCGGCATCCACGCCAAGTATCTGACCATCTCCGGCGGCCCGAACGATCAACACCTGGTCTGGATGGGCAGTCACAATCTGACGATCAACGCCCTGCTGCGCAACGACGAGACGTTCGTGATGATCGACGACCAGGCCGTCCACGACGACTTCCGCGCCAACTTCCAGACGATCTGGGACGACGCGAGCGTAACCCCCGGCTGCTCGAAGGTGCCCTAGTGTGCAGCCGGTGGGCGGGCATGTCCATGCCTCTGGTGCCCGGCTGAGCCGGTCGGCCCCGGGAGTCCGCGACGGGCAGTCCGAACGGATGGGCGATAATGGATCGGCCATGAGGATCCTCTACCTCTGTACTGCGAACATCTGCCGTTCGGCGTCCGCCGCGCAATTGCTCCGCAGTCACCTGGCTCAGCGTGAGGTCACCGGTGTCGAGATCCGCTCGGCAGGCACCCATGCCCGCCAGGGCATGCCGGGATGCACGGTGGCCCCGGCACTGCACGATGTCGCCCACACCTCACAGGTACTGACCGCGGACCTGCTGGGGTGGGCGGACCTGGTGCTCCCCGCCGCACGGGACCACATGCCCGGCATCGCTGCCCTGGATCCGGGCGCGCGACGCAAGAGCTTCACGATCCGGCAGGCGGGGCGCCTGGCTGCGTGGATGCTCAGGTACGAAATCGTGACGGCGGCGGTGGAACGGCGCAGCGTCGCGGACTCCGAGTGGCCCCAGCAGTACCCGGCGGACGACCCCCGCCGGTTCGTGACCGCGTTGCCAGTCGACCCACGGCAACGCGGCTCCTGGCTGGTCGAGGAGTTGGACGCCGCCCGCGGTATGGTTCCGGTTCCGGCCGACCCGGAGCCTGCCAAGGCCAGCCGCTGGCGCAGGCGGGCCCCCGGGGTGCCTGCGACACACGGGGACGACGTCCCCGACCCCCACGAACTCGGCACCCAGTGGCACGAACCGGCGTATCAGTACCTGCAGGAGGCGACTGATCCGCTAGCAGACATCCTGGCAGAGGTGCTCGGGGCCGGCTGAGTCGTAGGCCAGCCCCGGGACCGGGATCGCCTGACATCGGCCAGGCCCACCGATCAGCCCGTCCGCCTTACCACCGCCGCCAGGTCCGCGGCTGTCAGCCCGTAGACCCGCGCCATCGCCTTCGGGTCCGGGGGGAGTTCCGCGCCGGCCTCCACCCTCTTCAACGCCGAGGGGTCGATGCCCATCCGACGGGCGGCCTCGGCCTGGGTCAAGCCCAGCGACTCCCGCAACCGCCGCAAGTCCTCAGCATCCGCGGGTGCGGGCTGCTCCAGCGCCTCGAACACCACCCCCAGCGCCTTGGCCAGAGCGGCGTGGGTGCTGGCTTTCGGCGCCCGAGCGCCGTTTTCCCAGCCCTTGACCGTCGCCTCGCTGACCCCGACCCGCTGCGCCAACTCCGGTCGACTCAAGCCGGCACGCAGGCGTGCAGCCCGCAGCGCCTCCGCGCTGAACCGCTGGTTGCGACGCACTGACCCGGCCCTACTTCTTCACGGTCCATTTCTTGCTGAACGAGTAGGCCGTGTAGCCGTCGACCGCGGGCGCGGACAGCGTGAGCTTCACGTACAACTTCTTCGCCTTGCCGGTGGTGGTGATGCTGCGTTTGGTAGCCGACGCGTACTTATCCTTCGTGCCCTTGGCGCTCTTCTTCGTCGACCAGTTCAGCTTCGCGGTGGCCCTCTGCCCGGCGTTGGTCACCACCGGCTTCTTCAGAAGCACGGTCTTGCCCTTGGGCTTGATCTTGTTCGGCAGTTTCACCTTCGCGGTCTGTGGCAACGGCGCTCCGGGCAATTGCACCGTCCCCGTCAGGAACCAGCCCATGCCCTGTGACAGGTCGTAGGCGATGTTGGTCGCCAGGCAACCGGCCGGGGTGACGTCGATCGCGTTGGGTGCGGCGTAGGTGGTGCTGACGACCGCGAACTGCCCCGTCGCTGGGTCGTAGTTCTTGCCGACCGCCTGGGCGCCGAACTTCTCAGTGCCCTGTGAGGACAGCTGGCTGGTGCCGGTGAGCCTGCACTGCGAAGACCCCGCTGTGAGCAGCACGTCGTAGTCCATCGTCAGGTCGACCTTGCCATTGGAGTCGACCGTGCCGGTGATGTTCTTGGGCGTCGCCACGCTGCTGGCGTTCAGGTACAGCCCTGTCAACGCCGGCCAGGTCTGGCCGGCCGCGGGGAAGGAGAGCGCATTCCCGGTCAGCGAGCCGGCCTTCCACGACACCGCACCCTGGGAGGTCAGGTACGTGTAGGAGGGGGCGGCCTTCTTCGCCAGGTAGGTGTAACTGCAGCTGGCGATGAAGGTGTCGGTCTGACTGGACCCCTGCGCGCAGACCCCGAGGTTGACCTCGGCCGGTCCGTCAGTCAGATCCAGCCCTGACGCTGGGGGGGGTGGAGGCGCTCAGAATCAAAGCCGCCACGCCGACTGTGCCCAGACCGATGGAACCCCTCATGTCACCCTCCCCGTGCGCCGCTACAGACGCGCTTGCAAGAGTCTAGGGGAGCCTCATGTCCTACCTGAGACCGGACCAGAACTCGTGCTGGAACGCCGTCGACAGGATGAAGTTGACCACCCGCTCGGAGGTGTTGCTGATCCGGTAGTCCGCGGGCCGTTCGGCCGCAGCACCCCGCGCCATCGCGAACCGGATCCCCCGCAGCACCGCCTTCGGCTCGAGGTCGGTCATAGTGATCGCGCCGGTGTCCAGCGCCTCTGGACGCTCGATCGACGAGCGCAACGTCACGGCCGGGAACCCGAGAATGGTCGACTCCTCGGCGATCGTGCCGGAGTCCGACAGCACGCACCGAGCGCCCATCTGCAGTCGGTTGTAGTCGAGGAACCCGAACGGCTCATGGAAGCGGACCAGGTCGCTGACCGACACATCCGGCACGTTCTCCAGGCGCTTGCGGGTGCGCGGGTGCGTCGACACCAGCACCGGCAGCCCCCACTCGCCGGCCACCGCGTTCAGGCTCTCCAGCAGACTGCGCAGCCGGTCGGGGGAGTCGACGTTCTCCTCGCGGTGGGCTGAAACCAGGAAGTACTCGTCGGCCGCCACTCCGAGGTCCTCGAGCGCTGTCGACGCCGCAATGTCCGCAGCCTGAGCCTCCAGCACCTCGGTCATAGGCGACCCGGAAACCAGGATCCGCCGCGGGTGCAGGCCCTCGGCCAGCAGGTTGCGCCGCGCGTGCTCGGTGTAGGCGAGGTTGAAGTCAGCGGTGTGGTCCACGAGCCGGCGGTTGGTCTCCTCCGGGACGTTGGCATCGAAACACCGGTTGCCGGCCTCCATGTGGTAGGTCGGGATGCGCTTGCGCTTGGCCATGATGAGCGACAGTGCGCTGTTGGTGTCGCCAAGAACCAGGAACGCATCGGGCTGCTCCTCGTGGAGCACCGCCTCGGTCTTGCGCAGGATGTCGCCGAGCGTCGCGCCCAGCGACGACACGTCCACGTCGAGCACATGGTCGGGCAGCCGCAGGCCGAGGTCGTCGAAGAACACCCCGTTCAGCTGCCGGTCCCAGTTCTGCCCGGTGTGCACGAGCACGTGCTCGATGCCCTCGGTCGCGTCGAGGCGGCGCATCACGGCCGCCAGCCGGATGATCTCGGGCCGGGTGCCGACCACGGTCATGACCTTCACGTCACACATCCTCGGGGATCGTGTCCGGGTTTGCCGGATCGTAGAGCTCATCGGCGAAGAACAGCGTCACCAGCGGCTCCTCGCCGGTGTTGGTGATCGAGTGCACCCAGAACGTGGGCATGTCCACGATCGCTGGCTCCGCGCCGCTCACCGGGAACGCCACGACCTCGTCGGTGAACAGCCTCCGCAGCCGGATCTCGCCGGTGCCGGACAGCACCAGGAACCGCTCCACCTTGTGGCGGTGCCAGTGCTGCCCACGGGTGAAGCCCGGATTCGTCGAGGAGTAGAAGACCTGGGTCTGCCCACCGGCACCCTTGACCGCCTCCACCAGACGTCCGCGTGGATCCACGGCCGGCAACGGGTGGATCGGGAAGTGCGCGGGGAAGGTCGCGGAGCGGTACGTGTTGAACAACTCCTTGGTGAAGCTGTCGGACAGGTCCGGCAGCAGGCCCGTGCGGTAGCCCTCGGCGATGTCGGTCAGCCGTTGCGCGACCTCGCTGACCATCGTCGGGCGCCCCTCCACGGTCACGGTCCCCGGCGTCGGGCTGACCGCCTGGTCCAGCAGCAGGTCGGCGACCCCGCCCACGTGGATGAGCGGCAATTCCTTGTCGTCGACCACCTGCGGCACCTCACCGGCGGCCAGGGTGTGGCAGAACGTCGCGACCACCGAGTTGTAGTTGGGCACACCGTGCTCGCCGAAGATGTTCGGCATCACGACGTTGACCGCGTCGGGGCCCAGGATGTCGGCGGCCCGGCGTTTGCTGACCCCGAAGACCGAGTCGCCCAGCGAGTGGATGGAGTTGCCGTAGACGATCGGGATCGCCCGGTCGGTGCGCGCCATCGACGCTACCAACTGCTCGGCCAGCCACGGGTTGACCCGCTCGATCTCCGCGGGGTCGTGCGCACGGTTGACCCCCGCGAGGTGGATGACGGCGTCGGCCTGAGCCAACGCGTCGTCCATCAGTGCCGGGTTGCCGAACTCGGCCTCCCCGACGTGGATCAGGTCCCCGCCCCAGCGCTCCCGCGCCGCGCACCGCACGTGCCACGCGATGAAACCGTCGGGCCCGGTGACCGCGATCCGGGTCACGCCAGCGCCTCGCGCATCTCCGGCAGGTCGGCCAGCAGCGCCGCGACCTGCTCGACGGTCAGCCGGTCGGTGTTGTGCGAGGTGTAGTCCCGCTCATGCTCGACCTCGTGCCCGCCCTCTTCGACGAACAGACCGTAGTCCAGCGAGCGCGCGTCCAGCGGCACCCGGTAGTACTCGCCGCGGTCCTCGGCCTCGGCCATCTCCTCGCGCGACAGCAGCGACTCGTACATCTTCTCGCCGTGCCGGGTGCCGATTATCTGGATCTGCGGCTTCACGCCCATCACCATCGCCACGGCCTTGGCCAGGTCCTCGATGGTCGACGCCGGGGCCTTGCGGATGAACAGGTCGCCGGGCTGGGCGTTCTCGAACGCGTACTGCACCAGCGCCACCGACTCGTCCAGCGACATCAGGAACCGGGTCATGTTCGGGTTGGTGATCGTCATCGGCTTGCCCGCGCGTACCTGCTCGACGAACAGCGGGATCACCGAACCCCGGGAGTACATGACGTTGCCGTAGCGCGTGACCGAGACGGTGGTCGACGACTCGGGATGGTTGCGGGCGAAGGCCATACCGACTCGCTCCATCATCGCCTTGCTCATGCCCATCGCGTTGACCGGATAGACGGCCTTGTCGGTGCTCAGGCAGACCACCGACTTCACGCCGGCTTCATGCGCGGCGCGGATCACGTTGTCGCTGCCGTGCACGTTGGTGGCGACGGCCTGCAGCGGGAAGAACTCACACGACGGCACCTGCTTGAGCGCCGCTGCGTGGAACACGTAGTCGACGCCGTCCATCGCCTCGCGCACCGATTCCATCGTGCGCACGTCGCCGACGTAGAACCGCACCCGGTTGTCGCCGAGCCGGCGGCGCATGTCGTCCTGCTTGGCCTCGTCGCGGGACAGGATGCGAATCTGGGCAATCGGTCCGGCCAGAAGACCCCGTGTGACCGTGGACCCGAAAGAACCTGTTCCGCCAGTGATCAGTACCGACTTGCCTTCGTTGTCAGGTGCCGCGACGACCAATTCCCACTCCCCCTTGAATCTCCCTCTCTGAAAGTGAGCGTACGCCACGCCGGAACACCAGCTTGCCAACGCCAAGCCGAAGGGACATCATCACGCCCCGGGATCACGGTGGTCCGCCAAGAACATGGGATCGCTAGCATCGACGGGTAGCGTCTTTGACTCTGGTATAGGGGGGAGCGATGGGGGTGTCCACTGAACTGGTGCCGATCCGGCGGACCCCGCAGACGTTCGGATCAGGGATCGCCGTTTCGGAGCCGGTCCTCAAGCGCAATGGGCCTGCCGTCGACCTCAACAGCCGAGCCCCGTCAAGGGTCGTCCATACGTGAACTCACAGCCGACCTTGACGGCAGTGCTCGTTGCCCTTGCGACGGGCCTTGTTCTTCAGCCACTCGTGATTCGGTGGTTGAGGCATCGCGGCATGCTAGACATCCCCAATCACCGCTCAAGCCACGATGTGACAACCCCACGCGGTGGCGGACTTGCCGTCGTCGTGGCTGTGGTTCTCGGCAGTATGGCCGCCACTCCGTCGGACTCGGCGATCTGGATCCTGATCGGAGGCTGCCTCGCACTTGGGGCGGTCGGCCTGGTTGATGACCTGCAGGGGGTCGATCCGACGGCCAGGCTGTCTGCGCAAGTCCTGGTAGGCGCCTTGGCAGGGCTGCTTCTCCCCCACCCAGTGGGTCTCCTTGCCGCCGTCGCGTTGTGCGCACTGTGGGTTGCCTCGTTCGTCAACGCGTTCAACTTCATGGACGGCATCAATGGAATCTCGGCCCTAACGGGACTCGTCGCTGGCATCGCGTACGCAACTATGGGCTACTCCTACGACGACTCAGCAGCCCTCACGTTCGGCGCTGCAATGGCAGGGGCATGCTTGTCATTCCTTCCATACAACGCACCTCGGGCAAGGGTCTTCCTCGGTGATGTCGGCTCGTACGCGCTCGGCTTCGCCATCGCGGCGATCGGCTGGGTCGTGTGGGCGGCAGGCGCACCCCTGGTCCTCGCCCTTGCACCGACGTCGGTCTACCTCGTCGACACTGGATTCACCTTGCTGCGCCGCCTGCAGCGAGGCGAGCCAATCACGCAGGCGCACCGGGAGCACGTGTACCAACGCCTGACACAGGCAGGGTGGAGCCACCTACGGACGTCCATCTTCGTGGCGGGCGTTCAGGGCGTCGTCATTGTCGCGGCCGCTCTGGGAGCCTCAGTATCCCCATGGCTCGTACTCCTGGCGGTGCCGGTCCTGGGACTCTACCTTCTGAGTCCACGGGTGCTCCAGCGATCTCCAACCCACTAATGGGGCGAGAGGCCCAGCGCAATCCGAGTCAGATCGTCGCTGACCAGCATGGGGTCGCAGATCTTCGCCGCTGCTTCCGGCTTCCCTAGCAACCTGGCAGTGCTTCTCATCACTGCGGGAGCCACAGACACAATCCTTGGTTGCCGATTCAGGTCATCTCCAACCAGTTGGGCAACCTCGGCTGCCGTCAGATCAGGAGCGGACCTGGCGTGCAGTACAGGCGGCAAGTCCCGGTCCGCCTTGAGAATCCGCTGAACCACGTCGAGCAGGTCCGGCATCATGACGTAGGTCCTCTTGCCGATATCTCGATGTCCCAGAGGCAGCGGCACACCTCGCCGTATGGCTGACGCCAAGGTCGCGAGGTTTCCCTTGAATGGCGTCCCGAAGACAAGGGGCAGTCGCAGGATCGTGGCCGCGGTGTCGCTGTCTTGGAGTTGCGCCAACGCCTGCTTCTCGCCATCGGCTTTGGTCTGCGCGTAGTGTCCAACCGGAGCCAAAGCATCCGCTTCGCTGAATCGCTCACCCGACGAGGGCTGCTCACCCAGAACCTTGATCGTGCTCAGGTGTATCAGGCGTTTGACACCCATCTCCGCGGCGGCCCCCGCCAGGCGTCCCACGCCGTCCGCGTTGACAGCCTGGTACTGCGCCACCTGATCGGGGGTCAGGGTGCGTATGTCGTGAGCCATACCGGCTGCATTGATGACGACCTCCACTCCCCGCAAGCCCGTGCTCCAGGGGGCATCTGTCCAAGCGAGGTCGTATCTGCCACCGTCCCAGGAGTCAGATCGGTCCAATCTGCGTACGTCTAGCCCTGCGGCCTCCAGCCTTCTTGCCAGAGGTGTACCGATGAAGCCCCGGCTGCCAACCACCGCAACAATCACTACCGCGCCCTCCTCCCTTGAATCGCGTCATTCAGGATGGCGGCGATCCGACCCGCGCCGACGGACTTACCCATGTTGTCCAAGTAGAACTGCCGTCCGTTGGATCCCCGGCGGCGGATCTCATCGAGTCCTGCAGCTTCAGCGTCCAGGATCATCTGCGCGATGGACTCGACCTTGTCAGGAATGGCTGTCCATCCTGCATCGGCCCGCCGAACAATCTCACTTGCTTCACCGGGCGCTGACGAGAGGACTGCCTTGCCTTGCGCCAGGATGGCTTGCGTCTTGCTGGGCACGGTGATGTGAAACAACGGCTGGTCGGTGAGGGATAGGGCAGCGAGGTCGGCGTCCGCGATCAGCTCCGAAAGCTCGTCTACTGGGACCTGGTCGAGGAAGTGAACCGAGTCGAGCTCCAGCAGGGTCGCCAGACCCCTGAGCCGATCCCGGTCGGATCCGCGCCCGATCAGCACGAAGTGGACATCTGGGCGGCCCTTCAACAAGTGCATGGCGTGAATCCACGCATCCAGCCCCTGTGCCGAGCCCAGATTGCCCGCGAACACGACGATGACAGCCTCCGTGCCGATCCCCAGGAGGGCGCGCAGCCGACCGTTCGGAGGCACAGGCCGCATGGCGTCCTCATCCACCCAGTTGAAGACAACGCTGGTCTTCTCCTCCGCCACTCCCCGGTCCACCAGTGCCTTCTGCATGCCAGGGGTGATAGCAATCACGTGTGCAGCATTGACGTACAGCGCGCGCAAGTACGGGGCCAGTCCCCATCGAGCCGCGCGCTCAGTGCGGGGGTTACTGAGGAATCCGGTTGCGAAGACGGAGTCGGGCCAAAGGTCCTGCACGAACAAGACGTAGGGGGTGCCGCTCGCAAGGCGTCCCCAGAGCGCCGGCACTCCGACCGTGGCAGGTGTAGCCCAGACCAGTACCGCATCGGCTGTTCGAAGTAGTCCACTGCCGGCCCAACCGGCCCCAGCTCCGAAACTGAGGTAGTTGCAGACTCTGCCCAGTGCGTTCTCGTCATGACTTGGAAACACTGGTCCTCGGGTCACGCGGAACCCCTCGACTACTTCGCGCCTGGTCTTACAGGCGGAGTATCCCGGCAGGACCTTTCCCGTCGGGTAGTTCGGTGCGGTTGTTAGGACATGTGTGTCAAACCCTTCACCCCTCAGGGCTTGCGCCAGCCAAAGCGTCTGTGGGTAGACCTCTGGGGGGAAGTACTGCGTGAGCAGCACGAGTCTAGAGGGCGTCCTCACGGGTGAAGGAGTTTGCGGCCACTGTGTTTCACTCCACTCCCCCCCCACCGCATGTATGCAACTCTACAAGGCGCTAGGGGGGTAGGGATGGCCCGCCGGGTCATCTCTTGTTTGCACGCATCGGCGGGCAACTGTCGTGGGCAGGCACGTTGTTGACATTGTGATGCGGCTGATGGGTGGGTGTCCGCCGATGCCGTGGTGCTTGCGTTCCAGGTTGTAGTAGTTCAGCCAGACGGGCACGGCCTGGGTTCGTTGTTGGTCGCTCAGGTAGCGCTGGGCGCAGGCCCAGCCGGTGGCCAGGCTCTGGTGGAACCTTTCGACTCTGCCGTTCTGCCAGGGGCTGTAGGCCTTGATCGTGCGGTGTTTGACCCCGAGGATTGCCACGGCCTCGGCGAAGTGGGTGCTGACGGTGTAGGACAGGTGGTTGTCGCTGAGGACCTCTTTGACGGTGACGCCGTGGGTGGCGAACCGGGCCGCGGCACGCAACAGGAACCCGGCGGCGGTGACGCCCTTCTCGTCGGCCAGCACCTCGGCGTAGGCCAAGCGGGAGTAGTCGTCCACGGCGGTGCGGACGTAGTCGAACCCGATCCTGTTGCCGGAGTGGCGGGTGTTCCAGCCGTGCAGCCGCCACCCGCCACCGTCGGGGATCCGGCCCAGCTTCTTGACGTCGATGTGCAGCAGATCGCTAGGACAGGCCCGTTCGTAGCGGTGAGAAGTGATCGGTCAGGGCGGTGTGCAGCCGTGGGGCCTTCTTCTTCAGCACCGCGTCGATGCGGGCCTTGCCCGCTTTGCGCAGTCCAGATGGTCCGCCGTAGCGGGACATCAGGGCAAGGACCGCAGGGTGGGCCAACTCAGCGCCCAGCGCCCTTTCCAGGGCTGGATGGATGCTCAGCAGCAGGTTGCGGATCCGGGTTAGTGGCGGCAGTGACCTAGTCACGCAGGTCATCGTCGTAGCCCATCAGCACGGCCAGGTCCGCCATCGCCGGCCCTGCGATATCAGTCGACCGCAGAGTATGCGGCAATGTGCGCGCGGCATCGGCGATGACGTACGCATCGCGGGCATCGGTTTTGGCCGTTCCCGGATGCAACAGCGGCTGCTCCAGCCACGGTCGCGAAACCGCTCCATGGTGTGCCGTACGTGCTGGTCATACGGGACCTCTGGCCGGATTCGGTGTTTGCCGCTGGTTCTTTCGCGAAGGCATGGCACATCACACCGCGGGCGCCTGTCTCAACGCCTTCGTCAACGTGTCCTACCGCGAGGCGGAGCACATTGTCGTGATCAGCCAGGGGATGAAGGCCCTGCGCATCAAGCGAGGCGTCAGAGAGCGGAAAGTCACTGTCATCCACGACTGGGCCGGCCCACCTGGTGACAGGCCACTGGAGGTCCCCCCTCGCAAGCCTGGCGAACCCCTGCGGATCATGGATGCGGGCAATGTCGGGCCACCTCAAGGCTTGGACAACGTCGTACGAGCCCTTGCCCTGCTACTCCAGGAGGAATCCGACTTCACCGTCATCGGTCAGAGATGTGTGCGCTCCAGGCTTGTCACGTGGTGCGGTAGCCCAGGGTTGAGTGGTGTCGTCTGCGGTTGTGGAACACCTCGATGTAATCGGCCACGGCGTGCCGCGCCCGGCGTGGTAGTACATCTCGTTCTTCAGGGTCGCGAACCAACTCCCCGCGGCGTGGCCTCGGAACCGCAATGACAGCGCTCTGGACCGCGGTCATGACTAGTTGACACCAACTGGACGCGTGGACCGATGCACGCAGGCGTCCGCTGACATCCTTGGCACCGTGACATCATGGAACCCTGAATGCCTTGGTGCCGGATGAAGGCGTCGCTTGCTCTGACTCAGGAGGATCAATGCCTACCGCACTGGTGATCCACCATGCTGGCATGATAGGAGGCGGCACCGCCAGCTTCCTCGATGTGCTTCACATGCTTTCGGGCACCTTCGATGTTGTGGCGGCATGCCCGCCGGTACCTGCGGACGCCGAGGCGCTGGTACGAGCGGCTGGTTTCCCGACACTGCCGCTCCCGATTCCCACGCCCGCGTTCCACGCGTACACCGGCGCACCCGGGCTGACGAGTCCACAGTTCTGGACTGGGATCACTCGGGCGTTGTCCCACACCCAAGATTGGATCGACCTGATCTCTTCGACGCAGGCTGACGTCGTTCTTGCTAACTCCTCTGTGCTCATGCCACTAGGCCCGGCTATCCGACGAGCGGGTGCCAAATCGATCTGTATCATCCGGGAGACTATTCCCCCCAATGCGCATCGGAGTGCGTTACTCTATCGCGGTCTCTCCCGATGGTTCGACGGTGTTGTTTTCATATCTGAGTTTGACCGTTCGCAAGCAGGCCCGTTCACGGGGACTGCAATCGTGGCGCGGGATTGCGTGAGGAATTCGTTTCGGCGTCTTGATCGGACTGAAGCCTGCCGACAACTGGGCTTGCAGGAGGAGTCTTTCAATGTACTCTTCACGGGGGGGCATTCCTGGTTCAAGGGACTAGACGTTGCGTTGGCAGCGGTCGACATGGCACGCATCGAGGGACTGCGACTCGTCATCGCGGGGCATCGCAGGAAGACTGAACTGACGTTGAAGGAACGCGTTACGGGGGCGAATCGTGGCCGGTCCCGTTTGTTCGACGAGCGTGTGGATCACCTAATGAAGCGAAAGTATCTACGCAACTGTGTGGACTTCGTGGGCATTCAGCAGGACATGAGCGCTTGTTACTCAGCGGCCGATCTTGTCCTATTCCCGGCTACGCTGCCGCATCAGGCTAAGCCATTGATTGAAGCTGCGCACTACGGATTGCCCGTGTTGTGTTCCGACTTCCCCCAGTATGCGGAGCACGCACCAGTAAGGTACACATTCGCAGCGGGAGATGTGCCTGAAATGGCACGCACCCTAGTCAGAATTGTAGGGGAGTATCCCGCGGCGCTTGGTGGTGCCGAGGTTAACCGAAATCACTGCGCCACGATGAATGACTTCCGGACAGAAGGGGCAAGGCTTTCGCAATTCCTGCTTGAACTCATGGGGGGGCATTAGCCTCGCGTTTCGCCTGATCGGCGGCTTGGCTTGCGCCTGCCTCGGCGCCAGTCGAGGCGGGTGTTGACGAGCAGATCGTGGCGCTGATGGTCGCTGAGCGTGAGGCCAAGAAGCTGGTCCAACGCTTGGGTGCGCGCATGATGTGGCTGGACCCTGCGCGCCAAGGGCCACGACCTAGCCGGCTGTACCGCCAGCAGGGCAGGGAAGGTGCCCTGCTGGGCCGGTCGCACCGCACCACGATCCTGGACAACAGTCACGACCGGCCAGGCCGATCTGGTCGATCGGAACTTCGTGGTCCACGCCCGGAATCAACTGTCGGTGGCCGACTTCTAATGCGGACGTCGGCATTAGACGTCCCGACCAGCCGCGTGCCCAGCGCGTCGGCGGTGAAGTCTCGGCCGATCGCATCCGACACTCGCCCCCGAGATGGACATCGTCCTGTTGAATGCAGTTGTGACGCGCACGTGCGTTCGTTTCGGATCGGTTACTTGGTAGCTCCGAGACGCAGATGTACCCGGCAGTCAGGTTCGTGACACTGGGCTGATCGGGGCGTGGCCTCCTATGCAGACTGGCGTCGCTCAGTGTTGTAGCAGTGCAGCCAGTGGTCAAGGGTGTCGGTGCGCTAGTTGTTCTGTCCAGGGAGGTTGGTCACGGGTTCGGCGTGGTGGCGTGACATGGGTGAGGGTCTCCCGGTGTGGTGTGTAGTGACGAAACCGCACATCACGCGAAGGAGACCCTCATGGCCCACGGTAATGCCACGTTGACGGAGGCGGGGAGGTTGCGGCTGGCTCGGTTTCACGTCGAGCAGCGCGCGACGTTGGCGCAGACCGCGGAGCGGTTCCAGGTGTCTACGACCACGGTGCCTCGGTGGGTGGGCCGTTACCGGCAGGTGCTGGCTGGTGGCCGGCGTCCGGTGGCTGCGGACATGATGGACCGTTCGAGCCGGCCGCGGCGCAGCCCGAACCGTACGCACCGGCGGGTGGAACGCAGGATCAAGCATCAGCGGGTGACCAAGCGGTTGGGCCCGCAGCAGCTGGGTAGCCGGCTGGGGATGCCCGCTTCCACGGTGCACGCGGTGCTGGTGCGGTTGGGTTGAACCGGCTGCGGGACCTGGACCGGGCCACCGGGGTGAAGATCCGCCCGCAGGCCAAGGACAGCCGCTATGAGCGTGCCGAGCCGGGCTCGCTGTTGCACGTGGACATCAAGAAGTTGGCGGTCGTGCCCGACGGCGGTGGCTGGTGGGTCCACGGCGGGCATGCCATGAGGCATCACAGCCCCCGGGCAGGGTCGGTCAACGCCGTGGCGGCGTAGCAGGAACCCGGCGCAGGTGTGGCGCTTCTCGTCGGGCAGGATCTCCGAGTGGGCCATCGGGGAATGGTCACCGACCGTGGAGTGCACGTAGTCGAACCCGATCCGAGCGCGTTTGTGGGCCCGCGGTGTCCCCGTCCGTAGGCCTTCCCACCTGCCGCCGCCGTCGGGGATCCGGCCTATCTGCTTGACGTCGACGTGGACCAGCGATCCTGGATACGGATGCTCGTAGCGTTTGGCGGTGGTCTTCGACGCTTGATGACCTGCCCGGTCAGCGGGTCGCAGTTGCGCAGGTACGGCATCTGGTGGCGGCGCAGAACCGCCGAGACGGTGCGCGCCGGCACCCCCAGCTCGGCGCCGATTCAGTCCTGTCCCCGGCGCTGCTCACGGCGCATCTCGATGATCGCGTCCTCGACGTCCCGGGCGGACGGCCTGGGCAGGTGTGTGGCCGGGAGGACCGGTCGGCCAGCCCGACCTCCCATTCAGCCAGCTAGCGGTTCACCCAGGGGTGCGCACACTGCCGAAGCCCCTCTCCTTGGCCACATGGGCCACCGGACGGCAATCATCAATCACTCGCGGAACAAGCAGCCGACGGCCATGAACAGTCAAACGGGCATCAGCCTGAGACACGAGGACCTCCTGGTCATGAAGAAGTTGACATCTCCACTAAGCCGAGAGGTCCTCCCCTTTGAAACGCACCGACACGTCACCAACGTGTCAGCCGAGTACACCTAGAAGCCCGCACGTGGCGCCCATCCCCGACCATGAATCTCCCGAACATCCGTCACCGCAGTCGATTCCACGACGCGAACCGTCAACTGGACCCACAGAAAGCCGAGGAGTCCCTAATTTGGTGGCGTCAACGCTTTCGGGGCTGCCCAGTCGTCTGGGGGGAAACCTTTCGGATGTCTGCCCTCCAGGAAGAGGTAGTCAAGGATCGATCGAAGATACGTAGCACCCGCTCCTGGGGTCAGAAAGCGTCGCGCGCGAACGCTTCGCTCCAATCTCACCTCAGAATCATTCATACTCGAGTTCCGCACGGTTGAGAGCGCTCTAGCTAACTGCTGTGGAGCCCTGGCTGCGACGACAACCCCGTCTCGATCGCCAAGCAGCACTGATGCCCCTACGCATTCAGTGGCAATCACCGGAACTCCTTCCATAAGGGCCTCTGAAACGACAACACCCCAGCCATCGTCTGTTGATCGCGATGGCAGGACCAGACAGTCCAAGTCTCTTACCACCGAGCCCAGCGCTGAGTGTTGGATCGCGCCCAGAAAAACCACGGAATGCCGTGATGACCTAGAAAGTTGGCGCAGGTAATCCTCTCTTGGACCAGATCCAACTAGAACCAACTCGGCATCGAAATCTAGACGAGTCAACGATTTGATGAGTTCGTCGACGCCCTTCGTTTTGACGAACCGACCGACAAACCCAATCTTGAGTCTAGTGCCGTGACTACCCGGCGTGCGACCACCAAACGAGCATGTCTGATCCGTCAAGGGGGGGACAAAGTATGCAAAAGGAAAGATCCTATCTCTGGGATATCCGACCCGAACGAACCAATCCGGTCCGTGACGGCCAATTGCCAGTACCGCAGCGCTCTGGCTTCGCAACCACCCTTCGGTCGCCATGGAGTCGATGATGCGAAGCCGCCCCTTGATACCTTCCGACACTCTCGGTTCCGACATAATGATGGGCCGTTCTCCAGTGCGCTTCATCTCTCGCACCGCAGACTTGGTGAGTGGCGTCTTTGCCGGTCCATACAGAATGTGCACTGTTCCCGTCGATCGTGAACCAAACAGACCAGTTTCGGAGGCATCCTGCGCCGCAATCTCGGTCACCTCATGAAACGACCGATCCTCCCAAATCCACCTGCTCCGTTGCGCGTCTAGGCCCGGTGCAGAACATGAGATGACTTCGAGGTCGGGACTCGACTGAGCAAGAGCACCAATTAGGTCGTGGGTGTGTGGTGAGAGATGCTGGTGCCAGAACACGACGCGAGACGCACGCTGTAGCCGAGTCATTCCGCTGTACCCTCTATTCCGATTCCCGTAAGAACCGCGAGGACCGTGCCACTGCGATTCTTACCCGCTCAAGACTCAGTGCGCGTCTAACCACTTCACCATTCTATTCCAGCGGAATCGGCAAGGGACCACCCTCCGATTGAGGCTATTCGCCAGTACAGTCAATCGATCGCTGACGTCGGTATGTGCACACTCGTTGTCAGTCAGAAATCGCCCCCGAACCGCCCCGGGATGTCTGAAGACTTCCCTTGTTGAAGGATGACGTGCCACGGCAAGTCCCTCAGACTCTCCGCCGGGGAATTGCTTGAGCGCGCTGTTCAAGAACCGGCATTCAAGATGCCCACCCGAAGAAAGGGCAACCTCAGTTCACCGGGATGGAAAGCCACCTGTAACCTACCTCTCAGTCAGTTTGCCCGCGCTCTGCGGCTTGGAGTAGCAGCCGCGCAGGGGCGTGGAGATTGGGGAATGGCTGTGGGCATTCCCAAGGCTTCAGTTGGCCATCGGGGCGGGCGATCTCGCTCCATGCGTGTCGCTGGATGTACTGGCGTGGGCTTACGAGTCGTGAACATGACCGTTCTGATCGTGACGACACCGATCCTAGTTAGCGCCCTCGGCGATGCGGTGTTCGGCATCTTCGTGACCATCACGGCGCTGACCGCTTACCTCGCTCTCAGCGACCTTGGAATTGGCGCTGGGCTCTTGACCGTGCTGGGCGGGGCGGCCGGGAGAGGCGATCGTCGGTACATGGCAAGCCTGGTCACGAATGCTGGCTGGATCCTCATCGCGGCCGGAGTCGCGATCGCTGCCGCGGGTCTTGCACTTTCCGTGATCGTCGACATTCCGGGACTGCTGGGCGCGCCAGCCGAGGACGCCCAATCCGCTCTCGTCGCCTTTCGCATCTTCGTGGTCGGCTTCGCGCTGGGCATCCCTCTTTCGCTTGGGGCCAGGGTTCAGTCCTCGCTCCAGCAGGGGGCTGAGGCGGCGCTGTGGCTTTCTGCGGTGACGTCTCTGACCGCTGCGGCAACTGCTGGCGTCGCCTGGGCGACAGGCTCGATCGTGGTGACGATGCTGGCTTCGGTGACCATCACTTGCGCGATTAGTCTGCTGCAGACCGTCCGCGTGCTCCGGCAACATCCATGGATCATGGCCAATGGGGCGCGATTCCGTCGCTTCGAGACGCGCGCGCTGATGTCCGGCTCGGGCTGGCTGTTCGTCCTGCAGATCTCGGCCGTGATCGCGTTTCAGACCGATATCGTCATCGTGGCTGCCGTTCTCGGCTCTGATCAAGCGGCAGTGTTCAATGGGACGCTGCGTGCCTTCGGCCTGGTTTCGTTGGCTACCACCGCGCTCGCATCGCAATTCTGGCCCGCGACGGCCGAGGCTATCGAGTCCGACGATCTTGGCTGGGTGCGCAGCACGCATCGTCGACTTGCATGGCAACTCCCCTTGCTTGCTGCCCTGGCGAGCTTGTTCCTGGTGATCTTTGGGCGACCCCTCATCGGGCTGTGGTTGGGTGAGTCTCTGGTCCCGCCGCTCTCCCTGCTCATCGCCTTTGCACTCTGGACGACCTACGGCAGTTTCGTCCTGCCCTATTCCCACATGCTCAACGCAGCTGGTGTTCTAAGACCTCAGGCTTTCATAGGAGTGATCTTGGCCACCGTCAACCTCGCACTCAGCCTCCTTCTGACGTGGAGAATTGGGCTGGCGGGGCCAATCCTTGGATCGCTCACCGCGCACGTATTAGTCGGCCTCGGCCCAACGATCGTCCTGTCCAGGCGATTGCTTCGCGAGTCTCGCGCGAAGTCCCCGGCCGACGATTCGGCGCACGATGCTTCATGACGCGTGTCAGCGGCGCTTGAATTCTGGTCACTTCCGGCGGCTGAAATCTAGGCCAACGTGACGGTTGAGAATGGGGCCACTGTATCTATGTGTCAAGGGGGTAATGGGGGGTTTGCCAGGGGCGGACAGGGGCTCTGCCAGGTGACGGTCACGAGGACTGTGACGCGTGGGCCGAGTCGGTACCGGTGTCCAGTTTGTTGATACTGGGGTTTCCGGGGATGCGGTCCGGCCCGGTGTTGATCGCGGGCCGGTGCCGCATCTGGCCGTGGCAACTGCTTCCAGTAATCCCTGTCGGCGCGTGAGCGTTGGTCGAGCAGGTTGCGAGTTTCGATATCACCGAGGTTGATCTGGCAGGCGTGGTTGGCCAGCCGGTTGACGATGGAGTCCGCGGCGACCCTGTCCGGTAGGGCTTGATCCAGTAGCCGGGTCCGGACGTTCACCCCGCAGCTGGTGCACAAGGGGAACGGCACCTGGGCTCGGGGCTGTCCGACATGATCATCTCGCTGTATGCCGGCGGGATGACGGTGCGCGACATCCAGGCCCATCTGTCGCGCACGCTGGGCGTGGAGTTGTCCCACGAGACGATCGCGAATGTCACCGACGCGGTCCTCGAGGAGGTGTACGCCTGGCAGACCCGCCCGCTGAAGCCGGTCTACCCGATCGTCTACCTGGACGCGATCGTGGTGAAGGTCAAGGAAACAACCAGGTCCGCAACAGGTCCGACCACATCGTGATCGGGGTCGATCTGGAGGGCGCCAAGAGTGTGCTGGGCATCTGGGTGCAGAACACCGAAGGCGCGAAGTTCTGGGGGGTGTCCAAGCAGTTGATCGGCGGGTGGAGTCTTGGGTTGGTAGCAGGTGCCGTCTCGGAGCATGGCGTAGATGACGTCGGTGCGGCGGCGGGCTAGGCAGATCAGGGCGGCGTTGTGTTTCTTGCCTTGGGAGCGTTTCCGGTTGTAGTAGGCACGCGATTCCGGGTCATGCAGTGCGGCGAACGCGGACAGGAACAGAGCGTTCTTAAGCCGTTTGTTCCCGCCCCTGGCGGGGTGCTCACCTTTGATGGATGATCCGGACCGTCGGGTGACCGGGGCCAGGCCGGCGTAGGCGGCGAGGTGGCCTGCGGAAGGGAAGGAGCTGGCGTCGCCGATCTCGACCAGGATGCGGGCTGCGGTCCTGACCCCGACTCCTGGCATGGAGGTCAGGACCTGGGCAAGAGGGTGGTCATCGAGGACCTTCTCCACCTCAGCGGCGATCTGGACGCGCTGGTCCAGCAGTCCGGCCAGTGCCTGGGCCTGCTTGGGCAGGATCGACTCGACCGCGGAACTGCCGGCCACGACAACGGTCTGTTCGCCGAGTGCTGTCCAGATCCGCTCGGTCAGGGCGGTGTGCAGCCGTGGGGCCTTCTTCTTCAGCACCCGTCGATGCGGGCCTTGCCCGCTTTGCGCAGTCCAGATGGTCCGCCGTAGCGGGCCATCAGGGCAAGGACCGCGGGATGGGCCAGCCCAGCGCCCAGCGCCCTTTCCAGGGCTGGATGGATGCTCAGCAGCAAGTTGCGGATCCGGGCTAGTGGCGGCAGTGACCTAGTCACGCAGGTCATCGTCGTAGCCCATCAGCACGGCCAGGTCCGCCATCGCCGGCCCCGCGAGATCGGTCGACCGCAGGGTATGTGCGGCAATGTGCGCGCGGCATCGGCGATGACGTACGCGTCGCGGGCATCGGTTTTGGCCGTTCCCGGATGCAGATCCGCGATCCGGCGCATCGCCAACCCCGGCAGTTAGGCGGAGGCCAAACCCATGTCCTGGGCCACCGTCACCGGCAGCGCACCGATGCTTGCTGGTTGATCGACCACTATCACGACCGGACCATGCGACACCAGCTGCGAGAACAACTCCCGCAGCGCCGCCTCATCGTTGGGTAGCGGCCGATCGACAAGCCGATCACCAGCCATGTTCAACGCCACGCAGTGGTGCTCTGTCTTGCCGACATCCAAGCCGACAAACACTTCCGGATCCGACATGCACGTACTCCCTTCGCCAGTGTCCGGCCGGCACGGCATCGGCGTCCGGCACCCACGTTACGAAGAGACCCCACCGCAGTCGGGCCATGTCCCTATCAGCGATCCACCAACACCACCAGACCCCGCCATTCTGGAGCCGCCAAGAAGGTAACGGGGGATGGGCCGAGCTACGCAACCGCGGCGTGACCGACATCCTCATCACCTGTTGCGACGGGCTCAAAGGCCTGCCCGAGGCGATCGAGGCGACCTGGCCGCACACCACCGTGCAAACCTGCGTGGTATACCTGATCCGGGCCTCCATGCGGTTAGGGAAACGGTGACAACACCCCCCGGATCATGCACGACAGGGGCAACAAGTCATGCCAGGCCTAGCAGCCGAACAGCCGCAAAGCCTCGGGATACCTCGTCGAAGGCGCCACGTCGGCCGGCTGAGAAGCACACCTCGGCGCTCTCGCCCTGGCCTACCCCGACCGACTCGCCCCCTGCATCAACTGAAACGGAACCGACTTAGACAGAAGACTTGACAGGCTCCATCTTGCAGCACCCACGCGCACCACCTCCTGATGCGCGGCACGCGACGAACGCGCGGCCCCGTCCAGCGCATCACGCTGAGCCGACGACAACCCGGAAAGGTGCTGCCGCAGACGTCATGCACCCGATGTAAGACCAGACGATCTATCTAGTTCACGAAGACACCACTTGCATCATCGCGGGTCGGAAGCCTCGACTCCCACCGCGCCGGGACGTCCTATGCCGTAATGCACTACTATCCAAGGGACACTAAGGGGTCGTCCCGCGTGAAAGGGCATGGGCATGGCCGACGGCACAGAAACGCTGATCACCAGCATCGATGGGCGGACTAGTTCATACCTCGTTGAGTCGCTGCTCAAGAAGCCCCATTCGATGCAAGGTCAAATCTGCCGCGCCCCAAAGTGCATTAAGGCCCGGCGAGACGGTCGTTTGCATGTTGGCTACCGGCATCCGTGACTTGCCTGCCCGGGTGCGTGCATTGAAACGGATGACGCACGTGCGTCGCCGACCCCTTGAGTACATGATTGGCGACTACCGTCTGCTCCTTCCGCCGGGACATCAACTGCCCAACTATCAACGTCAGTTCCCGACTTATGACAACTTCTTCCAAGAACCGCTTCGCAGACTTGCGACGACGAGCATGTCCCTAGAAGTCATCGATGTCGGTGCCAATGTCGGGGATACCGCACTCGCCATTGTTTCGGCGATACCGGACGTCCGCGTGATCTGCGTCGAGGGGTCGCCCACCTTCCTCACCTACCTGGCCAAGAACACACATGGTATGGAGAACGTGCGCGTGGTGCGGGCATTCGTCACCCCAGATGGCGGGCACTGGGACTTCACTGGGGACTCCAGCACCGGGCATCTTGAGAGTGTCGAGACCTCCACCGCTGCGAAAGCCCCGCTGACGCGCGTGACGCCCTCTGATTTGTGTGCTATGTCTGACTGCGAAGTTGTGGTTTGGAAGTCAGATACCGACGGTCTTGACCTTCCCATTCTGCTCTCAGGCTGGGAGGACATAACGGGACGTTGCTCGGTCCTTTGGCTCGAATTCGACCCGATACTCACCCATCACGACTATGTCGATGCGTTTCTTGAGCGATTGCCGCAACTAAACCGAGACCTCCTGGTTTTCGACAACTTCGGACTGAGGATGCTACGAGTGCCCGCTTCCGGCGCAAGGAAGGCCCTAGGGGACCTCACAGGGTGGCTCATCCAGCAGGACGCGAGTGGCTACCGACGTGTCAACTACTTGGACATTTGGGTTGCGCCATCGACCCTTATGGACGTGATGTTCGGCGAGTCTGGATGGTCGGGCCAATCCGATCTGGGAGTTCCATAGGACTACGCGGGGCCGCCGCTGCCATGGCGCTGCCGTCGCGGGCCCGCTCTTCGTACTTGAGCATGATGCTGGGCGTTCACGCGGCTGTGCGGACCGTCGTGACTAGCGGGATACGGGCGCGGTAGTAGTGGCGGTGGACCTAGCCTCGAACGCATGTTTGAGGTTCTTCCCTCGTGGTTCACGGCCTCGAACTCGCGCTGGTGCCCTGTGTCAACTCGCCGGCACGCGGCCACCATCGCGACGTTGTTCACTCTCGTCTGAAACTCCCCACACCTGCTAATCGAGATTCCCCACCCGTGTGGCTCCGCTGGATGCAGGCGGGCCCCTTCCAGGATGGCGGCATCTGACCGCTCACCCACCTCGAAGGCGCCCTTCTACTCATGCTCACATGGGAGGAAAGCATCGACGCTCACGCCCTGCGAGAACGTAACTGGACGATCTCGGCGATCGCCCTGCTCTCAAAGGCCTGCAAGTAGCTGGCGGTGAAGCTGACGCTGGTAGAGGGAAGAGACGGTTGGGGCTGAGTGGCCGAGTCCCGTACCGGGTGGATACGGTCACCAAGGCAGGCTGCTCGATCTCATCGACGAAGCCCTCGATACTCGCTGGAGTACCCGCCGCGCCTGCACTCCGGGTTTGGAGGCCGCCAACGCACAAGGCGGCACCGTCCTTGACGAGCTGCATTGTACGCATGATCGTGGACCGGTCGACCTGCTGGGCAGCCGCGACCCGGCGACCGTGGCTTCAACGGCGACGTCAAGGCGATCGGCGTTTAGAGCACCGGCTCCTTCGGCGCCACGTTGACTCGGGCCCTTACCACCGAAGCGCGAGCCATGCGTGGTCGCGTCGTCCTGTCCACCACGTCAGGCCGAGCAGACTCGCTACGCTGCAACAACCCGTCTAGTCCCAACCCGAAGGGACACCAATCCGGGTCTCCGGAAACCCCGGGGCGGTTCATAGACGTTGGCAGCGCCGTACATGGCCAGTGCAAGAAAGAGCGGAGACACAAAAAAATTCTGGGAAGAACTCGCGACTAGAATGAACAGCGCTACAGCCCAGCCCTGTCCGCCGAATAGCCCTGCAAATCGAAGATACTGCAAGCCTAGGTAGAGGACGAAGAGGACGCCGAGGGCCATTGCAGTATTGATAATGGAGTTCCACACGTCTGGCGCATTCTGGGAAACCCATGTGTAAGAGGAGCCCATAGGGAACCAAGGGGCAACGATCATCTCGTTAACCCTGTCCGCCGAAATCCTTTCGGCAACCCCTCCCCCGCCGTAAGCTCCCCAAATTCTGTCCTTCTCGAAGAGCCTTAGATCCAGAGATTTCCAAATGATGACAAGCGCAACGACACCCAAGGCCCCTATTAGAAAGGAGCGACTCATGAGTCTTGTGGCCAGGTACGGAAGAAGCACCAGAACCATGCAAACATAGCCCGTTACGGAGAATGTCAGGAGATTCGCTGCAATGAGGACAGACAGCGCCACAGCGTCCCTAGCGGTGGAAGTCGTCGCTTCGCGAAGACGGAGAACGAGCATAGCTATCGCGAGGCATATCAGGACGGCGAAGGCCCCCGGTTCCCAAGCAATTCCGACATTTCTGTCAAGAACCACTCCTTCAAGGCCCATTTCCCGACTAACGATGAACAAGTACAGTCCTGCATTCTTGTAGTCCACGTATGGTCCGGGCTGCGTTGGTAGCAATGACACCCAACCGCTGGAGAGTCTGGCCGCACTCATCAGAACGAGAGAAACAGCTGAAACAGCGACTAGTACGCGGACGTAGACATCACAGAAGCGCTCAAACGAAATGGCATACACAAGAAACAGGCCCAGAAAGAGCGATGCGACGATGAAGACGTACATGTTGAGTTGGTCATCGCCTGACAATATGGGAGTAAGGAGCACCAGACCTGACAGCGAGATGGTCACCAGAACTGGTCTGACGCCAATTCGCGCCTGGGTCCGATGCAGGCGAGTAAGACAGACGGTTCCAAGTGCACCGAACAGCACAAGTCTTGGTCCAGAGGAGTAGATAAACCATGGATGCACGCCTAGAAAGATCAATCCACTGACGATGGCGTAATCGACTCCATTACGGCGCGCAACACCGCGGCGACTTGCGACAGAACGTACGACAGGTGTTGGCACGCAACAAACTTACATGCGTGTGTACCGACCGCAGTAGTGAGGTTGACCCGTCTTCGTGGACTTCGGGGTTAGGCGGCTTTCGTCGCGTTGATGTGCTGCGTTCGAACTGCACTAAGCTGGCCTGTCCGAGCGCGGAATGCCGGCGGCCTGTCCGCCCAGAATGCTGGAGACTCCCCACTTTTCGTTGAAGTCACTACAATTAACAACCCACGCACGCCCAGATCGCAAACAGAAGGGGCCCACACGAACGCCATGACTCAAGCGAACAGATTCGCTATCTGGGAACCTCTTCATTCTGGACACCACCTCTTTTACGTTAGGTGCTTGCTCGAAGGGATTGTCGAGTTGGGCGGTGAAGGATGGTGGGTGCATTCGGGAACTCCCGAGACAAGTCGTGCTTGCAAGTCGCAACTTGGCGAAATCCTGACCCATCCCAGGGCACATTCGATTACTTGGAGCGGTCCAACCGATCCTAAGCATCTCAAACGCCTCGCCTCCCGCCTTGGCGCAGACGGACTGATCCTGCCTGACGGCGACGTCCATCTGCCGGGCCTATTGAGGGACTGCATGAATCGCGGAGTCCCCACGACCGCTCTGGTGACGAGGGATCCATTGCTCGGGCTGCGTTCGGGGCAACCAAGAGCACGAATGGTAGGCAAAGCCATTCTCTGTCTTGCCACGAATCACCTGGCTAGGAACACGAAGGTGATCATCTTAGGAAGCCCATACTTCGACCCGGCAGCAAAGATACGCCGGTTTGGCCTAGGTCCCACCGTAGTCGATCCGGTGCTTGTTGAAGAGGACCCGGAGTTCTCGGCCGCCGTCGATCGGAGGATACAACGAGATGCCCGTGTTTGGCTCGGAGTGGCTGGTTACATCGATCCGAGGAAGCACATCGAACTTGCCTTGGAGGCGATACTTGCTTCGGGCGCGCGCCGATTTGGTCTCCTTGTGGCAGGAGACTGGGACCCTGATTATCGCAAGGCTCTGACTCCCCTGATTCGCCGAGTTCGAACAGCCGGTGGGTCAGTGGAGATGATCGAACGACACCTGAGCAATGCGGAGATGACAACAGCCATTGCGTTGATGGATGCGGCCCTGATCCTTTACGACACTCCCAACCCGCCCTCAACGCTCGGGAAAGCTCTCAGTGTTGGGACTCTGGCAATCGTGGCAGGACCGAAAGCACTCCGTGCATATGCTCGAGCCTTCCCCGGGCATGCGGTCGATGGGCCGCTTGAGGCAGCGTCGATCTCGGCAATGATTGAGGGAGTGACCGCAGGTGAGCGGCAGCAACCCGTACGACTGGCAGGCACCCGGGATTTTGTTGCAGGTCTAACGGCGCGCGTCCGCTAGGTGTTCTAGGCAGCTGCGTTGGTGTCAACTGGGCAGCGGCTGATCGGTGGGAGTCCTCCTAGCGCGGTGTGTGGTCGATGGTAGTTGTTGCGGTCGAGGAATGCCTGCAATTGGGAGCTGCGACAGGCGTTGAGTCCCAGGCTTGGGACCTGGCCCATCCCCGGGACAAGGTGCGCTGGTAGTGCTCGATGCTCCTACGTTTGTCAGGCCGCCCGAGGGGTGCTGGTTGTCACTCGACAACGAGGTCAAGAGACTCAACCGCCAACTTGAGGCAAGAGTCCGGGTACCAGGGTATCCGTCAAGGTCACACCCAGCAACGCCTTCCACCGATGCGCCAGGCGACGCAGCGATGTCTTGGTTGCTTACAGCAACAGCCGATCTGGGTCGTCACGAAGTGTCAACAGATCCTCGGTCTCAGGGCGAAGCCGTAGACACCGGTTGACGACGGTTCGTCTGGTGAGTGGGACCAGTTCGTCGCGCAGCGGCCATGGCGCTCCGACCATGACGCCCCAGCTCGTAGCGGTGGGCGGGCTCGCGCAGGTCCTCACCGGTCACGTCCAGATCGGCCAGCCGGCTGATCCCGCGGCGGCGCAGGATCGCGTAGACCGTCGCCACCGGCACCTCCATGCCGTGGTCGTCGCGCAGCCGGGCAGCCAGATGTACCGGGTCCACCTTGTACTGGCGTCGGGCTGCCTCGACCCGATCCCACCTCGGTTCTGGTCTCGTGCGGGTGCCGTCGCGGCGCCGAGGACCGATCGTGCAGACCAGTCGGCCCGGACTCCTGCCAGCGAGCGTACTACTCACCCAACGTCTGCCGGGAAACCCCGGCCTCCGCAGCGATATCCCGGATCGGACGGCCCGCGTCGACACCGTCACATAGCGGCGGCAGCCTTCCGGGGTCAACGGGGCAATAGCGTGGGACATGAGGGTCTTCCTTTTGATGCAGTGTTGTGGTGTCTTCTACCGAGCCAGGAGACCCTCACCTGTTCAAACCGCCACGCCGTCAACAACCTACGTAGGCACTACAACTAGTGTTAGCGATCATGGGCGGGCGGGGTTCGTCGTTTCTGACGCAGCGACTGGTGTTGTTGTGCGTCTTGCCCATAACGCTGTTCGTCGCCTTCTCTGCTTGGGCATTCGCCTCCCCAATTGGCAGCAACCCTGACGACGACTTCCATCTCGCCAACCTGTACTGCATCCCGCATCAGGCCAAGTGCGACGAAGCACCGACCGTGCGACTGCCCGCATGCGACCACACAGCCGTCAGGGGAGAGGATTGCGAGAGGGCGGCGAATCGTCGAAAGCCCCCGCTCGCGGGCTCGAACCTCACCTACTACCCGTCGCAGCGCTACTGGGCCCTATCGCATCTGCGCGGGGAGACTGTGGGCGAGACTTCCATCCGTATTCGCTTGTTCAATGCTGGGCTGGGCTCCCTTGCCGTCTGGGCGGCCATTCTTCTCAGCGATGGCCGCCGTTGGCGCGCTACCGCTCTAGCTTGGCTGGTCCTCGTCGTCCCGCTCGGGATGATCCTGATCCCATCGACGAACCCGAGCGGCTGGCTCTACATGGGCGTCGGCTGCATGATCGGCCCTTTGGTGTCGTTCCTGAGTGAACGTGGCCCTCCAGGACTGCGCAGCCTGGGCCAAGTTGTCTTCGTCTTGTTGATGGCACTCTCGGCGCTGGCGTCGCGGAACGAGGCTCCGGTGTACGTCGCCGCTGCCTCTGTCACAGCGGTCATGCTGGCAGACTGGCGGTACATGGCCTGGCGGGTCCTGGTCCCTGCGAGTGTCATCTTCTTGACGCTATGGGGCTACCTTGACAGGCTCAGCCGGGCTGGGATCGATCCGTCGGCGGAGGCACTTCCAGGTCGTAGCTGGCAATCCCTACTGTCATCTCTGAGCGGTCCGATCTTGCTCGCGGCAGGTGCAGGCATAGCCCTGCTTGTCCTGATCGCCCTGATACCCCGTCGGTCCTGGCGCTTGGTGTCACTGGGCGTGGTTCTCACGACCGCGGCCCTGTTCATCTTGATGAACTACGGAGAACGGCTGAGGTCCGCGCTGAGCCAGACCACTCCGGGGACCTACGACCCACTGCACAACCTGCTCATGTCATGGAAGATCCCCGCGTCGGCGATCGGCTACCCACTTCAGGTGCCGGGCCTGCCGGCTATGATGAGCAAGCCCCTGCCAACGGCGGCGCTGGTCGCGAGTTTCGCGGGTCTGCTGATCCTGCTGGCCTTGGGGGTCCGGGATAACGACGTACGCAAGTTGCGTGCCCTACCGGTCGTCTTGGCGGTCGCGATCGCTTTCCCTCTCATGGATGCCCATAGCCGGCAACTATCGATCGACGACCCAGCCATCTTCACCCTGTTTCAGGCCCGGTACTTCGCCAGCGGCTCCTTCCTGTTCGTGTTCGTTCTTCTGGTCCAGACACGGGATCGGCCCTTCGGTCCCCGGCTGGTGGTCTTGACGGCGACAGGCCTGACTGCCGTCGCTAACGCCGGAGTCTTCGCCTACTACATCCTTGACTGGACGAATCAATTCGTACCTGGACCAGGTGCCCTTAGCGCGCTTGTCGACGCCGACCAGCCGGCATGGTGGTGGCTCGATCAAGTCAGTCCTTTCGGACTCTGGCTGGTTGGCTCCGCCGCCTTCGTTGTTTTCGCGGCGGCGGTGACGATCCTGGTGAGTGCGGAGTGGCAGCCCACAGAGGACCACGCTCCCGAGCAACCCGACGACCCGTACGACGAGTTCTGGAACCCGCCCGAGGACCGACCCGCCAGGGTGCAGTTGCCTGGCTGACTCAGCAGACGGGCCCGTCTCGACACACTGGGGCTGATAGTCTTGGGCCGGTCGATGTCTTGGCGGGGGAATGCATGACAAGTAGCAGAAGGGCCGCGATCCTCATCGCGGTCGACATCAGTGCGTGGATCATCGCCACGATCGCTGCCACCTTCTTGCGCTACGACGTCCCGGTGCGAGGACTCGAGCCCGTGCCCATGCGCGCCATGCTGGCCCTCGGCGTCGTCCTGGCTCTGCTTCAGGTGCTCACCGGGCTGCTCGTGCACGCCTACACCGGACGCAACCGTCTGGGCGGCTACGCGGACTTCGTGACGGTGTGCATCAGTTCGCTGGTGCCCGCACTGGCGGGTTTCATCTGGCTGGAGCTGATCAGTTCCAGACCCATCGCGATCAGCGTCCCATTGATCGCCCTGCCTGGGGCATTGGTCCTGATGCTCGTCGGGAGGGGGACCCTGCGGGGAATCCGGGATTGGCGGGCCAAGGGTGGGCCGGCTCCCGACCAGTCGCAGCGCGTGATCGTCTTCGGCGCCGGGGACGCCTCCGAGCAACTGATCCGCTCGCTGAACCGCTCCCACCACTCCTGCTACGTGCCCGTGGCACTACTGGACGACGACCGCGCGAAGGCGCGCCGGCGCATCGACGGAGTACACGTACGCGGAACCCGCCACGACGTCGCGCGGGTGGCCCACGAGTACGACGCAGACGGGCTGCTGATCGCGGTGCCCTCGGCAAGTGCCGAACTCTTCAGCGACCTCGACCGTGCCGGCCGCGCCGCGGGTCTGAAGGTCTACACCCTGCCGACAGTCGCGCAACTCGTGGACGGGACCGCGACCAGCAACCAGATCCGCGAGGTCGACGAAACCGACATCCTCGGCCGCAACCCTGTCGAGACCGACATCGACGAGGTGAGCCGGTTCATCGCCGGCAAGGTCGTGCTGGTCACGGGCGCGGGAGGGTCGATCGGCTCCGAACTATGCAGGCAGATCGCAGGGCTGCGGCCACGGCGCCTGGTCATGCTGGACCGGGACGAGTCGGCTCTGCACGCCGTGCAGTTGAGCATCTCGGGGAAGGCCCTGCTTGAAGGTGACGATCTGGAACTGGCCGACCTGCGCGATGCCGAGCGGATCGACGAGGTGTTCGATCAGGTACGCCCCGAGATAGTGTTCCACGCGGCGGCCTTGAAGCACCTGTCCCTCCTAGAGAGCTACCCCGAGGAGGCCTGGAAGACCAACGTGGTCGGCACGTTGAACGTCCTGCGTGCCGCTGAGCGGACCGGGGTCGAGGTGCTGATCAACATCTCGACGGACAAGGCGGCCAACCCCACTTGCGTTCTCGGATACTCCAAGCGGATCACCGAGCGGCTCACCGCCGCCTTCGGGCACCGGGCCGAGGTCACCTACGCGTCCGTACGTTTCGGCAACGTCCTCGGCAGCCGCGGGTCCATGCTCGGGACGTTCATCGAACAGATCGAGGCCGGCGGTCCCGTGACCGTCACCCACCCGGACATCGCTCGCTTCTTCATGACGATCCCCGAGGCGGTGCAGCTGGTCCTACAGTCCGCGGCGCTGGCAGACCCTGGGGAAGTCCTGATCCTCGACATGGGCGATGAGGTGCGCATCGATGACGTCGCGCGCCGCCTCATCGAACGCAGCGGTCAGGACATCGAGATCGTCTACACGGGGCTTCGGAACGGCGAGAAGCTGCACGAGGAGTTGCTGGGCGACGGTGAGGTGGACTCGCGTCCCCACCACCCGCTGGTCACGCAGGCCCCCGTGCCGCCCCTGAGCCCGAACTTCGTCCTGCACACACATGGGCCGCAAGGTGCCGAGGCGATGCGTGGCTTGGCGCTGCGGGCGATCCCGCCCGCGGTGGTGGAACTCGTGCCCGATTATGACGAGCCCTCCCTGCAAGCCGCAGTGGACTGACCCGAGGCCCCCGGCTACTGTGGGCTCATCATGCAGGGGGACGCAACAGATTCACACATACCGTGGAGAACCTGGCTGGGCGGCGCCGCAGCCGCCCTCGCTCTGCTCCTGACTCTGCTCACATGGGCTTTCGCGTCACCTGTGGGATCGGCCCCCGACGACGACCTGCACATCGCGAACATCTACTGCATCAACGACGCCTCGACGTGCCGCTCCCGGCAGTGGGACTGGCCGACACCGTCGCCCTCCTGGGACCCCGCCCCACGGGCGCGCAAGGGACCGAGTACGCCGGGGTGGAACGGGCCTACCCCGACCTGTGGCAGAACCAGGAGCCCCGGGAATTGCCGTGCTACATCGCCAACGGCACCACGGGTATTGCACCAGACCCCGCGGTCGCGGCGACCTGCCTGAACGACCAGGATCCGGCGACCAACACCCCGGGCTCCGTGGATGACCCGTCAGCATCCAGCCCCTACTACCGCTTCATGTCGCTGTTCACTAGGGACACCATCCGGGAATCGGTGGCGACCTGGCGAGTGGTCAACGTACTGACCACCGTGATGCTGCTATCCGCCGCTGTGCTGCTGACCGCGCCGCGGTACCGGCGAGCCGTGACTGTGGGTGCTTTGGTCACGGCAACGCCCACCGGGCTGTTCCTGGTCTCCTCGATCGGACCCACCGCTGGGTGATCGCAGGTGCGGTGGCCTTCTCGGGGCCGGCGGTGTCCGTTCTGCGCGAGCCACACGATCGCCGCGCCTTCTGGGGCTCTCTGATCCTCGGCCTCGCGGTGACGTACAGGCGCAAGCTCCTCGCCCTCGTACTCGCGGCGGGGACCCTGCTGGGCGTTGCGATCGCCATGACCGCAGGGCGGGACGAACCCCCCACGGCGGGCGAGCTCCTGCCGCTGGTGCTCCTGGTCGCCTTCGTGGTGCTGGTACCCCGCTGGGGAGAATGGATGCCTCGCTGGACCACGGCGCAATGGGTGGGGTTGGCGGCCGCCCTGTCGCTGGCGAACACCCTCGCCATGCTGTTCCTGACTGTGCGCTACACATCGGGTCTGCAACCCGGCACCACGAACCCGCGTGCGTTCGCCGCAGCCGACACGCCGGACTGGTGGTGGGGTGCGTGGCTCGGTCCCTTCGCCAACTGGTTGCTGGGGACTCTGGCGTTCGTCGCGGCCCTCGCGCTGCTGTTCACCCGGCGCGGCATCGTGGGCAGCGAACAGCCGGGCCGCGCCTGACAGACAGGAACCGTCCCCATGTCGGGGGAGGCCTGGGACCGGCTCGTCTTGTGCCCGCCGCGCACCGATGGGCAGGCGGGTGATCTCAGTTGCGGGGCGACGGTGAGGGCATCTCACCCTCTTCGAGAACCCGGCGGCTCGACTCGGTGGCCTCCCCACTCTTCGGGGTCTCGTACCCATAGCCGTATCCGTACCCGTACCCGTACCCCTTGCCCCGGCGGCGAGTGGGCGCGAAGTTGAGCACGGTGCCCAGAACCCGGGCGTTGACCTGCCGCAGGCTGTCGGCAGCATGCGCCACCTGCTCGCGGTTCGTCTCGCCGTACCGGGCGATGAGGATCGCGCCGTCAGCGATGGTCGCCAGGACTGCCGCGTCGGTGACCAGGAGCAGCGGCGGGGCGTCGATGATGATGGCGTCGTACCGACCCCGCAGCTCATGCAACAGTTCGGCCATCTGCCGCGAGCCGAGCAGTTCACTGGGGTTGGGCGGGATCGCTCCCGAGGGCAGGAAGTCCAGCAACCCGCGCTGCCAGGAGACGACGCTCGTGTCCAACTCAGCCTGTCCGATGAGGATGTCGGTGACCCCGACCGAGCCGTCGACACCGAGGTACTCACCTACCTTGGGCCGCCGCAGGTCGCCCTCGAGCAGCAGCACGCGCGAACCCGCCTGGCCCAGAGCGATCGCCAGGTTGCAGGCCGTGGTCGTCTTGCCCTCGCTTGGGACCGAGGATGTGATAACAACTGTGTGGGGAGGGTTGTCGACATCGACGTACTGCAGATTCGTGCGTAGGCTCCGGAAGGCCTCCGAGCGGGGGGTGCCGCGCAGGGTGACCAGCGGGTTGGTCTTGCCGTCCGGGTCAAAGGCCACGACGCCCAGCGCGGTCGTCCCCGCAGCCTCCTCGAGGTCATCGCTGCTCTTGACAGAGGTGTCGAGCGTGTGGCGCAGTACCGCAGCACCCACTCCGAGCAGGAAGCCGAGCAGTGCCCCCAGAACGACGTTGAGCGCTGTGCGCGGAGACACCGGGCTCAGCGGTGCCTTGGCCGGCATGATCACCGACACCTCCACAGGCACCTGGGTCGCCGCCTCGTTCTTCTTCCCGGTCTGCGGCGCGGCACCCTCGAGGCGCTTGATCTCCGCGGCGTAGGAGGCCGCCACCGCATTGGCGATGTCTGCGGCCTGCTTCGACGACGGATCGGTGACCGTGACGTTGAGCAGCACGGTGTTGGGTGGTGTCTGGGCCGAGACCTGTCCGGCCAGTGCGACACTGTCGGTGTCCAGCCCGAGTTCCTCGATCACGGGGTCCAACACCGCGGGGCTGTCGACCACATTGACGTAGGACTTCACACGTTGCTGCACGAACAGCCCACCCGAGTAAGCGTCGTTGACCTGGCCGGCGGACTTCACCGACACGAACATTTGGGCCTGTGCCTGGTACATCGGGGTCATCAGCATGGACAGCCCCAGCGCCAGGGCAGCACCTGCCACGGTCGCAGCGAGGATCCAGGCCCATGATCGGCGCAGGATGGACAGATAATCGTGCAGTGTCATCAGGTGAGACCCCCCGGAGTGTCTTGGGGCGCACTCTACCGCCCGTTCGACGCCGTGAGTCAGTCGGGTTGCCTGAGGCTGCGGTCCTCCGCCTCAGCAGGCTGTAACGAATCGATCACGAACGGTACCCGGATTCGCTTGTCAGGTGCACGCCGTGCCAACCTGCGAAAAGAACTGCCCACATCAGGGAGGTTGGGTCGGTATGGCACTGCAGCCGTTGGACCATTCCGGGTCCAATAGTGTCATGCCCGAGGCCTTGGCCCGATTCGCCCGCGATACCTCCCGCGGGACGACGAACCCGCTGCGATTGATCTCGTTGGTGGCGCTGGCAGTCGACTGCGTCCTCATCATCGTCTCGGGGGTCATCGGCTTCCTGTTGCGTGGAAACGGTGGATACCCGTGGCAAGCCGCACTGGCGATCCTCGTGGTGTGGATCAGTGCGCTGGCCGTGCGCCGCGCCTACGACAGCAGCCGGATCGGCGTCGGTTCCGAGGAGTTCAAGAACGTGATCGGAGCCACCGTCGGCACGTTCGCATTCTTCGCGTCCATCGGGTTCATCCTCGAGATCACGGACGGTCGGCGGTTCGTCATCGGGACGTTCGCCGCCGGCGTGGTTCTGCTGACGCTGGGCCGGCGGCTCATCCGTGTCTGGCTGTTCAACCGTCGCCGCGCCGGGCATCTCATGCGCCGCACGCTGGTCATCGGGTCAGGACCGGCGCTGGAGGAGCTGCAGAGGGGTCTCACGCACGATCCGCGGACCGGCTTCGAGATCGTCGAGGTCATGCACGGCCCGGTGCGCTCGACGGCCATCGATGCCTGGTTGGACCAGGTGGAGCAAGGCCTGGCGACTCATCGGGTGGATGCCGTGGCGGTCAGCCAGACACCAACCATCACCGGCGAGGTCATCCAGCGTCTGTCCTGGCGCCTGGAGGGGCCCAGCATCGAGCTGCTGGTCTCCCCCGGTCTCGGAGACGTCACAGGCCCGCGCCTGAACGTGCGTCCTGCGGCAGGTCTGCCGCTGCTGCACCTTGAGGAGCCACGGCTCACGGGTCCGCAGTCGTTGCTGAAGCGTGGCACGGACATTCTCGTCGCCGCGGTCGGGCTCGTGGTGATCTCCCCGTTGCTGCTCATCATCGGCGCAGCCATCATGATCACGAGCCCGGGTCCGGCGTTGTTCATCCAGGACAGAGTGGGTCGCGCCGGCACCGTGTACCGGTTGGTCAAGTTCCGCACCATGTACGTGGGCTCCGACGAGAGCCGACAGGACACCCTGGGCAGCCTGGCCGGTGACCCCGAGTCGTACCGCACCGACCCTCGGATCACACCTCTGGGGCGATTCCTGCGCAGATGGTCACTGGATGAACTTCCTCAGTTGTGGAACGTGTTCACAGGCTCGATGAGCCTTGTCGGACCGCGCCCCATGCTGATCGAGGAACTCCCCCTGCTGGGGACCTCGGACCACCGCCGCCACCTCACCAAGCCCGGTATGACGGGACTCTGGCAGGTCGCAGGGCGCAAAGAGGTCGCGTGGAACGAGCGCATGCAGATGGACCTGCGTTACGTGGAGAATTGGTCACCCACCCTCGACCTGGTGATCCTCGCGAAGACGGTCAAAGCGGTGGCGACCGGCAGGGGCGCCCACTGAACGCTGAGGTTGCGGGATCGCTTGCCGGAAGGTCCTCCGCCACCGACGCGGGGGCCGTTGTGCGTCCGGAAGGTTCCGGGCCGCAACCAGCGGCCTGGCCACCCAGGGTCAGTACAGGCTCACTCCGGGGCCCTCACCGTCGGCCGAGGTCGACGGGGATGAACCATCCGGCCCGGAGCCGTTCCACCGGCGCCTGACATCGATCGGCAACGGCCCCCGACGGCCCCGCAGACCATCCCAGAAGCCTCTGCTCATCGCCGCCATCTTCGTCCATCGGCCCTCGTCGAACACTGCTGTAAGCACGAACGCAACCAGCGTCCGGCGGGCCATCCCCAGCGCCCAGCCCGGCTCGTGCCGCAGGTAGCCCCGGATCAGCAGAACCCTGTTGCGCGCCATGTAGTAGTCGCGGAAGGGGGCGTGCCGCGTGAGCAAGATCGTCCGGCGGCCGAGGCTGAGTTCCCGGGCGCGGCCGAGCTGATGGTCAAACGCCACCGAGGCCACCACCACATCGCCGCCCGCCGCCCGCAGGCGCAGGCACACGTCGGTGTCGACGCCGTCGATGACCAGCGACTCGTCGAAGCCCCCGACGTCCCGGAGCCGCTCCATGGCGAACATGGCTCCGGACTGCATCACTTCGGGGACCCTCCGCAACGGCCCCACCGGGGTGCCCCGGTAGGTGATCCCAGCCACCTGCCCTGGGGCCAGCACGGCGGGCCGCAGGCCCAGTCCGCCCGCCTCAGCCCAGGCCTCGGACATCCGCGCCACGAAGTCGGGTCCGACCATCGAATCCTGGTCCAAGGTGATGACGTGCGTCGCGCCAAGTTGCCACGCCCGCTGCACTCCGGCGTTGAGGGCCGCGGCGATGCCCCGGTTCTCCGGCAGGCGCAGGAACTCCACATCCGAACCGGGTGCGGGAGCGTGTTGCGACCCGTCATCGACCACGATGGGGCGGTGGCCTGCTGCCGTCAGGCTGTGGATCAGGGCGGCGGTGGCGGGTCCGGGCTCGTAGGTGGTGATCACGACCGCGACGACCATGTGGTTCATCGCTCCGTGTCCCTGCGCAGCACCGCCACCTCATGCCGGAGCAGGGCGATCTCCTCCGCAAGACGGCGGCTGCGCGCCTCCAGCCGGCTGACCTCGTAGCTCAACTGCACGCTGACCAGCAGCAGCAGCACGGCGGCCATCAGGAAGAGCAGGTTGGAGGGCACTGCCACTCCCACCAGATCGGCCAGCGCGCGCAGGAGGCCCGGGAAAGCGGCGAACAGCAGCAGCCCGGCACTGACGAACAGCCACAGTGCCGCGAACTTCTCGCGCAGGATGCCGCGGCGCAACATCTCGATGACGAACGCTGCGGTCCCCACCGCCGCGATCAGCCCCAGAACGTACGACTTGGTCATGTCAGCTTGCCCGGGTCGCGGGATCCGAACACGGCGGTGAGCAGGGCCAGCCCGGCCCGGCCCAGGTAGAGCGCGGAGCGCCACGGCCCGGTGCTCGGCCGCCCCTGCTGGCGCGGCTGCATGTCGACCGGCACCTGTGTCACCCGTAACCCGGACCGGGCCGCGATGACCAGGGACTCCACAGTGTCCCCGAGGTACTCGGCTGGGTAGTGGCGCGCGAACAGGGCGATGGCCCGGCGGTCGGAGGCACGGAACCCCGAGGTCGTGTCCGTCAGGGGCTCCTTCGTCATCCTGCTCAGGGCCGCCGCGAGGGCTTTCATCGCCCACAGCCGGGGACCCCGAACACGATAGTCCCCGGCCCCTGCGAACCGCGACCCGATCACCACGGAGGCGTCGGACAGCGCCTGCACCAACTGCGGGATCTGCGCGGGGTCGTGCTGTCCGTCGGCGTCCACCTGCACCAGCGCATCGACATCCTCCTGCATCGCATACAAGAAGGCTGTGCGCATCGCGCCTCCCACCCCGACGTTGAACGGCAGCGTGACCACCTCTGCACCAGCGTCCCGGGCCACCTCGCTGGTGCCGTCGGTGGAGCCGTCGTCCACCACCAGCACCTGGGCGGCCGGCACCGCGTGCCGCACCGACGTCACGACACCGCCGACCGTCCTGGCCTCGTTGAAGGCCGGGATGGCGACCATCACGGAGTCGGCGGCGGTCACCCTCCGACTCTGCCAGACGCCGGCCGGCCGCAGAGATGCTGGAGGGTGCCCAGAGGCTGGGCAGGCACGCTACTCGTGGCCCCTCAGTTTCCGCAGGCCCGAGGTCATGCGCCAGGAACCGCTGGCCCGCATGATGGCCAGTTCCTCCTGCCTGATGGCCAGTTCCTCCTGCTTGCCGGCCAGCTCCTGCCGCGCGTCGACCAGTTCATCGTGGACCTCTGCCAGAGATTCCTGCACCTTCGTGAGTTCCTCTGCAAGTCCGCGGTTGGTCTCGTCCCTGATCGCACGCAAAGCGATGAGTGCGGTTGCCTGCGTGCGATCACGCAGCAGGAACTCATTGGTCCCCACCACCTCGCAGAACGGCCGGAACCGCCGCTTCTTGTGCATGATGACCAGGCTGTCGTGCACGGCGATGGAATCGAGATGGTCGGACCACACGGAGAACTCCCGCCCGGCTACGTGGACGGCGTTGATGTCGTCGATGCGCTCGCGGACCCAGTCGAGGAAGGTCTGATCGGCGTCCTGGAAGCCCTCCCAGTACGAGGTGTGACAGTCCTCGACGATGTAGACGCCGCCATCGTTGAGCAGCGGGAACAGGGTCTCGGCGGACACGATCTGCTGCTTCATGCTGTGCCCGCCGTCGTCGATGACGATGTCGAACGGACCGAAAGCCTCCGACATCCGCTCCAGCCATTCAGGGTCGCTCTGATCCCCGACGATCACGGTGTGGGGCTCGCCGACGCGTTCCGAGCCCATCTGGATGTCCATGCCGTAGACCTGCGCCTGCGGTCCGAGGTAGTGGCTGAGCAGGTCGAGCCCGCCACCGTGGTAGGTGCCGATTTCCAGCACCTTCACCGGCTGCCCGCGGTAGCCCGCCAGGACCTCATGGTAGACGGGGAAGTAGTGGACCCACTTGTCCAGCGGACGCCCCGTCCGGCGGCTGGCGAAGAAGGCGAACAGCGGGTTGTCCGACATGTCAGCGCTGGCCGGACCCGCGTAGAAGGCCGCCCGGTAGCACTCGTTGACAAGATCCCTGTCGGCATCCATCAGGTGCAACTGGTCGCCCAGCCCGCGGGCAGCCTCCGCAGGAGGCACGTCCTCCAGGGTCCGCTGCAGCCGGGATCGATCGTCATCGGTGAGGTCGGCCCCGGCCAGTACCTCCTCGACCGCCGCCGGCCCCCCCGAGAGCACAGCGAGCAGCAGGTCCTGCAATTGGGTATCAGTCAGCATCGGCGAGGGCCTCCATACTCCACGTTCCCGGCATCAGGGTGACGCCGGGTTCGGACCCCTCGCTACCCCTGACCTTGAGCGAGAACCCACGGTCGACGATATCGACGAAACTGCCGTCCTCCATGATGGCCGTGGACACCTGGTAGTTCCCGGGGGTCAGCAAGAGCCTGTCGACGGCGAACTCGACGCTGCCCTCGCCGCGCTCGATGACGAAGGTGCCCTGGCGGCTGTTGTTCGGCCCGCAGACGTTCACCCCGTTCTCGGTGAAGAAGCCCAGCCCGACGACGCCCCGCGGCAGCGCCTTGTGCGCGGCGAACTTCATGCGGAACCGGGCCGGCTGGCCGGTGATCAGAGAGGGCTGAACCTTGCCGTCGGCGTCGAGGTACTGCAGATCGTGGACGATCACCTCGCCGGTGCCCAGCCGGACCATGCCGTCGTGCATCCCGCGGGCAGCAGCCTCGTTCTCGTTGATCGACTTCAGGTACTCCCGTACCACGGGTCGTGCCTCCCCCTGGGCCGCGATGTGCCCGTGGTCGATCCAGATGGCGTCGTCGCACAACTCCTCGAGGATGCCCAGGCTGTGCGACACGAGGATGACCGTGGATCCCTGCCGGCGCAACTCGTGCAGGTGGTCGAAGCACTTGCGCTGGAACTCCTCGTCGCCGACCGCGATCACCTCATCGACGACCAGGATCTCCGGACTCACCGACACGGCGATGGCGAATCCGAGCCTGACGTACATCCCGCTGGAGTAGATCTTCACCGGCATGTCGATGAACTGGTCGATCCCCGCGAAGTCGATGATCCGGTCGGTGGCGGCACGGATCTCCTGCCGGGAGAGCCCGAGGATGGCGCCGTTGAGTTGGATGTTCTCGCGGCCGGTCAGTTCCGGGTGGAAGCCCGCCCCGAGTTCCAGCAGGGCAGATACCCGGCCGTTGACCTCCACCGTGCCGGACGTCGGCCGGTAGATCCCCGCCAGCACCTTCAGCGTCGTGGACTTGCCGGAACCGTTGTGACCCACGATGCCGAAGCAGGAACCGCGGGGAACGTCGAACGTCGCATCCCGCAACGCCCAGAACTCGTCCGCCGGCTTGGCCCTGCCGCGCACTGCGCGCTCCTTGAGCGAGTCCCGCCGCTCCGACCGGATCCGGAACTTCTTCGACACGTTGGTTAGGCGCACGGCCGGGGTGTTCATATGGCCTCCCCCACGTCCTGGCCCCACCGGCGGAAGACCACGACGGCCAGTCCCACGAGCAAGGCGACCCAGCCCAGCATGTAGCCGACCTGCGCTGCCGACGGCAGGGAGAGGTCGTACATCAACTGTTTGGCGATGATGATGAGCTGTCCGAAGGGGTTGGCCTCGAGCAGGGTCCGCACCGGGATTCCGTGCCACTGCTCCGGGACCAGCGTCAGCGGGTAGATGATCGGGCTCAGGAAGAAGATCAGTTGCATCGCCACCGTCACCAGCTGCGCAACGTCGCGGTAGTAGACGTTGAAGATCGCCAGCACGTACCCCAGGCATCCCACGAAGAGTGTCATCGCCAGGGCCCACACCGGCAGGGCCAGCCAGCTGAGGCCGACGTTGCCGAGGCCCACGAGGATCAGCAGCACGATCCCGAGTTCGATCAGTCCCTGGATACCGATGGCGATCAGCGCGCCCACGCTCGGCACGTAGGACGGGAAGTAGACCTTCTGGAGCAGTGGCCCGTTGCCCAGGACCGTCGGCATGGACATCGTGACGGCGTTGAGCATGAAGGTCCAGGGGATCATGCCGACCAGCAGCCACACCGCGTAGTTGCCGGACCTGCCGTTGCCCATCGGCGGCGGTTCGATCCTGATGAACACGCTGAAGACCACGCTGTAGATGGCCACCGTGGCCAGCGGCAGGATGAGCGACCAGGTCCAGCCGACCAACGTGCCCTTGAACCGCGACCGCAGGTCCCTGCGCGCGAAGTTCCAGATCAGGAACCGGTACTCCCATGGCGAGGCACCGACGGGACGCGCAGATGCCTGGGTCCTGATGAGTCGAGGCACGCTTTGGGTCCTAACCGTCAACGAGGTTCTTCAACAGGTCACCGTACCCGGACTTCAGCAACGGATCGATGAGGGCTGCCAGCTGCGCGTCGTCGATCCACCCGTTGCGCCAGGCCAACTCCTCGACGCACCCGACCTTCGTCCCCTGCCGGCGCTCCAGAACCCGGACGTACTCGCCGGCGTCGTGCAGGGACTCGAACGAACCCGTGTCCAGCCAGGCCGTGCCCCGCGGCAGAACAGTGACGCTCAGACGTCCGCGCTGCAGGTACCACTCGTTCACCGCGGTGATCTCCAGCTCTCCCCGTGCACTGGGCCGGATCTGCTTGGCCACGTCCACGACGTCACCGCTGTAGAAGTACAGGCCCGGTACGGCGTAGTTGCTCTTCGGAGAGGCCGGCTTCTCCTCCAGCGAGATGACCCGGCCGTCAGCATCGAAGTCGACCACCCCGTAGTCCGACGGGTTCGCTACCGCATATGCGAACACATGGCCGCCGTCGACGTCCCTGAGCCTGGCCAACTGCGTTCCCAGCCCCGGTCCGTGGAAGATGTTGTCCCCGAGGACCAGGGCCGCCGCGTCGCCTGCCAGGAAGTCCTCGCCGATGAGGAAGGCCTGTGCCAGCCCTTCCGGCTTGGGCTGCGTCACGAAGGAGAACGACATCCCCAACTCCTCCCCGTCACCGAGCAGGCGCTGGAAGGCCGACTGGTCCTCAGGAGTGGTGATGATGAGGATCTCCCGCAACCCGACCGCCATGAGCGTGCTGATCGGGTAGTGGATCATGGGTTTGTCGTAAACCGGTAACAGCTGCTTGCTCACGCCTCGCGTCACGGGCCACAACCGTGACCCTGTCCCCCCGGCAAGCACGATTCCCTTCACATCCGTGAGTTTAGGGGCTGGCCGACCCCGTCCGGGCACCGGCTAGGGTGGGCAGGATACCAAGGAGGTCCTGGAGTGAAGCTTCTCGTCACCGGAGCTGCCGGCTTCATCGGCTCCAACTTCGTCCGGCGCATGCTCTCCGGGGCCTACGCCGGCCACGAGACCACGTCCGTGACCGTGCTGGACAAGCTCACGTACGCCGGTGTGCGTGCCAACCTCGACCCCGTGGCCGGCAGCGACTGCTTCACCTTCGTCGAAGGCGACATCTGCGACGGCGACCTGCTGGCGGACCTCGTCCCGGGCCATGACGCGATCGTGCACTTCGCCGCGGAGTCACACGTCGACCGGTCCATCACCGGCGCGTCGGACTTCGTCCTGACCAACGTCCTGGGCACCCAGAAGTTGCTGCAGGCGGCGCTGGAAACCCGCATCGGCCGCTTCGTGCACGTGTCCACCGACGAGGTCTACGGATCGATCGAGCAGGGATCATGGACTGAGGAGGATCCGCTGCTGCCCAACTCCCCGTACTCGGCGTCCAAGGCCAGCTCGGACCTGCTGGCCAGGGCGTACCACCGCACCTTCGGCCTCGACGTGGTCATCACCCGCTGTTCGAACAACTACGGGCCGTACCAGTTCCCCGAGAAGGTCATCCCGTTGTTCGTGACCAATCTCATGGACGGCAGCCCGGTGCCGCTGTACGGCGATGGCCTGAACGTGCGCGACTGGTTGCACGTCGACGACCACTGCCGTGCCATACAACTGGTTCTCGCCTCCGGCCGGCCCGGTGAGATCTACAACATCGGCGGTGGCACCGAACTGACCAACAAGGAACTCACCTACCGGCTGTTGGCAGCGATGGGTGCCGGCGAGGAGATGGTCCAGTCGGTCGAGGATCGCAAGGGCCACGACCGCCGCTACTCAGTCGACATCAGCAAGATCTCCGCGGAGCTGGGCTACAAACCGGAGGTGGACTTCGACGCCGGGCTGGCCCAGACGATCCAGTGGTACCGCGACAACGAGGACTGGTGGCGGCCGCTGAAGGGTGCCGCGTGACCTGGCTCGTCATCGGGTCCTCCGGCCAGTTGGGGACTGACCTCATGGGACTGCTCGGTGATCGCGCGGTCGGGCTGGATGTCCCCGACATCGATATCACCGACCCGGATTCGGTCTTGGATGCGGTGGCTCGGGTGAGGCCCGACGTGGTGGTCAACTGCGCGGCCTACACCGCGGTCGACGCGGCGGAAGCCGACGAGGAGACCGCCGATCTGGTCAACGGCACCGGAGCCGGGAACATCGCCCGGGCCTGCAGGGATTCCCGGCTGATACACATCTCCACCGACTACGTCTTCGACGGCACGGCGACCAGCCCGTACGCCGAAGACGCGCAGCCGGCTCCCCGTTCCGCCTACGGCCGGACGAAACTGCACGGTGAGCAGGAGGCGCTCGGGCATCCGGGGGGGTACGTGGTGCGCACGGCGTGGCTCTACGGAGTCAACGGAGCCAACTTCGTGAAGACGATCCTCGGATTGGAGAAGACCCGCGAGACGCTTTCCGTCGTCGACGACCAGGTCGGCCAGCCGACGTGGAGCCGCGACCTCGCGGCCCAGTTGATACTGCTGGGCGACTCCCGCGCGCAGCCGGGCATCTATCACGGCACCAACTCCGGCGGGACCAGCTGGTACGGCTTCACCCGACGGATCTTCGAGTTGCTCGGTGCCGATCCGGACCGCGTCCGCCCGACCACCACCGACGCGTTCCCCCGCCCCGCCCCGCGGCCGGCCTTCAGCATCTTGGGACACGACCGGTGGTCCAGCCAGGGGCTGCCCCAGATGCGCCCCTGGGATGAGGCACTGGCCGAGGCACTACCGGCGCTCGTGGCGGCCGTGGCCGTCGACTGAGCCGCCGAGAAGTTCCCTGCTCACGCCCGCGCGGTGCACGCGGATACACTCGGGGGCGGCGACCGGAAGGAGCAACAGTGGCGTTGCAGGTGGCGGCGTCTCCCACTGCGGGGCTCATCGCCGCGATGCGCCCGAAGCAGTGGATCAAGAACCTGCTCGTGGTCGCCGTACCACTGGCATCCGGCGAGCTCATGCAACCGGCTGTGGTGGCCAGAACCGCCTTGGCGGCCGTGGTCATGTGCGCGGCCTCGGCAGCCGTCTACCTGACCAACGACATCCTCGACCGGGAGGCGGACGCCAAGCACGCGGTCAAGCGGGCGCGCCCCATCGCCGCCGGGCAGGTGTCCATGCCCGTGGCCGCCACGACGGCGGCGCTGCTGGCCGCGGGCGCCCTGGTGCTGCCGTTCCTGCTCGGTAGCCCGGGTCTGACCCTGCTGGTCCTGGGATACCTGCTCCTGCAGGTGTTCTACGTGTTCTGGGCCAAGCACCAGCCGGTCCTGGACCTCGCCTGCGTCGCCGCGGGATTCGTCCTGCGGGCCGTGGCCGGCGGGGTTGCGTGCAGCATCCCCGCAAGCACATGGTTCCTGACGGTGACCGCGGCGTCAGCGATGTTCATCGTCTCCGGCAAGAGGTACAGCGAACTGGTGACCTACGGCCAGGACAGCGGCACCCGACGAGGTCTGCGGGACTACTCGGAGGGGTACCTGCGATTCGTCTGGGGTGTCTCAGTGGGTATCGCGGTCGTGTACTACGGCCTGTGGGCTGCGGAGTTGGGCAACGGGGGCAGTGCCATGTGGGCGCGGTTGTCCGTTATCCCCTTCGTGCTGCTCCTACTGCGCTACGCACGCGATGTCGATGCGGGCACGGCAGAGGCACCGGAGGATCTCGTCTGGAGCGACCGGGTGCTGCAGGCACTGGGTGCCCTCTGGGCGGCGATGTTCGTATTGCAGGTGCTCTCATGACGATCCTCACCGGCTGGGGACGGACCAGCCCCAGCCGCTCCGAAGTGCTGACCCCGACATCCGCCGGGCAGGTCGCCCAGGAGGCGGCCGCCACTCCGCGGATGATCGCACGGGGCCTCGGCAGGTCCTACGGTGACGCGTCGCAGAACGCCGGTGGCACCGTCATCGACTCCCGCAATCTCACCGCCATGGACGAGCCGGGACCGGTGATGAATCTCGAATCCGGGGTCAGCATCGACGATCTGCTGAAGACCGCAGTCCCCGCCGGGTGGTTCGTCCCCGTCACGCCCGGCACCCGGTTCGTCAGCATCGGCGGTGCGTTCGCCGCGGACATCCACGGCAAGAACCACCATCGCGAGGGCTGCTTCTCACGGCACGTCCAGGACCTGACCATTGTCCTGGCCGACGGTTCCGAGGTGACCGTCACACGGGGGGACCCGTTGTTCGAGGCGACTGCCGGCGGGATGGGGCTGACCGGTGTCATCACCTCCATGCGGCTGCAGATGAAGCCGATCGAGACCTCCCGTATGCTCGTCACGACGACCCGCACCCCGGACCTGGACACGCTGCTCGGTGCCATGCTCGAGGCCGACGAACGGGTGACGTACTCCGTGGCCTGGGTGGACACCTTGGCCCGGGGGGCCAGTCTGGGCCGCGCCGTCCTCACCACTGGCGAGCACGCGCTGTTGGACGACCTGCCAGCCAAGCACCGCGACGATCCGCTGGCCTACGGCCCTCGGCAACTGGTGGGCACCCCGGACGTGGTCCCAGACTGGGCCCTGAACCGCCTGAGCGTACGTGCCTTCAACGAACTGTGGTTCCGCAAGGCGCCGGCGCGGCCCGCCACGAACGTGCAGACCATCGGGCAGTTCTTCCACCCGTTGGACAGCGTCAAAGACTGGAACCGCATCTACGGCCGCCGGGGCTTCCTGCAGTACCAGTTCGTCGTCGAGGACACCGAGGTCGTGCGACATGCCCTGGAACGAGTGTCGGCTGCGGGGTGCCCGGCCTTCCTCGCAGTGCTGAAGCGGTTCGGCGCACAGAGCAACGCTCCGCTGTCCTTCCCGATGACCGGCTGGACCTTCGCTCTGGACGTACCCACCGATGTCCCCGGGCTGAGCCGGTTGCTGGACGGCCTCGATGAGGAGATCGTGGCTGCGGGTGGCCGGCTGTACCTGGCCAAGGACTCCCGGATGGACCCGCGCCTGCTGCCCGGGATGTACCCGCGGCTCGAGCAGTTCCGCGCAGTACGGGACCGGGTCGATCCGCACCGGCGCTGGCGCAGCGACCTGTCGGAGCGACTGGGGCTCTGACCGACGGCGCAGCTCCGTCGGCCCGTCCCTACTCGGGCGGAACGACCACCACCCAGCCCTCAGGGGCGATCGGGAGTTCGCACGGGCCGGGTGCCGCATCCTGCAGGCACTGCTCGAAGGCCCGTGCACTCTCGCCGGTCACCTCCGGACCCACCGGTTGCAGGTAGTAACCCACTGCGAGCGCCGGAACACAGGCGATCAAGCCGATGAGGGCCGGGATCCTCACGTGCTCACGGGATAGCGCCCTGACCAGCACCAGGAAACCCGCAGCAATGCCCAGCCCGAAGTACCGCCAGTGGGCGCTGGATTCGAAGACCCATTCCGTCCCGCCCGAACCCGTCGGTGAGACGACCGCGAGCAGCATCCAGACCAGGCCGCCGAGCAGCCACACCGGTGAGGGCCCACGGCGGTCGCGCCAGGCCAGGTAGCCCAGTAGGAGCACGAACAATGCGCTCGGGATCAGCCACACGCTGACCGCGCCCTGTGGCCACAAGGCCTTCAACGGGTACTCGCCCAGCACGCTGCCCCCGCCGAGGCGCTTGGCGATCATCGCCGGCACGGTCGCCAACCGGTCGGCCAGGCCACCGGCGGGTGGGCGCAGCTGTGTACTCCACACGGCGACGTTGACCGCGGCGGCGGCCAGCACCACCGCGCTGCGCAGCGTGACGTACCGGTCCCTCGCGACGACGGCCCACCACAGCGCGACTGGCGCCATGATGACCCCGAGGAAACCGGTTAGCCCGGCGACTACGACGTACCCGATCTCCACCGCCTTGGTGGCCGTGCTGCGCGGTGCGGGGAGCACGAGCACCACCAGCAGGCTGGCACCCAGCCACACCTGCAGATTGGTGAGATTGCCCTGGACCTCGAAGGCAGCCGGGATGAGCAGCACCAGGAAGAACGCCAGGGCCTGGAACCGGAACCTGCCGAAGATGTCCCTTGCTCGCCCCTGCAGCACCACGGATACCGCAAGCACTGCAGCCGCACCCGCCGTCACGTAGATCGCTAGCGGCATCGCCGGGATGGGCGCGGATTGCAGTCCCCCCATGAGAAGACGCTGGGACATCCACCACTCCGCCGCATAGGGCCGCCATAGGTCCATACCCGGCTGCAGGGCGTCCGCCCAGAACAAGCGCCCATCCTCCGCCCACACCGTCGGGGCCGTCAGCGAAGTGGGCTTGCGGGCCAGGAACACCACCGTGCCCACCAGAACCATGAGCAGATACCGCACCGCTCTGACAGCGGGAGGCCGATCCGACTCATCCACCTTGGCACTATAGAAGACGCCCGCTACGGCCCCGCGTTCCCGCCTGTCGGCGCAACGGACGGCCCCGGGCAGCCGTCGCGGGCGGCGGGCGTCGCCCGGCCGGCCTCCTGAGCCCGGTGGCCGGGGTACCGTGGCCCGGGGAATTCCACCACTGAACTCGTCAGGAGGCGACGTGTCCCGGAAGGCAACCGTGCTCGTGCTCGCATCGACGGGCCTCGCCTGGCTTCTGCAGTTGCTCGCCGCCCGACCCGGCTGGATGAGTGAGGACTCTGTGGACATGTGGTCGCAGGCGGTCGGGAACCGGCCGTACAACGACCTGCACACGCCTCTGCTCTCCTGGCTCTGGTCGTTCCTGCTGCCAGCCCACATCGGACCGCTGGGACCACTACTGATCCACCTCGCCGTGTTCTGGGTCTCGGTGGGCGCGCTGGGACTGCTGGTGGGCCGCTCACGGCCATGGATCGGGGTGCTGCTGCCGTGGGTTCTCCTGGCCGTCCCGCAACTGTGGGTCCTCGGCTACGCCTGGAAGGACGCCGCGCTCATGGCATGTCTGACGGCGGCCACCGCTCTGTGGGCCTGGCTGGTCCACGGTCGGCCCTCCCCTGGGTCGCGGTGGCTCCTGGCCCTGCCGGTCCTCATCGGGGCGGCGCTCGGGGCCGGGGCACTCGTTCGCTGGTACCTGCTCCCGGGAGTGCTGTTCCTCGCCCTCGGCATGGCCCTGCTGATCGTGGTGCCCCATGGGCGGCGCCCGGCATGGATCATGGCCGCGTCGCTGTCGGCCACCGTCGTGCTCGGCCTGGCAGTGCAGACCGCCGTGATCCAGCCCGAGAAGTCGCAGAACGCGACGACCGCCTTCATGTACGACCTGGCCCGCCTGCAGTGCAAGGGATCCCCGGGGGTCACGGTTCCGCCCCAACTTGTCATCGCCGGGACAGCCCCGTTCTGCGACCGCATCTCGGCTGACAGCATCACGACGCTGTTCTTCCCACTGGATCCCGCAACGCAGAAGCTGCGTTGGCCGGCCGATGCGGACGTCGCCGTGGTGCGCGACGCATGGCTGAACGCGGCCCGATCCCACTCGACCGACCTGCTCGAGGTGAAAGTGGAGTATCTGATGTGGTCCCTGCTGCTGCGGCCGGAGACCTACCTTCAGCCCCTGGGGAACGCCGAACAGTCGACGCTCTTCAGCTCCGCCGACGGCTCCGTGGGGATCGGCGAGACGCTCGGCTTCCCCAGTCACGGCGGCGTCTTCACGCTGTTGGGCACCGTGCCGCAGAGCATCACCATCGGGCTCGTCTTCCCTGGCACAGTGATGTCACCGATATGGTTCGTGATCGTCCTTCCTCTGATCGCCTGGCTCTGGCGGCGGCGCAGGTGGCGCGATGCCGCCCGATGGACCGTCGTGTTGGCTTCTGGGGTCGGTTTCGTGGTCAACTTCGCGATCATCAGCCTCAACGCGGCGACGCGCCTGACGGCGCCGTTCGTCGTCCTAGCACTGCTCGTGTCGGTTCTGGCTGCGACCCTGCCCGGGCTCGTCACAGCAGAGTCCGCTTCCGGGTCGTCCCAGGATCCGCCCGCCTCCCACCCAGATGTGCAACCGGTCCACCCCTGAGGTTCTTCGGCGAGCGGGTCGGAGGCGCACTGCCGGCTGCCGCCCTGCCACCACTCACGGCGTGCGGGCGGCGACCGCGCGCTCCCCGGGCCACACGCCAACCCGGCACCCCCGACTTGCCGCTCGATTCCGAAGACCGGACTATCCGCCCACCGTCTCCCGGTAGATCTCCACGAGTTGCCGCGCTTGATCCCCGAAGGTGGGGACACCATCCGCGTCCGGAGGTGGTGGTAGGTGCTCATCCGGCCGGTCGATGACCGCGCGCATCGCATCCTGCAGTACCTCGTGGCGGGCGTCGAGCGGGATGACCGTCGAATCCACGCCGGGATTCAGGCCTTCGGCAGTCCCGCCTCCGTCGGTGGCGATGACCCATACCCGCCGCAGCCTCGCCTCCCGCACCGTCAGGCCGTAGCTCTCCTGGCACTGCGAGGGGAACAGGAGCACGTCGACGCCCGCGAAGAAGTCGTCGAGGCCGGCCGCCGTGTAGCCGGGGAGGATCTCGGTGACTCCGGCGTGGCGCCACTGTTCCGGGACGATGCTTCGGTGACCCAGGTTCATACCGGCATCGACCAGGCGCAGTATGTAGTCCGACCGCTGCAGTCCTGAGAGCGCCCGCCTCAGCACAAGCGCGCCCTTCTCCGGGTGGTTACCTCCGACGTACGCGAAACGTACCGGACCGGTGCGCCGGGGCTTCGTCCAGTCGGGCGGCGGGTGCAGGACCCCGTTGGCATTGACCCTGAGGACGCTGCGCTCGACACCACTGGCCGCCATCACCTCCAGCCAGAACCGGCTCGGCGTCAGCACCACGTCGGTATCGTTCAGCAACTGCAGCGACCGCTGCTGGCGGCGCTCGTGCTCGGCGGGGTCGGGCACGCAGGTGGCGCACACCAGAGGGCTGATGGCCGTCTGTCCGCACCACTGGCCCGTGGAGCGCACCATGAACTGCCGCTCGCACAGCCACCAGGCATCGTGCAGTGTCACGGCAGAGGGAATGCCGGCCTGCTGCACCTGTTCCAGCAGTCCCACACCCATACCCTGCAACGCGTGGAAATGGACGATGTCCGGCTGCACGACCTCTAACACGGCGGAAAAAGTGGGCTTCAGCGAGGGCTGGTCGTATTCGGCCTGCTTGGAGCGCGCCGGTGGGCGGCCGATCGCGACCACGGGCAGGCCCGACGCCTCATAGCGGTACACGGTTCCGGTGGGAACCCCGGGGTCGGACGTCCCGGTTACGACGTACACCTCATGACCGTCCGCGGCCATTGCGGACGCGGTCTGCTCCGCCACGATCGTCGCACCCCCGAAGGACTCCGGTGCGAAGTGGACGTTGACGATCAGCACCCTCATCGGCCGTTCCTCCGGACCTGTGCGTGGGCCTGCACGAATGACTGCATCTGGCGCAACGGATCCTCATCGAGGAACCACCGCCGGACGGACTCCCGTCCAGCCTGCGCAAGTTGCCGCCGTAAGGGCAGGTCCTCGACCACCCGGGCAAGGTGTTCCTCCCACCGGTCGTCCTCGCACAGCACTGCTGACACCCCGTCATCCACGTACCGGTCGTACAGAGTGTGCGAGGCCACGAAGGGCACTCCGAGCAGGCCGGCCTCGAGCACCTTCACCTGTGATTTGAAGCCGTTGAAGCCGTCGTCGGCCAGGGGGGCGATGGTGAGGTCGCTGTCGGCCAACTCCCGCAGGTACTCCCCGTAGGGCAGAGCATCCAGACGCCAGACCCGGTGTTCGAGTCCCTGCAGGGGGGCTGGCAGGCTCACGGGCCCGATGAGTTTCAGCCCGACGTCAGCGTGAGCGGCCATCACGGCGGCCAGCCCCGGGGCTGCGAGGGCGAAGTCCTGATCATGCGCCGTCGATCCGGACCCGTACGTGATCCAGAGGCCTTCGCGCCGGCTGGGACGGGGATCCGCCTCGATGCCGGCCGCCACCTTGACCATCCCGGGATCGATACCGTTCTCCACGTGCATCGCGGGCCGGCCCGAGACCCTGGCCATGTCGTCGGCCAGCGCCGCGGTCGAGGCCAGGCAGGCGTCAGCCGCCAGCATCGTTTCCAGGTACTGGTCGGCACCGGCGATGACCGCCCGCTGCACGCTCTTCGGCAGGTTCATGACATTCGGGTTGTGCTCGAGCAGATCCCTGCGGTAGACGGCGTCGTCCGCCTCGAAGACCACGCGGGCACCCAGTCGCCTGGCCTGTTCGATCGCCCGCCGCACCCCGGGGATCAGGGGCAGGCGGAACACGATGACGACGCTCGCCAGCTGCACCGCGCTGACCGCGGCGGCGGCATCGTCGGGATCCACAACGGTGCAGGGCACACCCAGGCGCTGCAGCATGAACTGCTTCTGGCTCACCCGGTAGTGGAAGCACTGCGGCAACGACTGGTTGGCCAGGATGGTCACCGACGTCGGCCACGTCCGGCGGCTCGCGTCCCCCACGGGCCCGGTCGGCAGGGTGATCGCTGTGGGATCGGCCTTTCTCGATACCTTCGCCCGGATCCGCTGGTACACCCCGGACGCGCCCTCGGCGCCGTACACGTACCGCACTTTCGCACCGACATCGCGCACTCGGCGCATCGTGGTTCGGGGGGTCGACACGTCCGCCAGCCTAGACTCATCGCGGGCAAGCGCCGCCGCCCCGGTCCGGGGACCACCGGCGCCCCCGCAGCCACCCCTGGCACCTAGACTGTCCTTCGATGGAGCAGGAGGCGGCGTGCGTGGACACTGAACTCTTCAGCATCGACTACCTCGTCCCCCTGATTCCCGACGGTCCTGCGCTGCCAACCTGGGACCGCGATGCGCCCGCCCCGCTCGTGACAGCAGTGCTGCGGCAGGAGCACCTGGGACCTGTTCACGACATCGGAACCCCGGATGGACACCTGGCGCTGCTCGCCAAGGTCGTGGTTCCGGCGCAGCCGGCCACAGCCTGGGCGGCCACGGATGACTGTGTCCCCCTGATCCGGGGGAATGCGGCTGTGAATCAGGCGGACATCGAAGTGGCCGACGTCCGGGACCTCCCGCAGGGAACCGGACCATCACCGAGCGACCAGGCCTGTCTGGTGATAATCCGCACCCCCGAGCAATTGTCCCTGGCCCTCGCCTTCGGCCCTCCGCACGCCGTCCTGATCCTGTCGGGATCCGGTGGTGACTCGACCCAAGTGCCTGTCCCGTCCGGCTACCGTGAGCTCGGCCTGGACGGTTCCGGGTCAGCCGACGGCCCCGCAGCGTCGCAGTTGCTGGTGCGGGAGGACGAACTGGATGCCACCCTGGAGGCGTTGGCGGCCGGCGAGCGCGCGTTCGCGCAGCGGTCACTGACGGGGTCCGCGCCATCCGTGTGGGCCAACCGCAGCGTGGAGTCGGCGCTGCGGATCGTGGAACTCCAGCGCCGGCAGCAAGCCCGCCACGCCGCGCAGATGCAACGGCAGGTGGACCGGGCACTCGACCAGATGAGTGCGGCGCGTGAAGAATGCGAGGTGATGCGGCGCAGCCGGTCCTGGCGCATAACCCGCTTCCTGAGAGAGCTCAACTGGCCGTGAGAATGACCGGGAGGCCACGTGTGGCTCGCGTCGCACCCGAGCTGCGCCATGAATCGGGACCTAGGGTCGACGTGTCAGCCGAGCGCATCGCAGTGGTGGCGCATTGGAGCGATGGGCAGCGGCTGAGCAGATCGGTGCAGACACTGCTGTCGGAGTTGCTCGACGCGGGATTCAGCAGCGCTCTGGTCAGTTCATCTGAAGCTCACGGTCCCCTGCTGTTCGACCAACGGGGGCTCGCCGGTGAGGTGACGGTACTCCGGCGGCCGAACGTGGGCTACGACTTTGGGTCGTGGGCCGCGTTCCTGCAGGCATACCCCGAGGTGCGCCACGCCCCGCGGGTGTTGCTGGCCAACGACAGCCTGGTCGGCCCCTTCGAATCCCTGGGTGCGATCCTGGCGGCCTTCAACCGCTGCCCGGCGGACATCTGGGGGCTGGTGGGTACGACGCAGGACGCTCCTCATCTGCAGAGCCACTTCGTGGGGTACCGGGACGGGGTCCTGGCCTCGCCCGTCCTCGCCGCTTTCTGGGACGACATCCGCGTCGAGCCCACGAAGCGACAATTGGTCCGACGCTACGAGATCGGACTGAGTCAACTGGCGGCCAGGGAAGGCTACGTCGCGGTCGCGCACTTCCCCTGGCACTGGGTCACCTCCCGCGGCCAGAACCCGACCAGCCTCGCATGGCACCGACTGATCGAGGTCGGCTTCCCCTTCGTGAAGAGGGAGCTGGTGCTGCGGCCGCCGCCGGAGGTCGCGGACGCTGCGCAGATCGAAAGGGTGGTCCGCGAGCGGTGGGGTCAGAACGTATACGACTGGGTGTGACGGGGTTCGCCCGCCGAACTCAATCCAGTCCAGCGCGGAAGTCCAGGCACTCCCGGTAGACCGGAAGCAGCCCCTGCGCCTGCGCCTCGCGCAATCCAGGCGCAGCCGCGTCCTTGGCCGACAACGAGGCCTGCTCCGCGCTGATCCCCCACTCGATCCCCAGTTCCGCGTCGAACGGGTGTACTTCATGCTCACCGGCCGGGTTGTAGGCGGTGCTGCACAGGTACACGACGGTTGAGTCGTCCTCGAGCGCGACGAACCCGTGCCCCAGCCCCTCCGAGACGAACACCGCCCGACGGGTCGCGGTCTCCAGCTCCACTGCCGCCCACTGCCCGAACGTCGGCGAGCCGACGCGGATGTCCACCACCACGTCCAGCACCCGTCCGCTCATGCAGGTGACGTACTTGGCCTGCCCGGGCGGGACATCAGCGAAGTGGATACCGCGCAGGGTGCCCTTCGACGACACCGAACAATTCGCCTGGGCCAGGGAGAAGTCGTGACCAACCGCCCCGGAGAACGCCGGGGCCTTGAACCATTCGAAGAACAGCCCCCGTGGGTCGCCGTGCTGCTGAGGTGTGATCACCCACGCGCCCTCGATCGCCAGCGGTTCGACAAGCATTCCGTCACTGTACCGAGCAGAGGCCGCCCGACGTAGGGTTGCGGGGGAGGTGAGCCATGAGCAGCGCGACCATCGTGCTGGCCACGCACGACCCCGACCCACGTCTGCTCCGTCGGCAGGTTCGATCGCTGCGCGCCCAGTCGGTGCAAGACTGGCGCTGCCTCGTCTTCGACGACGCGTCCCGCGACCCCGGCCTGGTCCGAGCGATCGTCTCCGGTGACGACCGCTTCCACCTGCTGCCGCCGCGCAGCCACCTCGGTCACTACGCGGCGTTCGAATACCTCCTGGACACCGTGCCCGACGAGCGGCCGGTGTTCCTCTGCGACCAGGACGACTACTGGCACCCGGACAAACTGGAGACGTTGCTGCCCGTCATGGAGGCAGGCGCCGACGCCGCGTTCAGCAGCATGCGGGTCGTGGCCGCCGGTGGTGCAGTGGTCCGCGAGCGATTCCTAGCCCGGGATCCCGACGCGGTCGCGCTGCAGCCGGCGGCGCTGCTTCTCATGAACTGCGTGTCGGGGACCGCGCTGGCTGTCTCGGCACGGACGATCCACGCCGCATTGCCGTTCCCCGCGCGTGACTCCCGCGGTTGGCATGACCAGTGGCTGGCCGCGGTCGCCTCCCGTATCGGTGCGCTGGACTACGTGGCCGAGCCGCTGGTGGACTACACCCAGCACCAGGATCAGGTCATCGGCGACGGCCTGCGTTCGATGGACGCGCGGCGCATGCGGGAATACGCGCGCAGAACGGGATCGTTCGGGGGCCTGCGTACGGACCTGCGCGGGCGCGCGCGATGGATCTCCAGCGTAGCGCGCCGCTTGCTGGAGCTGCGCGAAGATCCGGACCCCGCCCTGGCCGCCCTGGCCCGCGGGCGGTGGTCCGCCCCTCTGGCTGGGGCCCTGTGGCAAGGCTGGCGTCGTGGTGATGTTCCGGCATCGCGCGCCGCACTCGTGGCAGCGGGTTTCGCGATCATCTGATCCGGTAGCCTGACGCCAATGTCCACCCGCACGCAGCCCGCCCCCGCGCGGCACCGCAAGGAGGTCGGCGGCTTCCTGGTCGTCGGCATCCTGGCTGTGGTCATAGACTTCGCCCTGTTCAACGCCCTGCTATGGATCGGCTGGCCGGTCTGGGCGGCCAATGCGGTCGCGTTGTTCGTGTCCATGACCTTCGCGTTCGTGGGCAACTACAAGTGGACGTTCGCCCACCGGGAGATCAAGTCGCTGGTCCACGCGTACAGCGCCTTCGCGGGGATCAACCTGCTGGCTGTGGTGTTCATCGAGGCGGTGGTGGTCGCCGCAGAGGTAGCCTGGCAGCCGCACGCGCTCTGGTTGAACATCATCAAGGCCGTGGCCACCGCCATCGCCACGGTCGGGCGGTTCTTCGCTTACAAGAAGTGGGTGTTCTTCTAGCCCTGTGCCTCAGAATCGGGCGGCGTTGACCCGAGGAGTGGCACAGATGTGCTGAGGACCGAGCCCGGCATGTCGGTTCTCGGGCCCCCGGTCCATCGCAGCGCGCCCGCATTTGCCTACACCCACCGCAACGCCGCCTTCACCCCCGTCAGCACCCCCTGCTTCACGCTCGAGCGGTGGTGGCTCGGGCCAGTGCGGGACACCTCGGCGCGATTCGCCAGGAACCAGTCGTAGGCCTCGCAGATCATGTCTGCATTCGAATACTCCGCACTCCACCCGAGGTCCCGCTGCGCGGCCGTGGTGTCGAACCAGAGGTCGCGGGCGTACATCAGCCAGTGGTAGTCGGCGAACGGGGCCAGGCCGGACTTCGAGGCCGCCTTCATGGCCGGTGCTGCCAGCCGGCTGGAGACCGACCGGACCTGGGAGCCGGTGCCGGCGTGGTCGCACAGCGCCTGCAGGGTCTCGCGCATGGTCCCGAACCGATCGGCGCCGATGTTGTAGGTCGCCGGACCCGGTCGCTGCCCGGCCCGCACGCAGGCGTCGGCGAGATCGGCGGCGTGGACGAACTGGTAGCGGTTGTGGCCGCCGTCGAAGACGAACACGTCGACGCCGTCGGCCACCCAGTCGAACAGGATCGCGAAGATCCCCAGCCGCCCGTGGCCGACGATGGTCCTGGGCCGGATGATGGTCACATCCAGCCCGCGGGTGACGGCCGCCCGGCACAGCAGCTCGCCGTCCAGCTTGGCCCGGCCGTAGGCCTCGACCGGTTCCGGGGGCGTCTGCTCGGTCACCGGATTGGACTCCGGCACCCCGAAGACCGCCGACGAGGACGTGTAGACGACCTTGCCCACGCCGGCGTGCTCCGCGGCCCAGAGCATCGCGGCGGTGCCGCCGCTGTTGACCGACTCGAACAAGTCAACGTCCCGGGCCAGGGGCACCTGTGCGACGTTGTGGAACACCACATCCGCCCCCTCGCACGCCGCCCGGACGGCGACCCGGTCGCGGATGTCGCCCACTGCCAGTTGCACGCCGGGCAGGTCCACCGGGCTGAGGTCGAAGTTCACGACGTCGTGACCGTCGGCCACCAGCCACTGGCACAGCACGTTCCCGAAGTACCCGGACCCACCGGTGACCACCGCCCGCATCAGACGTCCTGCCCGTGTTCCAGCCCCCATCGATAGCTGCGGCGCATCCCCGCGACGAGGTCGGTGGCCGGCTCGAACCCGAGGTCGCGGACCGCGCCGGCCACCGAACAGGCGATCGTCTTGTCCAACTCGCCGGCCACGTGGATCTCCTGCTGGTAGCGGCCGGTGCGCTGCAGCGCTGCGTCGAGTCGGTAGGCCACGCGGCCGGCCAGGGCAGGAAGGCGCATCTCGCCCGGCGTGACCGCCATCCCCTCGAGGCGGGCGGCCTCCCGCACCGCATCCAGCACCTCCGTCATGGCATAGGGCTGCGCATCGGCGATCCAGTACGCCGGCACACCGGCAACGGGCGCGGAGAGCGCCAACCACGCGGCCCGGGCCAGGTGGTCGACGTCGACCATCGAGCGGCGGTTGCTGCCGTCGCCGATCAGCGGGAACCGGCCCGAGCGCACCGTCTTGAGGAACCGCGCCTGCCGTTCCGGCTGGAACCGCCCGTAGAACCAGGGCGGGCGCAGGATGACCCCCGGCACGCCGGCCTCCTGCAGGGCCCCCGACACCAGCACCTCGGCGCGCATCTTGGACCGTCCGTAGCCCAGGTAGGGGTGGAACGGCTCGTTGTCGCGGAAGCTCTCGTCCGGACTGGGATTGGTGCCGATGGCGGAGTTGCTGGACAGATACACGAACCGCGTGAGCCCCGCCGCCAGCGCTGCCCGCAGGACGTTCCGGGTACCACCGACGTTGACGCTGTCGAAGTCGGCCACCCGCCGCGGGTGGATGACGCCGGCGGCATGCACGACCTGGCAGGCCGGGACCCCCTCGAAGATGTCGGCCACGGCCGCAGCGTCGGTCAGATCCGCCACGTACGCCCGCGCACCGGGTAGCGCCGCGGCCACCACCGGCACGTCGGCCGGGTTGCGCACCACGACCCGGACGTCGCCGGCATCCTGGCCTGTGAGCAGGTCCAGGAAGGCCCGGCCGAACCAACCGGCGGCGCCGGTCACCACGAGTGTCATACGAACTCCCTGGGCCCGGGGGTCAGGCCACGCTCGTGCAGGAAGTGCTCGGCGTTGCGGACCGCGAGCGCCATGATGGTCCCCTGCGGGTTGATGCCCGGGGCGCCGTTGACGATGGACGCATCGTTGACCACCAGTCCCGCGACCTCGTGGCTGGCGCCGAAGGAGTCCACCGCGCAGATGGTCCGGTCCTCCCCCATCGGCACCGACGAGCACACGTGCACCGTCATCAGGTCCGCCGTGCGCCGGGTCATGCGGGCCACCTCCGCCGGGATCTGTTCGGCCCGGGTGATCTCCTCCGCGCCGTGCACGGAGGCCACCACCCGGTCGCTGCCGGCGGCCAGCAGGACCAGCAGCAGCCGTCCCATTGCCGACTGCAGGCGGGCGAAGTCCACCGCCGGCAGCCGGAAGGTGACAAGGGGGTCCCGCATCCGCGGCAGGACCCGGATACGGCCCCGCCCGGAACTGCGGATCGCCGCGTAGTAGATCCCGGCAGACCGGCCGTACGTCGGCACATCCTGCACCCCGACCGCGGTGGGCAGCAGGGACAGCGCCAGCAACGGCGGGTTGGTCGCCGACCCGCCGATGGTCATGTCCGGGGCGAACTCGCGCACCTGGGTGACGGGCACGTCCGAGGGGTCGTTCTGGATCAGGTCGCTGAACGCCACGGCCTTGACCGTCGGATGCATGGACAGCGTCCGGCCCACGTTGCGCGCGATCCCGCTGCGCAGCAGCAGGGCCGCGGACTGGACCGCGCCGCCACACACGAAGACCGTGCCGAACGCGATCGATTCGGTGCGCCCGTCCCGGTGTTCCACCTCTGCCACGGCGGCCCGCCCGTTGTGCACCTCGATCCGGCGCACACGCGCGCCACTTTCGACGCTCGCGCCGGCAGCCTTGGCGTACTGCAGGTAGGTGACGGCCATGGACTGCCGCTGACCGGTGTCGAACCGGAACCAGCGCGGTACCTCGACGGCTTGCCACTCCAGCCGTCGCGCCCCCTCGGCGAGGAACGCCGACGCGGGCGGCGCCCCGTGCGGGAACGTGCCGACCGACAGGTTGCGCTCGATCGCGCTGCAGATGGGGTCGAGCAGTTCCGGCGTGAGGTCGCGGACGTCCCAACCGCGGGTCCATCCGGCCAGCAGGCTCGGGCTCGGCAAGTGGTACAGCCCGGAATTGATCTCGGTCGACCCGCCCACGCACCGGCCTTCGGCGTAGGTGATCGGCGGCATTCCGAGCGCGACGAGCTGGCCGCGGTTGCGGTACTGGACGCGCATCTGGTCCTGGCTGAACTGGGCCACTTCGCCCGGTGCGACGTCCGGGCCCTCCTCGAGCACCAGCGTCTGCACGCCGGCCGCAGCCAGCGTCGCGGCGGTCGTCGCCCCCCCGGCACCGGACCCGACGACCAGTGCCTCGACGCGTCTCACGCCCGCGACTCCACGGCATCGACCGGCGTCCCACCGGTCCGCGGCGCCGGGATCGGCGCGTCCCGGCTGATGGCGTCGAAGTAGGAGACGGCGGTCAGGCTCTCCACCATGCGGGCGTACTCGCTGGCGACCGGGAGCCGGCACAACCGCAGCGCCAGACCCTCCGGGAGGGCGCCGAGGGCGGCGTCGGCGATTTGGGCGCCGAGGTGAAGCGCCGACGGCAGATCCGCCAGCCGCTCTTGAACCTCAGCGGTGACCGCGGCGGTCACATCGTCGGTGGCGGCGGCCCGTCGCAGCCACTGCCGGCTCACCGCCGACGACGCCCGGTCCGTCCGCTTCCTCACAGCGCCACCCTAGCCAACGGCCTGGGCGCGGGCGTGGGCCTCTGCCACCCCGCCTCCCCGGCCCCCCGCGTTTTGTGAAGTTGTTGTCGCGACACGCCGGGCGCGAGGGCAACAACTTCGCAAAACCTGCGCGCAGACGCCGTCCGGGACGCAAGGGCGAAACCCAGGCGGCCTGGCCCCATCCCCCCGGCAGCGCCCCGCCCCGGCGTGGAACCGGGCACGCGCGGACCCACCCACTACCCTGAATGTGGAGGTACACCGTGGGATTGTTGGATCGTTTCGAGCAGCGGGTCGACCGCGCGGTCAATGGCGCCTTCGCGAAGGCCTTCAAGTCCGAACTCCAGCCAGTTGAGATCGCCGCCGCGCTCACCAACGAGATGGACGCGCGCGCAGCGGTGGTCTCGCGTGCCCGCACGGTGGTTCCCAACGTCTACACCGTGATCGTGAGCAAGGAGGACTACGACCGGCTCAGCGTCTACGACGAAGCGCTGGTGGCGGAGTTCGCGGTCATGATCCGCGACTACGCCCAGCAGCAGCAGTACTCGTTCCTGGGCAGCGTGACAGTGGCCATGCAGCCCTCCGAGGACAGCGCCCAGGGCACGGTCGAGATCATCAGCGAGGCCCGCGTCGATCACGACGTCGCACCTGCGGCGGGTCCTCCGGCCGGGTCCGCCCCCCGCCTCGAAGGCAAACTCGGCACCTTCCAGCTCACCCGCGCGGTGACCCGGATCGGTCGCGGCGCGGACTCCGACATCCGCATCGACGACCCCGGCGTCTCCCGCCATCATGCCGAGGTCCGGATCGGTGCCGACGTGATCCTGCGCGACCTCGGATCCACCAACGGCACGTACGTCAACGGCACGCTGATCGCCGAGCAACCCCTGCGCGATGGTGCGGTGATCACCATCGGCTCTACCAACCTCACCTTCCGGAGCGCGGTATGAGCGAACTCGTACTCACGCTGCTGCGCTGGGGCATCCTCATCGCGCTGTGGCTGTTCGTGATGTTCACGCTCGGGGCGCTGCGCCGTGACCTCGAGGCACCGCCCGAGGGAGCCTCTGCGTTGCCCCGGCCGCAGCCGCAGGCCCCGCCCAAGCGGCAGCCCCGCGTATCCCGCAAGCGCGCGAGCAACCTGGTGGTCACCAGCGGACATCTGACCGGCACCGTGATCCCCCTGGGTTCCGCCCCCATCACGATCGGACGCGCACCCGACTCCACCCTGGTCGTCGACGACGAGTACGCCTCCGCCCGCCACGCCCGGTTGTTCCCCCACGAGGGCCAATGGGTGGCAGAGGACCTGGGGTCGACCAACGGCACGTGGATCGGCAAGACCCGGCTCACCGCGCCGACGGTGCTGCAGGTGGGGCAGTCCCTGCGGGTGGGGCAGACGGTCCTCGAGTTGCGGAAGTAGCGCCATGCCACTGGTCTTCCGCTACGCGGCGCGCAGCGACGTCGGGCTCGTGCGGCAGGGTAATGAGGATTCCGGGTTCGCCTCGGACAACCTGCTCATCGTGGCCGACGGGATGGGCGGTCACGTCGCCGGCGAGATGGCCAGTGCCACGGTGACCGCCATCCTGGCGGGGCTGCCGATCGCCGAGAGCGAGGACGTACTGACCCAGCTCGCCGATGCCGTCGACGAGGCTCAGTTGGAGATGCGCCACATCATCGCCGAGCAGCCCGACTTCCAGGGCATGGGGACGACTGTGACCGTCGTCTGCTGGCAGGGCGACCGCGCGTCGCTGGCACACGTCGGGGACTCGCGCGCATACATGCTGCGGGGCGGGGAACTGCTGCGCCTGACCAAGGACCACACCTATGTGCAGACCCTCGTGGACGCGGGTCAGATCACCGAGGAGGAGGCGGCCACCCACCGTCGCCGCAATCTGCTGATCCGGGCCATCGACGGGGTCAACACCGTGGAACCGGACCTGAGCATCCGCGAGGTCCACGCCGGTGACCGGATCATGCTGTGCACCGACGGGCTGTCCGGGGTCCTTCGCGATGACGAGATCCTGGAACTGCTGCGCCGCAGCGACCCGCCGGGGGCGGTGACCGCCCTGGTGGAGGCCGCCATCGAGCGCGGCGCACCGGACAACGTCACGTGCGTGGTCGCAGACGTCGCCCAGGTCGATGATCCGCCGCTGGGCAACCGCCCGGTCGTGGTCGGCGCTGCGGCTGAACCCCGGACCCGTTCGCAGCTGCCCGGCGTGGACTTCCCGCAGGACAGCCAACCGGGCGAAACGCCCGAGGAGACCACGTGGTACCAGGAGGCCGCCCCACCGCGCTCCCGCCGCGGCCGCTGGATCGCCGTCGCGGTCGCCGCGCTCGCGGTGGTCGGCCTGCTCGGCGGCGCGTGGCTGTGGATCACCGGCCAGTACTACGTGGGCAACAAGGACGGTTACGTCGCGGTGTACCAGGGCGTGCCCCAGAACCTCGGATCCATCCCGCTGTCCAGCGTCGTCGAGACCACCGCGATCCCCAGCGTGCAGTTGCCCGTGTACGCCCAGGAGCTGGTCAACGCCACGATCGCGGCCGCGAGCCGGGCCGACGCCGACCGGATCGTCTCCATCCTCGATGAGCAGGCCGCCACCTGCCGCAGCAAGCCCAAGACCGAGGGCTGCCCCGGGGCCACATCGAGTCCGAGCCCCACACCGAGCCCGACGGTGACGCCATGAGTGCGCGTCGGCGTCCGCGGCCCGCGAGTGTCACGAAGATGTCGATTTCGGGGCCGAAAACGCGCACGTTCGTAGCACTCGCCGCGGAAGGCCTGCAACAACGTCACACTCGTCCAGCGGCATCACGTCTGCGGTACACCGAGCACCACCGGAGCCGCGCATGAGACCCCGCCGCCTCGAACTCGGGCTGCTGATCCTCGTGTGGGCGATCGGCAGCGTCTGCTACGCCACCGTCGACCTCGCGACCCTCGGCACCCTGCCCGTGAACTACCTGGCACTGCTACTCGGCAGTGGGGCGGTGTTGCTCATCGGGCACATCGTGATCCGCCGGCTCGCGCCCCACGCCGACCCGGTGCTCTTCCCGGTGGCGGCCATGCTGAACATGCTCGGCCTGGTGATGATCCACCGGCTCGACGTCGCGGCCCAACTGCGCGCCGAGGTCAACGACGAGAAGGCGCCGAGCCCGGACGCGGTCGCGCAGGCGACGTGGGTCCTGGTCGCGCTGGTGCTGTTCACACTTGTGCTCTTCCTGGTCACCGACCACCGCCGACTCCAGCGCTACACCTACACCTCCGGGGTCGCCGGCGTCGTGCTCCTGCTGCTTCCGCTGGTCCCCATCCTGGGCACGAGCATCAACGGCGCACGCCTGTGGATCCGCTTGGGGCCGCTGTCGTTCCAGCCCTCGGAACTGGCCAAGATCGCGCTCACGATCTTTTTCGCCGGGTACCTGGTGCGCAAGCGCGAGGCGCTGGCGACCGTGCGCCGCAAGGTGCTGGGCCTGGGCATCCCACGGGGGCGGGACTTCGGCCCGCTGCTGGTCGCCTGGCTGCTGGCCCTGGGCGTGTTGGCCTTCGAGCGCGACCTCGGCACCGCCCTGATGTTCTTCGGCGTCTTCGTCATCCTGCTCTACGTGTCCACCCAACGGCGCAGCTGGCTGATCATCGGCGCCGGGCTGTTCGCGTTGGCCGCGGTGCTGGGGTACCTCGCCTTCGGCCACGTGCAACTGCGCGTGAAGATCTGGCTCGATCCCTGGACCTACGCCAACGACGAGGGCTACCAGCTCGTGCAGGCGCTGTTCGGCCTGGCCAGCGGCGGGCTGTTCGGCACCGGCCTCGGCGAGGGCTATCCGCAGTTCATCCCGTTCGCCAAGACGGACTTCATCGCAGCCGCCCTCGGCGAGGAGCTGGGCCTGGCCGGGATGATGGCGATCGTCATGCTCTTCGCGATCCTCGTGGAACGGGGGCTGCGCACGGGGATCGCCTGCCGGGATCCGTTCGGCACGCTGCTGGCGGTGGGCCTGTCGAGTGTGTTCGCGCTGCAGGTCCTCGTCACCATCGGTGGGGTCACCCGCCTCATCCCGCTGACCGGCCTCACCACACCGTTCCTGTCCTACGGCGGATCGGCGCTGGTCTGCAACTGGATGATGATCGCGCTGCTGCTGCGGATCAGTGACCGCAACCGGCGGCCGGCAGTCATCGCGCAGAGCGCCGACGAGGCGATGACGCAGATGATCCGCGTGGGGATAGACCGATGATCCGGGCCATCCGCCGCCTCGGGTGGGTCTTCGGCATCCTCGCGATCCTGCTGGTCGTCAACCTCACGTTCCAGCAGTTCATCCTGGCGCCGAAGATCAATGCCCAGCCCGGCAACCAGCGCACGGTGCTCGCGGAGTACGAACGCGAACGCGGCCCGATCCTGGTCGGCACCAAACCGGTGGCGCGGTCGGTGGCCACGCCGAAGCAGACGTTCAAGTTCCTGCGCACCTACTCCGACGGGGTCCTCTACGCGCCGGCCACCGGCTTCTACTCATCGCTGTACGGCTCCACGGGCCTCGAGCGCACCGAGAACGAGATCCTGTCGGGCAACGACCCCCGGTTGTTCGTGGACCGCATCGAACAACTCGTCGCCGGCCGGGTGCCCGAGGGCGGCGCGGTGCAGACGACCCTGCTGGCCTCGGCCCAGAAGGCAGCCGCGTCCGGCCTGGGAAGCAACATCGGTTCGGTCACGGCGATCGACCCGAAGACCGGCGCGATCCTCGCCCTGGTGCAGTCGCCGAGCTTCGACCCCAACGGCCTGTCCACCCACGACGCCGCCGCGGCGCAGGACTACTACGAGCAGCTGGAGGCCGATCCGAACAAGCCGCTGCTCAACCGGCCGCTGGTGCAGACGATCCCGCCGGGCTCGACGTTCAAGCTCGTGACCGCGGCCGCCGCGCTCGAGGCCGGGTACGAGCCGAACTCGTCGGTGCCCGGTCCCGCGCTCTACCCGCTGCCGGGGTCAACCAAGTCGCTGCCCAACTGGTTCCGCGGTCCCTGTGGTCCCAACGGTCAGACGACGCTGGCCGAGGCCCTGGCGATCTCGTGCAACACGGCCTTCGCCTACTTGGGCAACGACCTCGGCGCGGACGCGTTGCGCACGCAGTCCAACAAGTTCGGCTTCGAGTCCTCCTTCGACGTCCCCATGACAGCGGCCACCTCACGGTTCCCCGAGGACCCCGACGACGCCCAGACCGCCATGAGTGCGATCGGGCAGTTCGACGTCGCCGCCACCAGCCTGCAGATGGCGATGGTGACGGCCAGCATCGCGAATCAGGGGATGACGATGTACCCCTACCTGGTCAATCAGGTGCTCGCCCCGGACCTGACGGTCCTCTCGCAGACCCAGCCCCGGGAGTTCGAGCGCGCGATGAGCCAGCAGAACGCCGGTGAGCTCATGGGGATGATGGTCCAGGTGGTCAACTCCGGGACCGGGTCCAACGCGCGCATCTCCGGAGTGAGCGTCGGCGGCAAGACCGGCACCGCCGAGACGGGTGCTGGGCGGCCCAACATCGCCTGGTTCGTGGCGGCCGCCCCTGCGGAGAACCCGCAGGTCGCGGTGGCCGTGGCCGTGGAGAACACAGGACAGCCCGAAGTCAGCGGAAACACGGTGGCGGCGCCCATAGCCCGCGCGGTCATCGAGGCGGTGCTGCAACGATGAGCCCCAGGAGGTTCAAGTGACCACATCGCGACGGCTCGGTGACCGCTACGAGCTCGGGGACACACTCGGCCGCGGAGGCATGGCCGAGGTCTTCGAAGGCCAGGACCTGCGGCTCAACCGACGCGTGGCGGTCAAGGTGCTGCGTCCCGACCTCGCCCGGGACCCCGCCTTCCAGAGCCGCTTCCGCCGCGAGGCGCAGTCGGCCGCGAGCCTGAACGACCCGAACATCGTGGCCGTCTACGACACCGGCGAGGACGTCCTCGACGGCGGGGGCGAGCACGTGATGGTCCCGTACATCGTCATGGAGTACGTCGACGGGCACACGCTGCGGGAGTTGATGAGCAGCGGCCGCCGGCTGTTGCCCGAGCGCACCCTCGAGATCATGTCCGGCGTGCTCAGCGCGCTGGACTACTCCCACGCGCACGGCATCATCCACCGCGACATCAAACCCGGCAACGTCATGCTCACCCGCGCCGGCGACGTCAAGGTGATGGACTTCGGGATCGCCCGGGCGGTCGCGGACGCGCAGGCCACCATGACCCAGGGCAACGCGGTCATGGGCACGGCGCAGTACCTGTCCCCGGAGCAGGCCCGCGGCGAAGTGGTCGACGCCCGTTCCGACCTGTACTCGGCTGGGTGCCTCTTCTACGAGCTGCTCACCGGACGTCCTCCCTTCCAGGGCGAGAGTGCCGTATCGGTGGCCTACCAGCACGTGAGCGAGACCCCCGTCCCGCCGTCACAGGTCGATCCTGCCGTGCCCCCGGCACTCGACGGCATGGTGCTCAAATCCCTGGCCAAGGATCCCGCCGACCGCTATCAGAGCGCCAACGAGTTCAAGGCCGACGTCGAGCGGGCCATGGCCGGTCTGCCGGTCACGGGCACCATCCCCACGCTTCGCGCCACAGTTCCCCCCACCGCGAACACCGCAGCCATGCAGCCCGTGGCCGCCGGTGAGCCAGCACCGTCCGGCGGCGGCAAGCGTAGTCCGTGGGCGTGGCTGGGCGTCACGGTGCTGGTCCTCGCGGTCGCCGCCGCGGCGTTGTTCCTCGGCCGCAACCTGTTCGACTCCGGCTCCGGGGAGCGGGTCACGGTGCCCGATGTCGTCGGCATGAGCGTGGATGAGGCCCAGCGCGCCCTGGAGTCGCAGGGGCTGAAGCTGGGTGCACAGACGCCGCAGACCTCGGATGAGCCCGAGGACACAGTGCTGTCGCAGAACCCACAGGCCGACACCCGGCTCGCCGTCGGGGAGGCAGTCACCGTGACGGTGTCCGCCGGCAAGCAGCAGACCCAGGTGCCACCCCTGGAGGGTCTGACCAGTCTCGACGACGTGCGGACCGCCCTCAAGGACGCCAAGCTCGAACTCGGCAACGTGAAGCAGGTGGAGTCCAGCGAACCCGAGGGCCTGGTGCTCAACCAGGACCCGGCCGCGTTCAGCACGGTGGACGTGGGCACCAAGGTGAACATCGAGGTGTCCACGGGCGTGGTCGACGTGCCAGGGGTGATCGGGTTCACGCAGTCCGCGGCGACCTCGACCCTGTCCAGGGCCGGCCTCGACGTGCGCGTGGTGACAGCCTCCTCCGACCAGCCCAGCGGCATCGTCACCAACCAGGATCCGCCGGAGGGTTCTCAGGTGAAGAAGGGAACGACGGTGACGATCACCGTGTCCAGCGGGCCGGCCCCCACGCAGCCGCCCACCG
>WBZT01000116.1_pt1 | contig 67989 bp, 75 predicted proteins | sample 5204241 | NCBI WGS metagenome assembly WBZT01 (sample SAMN12344358, study PRJNA552823) | activated sludge metagenome | biome: Activated sludge suspended growth; feature: Nitrification reactor; material: Wastewater; isolation source: activated sludge from nitrification reactor of wastewater... | reverse complement strand
ATCCCGCCGGCCATGCCGCGATTGACCCATCCACTTGAAATCGTCGGAACGGCCGTGACTTCTAAATGCAGCAACCCGCTCAAGAACACCATGGCGACCAGGCCGCTTCCGGCATGTCTGAGTCGCATGGTGAGCGGAATCGGCGTGAAACAGCGGGCACCGAGCAGGCCGAGGAGAATCGGAAAGAGATAGGCCGCACCGCCGACCAAAAAGAAACAGGCCGCCGCCGACAGCGCACCGACCGATCCGATCATGTTCTTAGGCTGAGTGCCGGCTGCTCCGGATGCCGCCATCGACTTGGCGTCGCCGGGAACAAACGACACCAGACTGAGCAGGATCAAGAGACCGGCGGCGATCAGGAGAACCCCGATCACTTCGCGCTTCACATGAGAGGGACGGGAAGGGGCTGAGCGGGCGTCACCGCGCTTTGCCGTGGTGGATACACCCATGCGGCGGATCGTAGCACAGGGAAAATACCTTTTCAAACAAACGGGCAATGTTGCGCAGACCGATCGGCTGTTGCCCGTGCCCCGTGGGCACCGTCTCGATCACGCCGACTCGTCATCGTCGAACGCAGCAGCGAGGGCGCGATAGTGATCGAGCGTCAGCGTCTCCGCGCGAGCCTGCAACGGGACCCCGACCGCCTGCAGCGCCCGCAAGATCCGCTCGGGCGGATATCCCTCGTCACGCAACGAATTGACCAACGTCTTTCGCCGATGAGCAAACGCGGCGCGCACCAACCGCCGGAATCGCTCATACCGGACCGGATCGACTTCATCCCGCGCCTTCATGGTCAGACGCACCACGGCAGAGCCGACGGTCGGCCTGGGGCGGAAGCAATTCGGGGACACACGGAAGGCCAGTTCCACCTCCGCCGCTTCTTGGGCGAGGACAGAGAGCACTCCATAGTCCTCACTGTTTGGTTTGGCAGCCAATCGTACGGCTACCTCTGTTTGCAGCATGAGCACCAAACGGTCGAGACGGGCACGGGCATCGAGCAACGCGAACAGGATCGGTGTGGACACATAGTAGGGAAGATTCGCCACGACGACAGTGCCCGGCGGAAGACTGTCGTAGGGAAATGCCAGTGCATCCCCGATCCGAAGGTCCAGGTTAGGACAGTGGCCGAGCGTCTCCTGCAGATGAGGCTGCAATTGCGGGTCGATTTCGACGGCGATCACCCGCTCGGCCTCCGCGCACAATCCCGCCGTTAACGCGCCCCGTCCCGGTCCGATTTCCAACACCGTATCCTCCGGGCGAAGCGCCGCCAGGGACACGATCTTGCGGACAATGTTCGGATCGATGAGAAAGTTTTGACCGAGCCGTTTCAAGGCCGGGGGAAGTGAGGGAGCCATAACCTCGCCCTACCGGCTACTCGGCGACCGGGGTGGCCGCGGCCCGAATGCGTGTGGCGAGTGCCACGAGGTAGGATCGATAACTGTCTACCTCGTCGGTAAACTCTTCGATCAAATCGTTGGTGAAGGACATACCGGGAGTTTTTCGCGCCAGTTCATCAGCCGCGTGCTGTCCGGCATGTTGCTGCAGCAGAGCGACGGTCCGACTCTTCCACTGCCCCACTCGCTCTGTGCCCAAGGTGGTATTGAAATCCTGGATGGTCCGTTTTGCAATCGCGTCCAATTCCTTCACCTGCTGATCGATCATGGTCGCAACGGAAAGCCTTGCCTCTGACATGATCGCGTACTCCTTTTCCCTATCGTGATGAGTGGGTCACCGGGGACCAGGATTGAGCCAAGCGGGCTGCGACCTTCACGGCTTCCAGCAAGCTGCCGTGCTCGGCCACCCCTTTGCCGGCAATATCGTAGGCCGTGCCATGGTCCACCGACGTGCGGATGATCGGGAGGCCCACCGTCAAATTCACGCAGGTGCCGAACGCGACGAGTTTCAGAGGAATCAACCCCTGATCATGGTACATTGCGACCACGCCATCGTAGTCGCCGCGCGCCGCTTTGCCGAATAGCGTGTCGGCGGGCAAGGGATCGCTGGCCTTGATGCCGGCGGCTCTCGCCAGTTTGACGGCCGGCGCGATGCTGGTCGATTCTTCGTTGCCGAACAGCCCATGTTCGCCGGCATGAGGATTCAACGCGGCCACGCCGATCCTCGGGCGTTCGATCCCAAAGTACTTCGTCAATCCGAGATGCGCGAGGCGAATCGCCTTGCCGATCCGTTCCGTTGTCAGCAGCGGGGACAGCGCGTTGATCGCCACATGGGTCGTGGTGAACATAATTTTCAATGGCCCGCCCACGATCATCATCCCGAACTCTTTGGTGCGGGTCAGATCGGCCAACAATTCCGTGTGCCCCGGGTAATGAAAGCCGGCCATGTTCATCGCTTCTTTGTTGATGGGCGCCGTGACGATCCCGCCGAGGTTCCCCGCTTGCGCCAATCTGACCGCTTCTTTGATGAAGGCGATGGAGGCCGCACCGGTGACTGCCGACGCCACGCCCATTCGGAACTTGGGCAGCGGTCTCTCCAATGGATCGGCCACGGCCACCTGACCAGGTTTGAGCCTGGCCTTGCCGGTTGGATCAAACGTCACGACGTGTAGGGGAAGGTCCAACCGCGTGATCGTTCGTTCCATCACCGGGCGTGACCCGATCACGACGGGGCGGCAGAGCCTGGCCAGCGCCCTGTCGGCCAACGCCTTGGCGATGACTTCCGGACCGATCCCGGCCGGATCCCCCATCGTGAGGCCCAACACCGGGCGTGAAGATCCTGTCCTAGGTTTACGAGCCATGGGTATACAGAAAGAGGGTGTAACCAAGGTACAGCAGCGCGCTGCCGCTCAGCAACCAAGGGCGCCAATGCCCGGACCAGATTGTCTGCAGAAGGGTCAGCCCCATCGCGACGACCGCGAGCACCATCGTTGCCAGCGCCGTGGGTCCCAACGTCCAGGCCGTCCCAAACAAACCGACGGATACGGGAATGGTGCCCTGAAAGACCATCGCACCGGTCACATTGCCGACTGCCAGCCGATCCTTTTTCCGATAGAGCCATAGAAAGCTATTGGACATCTCGGGCAACTCCGTGGCCAATGGGGCAATCAACAGGGCGAGGATCAGCGGCGACACCTGCATCTCGGCGGAAATGGAATTCGCCGCGGTGACGAACAGGTGCGCGCCACCGACCAATCCCAGCAGGCCGATAATGCCTTGCGCCCCGATCAGCACATAGGACGGCTTGGGCGACCGGCGGGCGAACAGCAACGGTTCCAACTCTCCACCGCCCTCTTCGGACTCTTCGTCTTCCTCGGAGAATTTCAGTTTCATGTAATAGACGTACATCCCCAGCAGCACTAGGGCGACCGCAGCATGAAACAGTCGTGAGGGAACCAAGGCGCAGGTCAACGCCAGCACGTAACTGATCAGAAAAAACGTGATATCGACGCGCACCTCGCGGTAATTCAGCTTAAACGTTGCCGTCCGCTTCCCCACCTTCGCATACAGCAACAACAACACAGCCAGAATAGGGAGCACCAAGGTGCTCAACATAAACGGCGCGCCGAGAATCGCACCGAGGCCGACTTCCATCTGCTCTCGACTCGCTCCGAAAAAAATAGCGATGATCGGGATCGAGGTCTCCGGGAGCGTGGTCCCCACCGCCGCAAAGACGCTGCCGACCGCACCTTCGGAAATGTTCAGTCGCTTGCCGAGCCATTCGATACCGTTCGTGAACAGATGACACCCGGCCAGCGTGATGACGACCGAGGCCACAAACATGCCCACATACAACAGAATCGTCACAGGGGCCCTCGCGAGGCTCGCGTCTGCGGGGAGGACGTATCGAGGGAACTGCATCGACTCATGTCCGTCACGTCGCCCGCTTCTGTCTGCCCTGCGTGCGCCGGAACGTCACCATGGCCTCGTCCAGAATGTCCTTCACCGGACTCCCGCTCTGTTCGGCAATGCGCTTGCAGTCTTCATACTCGGGAGCCGCCTTGCTCAGCCCCGGCTGATGATCTGCCACTTTGATCCGCACCTCACGTCCCCGAACCTTCACCGACTCAAAGCGCCGCGGCAACACGCGCCGTTGCACCTCATGCGTGCGAACACCAAGCGCGGTGGTATCGGAGAACAACACCGCCAACACCGCCTCGACTCGCTCTCGCGGCGCGAGTACGGACAGAACATTTCCCGGCCGACCCTTTTTCATCGTCACCGGCGCCAACGTCGCGTCCACAGCTCCGGCGGCAAACAGCCGCTCAAACACCGTTTCATACACTTGCGGATTGAGATCGTCGAGATTGGTGTGAAGTTCCACAATCGTTTCCACCGCCGCGGTCGATGCCGGTTCATCGCCGATGAAGACCCTCAGGACGTTGGCCCATTGCGCCGGATCGGCGGTTCCCGCCCCGTAGCCCACGCGCCGCACCTGCATGGAGGGAAGACACCCGAACTCGGTCGCGAGTGTCCGTACCAACGCGACCCCCGTCGGCGTCGCCAACTCACATTCCGGGCCTTTCGCATAAATCGGGAGGCCCAACGCAAGCGCCGCCACGGCGGGACCGGGCACCGGCAATGCGCCATGAGCCGACATCAACGTCCCGGATCCCACATTGATCGCAGACGCCGTGACTCGCCGCACATCCAGCAGATGCAGCCCCAGCACCCCGCCGACGACGTCGACGAACGAGTCGATCACGCCCACTTCGTGAAAATGTACGTGCGAAGGCTCGACACCGTGTGCCTTGCCTTCAGCATCGGCCAACGCATCGAATACCGCCTGACTGCGTTCTTTCACGACAGACGGCAGGCCGCTTCGCCGGAGAATTTTGGCGATCTGAGCCAGCGTCAACGGGGTCTGAAATCCGCTTTCGATGCGCACATCGACCTTGGTCGCCGTAATCGCCCCGCGCTCCACGCGCTTCCGTGACAGCCGATACCCCTCGATGTGCAAGGACGCCAGCCCCCGCACGAGATCGGTGAACGGTAATCCCGCATCGACCAGCGCACCTAACGTCATATCGCCGCTGATGCCGGAGAAACAGTCGAAATGAAGATGTGTCGCCACCGCACTCCTACGATTCCTGATGCCGCGCAAACGAGCGGCATCTTACCGGACCCGCACCCAGACAGCAATCATTCCGCTCGTTCATTGACAGCCCTCCGATGCTGTGTTATCCCCAATCAAGAGACACGCTCCGCCCACCATCGTCTGCGACACTGAGGCCCATGACCGATCCAAAATCCGCCCCCACCTCCATTGCACGGCGCGTGTCGCATGTCGTCACCGTCACTCTCTTGCTGCTCATCGGCAGTGTCGTCTTGCCGGGAGCCCAGCTTCCCGACGCAAGCGCGAAAACCAAAAGCAAACGCAGTGTGCCCCGCCCCGAGCCGGACCTCAAAATTCTCTCTCTCCACACAGCGCCGATGCCGTACAAGCCGCAGGATGGCGCCTTCCACTTCATGGCGACGGTGCAGTTGCCGAAAGAGGTCGATGAACAACTCATGCTGGAGGTCTCCGCACTCGTCACGTCGTCCTCCATGACCTCGTTGCGCTTTCTCTCGATCCGGCAGCCGGTCAACGAGCACGTGCAAACGATTCCGAGCGCCAACGGAGAGACGCCGCAACGGCATGTACAAGTCGATCTCGCCTGGGACGGCCTGGATCACAACAAGCAGCAGGTGCCGGTCGGATCCTATGAGTATGAAGTGCGGGTCAAGCTGTTGAGTAACGGAGAGAAGGGCCAGCGCACCCAGATGCTCTCATGGCCCAAACGCGGGAAGATTCTGGTCAAGAATTAGGCCGCAGAATCATGCGAGCTAGAGCTGATCCCCATCCGTCTCCCCCACCATGTTGATGCGGTGAGCCAGACATCCGGCGCCGAAGCCGTTGTCGATATTCATCACCCCGACCCCGGCCGCGCAAGAATTCAGCATCGTCAACAACGCCGCCAAGCCGCCAAAATGTGCGCCATACCCACGACTCGTGGGCACCGCAATCACAGGCTGCCGGACTAAGCCGCCGACCACGCTCGGCAACACACCATCCATTCCGGCCACCACCACCAGCACCCGCGCCTCGTGTAACCGCTCTTGCTGACCGAGTAACCGATGCAAGCCCGCCACCCCTACATCGTACAAGGTGTCGGTGTTGCTCCCCATGATATCGGCTGTCACGCGCGCCTCTTCGGCGACGGGAATATCGGCCGTCCCCGCAGTGACAATAAGCACAGAGCCCCGACGCAACAGCTTGGGCGGTGGAATCGCCACCACTCGTGCCGCTTCGTGATAGGTGGCCCGCTTGCTGAGTCGTACGAGGGCCCTCGCGACAAGCGGCTCAACCCGCGTCGCGAGCAAGGCATTGTTTTTCCGCAGCAGGGTCTTGGCAATGGCGAGCACCTGCGCCACCGTCTTCCCCTCGCAAAAGATCACCTCCGGGAATCCCTGGCGAAGGGTTCGATGATGATCCAGCGACGCAAACCCCAGGTTTTCATACGGCAGCGTGCGCATCTGCTTGAGCGCATCCGGCACAGCCAGGGTGCCTTGCTGCACGTTCGTGAGCAACGCTCGCAATCGGTCTTGATTCATAACGGTGCCTTCTCCCCCTTGGCCTCGCGCTCCATGAGATCCCCGACCGCCTGACGACAGGACTTGTCGGCGAAGAGCACGGCGTTGACCTCCTGCACAATCGGCATGTCCACCCCGCACCGCTGAGCCAGGCCCAAGGCAGCCTTGGCAGTACGTACCCCCTCGGCAACCGCCTGCATACTCGCAAGAATTTCGTCCAAGCGCTCACCCTGTCCCAAGCGTACCCCCACCGAGTGGTTGCGGCTCAACGCCCCCGTGCAGGTCAGAATCAGATCCCCAACACCGGAGAGCCCGTAAAATGTCCGCGGGTCAGCCCCCATGGCCACCCCAAGCCTGATCATTTCGGCCAGTCCGCGGGTAATCAAGGCGGCACGAGCGTTATGCCCGAGTTCAAGCCCATCCACGACACCGGCGGCCAAGGCCATGACGTTTTTCAACGCCCCGCCCAATTGAACCCCGATCACATCATTATCGGCATAGACTCGGAAACTCGGCGTCATGAACAGCGCCTGCATGGATTTCACCCGGTCGCTGTCCTGACCGGCCAAACAGAGCGCGGTCGGTTTTCCCTGACTGACTTCGCTGGCGAAACTCGGTCCCGACAGGACCATCAGCGAGTTTCGCATATGCGCCGGCAACGCCTCCTGCATCACTTGCGTCATCAGATCGAGCGTGGTCTCCTCAATGCCCTTGGTGGCGCTGACGAAGGGAACCGCCTCCGGCAACAACGGTCCGACCCGGCCTAGGACGGGCCTGGCCACATGCGAGGGCACGGCAAAGAGCACGCAGTCGGTACCGGTCAGCGCCTCCGACAAGACGTTGGTTGCGGTTAACGTCAGAGGAAGCCGCACGCCGGGGAGATAGAGTGCATTCTCGCGTCGTTGCGCAATGCTGTGCACCACCTCCGGCTCGTGGGCCCAGAGACTCACAGCCATCTGTTTTTCGGCCAGATGCCGGGCCAATGCGGTTCCCCATGCCCCGGCGCCGACCACGGCCACTCGCTGAATCGCTGAACGTGTCATGGAGGCGGATTATAGGAAGGGGTCCGGAAGGGTGTCAACGAACGGGCCGCACGGCCGCAACCGATTGAACGGAATGTGCGCGTCTCTACTGGAATTCCACTCGCACACAGGGTACGCTGCACAGGCCACCGGGAACCATCGTCATGAAAGTTTGCCCAGCCTGCGGACGCGCTCTGCCTGAAATCAATCGCTACTGCACGCACTGCGGAGCAGGTGTGTCATCCGAGACGGAACGAACGGCGATACCGCCGACGTCCAACCCCACCGCCAAAGAACAACTCAACCTCACTATTCTCTATGGCATGATCGGGGTACTGCTCGTCTCGATCCTGATGCCGCCATGGGAAACCCCTCCGTCGCAGCCGGCAGCCTTCCTCGGCTTTCATTTTATTCTCTCCCCGCCGCAACCGGATGCCATCGTGAGCCGGATGCTGCTTACGATCGAACTCACCACGACGGCCATCGCAGGCTTGTACCTGTCGTTTCTGTTTCGCACGAAACCATGAGGGGCTGAGTCAGTCCAGGGCGAGCGTCAGGCATTTGGCGGCACCGCCCGACTTCATGAATTCGTCCAATTCCACGGCATGCGTGCGATAGCCACGGTCGTGAAGGACGTGCATCGTACGGGGGCAGCCGGCGGGAATGACCACGTGTTTTTCGACACACACGGCATTGCAGGCGAATCGAACCGCTTCCTCCTCAGGCACGGCTATCCGCTGCTCCGCTGGAATCCGCTCCGAGATGGCGGCCAGCCCATAGGAATCGAAGGCCGCCGGGAAATAGAGCAACTCCCCGCCGCTGAGCGGGCAGAAGCAGGTATCCAGGTGATAGAAGCGGCCGTCGATGAGTTCCAGCGGGATGATTTCACGCTGAAAGAGTTCGCTTAAGGTGGGGAACGATCGGATGTCTGTTCGCTGGCGATACCCGCCGAACCAGGTATCCGGAAATCCCAACAGGTCGCCGGCTCCTTCAAAGTAGTGGGTCTTCTCCAGCGTCAGCACTTCGTAGCCTTGCCCACGGAACCATTGCTCAAAATACACTTCCTCGCGCTGCCGCTCCGGATATCGGAACCGGCTGACCAGGGCACGTCGGCCGACCACCACGCCGGCATTCGCCGTAAACACCAAGTCTGGAAGACCTTCCACCGGATGCATGCGTGCAATCCCCGCGCCGACATCCTGCTCGAGCACCCGCATCAACGCCTGCCATTGGCTGACCGCGCGCGAAGCCAGCACGGCGTTCGTTCGCCGCATCCAGGGATTGATCTCGTAGTCGATCTGAAAATATTCGGGAGGGCACACCAGAAGCCGGCTCATGGGCGCCACCCCAAGGAGCGAGCCAGCTCCTTGAGAAAGGACGCGGCGTCCATTACGAGGCCGACGGCCTGGAAACTGCCCCGATCGGCTAGTTTCGTCGGAACAGACGGATTCACATCGACACAGACGGTCGGCACCGTGGCCGGCAACAAATTGCCGGTCGCGATCGCATGTAGTGTGGAGGCCACCAGGAGCGCGAGCCCGACTCCCTGAACCTCCTCACGCATCGCCTGCTGGGCCTGCATAGAATCCGTCACGACGCCGGGCAGCGGCCCGTCATCGCGAATCGTTCCGGCCAACACCATTTTCACGTTGCGCCGCACACAGGCGGCCATGATGCCCTCTGTCACCACACCGGACCGCACTGCCTGCTCGATACTGCCGAGAGCACGAATCCGATTGATCGTTCGAAGGTGATGCTCGTGTCCGTGCGGCACCGATCGACCCGCCGTCAACCCATACCCCAGGGACGTTCCGTAGAGCGCGGCTTCCATATCGTGCGCGGCCAACGCATTCCCACAGAACAAGACGTGAATATATCCCGCCTCAACCAACCAGGTCAGTGCGTCACGACCACCGGCATGGACGATGGCCGGCCCTCCGGCACAGAGCACCTTCGCCGCCGGATCCCCCTGCCGGTATCGCTCGCGCAGCATCTGCATGCGTTGCGCGATATCCGCAATGACGGGCTGATGCGGACGTTCCGACGACACCACGGACTCCATGAAACCGAACACATCGCGCTCGGCCGGACGGGCCAGCGGGGTGACCCTGATCCCGTCCCTACCGATAACGATCAAATCACCGACCTGCACGGCCCCCATCGGAATCGTCCTGGCATGCGCCTTGGCCGGATCGACATAAATCGCGAGGTCCATTTCACTGCCCTCAACGTCGACCCATTCGCCATCCAGACGGATCTGAGTCGGCAGATGGGTGGTGGCATAAAACTCGTCCGGGAGGATGCCCGCGGCAGGAGCGGATTCGAACCGGCAATCGGCCTCACGTTCCAGCGCGGCGCCGTGTGGTTGAATGGCCCGCAGAATGTCCGCAAGGGCACGGTTGGACGGGGCGCGGATCACAATCCGAGCCTGCGACGGCGCCTCTCTGGTCGCGCCGATCTTCACGTCCTGCAGATCGAACGTCGCGCCCATCATCACGATCGTATCCAAGACCTTGGCCAAAATCAGGGAATCGATGATGTGGCCCTGCAGGAACACGGTTTCTTCAGATGGGGCCATGGTCGACCTCTTCGAGTCGTAACGCCCGGGAAAGAACGCACAGGGGATTCAGATGCGTCTACTGGAGATTCTACCATCTGCAGGAAGGTATGACCCATCAAACCTAGACTTCTTGCTTCACCAGCTCTCGCAGGACGCTGGTCGCGTAGGACCCCGGAGGGAGCCAGAACGAGAGGGTGAGCACGGAGCCGTCCAACGACCAGGCTAGATCGTTGAGGCGCACGCGCAAGGCCCGCCGTTCGCCGCGGAACCCGCACTCCGCCCCGGCTTTCGACAGCAGCTCGGGCGTAGTTCCCAGGTCCGCGATCACCGCCCGTTCGATTTCACCTGGCACCCCGGTAGCCCAGGGGGCGCGGGACCCGAAGAGAGGCCCCGTGGGGCTGATCTCGAAGCGATCGGCACGTGGCTGCTCGACGTCCGGCTGTTCCACGGGAAAGCAGGCGCCATTGTCGGTTTTCATCGCCCAATCCCCTAGCCACACCCGATCGATACTCTCGACCCGCTTGGCGGCAATCTGATTAAACACATACGACTGATAACTGTTCATAAACCAGATCCGCTTGGATCGCGGCATCGTATTGCGACGCGCCGGATCCTGCAGTAACTCGGCACCTAACTGAAAGTTCGTCCCCGAACGCCCTTGCCGCTGAGGACCGAAATAGTTGGGCACACCACGCCGCAGCAGCTCATCGAAGAGCTGCTGCAACAGATCCTCACTACCTGCTCGCACATCCCGCACCACCAGCCGAAAATGATTACCCGCATGATGTCCCTTGCGTAACCGGTTGCGATGCCGTCCCAAGACCTCCAGGGTGAGCAGCCGCTCATCGGTCGGTAACGCCGCCACGGTCTCGGCCGTCACCCCTTGCAGCGACAGCATCTGCGTCGTCACGGCCTGTGCATCTTTCAGCCCGGCGACACCGATGGATTGGGCCTTGACGTGGAGTTGTGAGGAGAGTCGCGTCAACAGATCGGGGGTAGACAGGCCTCGTTTCTTGATACGAATATACAGGTGCTCCCCTTGCCCGCAGGGGAGATAGAGCGGACGTTCCTCCACGCAAAAATCCTCCGGCGTAGCACGAATGCGGCCACCCAACGCGGGAACCGACCTGGTGAGATAGGGCAGGGTCTGATCGAGCCAGGAAGAAATCGGCATGGAGCTCCTTATCAATTCAGGCCGAGCACGATTGCTGTCATTTGAGTGGGAGACGAAACCACCCGTGTTATACTCATGGCATGTTGTCCTCGGCAGGCATGCTCCGCATCTGCGTCACAGTCCGGCGAAGCAGATTTCTCCGACGCTGCGCGGCCGTCTCCATCCTCTGCTGCGCCATGGCAGCGGGCATGACGCCATCGATCCTGGCAGCAACCGGGATGAACGGCGTAGACGTCTTCGCCCAATTGACGCAACACATCAAACGCCAAGCCGATACCGACAAACAGGCCTTTGCCGTGGCCAGCCAATGTATGACCTGGTTTTATCACCAGCAACGTCGAAAACCGGCCCCACCTGCCGTCCAGAACATCGCATGGGGCGGACATGTGCCCCGTACCTCCGCCGAGTCTTCGGGCGACGATGCCGCTGAGTGCCGCACGAAATATCCCGGCGGGATCGATGCCGTCCGTGCCGATTTCCAACGCACGCAAGCGTTTCTCTCCCTGAGTCTCACGTTCTACGAATTCGCGCTGGTGGGCGACGGCGACGATAATTCCCTCTACAGCGCGCGTGAATTGCACGATGTCCTCGTGGCACTGAATCTGGCCGCCGAACCAGCGCTGGGAACGGATGCCCATCTGCGTTCACTCACCTCGCAGTTCGATTCACTGCACGAAACCCGTGGCATGGAAGCGCTCATGACCGGCATGGGCAAACTCTACGACCAAGGATATCGTGTCACCACCGCAGACAAAGCACATCTCAACCGAGTGATGGAATGATCGCGTCCGTGATGCGGTGGCAAGAGTTGGCGCGCGTCTGGATCGGCCACTGGCTAAGCCGCCCCTTTCATCATCTCTTCAACCTCATGCCTGGTCTGGAGATCGGCCTCGCCGACCCCGAACTGACCCGCTTGCGGCTGACCCATTCCCCCCTGGCCGGACGCCGCGCCGTCCAGCTGAGCGACCTGCACCTGGACCGATATCGTCCCCGCCATCGCGCCCTGGTCCGCACCGTAGCCGAACTGAAGCCCGACTGGATCTTCATCACCGGGGATCTTGTGAACGTGCGCGACGGACTGCCGCATCTGCTGCGGTTTTTGACCGAGCTCCGCAGACTCGCGCCGGTCTTCGTCACCCTCGGGAACCATGACCACTACAGTGGGATCGGCGTGGATGAATTTGCCGAACAGTGTGATCGTCGCAAGGTGACGTTGTTGCTCAACCAGGTGACCTTTATTCCCATGGAAGGCGGCGAGCTGGCGATCGTGGGCCTCGATGACCCGTCGCTCCATCGTGCCGATCTCCGGTGCATTCCGTCCCCGCGACCAGGACGGTTCACCCTCCTCCTCGCGCATGCGCCCAACATTCTCGACCAACTCACCTCGGAGCACTCTACCGATCTGACGCTCTGCGGGCATAGTCACGCCGGTCAATGGCGGATTCCTTACATCCCGACATTCTGGCTGCCGCCAGGGTGCCATGGACGAACCAGCGGCCTGTATGAACAGCAGAACCATCGCCTGTACGTGAATCGCGGACTGGGCTGGTCGGTCATGCCGATGCGACTGAATTGCCGACCTGAAATCGTGTTGCTGGAGTGGGCGGCCTGACCCTTCTCGTTTCCACACACGGATCGATCACGACCGGTCAACGAATACGCTCCAACGCTTCACGAGCCCGACTCCGCACCGTTTGATCCCAATCTTCCTTGCTGACAAAGGCCAGCTTCTCCTTCGCCGCGGAGGCACGTAACCGCCCGAGGCCTAAGGCCGCACTGGACCGCACGTAGGCATGATCGTCCTCCAATGCCGCCAACAGATAGGGGACCACACTCTCATCGCCGATGACGCCCAGGTGGCTGGCCGCCATGCCGCGTACTTGATGCTGCTTGTCTCCCAAGGCGCGTGTGAGCGTGGTGAGAAAGACGTCTTGCAGTCGCGGCGCGATCTCCTCAAGTCCTTCTCGGCGATACTCATTGAGTTCGATCATGGCAAAGGCCAACTTGAGACGTTTCTCGGCGGCCGTCTGACTCTCGAACAACGTGATCAGTCTGGCGCGGGCCTGTTTCTGTTTGCGTCGCCCACGAAGCTTGCCGACCAACACCCAGATCGCGACCAGCACGACCACCGCCGCCGCCGCCAGCGGAATGGCTTGATCGATAATGACATCCTGCACGTCCGGCGACAGACGTTTCCATATCCAGACCCCGGACACCACAGCGCCCAGCAGAATGAAAATGGTGGTCACATTCGCATGACCGGATTGTGCGTGACGAGCCATGGCAGGCGACATGATAGGGGGCCGGTCCTGGCGGCGTCAACGCAGCTCGCCTCGGCAACGCTTGACAGTGACCCATCCGGATGACTAGGCTTCGCCCCCGATGGACCTTCCCGATTTGAAAGACGATCCACATCTCAAAGTGCTCCGCCCGCTGGTTGAGACCTATCTCGCCTTTTGGCGTCTGGATAGCCGCCACGTGCGCCGGCTCCGGCTCACCCCGTCTCAATTCGACGTAATCGCCACGCTTGGCGACACTGAAGGCCTAACCTGCGCGGAGCTCTCCACCGCCACACTGGTCACCAAAGGCACGCTGACCGGCGTCTTGGATCGCTTGGAGGCCAAGGGGTTGATCCGGCGTACTCCGGTAGTCGACGACCGCCGCAGCACTCGCATTTGCCTCACCGTGAAAGGCGACCGGCTGTTTCAAACCACGTTCGCCTCGCACATCGCATTCCTTCGGCCCTTCTTCCAGCGCGCACTGACGACCACCGAAGCCGATCAGTTACGCACACTGCTCCTCCGGCTCCAGCGAAGCTTGCAGGAGGCCCCCAACGCATGATTCGCGTCACAGTCTTGGGGTCCGGCACGAACGTGCACCCCACGCGCGCGGCAGCCGGATACCTCGTCCAAACGGATCAGACCTTCCTGTTGGACTTCGGCCCCCGCACGCTCAGCAATCTGATCAAAAGCGGCGTCGATCGACACCGGATCACTCACATTCTCTTCTCTCATTTCCACGCCGACCATTTCGCCGACTTCATTCCTTTTTTTTTCGATGCCGTCATCTATTGCAAGTATCAAGGTGGGAAGAGACCGCCGCTGACGCTCATTGGTCCCCGGGGAACGACCACGCTGATGCGAGCCATGATGACCACGTTTCCCAGCTTCAATCGCGCGCCGTTTCGAGTGACGATCCGGGAAGTCGCCGATCGAAGTTTTCGTATCGGTGATACGCGCATCCGACCCACCACGGTGAGACACGCCCCACGACTCCATTGCGTCGGGTACAGGATCGAGTACCAGCACCACGTCGTGGCCTATTCCGGCGACTCGCTGTACTGCGAGAGTCTGGTGAAGTTGTGCCGCGAGGCCGATGTGGCCATCCTGGACTGTTCATTTCCCGAGAACCAACCAGGCGCCGGCCACCTCCACGCGGGTGAATGCGGCCGCGTGGCGCAGGAAGCGGGCATCGGCCGGCTGGTCTTGTCGCACTTTTATCCGATTGCAGAACAGTACGATGTGCGCGCACAGGCCGGGAATTACTTCTCCGGAAAGGTTCGGATGGCCAAGGACCTGCTGCGTCTCACGAGTTAGTCACTGTTGAGAGGGGCACGGAAGGCTTGCGGGCAGGGAGCGTGGCTACAGCCCTTCTTCCCGCTGTTCGCACCCGAGGATGTCGATGAATCGGGGGAGTCGATACTTCTTCAGAGGCTCGTCCAGCTTACTGTAAATCGCCAGCAGATTCTTGATCATACGGGCGAGGATCGCCCTGGTGGGACTCTTCTGGAGGAACCGATCTTCAAATCCGTAGCCGGCTTCGGTCAAGAATCTGGCGCAATTCTTCTCGGTCAGGAGCGCCCCCCCGTTGAAGCAGTCGATAAAGATTTTGTAGCGGTCTGACTCGAACTTGACGAGGAAGTGGCCCGGCATCCCGATACCATGGACCGGCAGTTGCAACCGTCGACCGATGAGCAGATAGACGGCTGACAGACTGATAGGAATGCCCGTACGGCGGTCGAGCACACAATTCAGGTAACTGTTTTCGACCTCGTAGTAGTTTTTGGTGTTTCCTTTGAATCCGGCTTCGGTGAACAGATAGCGATTGAGCGCCTTCACCGTCTCTTCACCTGAGACTCGCGAGCCGATCTGCTCACGAACATCCTGCGCCATGCGATCCAGCTGGCACTGGTAGGCCTGCACGTCCAACGAGGGATAGGCATACCGCGCGAGGAGAAAGGCGCCTCGCTCAAGGTCTACCTGCTCATCAGGAAACGCGATCAGCTCCCGAAAGTCTTCCTCCAACTTCGTCCCGCGAATCTCTTCCAGAACGGTCACGATCCGATCGGCCATCTCCGGCTGTTCGATTTCAGCCTCCTGCAGGAGCGGCACGGCAGAATCGCCATAATCGATCAACTTGCCGCTGATCGTCTTGACGATCCGTTCATCCTCGTCACCGAGGAGCCGAATCAATGCGCGGATTTGGCTTTCGTTCACGAACATGGAGGAACCCCGGTGCCGAACGTCTACCCGATCGCACGCCGGAAAGCCCGTGCACCACCGTACAGGCACAGAGCGTCGAACAGCACCATCACACCGATGACCATCCCGACATGGGGCAAGGCTTCTGCCCAGCCCTGGAGAATCAAGGGCCGCACGGCATCGATAGCCCAGGTCATCGGATTAAATTGTGCCAAGAAGCCCATCCACCCCGGCATGGCCGCCAGCGGCACCAGCGCCGAGCTCAAGAAAATCATGGGCAAGGAGAGAAACCCGAGCACGGAAAAGAAATCGCCGTGGCTTTTCACGGAAAACGCCATTGCCATGGAAATGGCCGTCAAGCCGACCCCGAACATCATCCCGATCAGCAAGATAGTGGCCACCCCCGCCAAGCCGGTCACCGGCTGGACGCCGAACAACCAGGCAACTCCAAGGATGACGAGCACTTGCAGCGAAGTGATCGTGGTCACAAAAATAAAGCGGCTGAGGATCACCGATGTCCGGTGGATGGGAGTGGACATGAGCCGTTCAAGAAAGCCGTTTTCTTTATCGAAGAGCAAATCGACCCCACCAGCCAGGCCGTTATTGAGTACCGTCATGACGACGACACCGGCGGTGAGAAAACTGATATAGCTCGACGACTGGGTCACCTGCATGTCGGCGGCCCGTTGGAACAGATTGCCGAAGAAGATCAACCAGAACAACATGGGCTGGACCAAGGTGAACAACATACTGAATTTTTCACGGCTCAGCCGCCGTACCCACCGCATCGTCAGCGCCCGGATTTCCTGCGAATATTCTTTCATAACCCCGTCTGGCCGCTCCCTGCCGCCCCTAGGCGTCTTCCGTTGTCGGCTGATCGTCCTTGATGGACCGGCCCGTGTGCGCGATAAACACATCGTCCAGCCGTGGCCGGTGATAGTCGATGAACTCCAGCTGGCACGTCAGGCGGTTGGCTGCCTCCAGAATCGCGGGTAAGGCCTTTTCGGGAGAGTCGACCCGAATATCCAGCCCGTTTGCCTTCGCCGTGACCGCCCGGATGGCGGGAAGATTTTTCACGGCCGCGGCCAATTGCTCCACCCGATCGTGCTCCCGCACCGTCAGTGACACCAGATCGCCACCCAAACCGACCTTCAATTCGTGAGGTGCTCCCAGGGCCTTGATCCGCCCCCCGTCGATGATCGCAATCCGGTCGCATAACTGATCGGCCTCGTCCAGATAGTTGGTCGTCATGACGACGGTGATGCCCCGTTCACGCATCTGCCGCACATGGTCCCAAATGCGCAACCGGCTCTGGACATCCAACCCCAACGTCGGTTCATCCAGGAAGAGGATCTTGGGATCGGGCAACAACCCGCAGGCAATATCGAGCTTTCGTTTCATGCCGCCCGAATAGGTCTTGGCGGGTCGGTCGGCCTGCTGTTCCAGTTCGACGAGTTTCAACAGCTGGGGAATGCGTGTGGCCGCCTGTTCGGCGGACAAGTGGTAGAGGTCGGCCAGCAATTCCAGATGCTCCCGCCCGGTCAGGAATCGATCGATGGCCCGCTCCTGAGGCACATACCCGATCGTCTGTCGAACACGGTCGGCATCCTTGACGGAATCCAGCCCCAAAATTGTGGCCGATCCGGACGTCGGGTTGAGCAGGGTGATCAGGATCCGAAGGGTGGTACTCTTGCCGGCGCCATTGGGGCCAAGCAGGCCGAAAATCTCTCCGCTATAGACCTGAAACGACAGATCGTCGACGGCCCTGACCTTGTCATAGGTCTTCCCGAGATGGGAGACGTCGATGGCGACCGGACGCGTCATTATCCCCACCCTCCCGCGCCCCGCCGCTCCGCCAGTTTGAATTGAATCAGATCACTGAGACGGCGCGCCTGCTGCGCCACATGCTCGGCTTCCAACAAGAACTGCTTCTCCAGCGGAGTGCAGTCTAGATACGTGGAGAGAGAGTTCACAAAGACCTCGTCGCTGACGTCGGGACGAACCAGACTATGCAGCGGCGAAGCCTCTTCGTCGGCTTTGAGATATTCGCCGAGCACATCCATGAGATACCGGCGCAGTGCCGGCTCGAGCAAGACCGCCCCATCACGCGGCTTCAGCACAATGCGGGCTTCCCGATAACTTTTGTCGAAAAACTCTTCTTGGATCTCGTAACGCTCCAGCCCCTGCAGCAGAATGTTCGAGCGGCCGTCAGGCAAGGTCTGCACACTTGCCAAACGCCCGACACAGCCAATGGAAAATATCGGCGGGTTGCCCTCGTACTGCTCTTCCCACCCCTCCTTCAATAAGGCCATGCCGATGCATTGCCCTCCCGCGGCTGCATCCGCTACCATTTGGCGGTACCGTGGCTCGAAGACATGCAACGGCAGATAGGTTTTGGGGAAGAACACTACGTTGGGGAGCGGGAACAGGGGAATACGTTCGGGAACGGGGAACGGCTGGGGTTTTCCCGCCAACTCCCGGTTCGATGGTTCACGTTCAGGCTCGAGAAACATGGCTCACGATAGCCGATGCTTTTCGACATTGTCAACGCTGCCGCCGCTCGCCATCGCGGTGAAGACCATGAGAAAACCATCATGAATACTGGCGATTCTTCATCTGTCCATCAAAAAAGACAGTCCCGACCCGCGGGGCCCTCTTCGCCCGCACCGGTACCGGCTGATACGCCGGGGATGACGGCATTTCTCGTCGCGTGCCTCACGATGCTCCTGCTGCCGGCAGGCTTGGCGGCCCTCGCGCCAGCCTCGATCGCCATGGACAGCTCCCCAAGCGCCTTCGACCTCGCCGCCCCTGGATATCGCTATCAATTCCCCGAGGACCATGGCGCGCACGAGCGCTTTCGCACCGAATGGTGGTACTACACCGGCCACCTGACCAGTTCGGCCGGCCGCCGGTTCGGTTTTCAATTGACCTTCTTTCGCCGTGGTATTCCTCCGGAAGAGGTCCGAACTCTCCCCTCTCAATGGTCCATCCGGCAACTCTACCTGGCACACATCGCGTTGACCGACCTTGAGAACGGACGTTTCCTCTACGCGGACACACTCAGCCGCGCAGGACTCGGCAAAGCCGGGGCAGAGACGGGCCGTCTGCATGTGTGGATCGACCGCTGGTCGCTGTCGCTCGATGACGCTCCCACCCCGCGTCACCACCTGCAGGCCGCGACCGAGACGTTTGCGCTCGATCTGGCGCTGACACCGGGGAAGCCGGTGGTCGTGCATGGCCGGAACGGCATCAGCCGCAAAGGCCCCGCACCCGGACAGGCTTCGCACTATTACTCACTGACTCGGCTGGCCGCCGAAGGCCACATTCGCCTGGGAACCGAGACCTTTGTCGTGACCGGTCTCAGCTGGATGGATCATGAATTCGGCTCGGCCGACCTGGCGGACAACGTGGTGGGATGGGACTGGTTCAGCCTGCAGCTCAGCGACTCGACAGAGTTGATGTGGTATGCCCTGCGGCATGCCGACGGCTCATCCGACCCGGCGTCCGGAGGCACGCTCATTCTGGCCGACGGCCAGACTCAACCACTGAGGCTCGAGGACCTGACCATTGAGCCCCGCGCACATTGGACCAGCACTCGATCCGGCGGACGGTACCCACAACGCTGGCGGCTCAGGGCCCCGTCACTCGGCCTGGACCTGGACGTGGCATCGCTCCTCGCCGACCAGGAGTTGGATACGGCCCGCAGCACCGGGGTGACCTACTGGGAAGGGGCGGTGTCCGCCTCAGGGGCGGCACGTGGGGCGCCTGTGACCGGCAGCGGATATGTGGAAATGACCGGTTATGCCGAACGTGTGACGCCGAAATTGTGACCGTCCGCCGCCAGACTCCCCTGTCTCACCTTGACTCGGTCGCGACGCTATGGTTAGGTCTGCGGCCACTGTGATGTCCTTCATACCAACTCGACTCATGACCCTGCTCCGGGGATTCGTCTGCCTGGTTGGCCTGTTCCTCTTGGCGTGCGGCTCACGTGAATCAGCCGTGGTGTCGATTGCGCTCCACCCGTCCAACCCGAACATCGTTTACGTCGCCACGAACGATGCCGTGCATAAGACGCGCGACGGCGGAGCGACCTGGGAGCAATTTCCCGCTTTCACGGCTCGCCGAGTCACGACGCTGGCGATCGACCCGAAACTTCCCGCCACGGTGTATGCCGGTACCATGGGCGACGCCATTTACAAGAGTCCCGACGGGGGCCAGCACTGGCTCCCGCACAATGTCGGCCTCAAAGAACATGTGTCCTTCATCAATGAAATCATCTTCCATCCCGACAACACCGAACTGATCTACCTTGCCACCACCGTCGGCGCCTTCATCTCCAAGAACGGAGGACGGGAGTGGGAAGAACGCATGGCAGGCATGAAAGAAGTGCACATCGTCACGTGCATCACGATGGACCACCAACACCCCCGTGTCCTGTACGCGGGAACGACCGGCGGCACCTATCGCAGCGAAGACGGCGGCTCCTCCTGGCAGAAAAAAAACCAGGGCCTCATTCCCGATGACGTGTTAAATGCGGCCATGGCGCTCGGAGTCAATGTGCTGGCGGTCGACCCGCATCAATCCGAGATCGTTTACGCGGCCACGACCAAGGGCCTCTTCCGATCCACCAATCGAGGGGAGTACTGGGAGCAAATCGGGCAGGACCTGTCGAATCAATTCATCAGCACGCTGGCGCTGCATCCGACCGACCCCAAGATTCTGTACATCGGCGGTCCGGACGGGATACGGAAGACCATCGACGGCGGGAAAACCTGGCAGGCTCAGAATCACGGGCTGACGACACTGAACATTCGCACCATCAGCCTCAGCGCGAGTGATCCGCAGGTGCTGTACCTCGGCACCAATGGAAGCGGACTCTACCGTTCCACCGATGGCGGACAACACTGGGCACCGATCCCGCTGACCGGTCCAGACCACGCGCCACCCAAAGTCTAAAGGGGTCCACGAGAATCCGGCATGCCGACGCTGCTGCTCATTCGCCATGGAGAAACCGACTGGAATCGATCCGGCCGAGTCATGGGCGACCAGCCAATCCCCTTGAACCACGCCGGTGAACAACAGGCTCGTGCCTGCGCCGACATGCTGGCGCAGACCCCGATCGCTGGAATCTTCACCAGCCCCGTGCTCCGTGCCGTGCAAACGGCCGACATCCTGAGCCAGGCACAGGCAACCCGCCCCCAACATCTGGCCGGGTTGCGTGAGATCGGGGTCGGCGACTGGATCAATCGATATTGGCAGGACTTTGCGGAAGACCCGGCCAAACGGGACTGGTACACACAGCCGGAGCGGGCCCGCCCCGCCGGCGGTGAGACGCTGCAGGAAGTGCAGCAACGGGCGGTGACCGCCATCGACCAGGTGCTACAGACGGCGCAAGAGGCGACCTATCTCCTGGTGTCCCACGGCGACGTCATTCGGGCGCTGCTCGCTCATTACCTGCGGCTCAACCTGACGGCCCTCCGTCATGCGCGTATCGACCACGCGGGGGTGAGCGGGCTGAAACTGGCCGACGACGTCGCTCATCTGCTGTTCCTGAACCATCGCCCCGGCCTGGGCAGGCTGGCCTGAGCCGCCCAGGCCGCACTCTTCACGAACGCTTTTTCTGCAACCGCCGACACACCGCTGCGACAAGCTGACCTGCCGCTTAGCCGCACGTCAGCGGACAGGCTCCCTTGGCGTCTCGTCGGTTTCGTCGTAACCCCTCGTCGGTCACGCGGGCTAATGAGCCGACGCGCCGTCTGCCCCCTTTCCGTAGTAACGACTGCCATAGCGCTTCAACTCATCGGACATGGCCGCCCATTCCTCGGCCGTCAACAACGACTTCATCTTGAACCGAAGCCCAAGAATCTTGGCGGCCGAGCGCATCCGGTTCGTATTGAGCTCATCGAGGATCTTCGTGAACTCCTCCGGAGAGGCGGAATAGTTGGCATTCAACTCGTAGAGCGCACGATGCGATTGACGGTGTTGTTCCCGCGCCGACTTAATCTCGGTGATCATTTCCCCCATCACCACGTTGACCTGCTTGGCGGTCTCTGGATTCTTCACGTGTTTGTCGATCAGACCACTCACATCCTGAGAGGCTTTGCTCCAGTAGTAGTCTCCCTTTCCATGCTCATAGCTCCCATGGTGGTGGGAACAGCCGCTCAACCCGGCCGCGAGGATTCCGACAAACATCAGCAATGATCGATAACGCATGACACCCTCCATGACAAAAAATATGATTCGTTTGGAAAACGCGTTGCGCAACCGCGTGCCTCTCCCGTAAGCTCCCTCTGGATCGGACCAGAGGCGAGGAGGACCGCATGGGCGAGGACACAGGGCGCCAATCAGGACCAGAGGCAATCGAATCGCTCCGGCAGGAATTCCGTGGACACCTCGCCGTCTTTTACAGCCGTCTCAAGCTCGCCGCCCCCTACGACAGTGTTGAAAAGGCCCTGGGATCCCTGACGAACACCCTCAAATCCCTGCCGTCCGAGGAGCTACACCGATTGGCCTCGGACAGATCCCAGCGATGGACGCATTTTCGAGCGGCCTTCGTCGACTCGGGTTTGCAGCTGAAACACCGTGGCATCATTGCCGGCCTGGCACAATCGGGAACGCCATTGGACCTGCCTGAGGAATTCGACCATCTCCTGAGTCTGTACCGCCGAACCACGTAGCCCCACGGACGGGTGACGGGCCCGCGCCCTCACCTCCCCCCTGCGTCGCGGCATCGGTTACGCGACCCGTTGCTGCTCCGCCACAATCGCCTTCAGCTCAGAATACACAAGCATCAGCCGCGTATTCTCGATGCGATAGGCCACCGTGACGGTCAACAGTCCGAATGCCACCACAATGAGCCCGACTCCCGTCACCCCGATTCCCAGCAACACACTGCCCAGCGAATCGAGCCCGCCCTGAAGCAGATAGGTCATCAGGAAGCCCACTGTCCCGAATCCCACGAGACCGAACCACAGAAAGGTGAGGATCGACGAAGACCAGGGCACGCGTTTGGTACAGACCAGCCGAAGCCCGTCCCCGTCGGACAACAATTCGATGGAGCCTTTCAACGGCCAGGCCGTGCGGAAGCGCATGGAGAACAGCCGATGGGTCGGCCTGATCACCATGCGATTCACCTCGGGGAAGACCCTCGCCACGCCGTGCGGCAAACTTGCAAATCCATTCGCATCGAAGGCGCGCAGCAGCTTCGGCAGGGTGAGCGCAGGAAATCGGTCCTGGATCTGCCCGATTCCATACCCATATCGCCCCGCGTCGGAATTGAGACGGGTGTAGTACATCCAATCACCGACGACCAGGCCGATGAATAACACTATGGCAAACGCCCCGGCTAACATCATTCGCGAAACTTCCCACAGGGCTTCCCGGAGAATCAAGCCCGAACAACCGGCGCCCACGTTCAAAAACCTGAGGAACCTGTTGACTCCCCAGGAGCGCTTTGGCTACATTACACCCGTTCTTGTCCGGCGGGTGAGGACGAGTCATCCGGATCGCAGTCCCGCCTTCATAGATTTTTCCACGCCACACTGCTCGCTTCCGTCACTCCCGCACTGCGGAGTGTGCGGCCCGATGGGTGTGAGTTTGCGGAGGGACGATGGATATCGCCAAAGTCGAGCGAGTGTACACCAGTTATTCCGGTGTCTACGATCACATTTTCGGGAAGATTTTCCACGAGTCGCGCGAGGCCTGTGTGCGCAACCTGAGGATTCGACCGGAAGAAAATATTCTCGAAGTCGGCGTCGGAACGGGGATCGCCCTCGAATACTACCCGAAGAACTGCAACATCACCGGCATCGACCTGTCCTCCGGCATGCTCGCGAAAGCCAGGCAACGGCAGTCACATTACCATCTGGACCATGTTCGGCTCATGCTGATGGACGCGGGAAAAATGGAATTCCCCGACAATTCCTTCGACACCGTCATGGCGGCTTATGTCGTGACCGCCGTCCCGGACTACCGTAAAGTCGTGAACGAAATGATCCGGGTATGTAAACCCGGTGGCCGCATCATCATGCTGAACCACTTCAGCAACGGGAACAAGTTGATCGCGGCTGTCGAAAAGGTCATCTCTCCACTCTGCAAGCACATCGGGTTCCGGACTGACCTGTCCCTGAACACCGTGTTGGAAGGCACCAACCTCCACGTGACCAGAAAAGAAAAAGTCAATCCGATGAAGTTCTGGCACCTGGTCGAATGCCTCAACCGGAAGGGTAGCGTGAACGGAAACGGGACGGCCGGCATTAACGGGAATGGGAACGGCAACGGAAAGCACGGCCACGTCAGCTAGCGGCCCGGTTCGGCTCAGGCATCTCTCAACACCCAGCATTCGTGCCGCTCCTATGGCCGTTTTCTTCCCTCTTCCGGCGGCAGCAACGACCGCCCGCCGAGGCAAGTTCCCGCATACGCACTCGTCACTACATGGGCAACCAGGCTCAACAATCGATGCCCGGCGCGCCCCACGGCTCTGCGACACTGAAGCCGGACTCCAAATCCTCCCCCATCGATCGGTCCATAGGTTTGCACATCAAGTGCCGCAACCGACCCCGGCCCCCCCTGAACAGTTGCCGTCACCAACTCCCCTTCCCAGCAAATCCCGCGCAGAGGGCGCTCCCGGCGTACCGCCGCTTTCCAGACACAGGGCATCCCGACCTGATCGAGTTGATTCAGCAACCAATCGACGCTGGGGGATTCGCCGCGATCGGCTTGAAACACCCATTGCTCGACCGCTTCCTCTCGCTCCGCCCCTGCGTGCGGCAAAGAGACCTCTTCAAACACGGCCTCCTCGCACACCACATAGAGGTTCCCGTGGGGATCAAACCAGAACCGCAATTTCTCCTCACTAAGTTCAACCTGGATCCCGCCCACGATCGCCCAGTCTCCCCCGTCCTGCTCAAACAGGGATAGATCAGACACAGCCTGCATGGACAACTTGGCCACCCTCAGGATTCCGTTCGAGGAATACCGGATCAGCACCGTCACGGTACTTTCGACCATCACATCTCGACCGGACTCTTCATCGAACATCCGCCGCTTCGCCACATGAACATCCGTGATCTGCCCGCCACGGAATCCGTGCGTGTGCGTGAGCAACCAGCGGAGATCATCGACGGTGGTGATCGAATGGGTCATGAAGGACGAAGCCGTGTGAGTGGCATGGCTACCATGCTGCCATCACATGACTGTATCACGCCGGAGTTGCATGTGAGAGGCAAGAAACGAGGCTCTCGCGGGAGATAGCGGATGGACTCTAGCAGGTTGCGGAAAAACTCGATGCTCGCTTCGTAACTCGCGCTAGGCTCCACGCGCCGTCTCGCGTCGACACACACCGCAGGATGCGCAAGAAGGCCGTCCTCATAGTCCGTCGTTCATCTTTCGTGGCGGACTTTTCCCGCATCCTGCTAGAAGAGGGCCTGTTGCTGCCTGGCCTCTGCCAACTGCCGCTCCAGTTCCTCGACCCGCTCTTGCAGCCGCTGGTTGTCGAGACGGAGAAGATCCAGACGATCCAACAGCTGTTCACGCTGGATATTCGTCCACTTCAGCGTGCGCTTCAACCCGGCCAGCTCAAGCTGTGCCTGCTGTCCGTCTTCGACCACGGAACCCATGCGTACGCCTCAGTCGATCGCCATCGGGAATGATAGGGCAGATCGTAGCGCACTCTTGAGCGGTTGCAGAGTAATTAGTGATTTAGCGACAGGTGGCAACAGCGAGGCAGGCGGCGCTCATCGGCAGGAACGGGGATTCGTCCGGCGTTACCGTTTTGTGGCTCGAAGTGGGAGTGCACCGGTGCGACGGCCATCGCTGGATTCCCAGCGATAGTCGACCAATACGCCGTTGGCCTCCCAGCCTGGCGGACACAGATTGCCTGTTCCATAGTAGTCGGCATCCAGCACGGGAAACGGTGCGACGTTCTTAATCCAATCTTGGGCCTGCCCGTTGGATTCGATGTAGGACTGAAAAAAATACGCCCCGCCGGTCAACGGCAATTCCGGCACAATGAAGTCCACGTATCCGGTTCCCTTCAACGTCAGAGGCGTCGGGTCCACGATATCGGTCGACAACACGAACAGATCCTGTCCTTTGCGACCGTTGACGGAAATACTCACGCGACAGTTTCGAAACTCTTTCTGTTCTGCGCAGCGATAGTGCATGCGGATGATGATGTCCCGCCCCGTAATCGCTGCAGCAACCGCATGCCGCGCCCCATCCAGCAACTCAATTTTGGTGAGCAGAATTTCTCCGAGGCCGACCCGATCCTCTCGATCTTCTATGGCGGTACTGGCCTGAGTGCGAATGGCATCCGCATAGCCCTCCACGACCGTATGCGTCTTGCCCATTCTCGCGATACGCCCCTTCTCCAGGAGAATCGCACGCTCACACAGTCCCTCGATGATCGTCATGTTGTGGCTGACAATGAGGACGGTGCGGCCGCTTCGGCTGACTTCTTCCATCTTCCCCAGGCACTTCTGCTGAAAACTGGCATCGCCCACCGCCAAGACCTCATCCACAATCAAGATCTCCGGTTCCAGATGCGCAGCCACGGCAAACGCCAACCGCACATACATGCCGCTCGAATATCGCTTGACCGGGGTGTCGATGAATTGCTCCACACCGGAGAAGGCGAGGATCTCATCGAACTTTCTCCGGACCTCCTGCCGCCGCATCCCCAACATGGCCGCATTCAAAAAAATGTTCTCTCGCCCCGTCAGTTCGGAATGAAACCCCGTGCCGACCTCGAGCAACGAGCTCACTCGTCCGTAAATATCGGCCGTCCCTCTCGTGGGCTGCGTGATTCGAGAAAGGATCTTGAGTAGCGTACTTTTCCCGGCGCCGTTGTGGCCGATGATGCCAAGCACTTCCCCGTGCTGGACCTCGAAGGAAATATCGTTCACAGCCCAAAAGGAGGGATCGGTCTCGGATTGACCTGCGCCCCAACGAGTCAGGGACTTCAGGCGATGCATCACCTGATCCCGAAGAGTGTTGTGCTGCACACCGGCACCCAGCCGGTAGTGCTTCGACAGACCTTCCGCTCGAATTGCGACACTTCCCATTCAGATCACATCCGCAAAAGTGCGTTCCATCGAACGAAAATAGATCAGCCCGCCCACCAGGGTAACCGCAACGATAATCAGGCTCGGCAGGAACATGGAGAAATCCACCTGAAAACCGGGAATTAACGCCCATCGAAATCCCTCAACCACGCTGACGACCGGATTCAGTGCGTAGACCGCCCGCCAGGATTCAGGAACTTTGCTGACGGGATAGAGAATGGGAGACACGAACATCCACAGCTGAATGAACATCGGAAGGATATGCCCGACATCGCGATATCGGACATAGAGGGCTGAGACCCACAGTCCCGCCGCCAACGCGATGGTCGCACCCAGACCGGCAAACAGCGGCAACAACAGCACGCGCCAGGTCGGGACCACGCCAAACCAGGCCATCAATCCGAGGAACGCCACGAAGGCGAGGACCAGATCGACGAGCGGTGCAATGGTTGCCGAAAGCGGCAGAATCAGGCGCGGAAAATAGACTTTGCTGATAAGCGGCGCCTCCCCCACCAAACTGGTCCCCCCCCGACTCAGAGCCTGAGAAATATAGAACCAGGGCAACAGACCGGCGTAGAGAAACACCGGATAGGGAAACCCGTCCGAGGGAATCTTCCCCACCACGCTGAAAACGGCCGTAAAAATCAGCATGGTCGCCACGGGCTGAAACATGGCCCAGGCCACCCCCAAGACCGTTTGCTTGTAGCGGACGGTCACATCACGCCAGACGAGGATGTGGATGAGTTCCCGATAATTCCACAGGCCTGCGAAATCCAGGTCCAAGAGGCCCTTGGCCGGCTGGATACGCACATGCGGCAACGTCGCCGAATGCCCCTGATCGATCCTCACGACAGACATGACAGTTTATTCATTCCGGCCGGCCTCAGACGACCTTGCGCAGTGGAAGACAGACCTGCCTCCACAGGCACTACACGATGGAGGACGGGGTTCGCACATTTACTCCTAACTCGAACAGAATAGATACGGTTATGTCAAACTTCTGACATGCGGTCAAGAATCATCATCTTTCGTGCAAGCGATTTTTCGTAGAAACTGCCGTGGCATCCCTAATTGAAGGAATCGCGCGGCACCGTGATCGCTATGCGTCGGATACACAGGCGGGGTGCCCCGCATGAGCATGAGGACATGACTCAGATGCAGTGAGCAGTGATACCCCCAATGCGCAGTCCACAGGGGATCGTAGAGAATATGGCGTGCCCCGACTCGAATCGGAGCATGCGCCGCTAGCGCAAGGAGGGAGGAGAGGCTTGGAGTGCTTTCAACTCGTCTTGTGACACGTACCGAATCGCCAAACCAGACATATGCAGCATCCACCCCTGCCCGCCGCCGGCGCCCTGCGCAAAACTCCACGCGTCCATTCGGAATGGATTCCAGTACCCGTACCCGCTGCGATAGTTACTGCCGGAGACTCCACTGGGCACGGCAGTCCCCATGGTGGATTGAAAGACAGGTCCTCGATCGGAGAGCCGCCGAACATCTGCTTCCCCGAGCACAACGGCATCGGCGCCCAGCTCCTTAGCCTGTTCCAAAATCCGGTCGCGGAGTGTGTCTTCGCTGGCATACTCGCTGGTCGCCACAATGCGAGCGATTTGAACATGACCGTGGTTGGGTTCACGCTGCAATGTCGCCACGGCATCGCGACCTCCCCTCGGTTCGAAGGCCGTACTCGTCAGCGGGTCCACGTGCACGGAAACACAGGCACTGGACAGTGCGAGGAGGAACACCATCATCAAACCGGATGCCATTTTCATCATACCAAGGTCTCGCATGGTAGCCTGAGCTGATTCAGTGGATTGTCGTGACTCGGAAAGACCTGTGCTCATCTTGACTATTCGTCAAGACCAAATCAACCACAAATCTCTCCGGCGTGTCCAGCCCTTCGCCCAGTCCCGTCTCCTCTCGAAGTTAGAACGTAGCGGCCTCCACACGTGTGGGGTCGGCCTGACCCAGAGCGCGCGACCTCCAACTTGGCGTTGACCGCATCCACATGTTGCTGAAACGACGCTTAGGAGAAGCGGGCCGTCAGCCACGCATGCCAGCGTGGCACCGCATCCATCGCCGGCTTTTCTATCAGGCGACACGTCGTGAAACACAGAAGCACCAGGACCGGCACCAGACCGAGGACGATGGCCCAATGTTCGACCGGAGAGAACCTGTCGGCGCCTTCGGCAAACACCAGTCGATAGGTGACGAACAGGACCAGACCGTGCAGCAAGTACAGGCTGTAGGCCATTTCGCCCAGGGTGACAGACGCCCGCCATTCGAGCATGCCATAGAGGGAATTCCCGCTGGCCATAATCAGGAAGGCTAGGGCCAAGAGCAGTACGGCTGACCACATGTAGGCCGTCGGCAAGAGGAACAGGGTCGTCGCCAGGCAGGCCATCGCGATCGCCCCCCACACCCCGCGGGCAAGCATCGCCCGGACGGCGGGAATGCGGGACAGGCTTGCCGCAGTGATCCCTCCCGCAAACGCAGATAACATCGGCATCCGCACCTCCGGCATGCCCATGGTGAGGGCCGTCACTGCCCCTGCACTGAATACCAACCAGGGCAACGGGGTCGACGCCCGCAGACAAAATGCGCCGATGGGAAGACAGGCGTAGAACAACCATTCATACGACAGCGTCCACACCGCCCCGGCTATAGGCACCGTTTCGGCAAATCCATTGACGGGTGAGATGCCGGGGATCGTAAACATCAACCATGTCGCCACCTGCCCGACAACGACCCAGGGCGGCTCCTTCAGCTCAAACCCGGCCCGGCAGAATGCCACGAGGATCACGCAGGCCGCGGCCACCAGATAAAGGGGACCCAGTCGAAGCACCCGGGACAGATACAGTCGCGTCCAATCGATCGGCTCCAGGCGTCCGTTGAGAAGTTTCGACCAAAACAGCAACCCGGTGATCATAAAAAACAGGGTGACACTGCTTTGCCCCAGCTGCGTGTACAGAGTGGAAGGAGGAACATCCCAGACGCCGGAATGCAGATAGAAGTACCAGATAGAGGAATGACTCAGGAACACCGCCAGCGCCAGATACCCTCGAAGCCCATCGAGGGATGAATAACGATGGGCCAGGGAGGCCTGGCGGGGCCTGGCAGAAGGGAGGAGCGTCGCGGTTCCGAGTGCGAGCAGCACCACTCCAACCGCGGGCCACAAGCTGGTCGCATCCATGGCCACATGATGAGACCATAGCCCGCCGAATTTGTCTAACCTTTCGCAGAAGTACGCCGCCCGGTCGGGAGAGCCCCTGCACCTGCGATGGCCGCCTCACACGCTGCATGGACATAATGGGCGAAGACAGTTTCCGCCAGTCACTCCGTTGATTGCTGGAGTAATCCTGCGGTACCCTAGCCCGTTGCCCATCGCAACGAGACGGCCTCCGGCCGTTCATCCATCGTACCCAGCTGAGCTTCGAGGCTCAGGCCAACAAAGGAGCGCGCTCGCATGGCCGGTTTTCCGATTGAAGTCGCTACCCGTATCAAGACCTTGCCTCCCTATTTGTTCGCCGCCATCGACAAAATGAAACAAGAGGCACTCGCGCGCGGGGTCGATATCATCAACCTTGGCATCGGAGATCCTGACCTGCCGACGCCGGATCCGATCATCGAGAGCCTGGCTCAAGCCGCCAAAAACCCAAAACACCATCAATATCCTTCCTATGAGGGGATGCTCTCGTTTCGCAAAGCCGTCGCCGACTGGTATCGCCGGCGGTTCAATGTCACCCTCGACCCGGCCAACGAGGTCCTCACCCTGATCGGATCCAAAGAAGGCATCGGACATGTCCATCTCGCCTTCGTCGATCCGGGCGACGTGGTTCTCGTCCCGAGCCCGGGGTACCCGGTCTACCCGGTCGGCACCAGTTTTTGCGGTGGCGTCTCCCACATCATGCCGCTCACCAAAGCGAATGGGTTCCTCCCCGACCTTCAGGCCATTCCCAAAGACGTGGCGAAGAAGGCCAAGCTGATGTGGCTGAACTCGCCGAATAATCCCACCTCGGTCATCATGAGCACAGACTACTTCAAGCGTGTGGTGGAATTTGCCCAAGAACACCAGATCATCGTCTGCCATGACGCGGCCTATTCGGAAATTTTCTATGACGGGAAGCGGCCGGCCAGTTTCCTCGAGGTCGATGGGGCGAAAGACGTCGGTGTCGAATTCCACTCCCTGTCCAAAACCTACAACATGACCGGCTGGCGCCTCGGATTTGCGGTCGGCAATAAGGACGTTCTGGCAGGACTCGGACGGGTCAAGAGCCAGTTGGACTCCGGCGTGTTCGAGGCGATTCAAGCGGCGGGCATCACGGCCCTGGGGTTGGATGACTCGGTCACCGACGGATTGCGCAAGATCTATCAGGAGCGCCGCGACACCCTGGTGCCCGGGCTGAAGAAGCTCGGACTTGAAGTGGACCCGCCTCCCGCCGCGTTTTACATCTGGGTGACGGTGCCGAAGGGGTACACCTCTGCGTCATTCACCGCCCATCTGCTCGAGAAAGCCGGGATTGTCACGACGCCAGGCAACGGATTCGGCGCGCCCGGCGAAGGCTACGTTCGCATGACCGTGTGTACGACGAAAGAGCGATTGGCGGAAGCGGTGGAACGCATCAAGAAAGCCGGGTTTTAGCACGCCGGCATCAAGGCGAACGGATCTCCATGGCCACCGCGTTCATCGGCTTCGGCTCCAATCTGGGCAACCGGCTGGACTTCTGCGACCGGGCCGTCACCCTGCTCGGCCTTTTACCGCATTCACGGCTCGACGCGGTTTCGTCGCTCTATGAGACCGAACCGATCGACGACGGCGCAGCCCCGGGGCCGGAGTGGTTCCTGAACGGTGCGGTCCAGATCGAAACCGATATTGCGCCCAAGAGCCTGCTGGAGATTTGCCGTGAGATCGAACGGGCGCTTGGGCGCGATCCGGCTGATCGTAAGGGACCGCGCACCCTCGATCTCGATCTGCTCCTGTATGACGACCTGATTGTGACCGACCCCACCTTGACCATTCCACACCCTCGACTCCATCTGCGTCGATTCGTCCTCGCACCATTGATAGAGCTCGATCCCGAGCGGAGACATCCTCTGCTGGGCCAGAGCGTCCGTGCGTTGATGTCGCAACTCAGAGATCCATCCATCGTGCGACGGCTCTCTCCCCAGCCGAACTCCCGGTATGGCACGCGGCCGACCTGCAGTACGCCGCCGACAGGCAGCCCGAAGAGATGAATACCATCCGCAGCACCAAGGATTTCGCTGCCTGGAGCCGCTCCCTGCATCGGGAAGGGGTCACCATCGGCTTCGTCCCGACCATGGGGGCCTTGCACGCAGGGCATCGGAGCTTGATTCGCGCGGCGCGATTGGCCTGTGATGCGGTCGCCGTGAGCATTTTCGTCAATCCCACGCAGTTCGCCCCGACGGAAGACCTTTCAAAATATCCTCGCCAACTACGGCACGACCAGGCACTCTGCCGTAAGGAAGGGGTGGATGTGATCTTCACGCCCACGGTCCGGGCCATGTATCCGGAGGGGGCCCAAACCACGGTGACCGTTCCTGGGCTCGCGCGGCGCTGGGAGGGCGAAGCACGCCCGCACCACTTTCAAGGAGTCGCCACCGTCGTCACAAAGTTGCTCTCGTTGGTGCAGCCGGACATCGCATGGTTCGGGCAGAAGGACTATCAGCAGGCGATGGTGGTTCGGCAACTCGTCGCGGATTTGAATCTTCCCGCTCGTATCGTCGTGCATCCCACCGTGCGAGAAGCCGATGGGCTGGCGCTCAGCTCGCGTAACGTCTATCTCACCGCTCAGGAACGGCAAGCCGCGCCGGTGCTGTACCGCGCCCTGCAAGCCGGGGCCTCGGCCATTCGAACCGGAGAACGGCGCGGGGCAGCAATCCAGCGTCTCATGACCCGCACCGTCGCACGGGAACCTTTGGCAACGGTGGAATACCTCGCGGTCTGCCACCCCACGACCCTCGAGCCCTTGGCGACCATTGACCGCCACGCCGTCCTTCTCGGGGTAATTCGTATCGGTGCGGTGCGGCTCCTCGACAATCTCCTCGTCGCCACACGCCGTACATCCTGACGACGCACGACATCGCAACGTCGGCAGAACAGCGACGAAGATCATTCCGGAGCAGTGGCGGAGGAGTTGTCAGCTGCGCGAGCTGATGCGAGGGGGGGCTTGCTGGTCGGCGAGCAGTTCCAGAATCAACTGACCCATGCGTTGCTTGTCTTCCGTGTCAAACTCCAAAAATTTCACGCCGACCGACTGGGGTTGAACCGAACAAATCATCGCAGAATCCACCTTGATATCCGCTTGGCCCGACGGGCCGTGCAACACGAACTTCACAAACGTCCCTCGTGTCAGCGTTGTCGTTGCCTGCAGGGCACAGCCCCCCATCGAAATATCGGTGACGAAACCGCCGGCCGCCGGCCGATCCAGTATCAGCGTGGCCGCAAAGTTCGCCGGAAGGCGCCGGTACTCACGCCGGTCAAACGCCTGGGATGTCACTCGGTTTCCCGGCCTGCGCGCCTGAAAACGGGTCGTGCAGAGCTGGCACCGCACCTGAAAGATGGACAACCGGTTCAGCGTCTTCTCGATGAGACTCGTCCCGGATATCACTCTGACGCAGGGTGTGCCGCAAGCCGGGCAATGCAGTTCCTTCATACTAAGCTTCAGGCTCCTGTACGCCCACCGTCGCATGCGAGGGCGGAGCGGCGTTCCCGGATGACTGACCGGCCAGCAACGGCCCCACGTCCGCAGGCGAATAGGTCGGGGGTTTCACCCACTTGCCGTCCTCCCGTTTGTAGCCACCGACTTTGCTCAAGTTCGATCGATGGACTTCACGAAATACCGGATCCATATCCACACCATAGGATACGGCTGTGCCATACACGACATACAAAAGGTCGGCCAGTTCCTTTGCCACAGCCGGAAGATTCTTGGCAGCCATGGCCTCCTGCAACTCGTCAAATTCCTCTTGAATCAGTCGCACGCGCAATTGCCTGACTGCCTCATCCGGAATCACGGGCCGGTCTCCGACCGGAATATCGAATTTGCGGTGGAACTCGGCCACCATCGCCTGCGGGTCTATCATCCTCACGTCCTCATGTCGTCTGCCACACAGGGCAGCATGCTCCTCGGCTGAACCTCGGCGGCTTCCAGCACGGCAATGTCCTTCTCAGATGATATCCCGAGGTCTTTGAATTTTCTAGCCGCGGGCAGCACCCTGGATTCCAGCGATCCGACCGCCTTATTGTAGGCCCCGACACTGTTCCGAAGCGCCTGGCCAATGTCGTTGAGGTGGTCCGTCAGGACGGCCACCCGTTCATAGAGGTCCCTCCCTAGCCGCCCCGCCTGCTCTGCATGTTCAGTCAGCTGCTCTTGCTTCCACCCATAGGCCACGGCGCGCAACAAGGCCATCAGCGTCGCCGGTGTCGCCACCACCACTCCCCTGGCAAACCCATCTTCGATCAAGGTGGGGTTCTGCTCCAACGCGGCGCCGAGAAACTGCTCACCGGGAAGAAACAGTACGACGAATTCAGGCGCCTGCTTAAATTGCGCCCAGTAGGCCTTTACACTGAGTGCCTCCATTCTGGTGCGCACTTGATCGGCGTGACGACGCAAGTGAGCCTGCCGCTGCTGGTCATCTTGCGCCTCATAGGCATCCAGATAGGCCGCCAGCACGGTCTTCGCATCCACCACGATCTGCCGGTCGCCAGGCAGATACACCACCATGTCCGGGCGAAGCAGCCCCTCCGCCGATCCGACCGAATCTTGCTCCGCGAAATCGCAATGCATCACCATGCCGGCCAACTCAGCCACACGGCGAAGCGTCATTTCCCCCCATCGCCCCCGCACGGCCGGCGCGCGTAACGCTTTCACGAGATTGCTGGTTTCGTGCTGGAGCCGTTGATGGGATTCGGCCATGAATTTCAATTGCTGATCCAGCCCGCCATATTCCCGCTGGCGCACCAGCTCTGCCTGCTGCAGTTGTTCACGGTACCGTTGGAGCGACTCCTCCAACGGCTTCACCAAATCGTCGATGGCTTGATGACGTTGGGATAACTCGCCTCTGGCCTCGGCCTGCAGGGTTTCGAATGAGGTCTTGGCAAGGTTGAGGAACGCCTCGTTATTCTGTTTCAAGGCTTGTCCGGATAAGGCCTCAAAGGATTCGTGCAGCTCCTGACGCGCCTTCGCCAGCAATGATTGCTGATCCTCCACGCTATGGGAGAGCGCCTCTATGCGTGTCTCCGCCCGCGTTCGACCCACCTGAGACTCCGTCAATGCGTGACGCAATTGCCCCAGTTCGGACTGTTGCTGTTCGACGCGCTCCTGGAGCGTCGCCGCCATGGTATCGGCCCGCTGCGCCCGCTCCCGGCTTTCAAGCAATTGCGCCTGAGCGCGTGAGTGCGCGCGAACCGTCACCCACCAGCCGGCGCTCAACGCCCCTATCCCAAGACCGGTAACAGCTCCTGCAGCGAACGTTGTGGAGGTGAGATCAATCATGGAGCTTCCCTACGAGCACACCGGAACTCTGGCACTCTGCCTGGCAACCTGTTGTAGGGAAATTGCGTGGAGAGTACGAAAAACCCAACGAAACGTCAAGGGACCACTCGGCGGACCGTACCCGTCGAGCTGACGATGGTGACCTGTTCATTTTCGCGCAGCAGGCTGGTGGCATAGGGCACATTCACCAGGACCGGAAGCCCGTATTCTCGGGCAATAATCGCCCCGTGTGAGAGCGTCCCCCCCATCTCCGCAATCAAACCACCCGCCATTCCAAACAATGGCGCCATACCCGGGTCGATCACCGGAACCACCAGAATATCACCCGGACTCACCCGTCCCCAGTCTGCCGTGGAACGGACAATACGAACGGGGCCGGTGAACTCTCCGGCACTGATCGGAATGCCCCTCAGCGACCCCTCGCCTCCCGAGCCGGCACAGGGAGAATCCTCCTGTACGAGAGACTCCCAATCTCGAATCGTGTCCGGTACCTGCAGCTGTACGTTTCGTGCCCGTTCCTCCCGCCGCTCGCGGACAAGCCCCTGCCAATTGTGCTGGTCTCCGTTGCTCAAAGCCCTTTGTTCATCCATCGTGAGATAAAAAATGTCATCCGGCATCGCCAACACTCCCCGCTCCACCATCCGTTCACCCAGTCGAAACAACAACCGTCGTACGGCCAGAGAGTAATACATAAGATGATGGCGATTCGCTTCTCGCAGCACGCAAAATCGCGTGAGCCGCCGATGCCACCAACGAAAGATACCCCACCGGTGCCGTCGCCAGCCGAATCGTCGCGTGATCTCCGCAAGCGCATCGCGCCGTTGTGTGGCTTGTCGAGAAAGAATGTCCGTCGGTCGCTTCACGTCCCCTGTCCGCACCTGCGTGCGTATCACACTCAAGACGGCTTCGGGTTGCTCGGCCATTCGCGGAGACATGATGTCCGATTCTCCCACCGCGCGGTGCCCATACTCGGCCAGGTATTGCTCAAATCGCCGCAGAAAGGTGGTTCCTGCAAGTGGTTCTGGAAATCTCGCCGCTGTCCACCCGTCATCCAGAAACCACCGCCGCACCGGCTCTTCAAGGAAAGCAAGCTCTGCCAATTCGGCCAAACGCACGATCTGTTGGGCGCTGATCACCGTCCCCTGACCTTGCAGCGACGCATTGAGCAGCTCCCGCCAATCCGACCCAAGCCATTCCGGGAGAAACGTGCCCATGGCCTGAAGGCTCTGCGCGACCCCACCGGCAATTCCAAAGGTCAATTCGTGCGCATCAAGCCAGCGGCCCAGGATATCGAGCGTGTCTCTCAATTCGCCCACTGAGACATGCTGAACAGACTCGGACCGATACGTCTCCGCCATGGCTTTCATCGCTTCGAAGGTGGGCGGTCCCTCTCGCACGACCCTTCGCCATTCCCGCATGATCGCCAAGCCCGCGCGGAGCAGCGCGACCGCTCCCAGCGTCCGCACCCGTGGAGTGAACGTCAGGGGCTCCCCGCCCATCTGTTCGGTCAAGAAGGCCGGGTTGCCATGGAGTTGCGAGACCAGGGTGTAAAACAACGTGACATTGAGGTACGGACGACCGTGCAGCACCCGAACCGAGCTGAGCCCATCAGGCACCGTACAACCGAGTCGCCGGTAGGGCCCGATGATGTAGGCATCCATGAATCGTTTAAGAAATGACAGGCCGAGCGGACTCGGCAAGTCCGGCATCGTTTCCTTCAAATTTGCGCGCGTCCACTCGCATTCGTCATCGGTCAGGGTCGACAGCGGCCGCACTCCGGTAATCGGACGCGCCTGGAGCACCCACAATCTTTGGAAATCCCAGGCCCATTCGAGATCGATCGGGTGACCGAAGGCCTGCTCCACCTGCTTGGAAAGTTGCGCCAGTTCATATAATTGTCCGTCCGCTAACGAGGCCTGCTGTTGTGCCGCCTCGGGGATCGGCTCAGCGTGCACTCCATGCGAAGTGGTCATCAATTTCTGTTGCTTGCGGGCTAGCTGGCGGCGGCGTATCCGCATCGGCCGGCACAGCTCCTCATCCATCTCAACCATGTACTGGTCAGGCACGACCTCACCACCGACCAGGGCGGACGCAAGGCCAGGTACTGCGTTGATGAACACCTGAGAGGTTCGTCCCGTGACAGGATGAATTGAATAGGCCACGCCTGCGGCCACCGCATGCACCATGGGTTGAATCACCACCGCCATCGCGGGACAGGAGGACTCCCCTTCGACACGCAACAGGTACTGCAGAACCCGCTCTTCCCACATCGACACCCAACAGTCTCGAATCGCGTGCGGCACGTCCGCAGTCGGCAGTCCCAGGAAGGTGGAATAAAGGCCAGCCGCACTCGCATGGTCGGCGTCCTCGTTGGTCGCGGATGACCGCACCGCCCATTGCGTCTCAGCGTCAGGACTCAGCTCGACAAGCCGCGACTCCAGATCGTGCCTGAATTCCGGCGGCCATGTGACCGTCGTCAGGTGATGGTGCATGCGGGCTCGCGCCAGCGCTCGCTGCTCAGCAGGAGCACGCAACAGAGCCTGCCACTCGGCGGTTCCATCGATTCCGGCCGCACTTAGACAGTGGTCATAGAGGGCCGTGGTCACACACAGCCCTCGGGGCACTGCAAATCCTGCGGCATGCAGCGCTCTCAGACCCGCAGCCTTCCCCCCGACAAGACGCGACTCGGAGCTGTGCTCCAACGGAAGCAGAAATGGATCTGTCATGGATCGGAATAGTAGCTAGAGTGCGAGGAGGAGGTAAAGGTCGTTCACATTGGTTCCCGTCGGCCCGGTCACAATATGACCGTGGAGGGCTTCAAAGAACGGATGAGCATCGTTTTCCTGAAGCGCTGTTGCGAGATTCTGTTTCTTGCGCTGTGCTCGAACAACAGTGTGCCCGTCGACAACGGCGCCGGCCACCGAGGTCGGCCCGTCGGTTCCATCCGTCGCGAACCCGGCGACCCACATCTCCGGCAGTCCAGCGACCTCAGCTGCTGCGGCCAGCGCAAACTCTTGTGCTCTTCCCCCCGTGCCCTCGCCGCGGATCGTCACGGTTGGCTCGCCCCCTGCAATCACGCAACATGGACGACTGATCGGACGCCCCTCTGCGGCGATTTCACGGGCCATCGCACCGAAGAATCTGGCAAGCTCCCGCGCTTCGCCTGTGAGGGTTGTGGCAAGAACCAGCACGTGTAGCCCTTCCCGTTGCGCCGTCTCCGCCACGGCGTCGACTGCCGCCCGGTTGTCGCCGATCAAAACATTGTCTACCCGCCGAAACAGTCGCGCTCGTGGCTTCGGCGTCTCAGGAACGCCCCGCTTCACACCCGATTCCAAGTGGCGACGCACCGACAGAGGAATTCTGCGGGAGACCCCGTACCGCTCGACAATGCCCCAGGCATCCTGAAACGTCGTCGCATCGGGAGCCGTTGGCCCCGACCCAATCGTCCCCAAATCGTTCCCAATGACGTCCGACAAGATCACGCTCGCCACGCGCGCCCTAGTCGCAGCCGCAAGCTGGCCGCCCTTGATGGAAGACAGGTGCTTGCGGACTGCGTTGATTTCCTGAATTGTAGCTCCGGATCGGAGCAGCAATTTTGTTGTCTGTTGTTTGTCTTGTAGAGTGATGCCGGACACCGGTCCTGGGAGGAGGCTTGATGCCCCGCCGGACAGAAGGACGATCAGGAGATCGGCTGACGTCAAGGTCTGCACCAGCTCCATAATCATGCGCCCGCCTTCCAGACCGGCAGCGTCAGGGATCGGATGCCCGGCCTCCACGATGCGAATGGTGCGGGTCGGAGCGGCATGTCCATATTTGACGACCACCAAACCGGTGTCGATCCGTGCGCCCAGCTGGTGTTCAAGCGCCTGGGCCATTCGCGCCGACGCCTTTCCGGCACCGACGACGACGATTCGTGGTATCCGTGCGAGGGAGTAGTGATGCGAACCGATGATCAGTTGGTCGCGGCGGATTCGAACCTGCCGGCATACGGCCTCGTAGGGATCGACCGCCTGCAATCCCGCCCGAAAGAGCCTTGTGAGGAGGGCTTTGGCTCGTGGCTGCGGGACGCCGATACGCATCATGCGAACTAGGGGAGCTTGTCTTGCTTGAAACAACGATTGGGACAGGTTTGCCGTGGCACCTTAACCTGATACGTGCCCTTTGGCAAGTAATCCTTGGTGAACTCCGGGTTCAACATTTTCAATTCCAGAAAGTACGTTCCATATTCCTCGGCGATCGAGGTGAGTCGCCGCTGCGCTTCCTTGATCGTTACCGTCACCGTTTCCGTTTCGAGAGGGGGATACAGATCCTTCTTCGTGAGCCCCAGATACTTTTCCGGCTGGGAATAGATTTCTTTGGCCGCAATGATGCGCGCGACATAACGCATGGTCTCGCGCGGACCATGCATGCGCCAGTAGTCCTTGACGTTCTGCTCCTTGATTAACTTGCGCACCCGGTCTTCACCGGCATTGTATGAGGCCATCGCGAGAAACCAATCGCCCTGATATAAATCCCGCAGATAACGGAGATACTTAATGGCGGCTTCGGTGGACATCTCAAGATTACGCCGTTCATCGAGCCACCGCTCGTTGTGCAATTTGTAGCGCCGCCCCGTCGAATTAATGAACTGCCAGGGGCCCGACGCCTTCGCGCGGGAATAGGCTGCCGCAATGCACTTACTTTCGACCAGCAGCATGTATTTCAAATCATCGGGCAGTCCTGCTTCCGCCAACTGTTTCTCGGCCGGCGCAAAACATCGCCCAGTGCGTTTCGCAAGAATGATGCTCTCACCCTGGTCCTCGAGGAATTGATAGAACTCGTATTCGATCCGTTCCCGCACCTGCCAATTGTCCAACGGAATCGATTGCCCGGCGAAGGTCAATTTATCGGGCAACTTGAAGGAACTCAAAAAGAAGCGCTCTCCCTCCCGTTTGATTTCAGGAAGAATGACAAGCCGGTCCTCGAGCTCCGGAGCGATGTCCGTTTCATTGGTCTGGGGAGCTGATGAGGAATCAGTCGCCGGCGCAGGCTGCTCGTCATGAGTTTTCGACGGAGGCGGCGCGGCACTTTTGGAATCCACGGACATTTCCGCAAATAAGGGGGCCAGCCCAAGCAACAGGGTCACGCCGACGATACCGGCCCGAAGTCCCCAATCATTGTTCCGCATACCGAACTGATCCTTTCGTCACACTTGAGCGCCCATGCTATCAACAAGCTTGTCGAGGGACAAGGAACTCCTGGTTTTGTTACACTCCGTTTCGATGTCTACGCTCCAAATGCTGAATGCCGACATTGTCGCATGCACCCAGTGCACCCGATTAGTCGCCTATCGCCAAGCCGTCGCCGAGACCAAGCGACGTCAGTTCCGCGATTGGACCTACTGGGGAAAGCCCATTCCTGGATTTGGGGATCCGAACGCTCGATTCTACATTCTGGGGCTTGCACCGGCCGCACATGGAGGGAACCGAACAGGACGTGTCTTCACGGGGGATCGAAGCGGGGATTGGCTCTATGAGGCGTTGCATCACTTCGGGTTCGCCAACCAGGCCTCATCCACACATGCGCAGGACGGCCTCACACTCACGGACTGCTATATCGGCGCAACCGTCCGATGCGCGCCGCCGGCCAACAAACCAACCCCCGACGAGTTTACCGCCTGCCGGCCGTTCGTTCTGAGGGAATTGCAGCTATTGAAGTCCGTGCGCGTGGTCGTTGCCCTAGGCAAGATCGCGTTCGACCATTACCTCAAGGCTACCCGTAAATTGGGGCACCACTTACCAGCCCCGCTGCCCAAATTTAGTCACGGAGCCGTCTACACCATGCCTTGGGGTGTAACGCTGATCGGTTCCTATCATCCAAGCCAGCAAAACACCTTCACGGGCACACTCACTCGACCGATGTTTCACCGCATCTTTGCTCAGGCCAAACAACGAATCTGAGACGTGTCGGCCACGAACCGAGCCTGAACTCCGGCTACTTTTTATTCATCGCCTCCCAATCGGCCAGAAACTTCTTCAAGCCGAGATCGGTCAACGGGTGCTTGATGAGTTGCTGAAACACCGCATAGGGCATCGTGCAAATATGCCCCCCCGCCAACGCCGCCTCGACCACATGCTGGGGATGACGGACGCTCGCCACCAGGACTTGCGTCTTGAAATCATAATTTTTATAGATGCTGACAATCTGTCGGATCAGCGCCATACCATCTGAACTGACATCGTCCAACCGTCCAATGAACGGAGAGACGCACCAGGCCCCAGCCTTGGCTGCCAACAATGCCTGAGTCGGCGAAAAGCATAAGGTCACATTTACACGAATTCCCTCCGCCGCCAACTGCTTGGTTGCGCGTAGCCCTTCAGGGATGAGCGGAACTTTCACCACGATGTTCTTGTGGACCTTGGCAAGGTCTCGGCCCTCTTTGACCATGGCCTCAGATTCGATCGCGACGACCTCGGCACTGATCGGACCATCGACCATCTTGCAAATTTCAAGAAGCATTTCCTTGAAACTACGCCCTTCCTTTGCCACAAGGGAGGGATTCGTGGTCACACCATCGATGAGACCAAGTTTGGCACCTTCCTGAATTTCTTTGACGTTCGCCGTATCGAGATAAAGCTGCATAATAAGATCCTTTCCTCGAGCGCTCCAGGTCAGTCTGAAGCTGTCATTGTAGAAGTAACGTGAAAACAAGGCAACGGGGCAGCTTGCCTATGGTAGACTCGTTTTGCAGTGGAGAGTAGGGACTGCTACACTTTTCCCGAGACCGTGATAGCGCGACTCCGGCATCGTGAAATTAGGAGGACCATGGACATGCGCAGATCTCTGGGTTTCATGATGATCAGCCTCTTCCTAACGGCCTGCAGTCACAATCCCTATCTCGACGCCTCCTTGACCCGGTACCAGGGGAAGGATCAAGCCTGGATTGAAAAGGAACTCGGCCCCCCTGCTGCAAAATCCTCTCGGTTTTTTGGGGGAGAAAAGTGGATCTACAGTCGAATCGCCGGGGGAAAGTCAGGCCCACCGCTGTTTAATTTCAAGGCCAACGAGTGCCAAATGATTTTATACTTTGACAAAGAGAATATGGTGTCTGATTCGAGTTATTCGGGCTGCTAAGCAGAGAGTTGCTTCTGAAACGCGATTGCACAATCGCGACTGCAAAAGAAATATGTTTGCCCGCCAATTGTCTCGCTCACGGCATGTTCTCGCGGAACAAACACCCGGCAGACAGGATCCTGAATCATCTGTTTCCCAGATTTTTTCCCCTCCTTCGAGTTCGCCATCAGGTCATTCTGGCCCAACTTCCTGAAAGTTCTCCTCGCGAGATAGTAGATCAATACCAATAGTGCTGCGAGAACAAACAATCTATACATTGTGGCATTCCATTCACAGGCTACTACATGTCTGACGCAATTCGCACCACCTCGACAACTTACTGGGATTGAGCAATCCCTTAAGGGGTAACCGTAGGACCAAATGGCCCAGAGGCTTTCGCGTCTATGCGGGACCTTTTCCCCTATTGAGACAGTACTTCAGATGGATGGTTTATCCTACAGAGCAATGTTATAAGCCATCCATGCATAAATGTGACAAATGCCGCGGAACAATGTTGCCTGAGCGGGCGGTTGACTTGAATGCTGGTTTGGCTATCACAGTACTGGCGTGCCTGAACTGTGGCCGTCGAAAAGCAGCGGATTCAGAACCGAGACCGATCACGTCACGACATTAGTCTGTCGCAGTAAAATCAGCACCCAGAGCGCTCACTTGCAATGCAAAGAAGGTGTTATGAGAACATCTTCTGCGGCCTGCGGTCCATTCAGGACATCAGCTTTACATTGCACGCAAAGCCTCCCTCATCCGTTCTGGCCAATTTTTGAGCCATAGGATGGGTTTGCGAACTGGGCTCCCCGCTGTCGCCAGACTGCTCAGATGATCAAGCGATTCTGATTCACAGACCAGGGCGCTGTTGATCGGCTCACGTCTATATTGTTGAGCCACCCTACTTTAGACTCAACACATCGTGCATGTCATAGAGGCCAGGCGGCTGCTTGACGACCCAACGAGCAGCGCGAAGTGCTCCTCGCGCAAATGTGTCCCGACTACTGGCGCGGTGGGTGACTTCAATACGTTCACCCATGGTCCCAAACATCACCGTATGATCGCCTACGATGTCTCCTGCACGAATCGTCTGGATCCCAATCTCGCCTTTTTTGCGCTCTCCGATCAGCCCCTTGCGCGAATAAACTCCAACCTGTCCTAGATCTCGATTGACCGCTCGAGCGAGCACCTCCGCCATCTTGAGGGCGGTACCGCTTGGAGCATCTTTTTTCAGACGATGGTGTGCCTCAATTACCTCGATGTCATAGTCTTCGCCGAGCGTCTTGGCCATTTCGGCAATCACCTTGTAGATGACATTGACTCCAACACTCATGTTTGGAGAAAAGACACAGGGAATCTGTTTACTCACGCTTCGAAGCTCGTCCAATTCGGTGGCAGAGAAGCCAGTGGTGCCGACCACAATGCTTCGTCGATGTTGAGCGACAATCCTCAAGTGTCCCAAGGTGGCAGCGGGAGTAGTAAAATCAACCACTACCTCGCCTCGCTCCATTAAACTGGACAGATCTTCTACGATCGGCACCCCGGTATGCCCACAGCCGGCGACTTCACCGGAATCTTCGCCAAGAGCATGATGCCCCTTGCTCTCCACCGCTCCCGCCAATGTGAGAAATGCCGAGTCTTTGACCAGGGACACCAACCGAGATCCCATACGTCCGGCGGCCCCTGTAACAACAACCTTGATCATGACAATATCCTTCACAACCAACCTGGCCGTTAGACCAAGCCGGCGGCCTTCATCACCTGCAACAGTTTTTCGCGGTTCTCGTTCCCCATGGGACAGAGCGGGAGCCGCATTTCGCGATCAATCTTTCCCATCATATGAAGCGCTTCCTTCACCGGGATGGGATTGGTCTCATAAAACAACGCTGTGAAGAGAGGGTACAGCTGATAGTGCAGCATGCGCGCCTCATCGACTCGACCGGCACGAAACGCATTGACCAACTGGGCCATCTTCGCGGGAAGCAGATTCGCCGTCACTGTAATAACGCCTTTGCCGCCGACTGCCATCATGGGCAAGGTCAACGCATCATCCCCGGCCAACACCGTTAATCGCTCCCCGCACAGCTGGATGATTTCCGAAGCCTGCTGAACGGCACCGCTCCCTTCCTTCACCGCTACCACGGTCGGACAGACCGTCAAACGCGCGATGGTGCTTGGCAACATATTCACCCCGGTTCGCCCCGGAATGTTGTACACCACGAGCGGAAGGTCGACGGCCTCGGCAATCGCCTTGTAGTGGAGATACAGTCCTTCCTGGGTGGGCTTGTTGTAATAGGGCGTAATCAGCAACGCGCCGTCCACACCCGCAACCTTGGCATGCTTCGTCAGGGCAATCGCCTCATCGGTGCTGTTGGATCCCGTCCCCGCGACGACCGGAACCCGCCGTCTCACGACCTCTACGGTGAACGCCACCACCCGATCATGCTCAGCGTGGGTCAGCGTGGCCGACTCACCGGTGGTCCCGCATGGCACGATCCCGTGAGTACCACTGCTGATCTGCCATTCGATGAGATCGCCGAGGGACCGCTCGTCCAGCTTACCGTTCTTGAACGGCGTGACAATGGCAACCAAAGACCCTGTAAACATTCAGCGCTCCATCTCAAAGACAGTAAAGGCCACCCTACGCGAGAAACTCCGGAATCTCCTCCCCTCGCACCAAATCCTCATAACTCTCACGCGAGCGAATGACGTGGATTTGCCCCTCATGCACCAGAACCTCCGGCACGCGCGGCCGCGAATTGTAGTTCGAGGACATGACAAACCCATAGGCCCCTGCGCTCATGACCGCCATGAGTTCTCCGGCATTCAGGGCCGGCATGACACGATCCTTCGCCAAGAAATCTCCTGACTCGCACACAGGGCCGACCACGTCCACGGTCTTCTTCTCGCCGTGAGCTGCGGCTTCATACACCGGTCGAATATCATGGTACGCATCGTAGAGACTGGGACGAATCAGGTCATTCATCGCGGCATCGACAATCAGAAACCGTTTGGCTTCGCCATCTTTTGCATACAGTACCTTGGTGAGCAACACGCCGGCGTTACCCACAATCACACGACCCGGCTCCATGATCAGCACGCACTTCAAATCACGCACGAGAGGCGAAATCGCCTCAGCCAGGTCTTTCGGTTGGGGAGGCGTTTCATCGGAATAGGTAATGCCTAACCCACCGCCGATGTTGATGTACCGAAGAGGAATTCCTTGCTCCGCCAACGCCTGCACCAACGCCAGCACCTTCTTCAGTGACTCAACAAAGGGGGTCACTTGCGTCAGCTGTGAACCGATGTGCGCGTGCAGCCCCACCACCTTAATATGGCTGAATGCAGCGGCAGCCTTGAACTCCTCGATCGCACGATCGGCCGCGATACCGAATTTACTCTTCTTCAGGCCGGTGGAAATGTAGGGATGCGTCTTGGGATCGATGTCGGGATTGATTCGCAGGGCCACCCGAGCCTTGACGCCCATGGATGCCGCCACCTCGTTGATCGCCTGCAGTTCCGCCGACGATTCGACGTTGAACATCAAGATATCGGCCTTCAAGGCCTCGGCGATTTCTTCGGACTTTTTCCCTACCCCGGCAAAGACGATCTTCGTGGGCGGCACTCCCGCCTTCAAGGCGCGGTACAGTTCACCGCCGGACACGATGTCCACGCCGCTACCTTCTTTCGCCATGAGCCGCAACACCGCCAGGTTCGAATTCGCCTTCATCGCAAAGGCCACGATGTGCGGGATGTTTTTAAAGGCACCATCATACACACGGAAATGCCTCACCAGGGTGTGATGGCTATAGACATAACAAGGTGTGCCCACTTCCTTCGCAATGCGCGACAGCGGCACATCCTCACAGTACAATTCGCCTTCCCGATAGTGAAAATCATGCATGGTCGTAATCCTCGATCAACAAGTCCAACTCGACTCTCCTCATTCCGATAGGGGAGGGCCCCCACGACCAGACCGCGTGGAGCGTGGCACAACCGACGCCTATCTCGTGCCCATCATCCGCAGGGGAGGGGTCGGCAACGGGTCAGGCTCCGGCGGGATCGGTGCCTCCTCAATCGTTACCCCCGTAGGCGCACTCGGCCGTGACGCCGAACCGTACACATTGGCGCCGGCGGCCAACAGCCCCTCCCGCCTCAATTGACGCTCGATGATCGGTGCGACTCCGACATCTTCGGGAGGAATCGGAGCACCCAAGACCCCACACCCGGCCAATCCAAGTACAGCGAACAACGCGGCAGCAGGACGGCCGCGCAGATGCACGCGCCTCCCGCCGAACGACTTCATCGCTTCAATGCCTTTTCAAGCTCCTTGATTCTCGCTTCTACCCGACGCCGCGCCGTGCCGCCGATCTGATTCTTTCGATTGATGGCCCCTCGCACGGTCAGACACTGCAGCACGTCCTGCCCGAAGCGAGGCGAAAATCCCTGCAACTCCTTCAACGTCAGGTGTTGCAGCGGGCGGTGTTGCTCCAACGAGAATCGCACAATCTGTCCGGTAATGGAATGGGCCTCCCGGAACGGCGTCCCTTGTGTCACCAGGTAATCCGCCAACTCCGTCGCCAACATGCCACCGCCTTCAGCGGCCTCGGCTAACACCGCCGTGTTGACGACAAGCCGTCGCATCAGTTCGGTGCAAAGTACCAACGACTGTTCCGTCGTGTCCACGGCGTCGAACAGGGCTTCCTTATCTTCTTGCAGATCACGATTGTAGCTGAGCGGCAGCCCCTTCAGCAGCGTCAGCGTCCCCATCAAATGGCCATAGACACGCCCCGTCTTGCCGCGTACCAGCTCCGGCACATCGGGATTCTTCTTTTGCGGCATCATGCTGCTGCCGGTACAAAATGTGTCCGGCAAGTCCACGTACCGAAACTCCTGGGACGCCCAAAGAATCAGCTCCTCACTCAATCGGGAGAGGTGCATCATGATCAGGGACAATGCGCCAAGAACTTCCACCACAGCATCGCGATCCGAAACCGCGTCGAGACTGTTGTGCGTCACCGACGGAAAGTCCAGGAGCGAGGCCGTGTATCGACGGTCAACGGGATAGTTCGAGCCGGCAAGCGCGCCGGACCCCAGCGGCATGACATTCAGGCGGGTCCGACAATCCCGGAGTCGCCCCCAATCGCGTTCGAGCATTTCGACATAGGCCAGAAAGTGATGCGCCATCAAGACCGGCTGCGCTCGCTGCAGATGCGTATATCCCGGCATCACAACATCGAGATGCGCACGCGCTTGCCCCACCAGTACACGCCGGAACTCCTGAATCTGCCCCATCACACGTGAGACGACATCGCGCAAAAAGAGCCGCAGGTCCAACGCCACCTGGTCGTTACGGCTTCGCCCCGTGTGCAGTTTTCCACCAAGCGGGCCAATCAGCTCCGTCAGTCGACGTTCGATCGCCATGTGAATGTCTTCGTCTTGGGGCAAGAAGGGGAAACGTCCCCCATCCAATTCGCGCTTCACGCGCTCCAAGCCGCGCACCAGCTGCGCCGCTTCCTTGGCCGTCAACACCCCGGCCCGTTCGAGCGTCTGACAGTGCGCGATGCTCCCTTGAATGTCGTAGGGATAGAGTCGTCGATCATAGGCCAATGACGTGGTGAACTGCTCCACCAGACGGTCGGTGTGCTCAGCGAATCGACCGCCCCAGGCTTTCCCTTTAGGCAGGGCCCGTCCGGAGGGAGGTGCAGGGGGAGCGGACTTCGACGCGCGAGTGCCCGCAGACGTAGATTTGGCCATTACCGAGCCGACCTCTTCTTGCGTTGCGCGCGAATGGCCAACCGCAGCGCATTCAGGCGAATAAACCCTTCCGCATCTTTCTGTCGATAGACATCATCTTCTTCGAAGGTCGCCATATCCAGGCGGTACAGGGAACGTGGAGACTTCCGTCCGACCACCGTGCAATTCCCCTTATACAGCTTCACCCGAACAGTGCCGGTGACATCCTTTTGGGCTTCATCGAGCGCGACCTGCAGCATCTCACGTTCGGGTGCGTACCAATATCCGTAGTAGATCAGCTCCGCATACCGCGGGATCAGGCTGTCCCGCAAGTGCAGCACTTCCCGATCCATGGTCAGGGACTCCAAGCCTCGATGCGCCGCATGCAGAATCGTACCGCCCGGGGTCTCATACACGCCACGAGACTTCATGCCGACATAGCGGTTTTCCACCAAATCGACTCGACCGACACCGTGCTCTCCGCCCAAGATATTGAGATGGGCCAGCAACGCGGCTGGACGCATTTTCTTGCCGTCCACCGCGACCGGATCGCCGGCGACATACTCGATTTCCACTTCCCGCGCTTTGCCCGGAGCCCGCTCAGGAGAGACCGACATCACAAAAATTTCTTCCGGCGGAGCCTGCCATGGATCTTCCAGAATGCCGCCTTCGTAACTCGTGTGAAATAGGTTCATGTCCATGCTGTACGGTTTCGCCTTCGTGGCGGTCACCGGAATACCGTGTTTCTCCGCATACTCGATCAACTCCCGGCGCGACCGCATCGTCCATTCCCGCCACGGGGCAATAATCTTGATCTGCGGATGCAGGGCCATGTACGTCAGCTCGAACCGGACCTGATCGTTGCCCTTCCCGGTTGCACCGTGGCAGACCGCTGCAGCGCCCTCTTGAGCAGCAATCTCGATTTGCCGTTTGGCGATGAGCGGGCGCGCAATCGACGTACCTAAGAGATAGCTCCCCTCGTAGATCGCGTTCCCGCGCAACATGGGGAATACGTGATCCTTGACGAAAGTCTCCCGCAAATCCTCGACATACACTTTCTTCACACCCAGGGACTGGGCCTTTTTCTTGATGGCCTTCAGGTCTTCGCCTTGCCCGAGATCGGCGCAAAACGCCACGACTTCGCAGCCATACACCTCTTCGAGCCATTTCAGAATGACCGAGGTATCCAATCCGCCCGAATAGGCCAGCACCACTTTCTTGTACGACGACTGACTCATACCACTCCTTTTTACTTCCTGCGTGTCTGCGAGGTTTTCCCGAGGAGGCTGACCAGAATCGCCTTCTGCATGTGCAACCGGTTTTCGGCCTGGTCGAACACAACAGACTGAGGTCCGTCCAACACCTCGGCGCTGATTTCTTCGCCACGGTGAGCGGGCAGGCAGTGCATCACCAATGCGTCCTGCTTCGCCTGCTTCAGCAGTCGTGCATTCAGCTGATACGGGGCCAAGATCTTGAGCCGCTTGGCTTGCTCTCGCTCTTGCCCCATGCTGATCCAGACGTCCGTATACACCACGTCGGCACCTTTCACGGCCACCAACGGATCGGCCCCGATTTCGATTACCGCCCCCGTCTGCCGAGCTTCCTCTCGGGCTCGATCCACAATGCCCCGGTTCGGCTGATATCCAGGCGGGCACCCCACGGCGATCGTCATGCCCGTCTTGGCCGCGGCCTCAATGAGCGAGTTCGTCACATTATTGCCATCCCCGACGTATGCGATCTTGAGCCCCTTCAATCGCCGCTTCTTTTCCTGAATCGTCAGTAGATCGGATAGGGCCTGGCAGGGGTGATTGAGATCGGTCAGACCGTTGATGATCGGGATGCTGGCCTCTCGCGCCCACTCTTCGGCAATGGCGTGGTCAAACGTCCGCAGCACAATGGCGTCCAGATAGCGTGACAAGACATGGGCGGTGTCTGCGACCGTCTCGCCGCGGGACAACTGGATGTCGCCCATCGGCAGCACCATGGCCTGGCCGCCGAGCTGATTCATCCCCGCCTCGAATGACACACGGGTCCTGGTCGACGGCTTCTGAAAGAGCAGGCCCAACATACGCCCAGGCAGAAGAGGATGGGGCACGCGGCCCCGCTGCTTCGCCTTCAGTCGCACGGCGAGACGCAATAAGCCCTTCAACTCCTCCGTGGGGATCGAGAGCAAATCCAGGAAATCTTTCCCGAGACCAGCCCGGGGGGTCGACCGACGAGGACGCCGCGACATATGCGCCCCTACTCGCTTAATGGCTTGAGATGGTTCGTTGACTAAAAATCTGTGATAGCGCGGCCAGCAGGCGATCAATCTCGCGCTCCGTGATGATCAGCGACGGCACGAAGCGCAAGACCCGATCCCCGACGCAGTTGATCAGCAGCCCGCGGGAGAGACACTCGGCCACGACGGCCTTCCCGTCGATGTCCAACTCCATGCCTTGGAGCAGCCCGAGGCCCCGCACCTCTTTCACGCAGCGATGCCGCTCTTTCAGGGTCGCCAGCCCCTTGGCGAGACACTCGCCTATCCGACGCCCCTGATCGAGAATCTTCCCGTCCAGCAGCACGCGTAACACCGCGAGCGCCCCGGCACAGGCTAAGGGATTGCCGCCGAACGTGGACGCATGCGTTCCAGGCCCGAACGCGTGAGCCACGCTGTCCGTGGCCAGGCACGCTCCGATCGGCACCCCGCCGCCGAGGCCTTTCGCTAAAGTCATGATATCCGGCTGCATTCCGAACTGTTCATAACAGAAGAGCGTGCCGGTCCGTCCGATGCCGGTTTGTACCTCATCGAAAATCAACAGCACATCCCGTTCACGACACAATTCTCTCAGGCTTTGCAGGTACCCGCGATCCGCCACATGGACTCCGCCTTCCGCCTGAATCGGTTCCAGCATGATTGCGGCAGTGTTGGGAGTGATCGCCCGCTCGAGCGCCGACAGATCGTTAAAGGGCACATAGGAAAATCCCGGCATAAGCGGGGCGAAGCCTGTTTGTACCTTCTCCTGTCCGGTCGCCGTCAGCGTGGCGAGCGTCCGTCCATGGAAGGAACTCGTCATGGTGATGATCTCGTACCGGTCGGCGCCGTATTTGTCGTATGAGTATTTGCGGGCCAGTTTGATGGCCGCTTCATTCGCTTCCGCACCGCTGTTGCAAAAAAAGACCTTCTGCGCAAACGAATGTTCCACCAGCATCTGCGCCAAGCGTACCTGGGGCTCGGTATAATAGAGATTCGAGGTATGAATCAGCTGCTGCGCCTGCTTCTGGATGGCCAACACCAGGTCCGGGTGTCCATGCCCGAGCACATTGACCGCGATACCGGCGACGAAATCGATGTACTCCCGGCCCTCCAGGTCATACACCTTCGTCCCGCGCCCGCGTACGATCGAAATCGGCTGGCGCGTGTAGGTGTTCATCAGGTACTGTTCGGCGTTGAGACGCAACTCACCCGTCGGCATGGCACACCTCTCCCATCGTGAGTCGGCGAAGCTATCATACGTACCAGGTGAAAGCAACCGAACCACCGCCTCTCGTGGCTCCTGGCGCAGCGGGTCGTGGGTTCGGAAATACGCATCCGGCAGTGATCGTCCCTTGACGGGAAGAGACGGCGGATGGGATAAGGTGGCGGTATGAAACCCTGTGCGCAATGCCGACAAGAAAACCGAGACGATGCCCGCTTTTGTCACCAATGCGGAGAAGCCTTCATCGCCGAGCCTCAGGCGTCCACCCTGGAACCGGACCAGACCACAACAACGCTGACGGATACGGAACTCTGGAAAGCCTTCATCGGCCCCAACGCCGACCGGTATCTCGAGACATTTAAGAAGTTTTCAGGGCCCGCAGGCCCGCAATTCGCCCTAACCTGGCACTGGCCGGCCTTTGTGTTCGAGCCGTTTCTCTGGTTCCTGTACCGGAAAATGTATGGCTACGCGTTGATTTATGCCATCGGCCCGGCCATGGCGTTCTACATCACGCAAGATCTTTCCGCCGACATCGTCTGGCGCGTGATCGCCGGGGCCAGCGCCAATTACATCTACTTCTGGCACGCGAAGGAGCAACTCGCCAAGATTAAGGCCGAGCGGGCCGGAGGCGGAGAGACCAGACAACAGATGTTAGGGGATTTGGGCGGAGTGCAACCCTATGTCGTGTGGGTCGGTGTCGGACTGCTGGTGCTGAAAATCGGGCTGGTCGTCGCCATGCTCAAAGATGGTCCGCCGGACGGATCGAAGGGGTCTCCCGCCAAACCACACCCCGCCGCCATGATCCAGGTGTAATAGATGCGCCGGGTCTCCGCGCCCTCTATCCTTGTTCGCCCGCCTGCCGACGTTGCCACTCGATCCACGATACGAACCAGTCGAAATCCTGCTGGTAGGCCGCACCGCTGAGATCAGGCGCCGCCTGGGTTTGCTCAAGCTGCGTATAGGTGCGCGGCCAATTTTTCTGCCACCAGGATTTCAATTCATCCGACCCGTATGGTTGTCCGCTGGGATTGGCAATGCCCGCCGCTGCACACAAGCCCGCCACCAGCGGCCAGTACCGGTCCTTGCCAAGTCCGAGACTCCGGAAATGCTCGCGCAGGAGAAACACCACCCACAGTTCGGCGCTGTTTTTCTTGTTGTGCTTGAAGGGCTGGGTCTGGCGCAACGGGACCGGGTCGAAGGTCTTGATCACCGAGGTATAGTCAGGCCCGCCATAACTGCCGGCGGCCTCCGCGATACCTTGCAGCATATTCGCAAGCTCGACTTCCACGAGCGGCGTTCTCGACCCAGGCTGATCAGTCGGCCCAGCACCCAAAGGATTGGCCGCTGTCAGCAACTCGATCAGCGGCTTGAGCTCCCGCAACCGGCCGGCCGCTGCCTTCAGAATCTGCTCGGATTCAAGCCAATAGTCCGGATCGCCTTTGGAGGCCCGTTCCCGGCCCGGCGGCGGCAAGACGACGGGAATCCAGTACCGCACCAGGACGAAGAGAATGTACTCCACCTCTCCGCCGACCTGCACGACACCCACCAACGCCTGACTCACCCCGAACGCCCGTCGAAAAAACGCCTCGACCCGGTCTTCGACTTGCAGACGACGCCCCATCGCCTGCCACCACTGTTGCAGCGGAGACCAGTCTGTGGGGGGAACCGTCGACATTGAGCTGCTCCACACATGAGGGGGGAAATCGGCGGCATGGTACTGACTGCCACCACTGAATGCAACCGGGCGACACCATCGACCAGAGGTTCGGGCGAGCCGGGGACCTTGACAGCATCAAGGGGCAATCGCGTAACCTGTGGGCTCAAGTCCCCACCCCTTTCGGATAAGGAGACACGACACGATGAGCAGACTAGTTCTGATCCGGCACGGCGAATCACAGTGGAATCTGGAAAACCGCTTCACCGGCTGGGTCGACGTCCCCCTCTCCCCGAAGGGGATCGAGGAGGCGAAAGCCGCCGGAAAGAAACTGGCAGAGTTCACGTTCGACCGCGCCTTCTCCTCCGTGCTGGCTCGCGCCAATGAGACCCTGCGGCTCGTGCTTGAAACCATCGGTCAGACAACCATTCCCATCGAAAAAGACAAGGCTCTGAACGAGCGGATGTACGGAGAACTGCAGGGGCTCAACAAAGCTGAGACGGCCAAGAAGTTCGGGGATGAGCAGGTGAAGATCTGGCGGCGGAGTTATGACGTGCGGCCGCCCGGCGGAGAAAGCCTCAAAGATACCGCCGAGCGCGTGCTGCCCTATTACGAGAGTCACATCAAACCCTACGTACTCAAGGGGGAAACCATTCTCATCGCCGCCCACGGGAACAGTCTGCGCGCGCTGGTGATGCAACTCGAACAGCTGACGCGGGAACAGGTCCTGGAACTCAACATTCCGACCGGCGCCCCGCTCCTATACGAACTCGACCACAGCGGGAAGGTCCTGTCACACCGATATCTCTAGCCGACCACAGGACCCCTGCGGAATGTTCACCGTTCAATGTTGAACTGAGCGCAAGGCATTGAGCATTGAACACTGTGCATGAAGTTCTTCCCCAGCACAATGACACTCACTCGCCTATACACACTGGCTCAACAACTCCTGATAGGTATCCAGCGGTACCAGGTCGGGAAGCAACACCAGCAACTTCGGCCGATCTTCCGGTTGAATGAGCCCCTCGCTTTCGAGGAGATCTGATATCTCCTCGGATGCCGCGACAGCCCCTCCTTCGTAATCTCCCACCGGCGCATACCGAGCGCGGCGCGCTTCCATTTCAAGCAGGTAGTCCTCCCACTTCACCGACGCCAGTTGGAACAGCGTCGCCCAATCCGCATGGATCAACTCCAATACCCGCTGAAACAGCACCTCGCGGTACTTCCGTGGAATGTGGGCATTGATGGCCGCATGAACCCAATAGAGCGTGAATGAGAGGATCTCCCGAGTCATCGCCTCCTCCTGCTCCTTCGTCCCCTCGATTCCGTACTCGCTCAAGGCCTCGACCGTCATTCGGCGCGGGATCAACTTGTACAGAGCCTCTGCGACTTCAGCCGGCGTCATCGATTCTTTTTTCATACCATCCCTCCGCAAGAGCCCCCAGCATACTGAAGCGTCGCGCGCCCTGACAACCCTCGGCAATGCTCCACGGAGCGGCCGACGCTTGTCCGCAGGAATGGCCTATGCTACAAGGAGCGCGTTCACCGTGAGAAGGAACTCCATGACACACACCGGACGAATCCAGCGTTTGTGCGCCATCTTCGCGATCATCGGATGCTTGTCCTCCACCCCAGCCGGATCGGCTGAATCCCAAGGTGCGCATTGGGGATTCGCGACCGACCTCGGCCTGTGGAGCGGCACCACCAACGACACCACCTTCGCGCTGGGTTTCGGACTCGACTACTACATGGACCCGAACTTTTCATTCGGCGGCATGGCGTTGTTCACCCCGGTGGGCGACCTGACTCAAATCGGGATCGCCGGTGTCGCGAAGTATCACCTCCGCCTGAACGGTGGATTCAATCTGGTCCCGTTCGCCGGACTCGGCTTGCTCCACGCGGACCTGAACCGTGGCAGCGGGCCGGCAAAGGTCGACCGCAACGACACGAGCCATTTCATTCCGCTCGGCATGTCGCTGGAGTATCAGGTCGGACCCAACATCGCCTTCTCGACGACCCTGATGGTCAATCTTCACCGTATCAACCTGTCCCCACCCGTCCCCGACGACAACAGCAGCGTGGCGCTGCTGTTCGGCATTCGCTGGGGTCCCTAGTCTGCATGCTTCATGACGGTTCGTGGCGAGATCGCCGAGTCATGCGGGGAGGTCCGCGACTCGACGGCTCTGCCGAGCGATGCTTGCGAACGCAGCTTCACCATGGTAGCAGCCGCTGAAGTGGATTCACAGCGAGGAGGCGAGGCGTACCCGTGCGGTACGTTGAGCCTCGGAGCGAGAACGAGGCTGGGGAGTCGTTTCAGCGGCTGCGTTAGCGGATGTTCAAACGGGTCTGGCGGCAAGACCGGAGCAAGTGAGGGCCCGAAGCGTACATGAGCGGTACGGTAAGGGCCTGAGCGACGCGAGAACGCAGCCGCAAGCCTGCTTCAACATCCGCTATGCGGCTTGGGCAGGGCGCCACCGCAACCCCACCTGCAACAATTCCTGCAGCAGGTCTTTATAGGCGAGATCGGCTTTTGCCGCCGAGTCGGCGAAGTCTTCGCCGCTGGCGATCTGCGGATTGGGGTTGGCTTCGAGCACGTACACGTTGCCGTCCTTATCCATGCGCATGTCGATGCGGGCATACCCGCTCAAGCCCAACGCACGATAGACACGTTTGGCCAGATGCTGAATCTGATCGGCCACGCCGTCCGGCAGATTCCGCGCCTCGCAGGAACAGATGCCATACTTGTCCTGATAGGTGCGACTCCATTTCACGCGTTGCGTGGCGATGCGGCGCGCTTCGTCCGGCATCTTGTCCATCACCAATTCCCAGACGGGAAACACTTGCAGGTGGGCATTGCCCATCACGCCGACGTACAGTTCACGCCCTTCGATATAACGCTCAACGAGGGCACCGGTGCCGACATGGTCATGAATGAAGGCAACACGTTCGCGTAGCTTGTCGTCATCATCCACAATCGACGCCTGCGAAATCCCCAATGACGCTTCTTCCGTAATCGATTTCACAATCAGCGGAAAGGGCAGGTATTTGGGCCGCCGCACCATCCGGTGCAAGGGGACGACCATGAATTCGGGGTAGGGGATGCGATGGTAGGACATCACCTGCTTGGCCAACGCCTTATCTCTGGCCAGCATGAGCCCTCGCGGATTACATCCTGTGTAGGGTATCCGCATCAATTCCAGATACGACACGACGTTCTGATCGTAGACCGCCACGCCATCGAACTCCTCCAGCAGATTGAAGGCAATGTGCGGCTTCCATCCTTCCACTGCCGTGCGGATGACTTCCAGGTCGCTTTTCACGCCGAGCGCCTGCACCTCGTGGCCAAGCTTCTTGAGTGTGGACACGACATCATATTCTGTCCGCCATGCCGCCTGTTCAGAGCTCTGACCATTGAGCGACTCCGGAGGCACCAGATCCTTGTGCATGAGTACGAGCACCCGTAATCGCTTCATAACGCTACCTTATGCCTCCCGCTGTGCAGATGATTCATGGTCTGCACCGTCAGGAGGATCGCAAAATCGAGCTTGGCCTGCTCACTCGGTTGCGTCAGATGCAGTTTCGAGGCGTGGCAGCGCTCGATCATGCTCTCCAGGACCTGATCGATGGTGTACTGATACTCTCCGGTCCATTCCGCCACTCGCCGGCGTATGTCCTTGCGGGTGCGATGCAGAAATTCGGCGGCGCTGAGATTTTTGGCGTGAGCGGGCTGGTCCGAAAACAATTTCTTCAAATCGCTGTCATACGACGATGCGCGGCCGATGCCATAGTGCTTCCGCTTTTCCTCGTAGTGATCGCGCAGTGTCTTATAGAGACGAGGCAGCGGATCCAGCAATTGGCGTCCCGTCACCTTGGGATTCATCCCCGCCAGCTCGCCCATGAGTCGCTCCATGAACTCCAGCTTCTTCATCACCGGCCATCCGCGATACCGTTCCTGCCAACCCGATTGCGGGTCCAGCCATACGGCGAACGTTTCGGCAAAGTCTTCATCCGGATGACTTTGGGCGTACCAGACATCCAGATGGCGCACAAAACTGCGGCTGTAGGGTCGCGGCGTATAGTACTCGGGATAGGGTTGAGAAGAACGGCCGAACAGTTTCTGCCGGCGCCGACGCCGACGGAGCAGAAAGGCATTTTCAATCGCGTGCCCAGCCTCATGGCGAAGGATGCGCATGCACCAGTCGTGGGTGCCGCCCTCCACCTCCAGCATCTGACTCGCTTCCAATTTGGCCAAGCGAGGATGGGCGAGGTAGAAGGGGACCGCAATTCCAGGCACCCCATCCGGGGTAAACCACTCATCTGAAATCCAGAAGTGCGGATGAAACAGCAGACGGCGGGCATCCAATTCACGAGACAGTTGCGCAATCGGCTCCTGATAAAAGGTGCCCTCGAGCCGCAACGCCAAATCGCACATGCGAAGATCGAGGAGTTGCTCGTCGCTCCACTCCGCCCATACGGGCGCTGCACCCACAAAATCTGCCCGCTGCCGACGCTGTCTCTGCGTTCGCCCCATCGTTCCGCCACCAAAACGCCTCGTCCGGCGCCAATTTGTTCTCGTTCAACTATAGCAGCTCGTTGAAATTACGCTGGCAGATCAACCGCGTGCCCGCTCAGAGTGTAGGGAAAACCCTCGGTCACTCTCCCCTATCCCATTCCCGGACGCGCATGCGCTACAATGCCCGACCATGCAACCTCTCATCACTCCGCTGACGCGGAAGGCTGCACGGCCGGCCAAACAGACCGACGAACTCGAACGCCTGGAGACCAGATTGTGTCGCCTCGTCGGGCAGGCCATTGCCGACTATCGGATGATCGAGGCCGACGATAGGGTCATGGTCTGTTTGTCCGGAGGGAAGGACAGTTACGGACTCTTGGAGATCCTGCTCTCGCTTCGCAGCCGAGCCCCGATTCATTTTGAGATCATCGCCGTCAATCTCGACCAGAAGCAGCCGGGATTTCCCGCCCACGTGCTGCCTGACTATCTGACCAAGCGCGGGGTCCCGTTTCACATTGAGACCCGCGATACCTATTCCGTCGTGAAACGGTTGATTCCAGAGGGACACACCACCTGCGCGCTCTGCTCCCGTCTCCGGCGCGGACACCTCTACCGGCTGGCCACCGAACTGCGCGCGACCAAAATTGCCTTAGGTCATCACCGCGACGACATTCTGGAAACACTGCTCTTGAATCTGTTGTTTGCCGGCAAGATGAAGGCGATGCCGCCCAAGCTTCGGGCCAAGAGCGGCCGCCATCTGGTCATCCGGCCGTTGGCCTATGTCAAAGAGGCCGATCTGGCACAGTATGCCGCCTTGCGGCAATTTCCGATTATCCCCTGCGACCTGTGCGGCTCCCAGGAAGACCTCAAACGCAAACAGGTCAAGGCGTTGCTGCAGGACTGGAATCAGCGGTTTCCCGGATCGAACGACAGCATGTTCGCCGCGCTGAGCAACATCGCCCCGTCGTTGCTCCTTGATCGCGCACTCTTCGATTTTGCGGCCCTGAAGACCGAGGAGCGTGCTGAGGATGCGGTCGACAGCGAGACCGACGACGAGTAACGAGATGCGCTCCCGCCGCTGAAGGGGGCCGGAGACGACATCGCGCCATCATCACCTGACGGGAGGAGGGACATTCATCACCCAACGGCTTCGCACACAGAACCGCTGCGTGAAGAGACGATACAGTGGGCGAGGAATCAGACTCGTTGACGGAGATGGGTTCGGCGCCCACATCGCAGACAACGATAGGGGTAATAGCCGATCAGGAAGAAGAAGAAATCCAATAGCCCTTGACGGCGAGACCGTTTGGTATAACCGGAACATTTTCCACAAAAAGACATGTGACTTAGGTATCCGCTACAGACCATGCTGCTGCCTCAGGGAAGGATCCTACTGAAACACCCCGAGGCGATGCAAGTCTAGTTTGGACGACTGGACGGTCATCCAAACGACCAACGCCATGGCTGAATTTGGCACAAAACTGTGCGGGTGATGACTCGCCGGCCGGCGAGATCCGGTGCTTAGGTTCGGCGACGCAGGCGAAAGCGGTGGAGACAGAGCGTGCATCGGAATGGGTAATAGCCCATCAAATGCAGAAAAAAATCCTTCCAGCCGTGCCGGGCCACTCGCTTCGCACTGCCTGAGCACATGGGACAATAGACCATATCGGGTGTCGGTGCGCACCTTTCTCCGTCGCATCGGGTAAGATGGCCGAACTGCGCGGGAACGTGAGTGTGAAGCAGTTGTCATGCGGACGCAAGTCCCATCGAACGGAGGCCTGCCAGCATCGTGAATCGGCCGAACACACGTCCCCGCCAGGGGGCCGAACCACCGCTTTGGTCGATCGCGGCGGCCGCCGCAGTGATTATGCTCACCCCCATGGTGCTCTTTTCCCTCGCACCGGAAGGCCCCATTCGCGAAGGGGACACCGTCTTCTCAACCGGAGCGCACAAGGTGTCCCTCAACCGACCGGACCAGCACCGGCACGCCGGTTATGACTCGACCTGCCTTCTGGATCCCAAAGATCCCATGATCGTCCTCCAGACTCCGGGAGAGGGATCGGAGGAAGATTTCCTGGCCCAGGTTCAGGGAAAGAGCGCCATCGAATGGCCCTTCTGTCCACCTCAAGCGGAACTACGCATCAAACGCTACCAGGTTACCCAACAACCAAGTCTGCTGCAGGACCTTCGCGACGGCCTATTCCGGCTACTCAAACGCGTCTAGGACCAGCCTCTCGACTCTCGATCACACCCGGAGCAGCGACGAGAACTTCTGTCGGAACTTGGCCACCTTCGGTCCCACCACATAGGCGCAGTAGCCCTCAGACGGATGCCGCGCAAAGTACTCTTGATGGTAAGGTTCCGCTTCGAACCATTGTGTCGCCGGGACCACTTCGGTGACGACCGGATTCGGGTAGAGCCCCGCCTCCGTTACCGCGGCAATCGCTTCCTGGGCACAGCGTTGCTGTTCGAGCGAGTGATAAAAAATCGCCGAACGGTACTGCGTCCCGATGTCGTTCCCCTGCCGGTTCAACGTCGTCGGATCGTGAATGACAAAAAACACGTTCAGCAGATCGCGGTAGCTCACGATCGCAGGATCAAAGGTGATCCGCACCGCCTCCGCATGGCCCGTTCGACCGCCACACACCTGCTCGTAGGTCGGCGAGTCCACCTGTCCGCCGATATAGCCGGATTCCACCGATTGCACACCTTTCATCTGGTCATAGACCGCTTCCAGACACCAGAAGCAGCCGCCGGCCAGCGTCGCACGCTCCGTCGCTTGCGCCATCACGCACCTCTCCTCCTCCGCCACCACGTCGATTACGCCTGCCCTCCGTTCCACCACTCCCGGCCTTCCCGACGCAGCAAGGCCTCGGCCTCAGGCGGCCCCCAACTCCCGCCGGGATAATTCGGAAACGCTGCCGCGCCGGGCAACGACTTCCAGACATCCAACATCATTTGCACCACAGCCCAACCCAACTCAATGTTGTCGGCCCGCTGGAACAACGTCGCATCCCCGGCCATGGCATCGTGGAGCAGCGTTTCATATCCCGTATGCGGCGCGTTTCCAAAATAATCCGCATATTGAAAGTCCATATCGACCGTCCCGATCCGCACCGTCGGTCCCGGGACTTTGGCATCGAACCGCAGAGAAATACCTTCGTCCGGCTGAATGCGGATAACGAGCACATTCGGAGCCAATCGATCCACCTGCGTCTTGCGAAACAACATGAACGGCGCCCGTTTGAACTGCACCACGATTTCCGTCAACCGCCGCGTCATGCGTTTTCCAGTCCGCAGGTAAAACGGCACCCCGGCCCAGCGCCAGTTGTCGATGAATAATTTCATCGCCACAAAGGTCTCCGTCATCGATTCCGGCTCGACATGCAGCTCAGCCCGGTACCCCGCGACGGATTTCCCCTCCACCATACCGGGTCCATACTGGCCGAACGCGACATAGCGCAGCACATCGAGCGAATTCAGCGGCATCACACCCCGCAGCACCTTGGCCTTCTCGTCGCGCACGGCGTCCGCGGCAAAGGAGTTCGGCGGCTCCATCGCCAGGAAACAGAGCAACTGCAACAAATGATTCGGCACCATATCGCGTAATGCTCCGGCCTGCTCATAGTACCGCCCACGATGCTCGACCCCGAGGCTCTCCGCCACCGTGATTTGCACATGATCGATGTACTGACGATTCCAGACCGGCTCAAAAATGCCGTTGGCAAACCGGAACACCAGGATATTCTGCACCGTTTCCTTTCCAAGATAGTGGTCGATGCGATAAATCTGCCGTTCGTGCAAGACTCGCTGAAGTTCATGATTGAGGGCCCGGGCCGAGTCCAAATCATGGCCGAACGGCTTTTCGATGATGACCCGCCGCCAAGCTCCATCGCGCTCGACAGTCAGGCCGTACTCGCCGAGATGCGTCACAATCTTGCCGAACAACCTTGGAATGGTGGCCAGATAAAAAATGTAGTTCCCCTTGGTCCCGGCGGCAGCGTCCACGTCCGCTAGGAGCTCATTCAGCCGGCGATAGGTGCCCCCCTCCTGAAAATCCCCGGCCAGGTAGTGCACGCGTTGCGACAGGGCCTGCCAGACAGTTCGGTCGACGGACGCGGGCAGATACTCGCCCATGACCCGGTCCAATTTTTCGCGGAACGCTTCGGTCGTGCTTTCCGGCCGGTCCAATCCCACGATGGCGAATTCTTCCGGAAGGAACTGCCCGGCCATGAGGTTGTAGACGGCCGGCAGCAGCTTCCGCTTCGCGAGATCGCCATCGATCCCGAAAATCACCATCACACAGGGAGTACGAAGCCGGGGAAGGTCCATGGTCGGCGCTGGGTTCATAGACGAGGTCCTCTCAGACGAGACGACATCCTGCCTGATCCATGAGGTCTACGCAACCTCCGCTCCGTCGACTGGCCGTTTTCTGAGTTTAAGTAGGCGCCCTCTCCGACACATGGTACTGATGGGAGAGACACACACCGCATCGCCCACACCAGCGAGCACCAGCATGCCACTCCCTGCGCCAGATCGCTTCGTGAAGCCGCCTTTGTCGTGGTGTCACCCATGGTCCTGCGGCCTTGTGCTCTCCGGAATGCTGGCGCTCGCAGGCGCCGCACCGGCAGCCAACGGCACGACCGTGCCGCTCGCCCCACAGGACCTTCAGATCGAGTTGCCGGCCGACAGTCTGTTCGGAACTCTGCCGATCAACCGTCGTCTGACGATATTCGTGCACGTCCCGAACGCACCGGCCTGGCAAGGCATCCCACTGCTCGCTCAATTTGAGATCCCCGACACGGCCCCATACGTCGTGCCTTTGGACATGGATCATGACCGGCGGGGCTACTCCGCAACTGTCGATCTCGGGCGACTGCCCAGCACCATGGGGACGCCGCCGAAAGCGACCGCCATTCACGTCCTCATCGGTCGCCCGCGGGGAGAACAGCTTGAAGCGCTGCTCGACCGCACCGTCGTCATCACGATCGCCACACCGGGATATGCGGATCACCACCGAGGGCCGGCGGATCTGTCGCTCCCTCTGACTGAAGCCCCGCGGAACGTACACAACACCCCAACTGATCTGGCCCTACTGGAAGGGCATCTCCAAGAAGAAGACTTGGCCGGGACTCGACCTCTGGCAAGGCAGGAGGGCTACTGGAAAAGGCTACAGGGGTTGATTCGGCAACAACTTCACGATGAAGCGGGCGGACGACCGACCCATCCAGTCCAGCGGGGACCAGGCATCGGCTTTCGTCTCTATGCCAACGGCGAGGCGCAGCTGATCGAAGTCGAACGGAGTTCCGGGGACCTGACGCTCGACCGGGCGGCCCTGCTGGCCGTGGTAAACGCCCACCCGTTCCCCCCGTTCCCTCCAGGGACGATGGACCCCTTCATCGACGTACATGTCGAAGTCCCGCCACGTGTCCATTGATGCAGGGAGACCGCCTAGCGGCTCACGGGCTAGTTGTTTTGGGTCCGCTTCAACCAGTCGATAAATTTCTGCAGCCGGGCATGCTCTTCCTCGTGCACATGGACAAAGACCAGCCCAAACCCCGTGGCATCTGTCCAGCGCACCTCAGCCACCTCGACCGTCAAGGGCTCATAGGGCGCAGGAAACTCGACAAGAAGAGACAAGCAGGCTCGCGCAGGAAGGGACTCCTCACTCACCACATGACAGCCTTCCCTGGACAGGCTGGTCATCAACCCGCTACCGGCAACGGACTGGCCGGAAAACGTGAGCGGCACTCGAATTTCATAACGGGGGCTATCGCGGCGCTCCAATATGGTCCTTTCATCAGCAGAGGGTGACAGGCGTTCAACCCGAGCAAGATCCCGAGATGGATACGCTGTTCAGCTCCCGAAATCAACCGGCATTCCACCCCATAGACCTGGCACGCCGGAGCAGCCGGCCGATGCCTCAACTCCATGCAGGCAGCTCAGCCAGCGTATCGGGGAAGATACGCTGCCGTATCTCTTTCTCCCGTTCCCACCCATACCTGTCACACACAGCAGCCAGCCCGCTCGATAATCCCAGTGCATGAGCGGGCTCAACTCCAGGCCCTGGCCACAACCAGACTGGCACAGGGGTTGCTGCATCAGGTGCGTAGAGTCAGGCGATTCATCACGTCAGAGGAGACGACTCATGGAACTCAATTTTGACATGCTCATCACCCTCGCAGCGTTCTCGGCCTTGATCGCCCACTGGGTCACGGACCTTTTGCGTCGAGTCTAACCGCCTCCCTCCGGGACGATCGCAGGGGCAGAAGAAGCCCCCACGAGATGCACTCGTAGCGGTGCAGGTGTGGAGCTCCCCATGTTCGTCATAAGATATCTCTCAATTTTGCGCAGTCTACAGGGAAGACCCCTTGCCCTCCTCCTGCTCATCCTGTTGCCGCTTCCCGTCAGCATTCCCCTAGTCCTCTGGCTGACCGGCCGATCCTGGCGGCCGAACGGCCCACGAGGGCCACTGGCCACCCCGCCCACCACCTAAGGATTCCCCCTTGAGCCGTGTATAGAGTGGGCGTACGCCCCCCCACTAAAGTTCAGAAAAACCCTTACCGACAAGGTGTGTAGCCCTCAGGAACCGAGGGCGGAGGCAAGGAGGCCTTACTATGGACATGGATCTTCGTTCATCGACCCGGGTCACGGTCGCCTACCCGGTCCGACTCTCAGGCGATTCAATGGTCGGTCAGGGCACCCTCATCAACCTGTCGGCGCCCGGGTGCGCCATCGAAACGACCCTTCCCGTTCAACCCGGCGACTACCTCGAATTGCACGTGATGGCTCCGGATCAGGCCCGACCACTGACCGTGGGGCTCGCGAAGGTTCGATGGGCAACTGAGCAGAAGGCAGGCGTGGAATTCATTCGGGTGCGTCAGGATGAGCAGAGCCGTCTCCAGCGCTTGATTGGTCGGGTACTAGAAGAATCGACGGCCGGGGTCACCACCGACCGGCAGGAATTAACCGCCGCCTGAACCGTTCGTCGAGCACAGCATGTTCCTCGTCGACGTGCGGCTCGGGAGGGAACACAATCCGTCCGGCTGTGGCACAAGCCACCCGGGCAAGGTTGTCAGTGCCCCCCGGGGTCTGAGGCGGGATTCGCCATCCGCTTAACGATAATTTTCCGCCCCACCGTCATGAGGGTAAAGGAAATCGCAAACGCGATCGGCACGAAGATCGCCGTGGCCACATTGGCATTCTTGATCCACCCCAGCTCGTAACAGGCCTTCAGCACATAGCCGCCCAAACCCGTCAGATAGTAGGTGATGACGATCACCGAGAGACTCTCGACCGTGCGCTGCAGAATCGCCTGGGCGCGGGTCGTGGAATCCACGCTGGCCAGCAACTTCATGTTCTGATCCTGCAACTCGATATTCTGCTCCTGCAACCGCAGCTCGATATGAGTGCGCAGCACCGCGACCGTGGCCTCGAAATCCTTCTCCATGGCATCGATGCGACGGAGCAACTGTTGATAGCCATCGGTCACGCCGGTAATTTTCCAACTCACATACTCGGAGATTTGACGAAGCGGGGGATAGGGCCGTTCCTGTAACGCCGCCAGGTTGCTTTGCACGATACGATCATATGGCACCGAGGCCGACAGCCGGTAGCGCATCGACTCGGCCAATCGACTCACCTGCAAGAGATCCTGCGTGAGAACGGTCAGCCATTTCTGCATGGTCGGCGGAGCGGTCCCGCCGAGCTGCTCGATCAACACGGCCCGTTGGTAGAGGTGCCGCTGTTCATAGTCATGAATCTGATCGACGGCTCGGGAGAACGCCTTCATCGGCAACATGACGAGGTGGTAATAATTTTCGATGGCGACGATCGTATCGACAATCTTTGCCACCTGTTGGCGCAGCGCCTGTTCGGACGTCGAACAAATCAGGTACCGCTCTCGGTCGAACTCATCAGGCGTAAAGCTGGTCACCGCAACGATATCGTCGCCCAGAATGCGGCTGCCATACACCATCGCGCCCGGAAGCCTCGCGGGCAGTTCCCGCTCAAGCGGCGGCTCTTGCGCAAGAAACAGCAGGTCGAGGGCGTTGACCCGAATGCCGAGGGGGCAGAGAGGCATCACATAGCCGGGAAAGGTGATCGGGCCGAAATCCAGCGGAGCGCTGCCGTCCTTCACGACATGCCACACCTGATAGCTGTAGTACTCCGTGTGGGCCTCCCACACGACCACCAGGCGATCGCCATTGGCGGCACTCTTGAACCCGTAGCCGAACCGCTCCTCGATAGCGCCTTCGGTGATGTCCAAGGCCTGGAGGAGATGTTGAAACTCCCGCCGGCTGTTGGGCCGTTCCACCGGAGGATTGGCCATCCGGTAGGCGACATGATGAATGTGCGCCGGCACACCGAGCCACTGCGGCAGATATTGCTTATTGGACTGATGAATCCGGTTCAAGAATCCCGGGCGGCGGGAATCGGTTCCGGCAGGCTCAACCGAGTCCGTCATAAGGTCCGCTTCTCCAGCTGAAACGGAGACCGCATAGCTTCACCTCGCCGTCGAATCGGCACAACCCCGGAATGACGTCGATCTCCGGAGACTGTTGGACTGGCGGCAAAGACGGCCCCCGTCATTACTCATCTTCCTCTTCGATATCTTCAATGCCTTCGTAGCTGACATCCCCTTCATGGATGGATGAGGCCATCTTTTCGCAGGCAGATTCGATAATCTCTTCAGCCTCTTCGGGTGAGTCGGCTGAAATCAAGAACTTCACGGTAATTCCAAAGCGCTGGTTCACAATCATACTCCTTCGGCGAATGAGGGGGCAGAACGCCTGTCCCCGCTGAGGCTCAATACCATAAGCTCCCGCGTATTGTCACCATGCCGGCGCAGAAGGGGGGAGCTGACTCGGCGTAAAGGGGCAACTCCACGCTATCGACCCTGTCCGCGAGCGCCGGCGGAACCGAGACACCCCGAGCCGCTCAACCGGCAGACTCGGCGTCAACAGTGAGGACGAATTGGGGAAATGGAAGGGGGAGAAGGGCTGGAACCGAGCGGCCCGAACCTGGCCCCGGCGCCTCACGGGCAGACGCCGGGACCGCTCGACTATTTGCGCAGCAACATGTGTCCGCGCCGATTCTGCTGATGGCAGGCCTCATCATGGTCAGCACAGAAGGGACGATCCTTTCCATAGGAGACGATCGCCACTTGCTTGGGGCTCACCCCCATATCGACCATGAAACTCTTGGCGGCCTTCGCACGTTTTTCCCCGAGCACGAGATTATAATCGTGCGTTCCGCGTTCATCACAATGTCCGGAAATCTTGAGGAGCGCCTTGGGGTTCTCTTTGAGCCACGCGGCATTGACGGTCAGTGCTGCTACTCCGTCGTGATCCGCCACGTTATACCGGTCATACCCGTAAAACACGTCCTTGAGGCCGGCTTCCAATGCTGCCGCTTCCTCTCGTCGAATTTCTGCCGCCCACTTCTCGTCCCGTTCATTCGAGGTCAACATGCTACCGATCGGGCTCCGGCTGAGGCGTTCCTCGCCTGAGATCTCCCCGTTCACGAGTGGGGAGAACCCACGCAAGCGCCCGCCTTCAGCCTCTGTCGCGTCCTGCCGGCGGCCAAGCGAGGGATACTGGCCGTCACGCCTCGCCTCCCCGCTCCCGTAGCCACCCGAATCGCCGCCGGACGCGCCGGACGAGGCCGACAAAGAGGAACCCGGACTGGTGGCTTCATCCGAACCGGACTGAAACCACTTCATATTGCTGCAGCCCGGTGCCGTTAACAGAACTACTGCCATTCCGCCCAACATCAGCTGCGACGCGCCACGGTACTTCATGAACCTTGCTCCTTGCAGGGGGTGTAACCTGTGCTGTACGTAACAACTATAGCACCGGCCTCGATTTCCTCAGGTTTTCGCAAGCGCACGCCAGAAAGCACCGTTCTTTCAATCAGGTATCCGGCGAATTCCCGGGAAGGATGGCGTAGGACGCCTGAAGAAAACCGTCATACTTTTGGCACGTTACAAGGCACACGCCGGTTCATCGCGGCAGGGAAGCGCATCAATTCGTGGGGAGAGAATCGGGGCGATAGAGCTGACGGCTGAGAGGAAGAACCGGTGCGACGTCCGTGGCAGACCTGGGACATTCGCCGACGCCTTGGCGAGATGGTGCGCCCGGAGGGACTTGAACCCCCAACCCTCGGATCCGAAGGCGGACAAAGTACCT
>WBZT01000115.1_pt1 | contig 68133 bp, 60 predicted proteins | sample 5204241 | NCBI WGS metagenome assembly WBZT01 (sample SAMN12344358, study PRJNA552823) | activated sludge metagenome | biome: Activated sludge suspended growth; feature: Nitrification reactor; material: Wastewater; isolation source: activated sludge from nitrification reactor of wastewater... | reverse complement strand
ACCCGGAAGGCCGTGGCGGCGGGCCGCGGCCAGGGCGCCTGGCCCGTGTTCGACGCCATCGCCCAGTTCGGCCTGGGCCTGGCGGGCATCGCCTGCGGCGGCGATCCCTCCCCCTCGCCCCGTGGGTGCTAGACGGGGAAACCGCCATGGAAGCCGCGCGCAATCCGACCAGCTACGGCGCCGAGTGGATGGGCCAGGTCCAGGCCCACCCGCTCGCCGCGCTGGGCCTGGGTGCCGCCGTCGCGACGGTGGCCTGGCTGTTCCTGGCGAGCGCGTCCCGGGTCATGGCCGGCGAGGCCGACATGGCGCTGCGCTTCGGGATTCTGGGCGGCATGGCCGGCTTCGCCGCCACCGCGCTCGGCGCCGTGCCGGCCCTGTTCCTGCGCGGCATCAGCGCCCGGGCCGAGGATAGCCTGCTGGGCCTGGCCGCCGGCATGATGCTGGCCGCCAGTTCATTTTCGCTGTTGTTGCCGGGCCTGGCCGCGGGCGAGGAAATCACCGGCAGCGCCGTACTGGGCGGTCTCGGCGTGGCCCTCGGCCTGGGCCTCGGCGCCCTGCTCATGCTCGGCCTCGACCGGTTCACGCCCCACGAACACGTCCATGGCGGGCCCTGCGGCCCGGGCTGCCAGCGCGTCAGCCGGGTCTGGCTGTTCGTCCTGGCCATCGCCCTGCACAACCTGCCGGAAGGCATGGCCATCGGCGTCGGCTTCGCCCGGGCCGACCTGTCCGTGGGCCTGCCCCTGACCAGCGCCATCGCCCTGCAGGACATCCCGGAAGGCCTGGCGGTGGCCATGGCCCTGCGCGCAGCCGGCCTCGCGCCAGCCCGCGCGGTGCTGATCGCCGCGTCCAGCGGCCTGATGGAACCCCTGGGCGCCCTGCTGGGCGTCGGTCTCTCCAGCGGGCTGGCCATGGCCTACCCCATCGGTCTGGGCCTGGCCGCCGGCGCCATGATCTTCGTGGTGTCCCACGAGGTCATACCGGAAACCCACCGCAACGGCCATCAGACTCCCGCCACCCTGGGACTGATGCTCGGCTTCGTCATCATGATGCTGCTGGACACCAGCCTCGGCTGAGGGCCCGCCAACCATGGAGACACGCATGCCTACCTTCCGGCCGCCAAACCGGGGCGCGCACCGCGCCACACACGCCACCGCATCACGGCTGCTGGCATCAACGCCGGCGCGTTCAGCCTGTTGCGGAATGCACGCGACGGGGGCGACGGGTCACGCAGCGCCCCCTCCCGGAAGCTTGCGAGAATGCCGGGCGACCGGCCTACCTGCCCGCCGGCTTTCCGGTCGCGGGCTGACCGGCCTGGCGCACCGGCTGGGCCGCATAAAACGCGGCCAGATTGCGGATGTCCCGGTCATTGAGGCAGCCCCCGGTGACGAAAGCCTGCATCATCGGGTGCTCGGTGTTCTGGTAAGGCGGCTCGCGCTTCATCTTGGCGATGAGCGTCCGGGCGCTCTGGCCGGCCAGGCGGGGCGTCCTGGCATCCGGCGGATTGCCGTCCGCGCCATGGCAATAGGCGCAGAACATGGCTTTCCTGGCGCCCTCCGCGGCATCTCCGCTCGCCATCGCCATGCCGCCGCACAACGCCAGCCCGCCCAGCAACAGGGCCAGCCCCGGAAGGAGCGAGCCATGGGGGATAAGTGTTCTCATTGTGGTCTCCTTGGCATTCCAAACGCCGATATCGCCCCCCCTCTCGAATATCCGACAGGGATGGGCGCCATCAGGCGGGATGCTTTAAAGATAGCCTTCCCGTGGGATTTATCGCCTTGGGGCCGTGACCTGGCGCGCCCCCCCGCGCCGATGCCGCTTCCGCGCGCGCGGCCCGCGGGGAAGGGGCATCCCGTTGATCACCGTCCCCGCGCGAGGCGCCGCGCGGCGGGCAGCGTCCCCGCGCCTTTGTTATATTGAAATCGTTTCATCACCCCGTTGATCCATCCACAGGAAAGGAAACACCATGGCCATCGACATCGGCATCAGCGACAAGGATCGCGCCCGCATCGCGGAATCCCTCTCCAAAATGCTCGCGGACAGCTACATCCTGTATCTCAAGACCCACAACTTCCACTGGAACGTGACCGGGCCCATGTTCAACACCCTGCACATCATGTTCATGCAGCAATACACGGAACTGTGGAACGCCCTGGACCTGATCGCCGAGCGCATCCGCGCCCTGGGCCATCCCGCCCCCGGCTCCTACAAGCGCTACGTGGAACTCTCCAGCATCAAGGAAGAGGAAGGCGTGCCCTCGGCCCAGGACATGATCCGCCAACTGGTGGCCGGCCAGGAAGCGGTGACGCGCACCGCCCGCGCCGCCTTCAAGGTGGCCGACGGGGCCGACGACCAGCCCACCGCCGACCTGCTCACCCAGCGCATGGAGGTGCACGAGAAGAACGCCTGGATGCTGCGCGTGCTACTGGAGGATGGCGAGGCCGTGACCGGCAAGACGCCCGCCAGGCGACGCGGCAAGTAGGCCCGTCCCGAGCCGGGCGGGGCTTATGGATAGAATGGGGAGACCCCAAGCTCCCCGTTCCCCATGCATGCCCCCACCCCCGAACTCCTGCCGGTAACCCTGCTCACCGGCTTCCTCGGCAGCGGCAAGACCACCCTGCTCAACCACCTGCTGCGGCACCAGCCCCTCACCGCCGTGGTGATGAACGAGTTCGGGGATGTCGGACTGGACCACCAGTTGCTGGAGGAATCCCGCGGCCCCCTGGCCCTGTTGTCGGGCGGCTGCGTGTGTTGCCAGATCCAGGGCACCCTGGCGCCGACCCTGAAGAACCTCTACATGGCCCGAGCCGGCGGCACGCTGCCGCCCTACCGGCGCATCGTCATCGAGACCACCGGCGTCGCCGACCCGGCGCCCATCCTGGACACCCTGCTCAACGAACGCTGGATCGCCGCCCGGCACCGCATGGACGGAGTGGTCACCACCGTGGACGCGGCCCTGGGTTCCGGGCAACTGGACGCCTACCCGGAAGCCCGGCGCCAGGTGGCGGTGGCGGACCGGCTGCTGCTGACCAAGACCGACCTGGCCTCTAGCGGGACGCTCGCGGAACTGGAAGCGCGCCTCGCCGAACTCAACCCGGCCGCGCCCCGCCACCGGGTCCTGAACGGTGAAATCGATCCGGCCCTCATCCTGAACGCCGGCCTGTTCAATCCCGGGGACAAGCATCCGGACGTGGAAAAGTGGCTGGCCCACCAGCGCTACAAGCCCGTCGCCCGGCCCGGCCCGCTGGGCGGCAAGGCCCCGCCCGCCCCGGCCTCCACCGCTTCCGGCCATCTCGACGCGCGCATCCGCGCCTTCAGCCTGGACTTCGCCACGCCCCTGGACTGGGCCAGCCTTTACGCCGCCCTGGAAATGCTCATCGCCTTCCGTCCGAAACACCTGCTGCGCATGAAAGCCATCGTCAACGTGGCCGGCAAACCCAATCCGGTGGTCCTGCACGGCGTCCAGCACGTGCTCTATCCCCCCGCCGAGTTGACCGACTGGCCCGACGAAGACCATCGCAGCCGCTTCGTCTTCATCACCGCCGACCTGGAGGAGGACTTCGTGCGCAAGCTGCTGGAAGACTTCACCCAGGCCGCCACCACCTCCCCTCCCGCGGGCGGAAGCGGGCCAGGGTGAGGGGAGAGGACCGTTCCGACACGCTGGCGGCATCCCCACCCATTTGTTATTGACATCCGTTCTCATTTGCATGAAACTGGCGCCGTCCCTTTCGAGGAGCCCGCCATGTATGTCTGTATTTGCCAGGCCGTGACCGAGAAACAGGTGCGTGACGCCGTCGAGCAGGGCGCGCATTCCCTCAGCGCGCTGCGGGAACACCTGGGCGTGGCCTCCGAATGCGGCAAGTGCGCCCGTTGCGCCCACAGCATCCTCAAGGAATGCCGCAACTGCCCCAACAGCGCCGACGGGATGGCCCGCGCGGCCTGACGCTCCCCCTCCGGCCCGGCCGGCATGCACTGATCGCCCTGTTGCCGACGGGGCCTTATTCCTCCGCGCCGTCCCGCGCCCTTGCCTATAATCCCGAGCAACCGGCCTCGCGCCGGCCCCGGCGACGGATAGCCCACTAGCCAGTTCCCCAGCCAAGGGCCCGCCCAAACCCATGCTTGCGCTCGGCCGCGCTTCGTTGCGTTCAGCGCACCCGGACAAAAGGAGTTCCCATGAAAGGCGACAAGAAAGTCATCCAGCTGCTCAACAAGGCCCTGGCGGTGGAACTCACCGCCATCAACCAGTACTTCCTCCATGCCCGCATGTACAAGAATTGGGGCCTCAACGCCCTGGGCAAGCACGAGTACGAGGAATCCATCGAGGAAATGCACCACGCCGACAAGCTCATCGAGCGCATCCTGTTCCTGGAAGGCCTGCCCAACCTGCAAACCCTCAACAAGCTCAACATCGGCGAGAACGTGCCCGAGTGCCTGGCCGGCGACCTCAAGCTGGAACTGGGCGGCCGCGAGCTCTACGTCGAGGCCATCGCCTACTGCGAATCGGTGAAGGACTATGTCTCCCGGGAAATCCTGGACGGCATCCTGGAAGACACCGAGGAGCACATCGACTACCTGGAAACCCAGATCGGCCTGGTCGAACAGGTGGGCCTGCAGAACTACCTGCAAAGCGCCATGGGCGAGTTGGGTTCCTGACCCGCGTCCCGACATTCGCGCGAAGCGGGTCCCGGGGCCCGCTTTTTTTGGCTCTGTTCGCGTTGAGTATGGATGTCGCGCTGTTGGTGGTGGTTGTCTTCCCCCTTTTGTAAAGGCTCTATTCGCGTTACTTGATGAGATGGATGCTGGCGCGGGTTGCGGGTTGCTTCCCCCTTTGAAAAAGGGGGACCGAGGGGGATTGATGCCGGAGGTGCATACATCGAGCGTCGTGAAATCCCCCCTCACCCCCTTTATCCCCGGAGGGGGCTTTTCCAAAGGGGGGAACCACGGATTCAAGCGCCTCACGGGCATCCACAGTTAGCGCGAACAGAGCCTTTGAGAAAGGGGGGGATCCCGCTCATGGACCTGTTCCGCCCATCGCTCGTCAACGCGGACAGCGCATTTTTTCATCCCCCCGGTATTGCTTGACGGAAAAGTTGCTTGCTTTTGAGAATTGTTCTCGTTTAGGATCCATCCAACGCCAGCCGAAATGCGCCGGACCTCCCGGGTCGGAAGCCAAATCGGACGCCAGCCAGCCAGGGTCGATCCCAGCCAGCCATTCTCGCAAACCTTTTTCGGGAGACTGGAATGGAATGGGGTGGAACCTTGCTTTGGGTGATCCGGGGCAGCGCCGCGGGTCTGATGTTGTTCCTGGTGATGGTGGTGGCCGTGTACGCCCTGGTGCCCCTGGAGTCGCCAGAAACCGATCGGATCGCGGCAATCCGGGTTGCCCAGTCCGGGAATCCGTGAGGTCGCCATGGACAGCATCGAATCCGGAAGCGACGGTCGCGCCGACCTGATGACCGCTCTCATCGAACACCTGGCCTGCTACATCCAGACCGGCCGCCCCCGCTCCGCCCGCCTTGCCATCCTGCTGCTCGACCGCCTGGCCCGGGATGGGGGTACCGACGGCGGCTTGCGGGATCGCTGCCACCAGTTGGGCGAAGTCCTGGAAGACCGGGAAGAAGAACCCCAGGCCCGGCCCGCCGCATCACCCCGGGCGCTCCGGCAATCCCCGTGGCTCACCCGGGAATATCCGGGAGAAGCGGCATGAGCGGGACGAACTCTTTCGAAGCCCGCTCCGCCGATCTCTTCAAGGCCTGGACTGCCCGTTTCCTGGGCGCGGATGCGCCCGTCCCGCCCGAAGACATCCGGGCGAAACCCGCCCGCTCCAGCAAGCTCCCGACCCGCATCTGGGAACTGGAACACAAGCTCCTCTGTCCGGTGGTCGGCACCTGCCTGTCCATGGACGAAGTGCGAAAGCTGGCGCGCAAGCATGGCGTGATCCACCGGGAGGCTTCGGATTACGAGGCCCACGTCACCGTGGTGTCCCATTGCAAGGGCCGCAACCCGGTCTCGGAACACGTCCAGCAAACCCTTGACCGGCGTCACGCCCTCTGGGTGGGCCGCTTCGCCAAGGCCAGGAACGAGGCGGCGGTGGCCGACCTGTGGCAGGCCGCCCTCGACCGGGGCGAAGCCGCCGGGGCCCTGTGGGGCGCCTTGAGCTGCCGGGGATCGACGCCCGAACTGGACCAGCGGCTTTATGAGGAAGTCCACATGTTGTCCCACCAGGTCGGGGCGGGCGTGCGCGCCGACCTGAACCGGATCGCCAGCCTGGAAGCGGAGGTGTCCCGGCTCCAGGGCCAGATCAAGCGCAACGCGCAGCGCTCGGAGAGCGAACAGGCCCATCGCGCGGCCCGCATCCGCCACCTGGAAAAAACCCTGGCGGAGGCCGAGGCCGGGGCCCGGGAGAGCGAGAACTTGCGTCACAGCCTGCGCGAGCTGGCCTCGGGCCGACATCTGGCCGACCTGGAACGGCGCCTCGCGCAAGCCGAGGCGCGGGCCGAGTCCCTCGCCCGCGATGCCGGCCGGGCGGAATCCCTGGAGGCGCGCCTGGCCGAGCTCAAGGAGGAAAACCGCGGGCTGGCCGAATCCCTGCGTCAGGCCAATGAGGAACGGGACGCTCTGGAACGCCTGCTGGAGGAAGCGCCGAACTGCGCCGAATGCGGCCTCGAACCCTCCTGCCCGGCCCGTCCGGAATTCGGCGGCCGCCGCCTGTTGTGCGTGGGGGGGCGCACCAACCTCCAGCCCCAGTACCGTTCCCTGGTGGAAAAGGCCGGCGGCCAGTTCATGTTCCACGATGGCGGCCGGGAAGAAGCCCTGTCCCGCCTGCCCGAACTCCTGGGCCAGGCCGATGCGGTGATCTGCCCGGCCGACTGCGTCGGCCATCCCGCCTACTACCAGCTCAAGCGGCACTGCAAGCAGGCCGGCAAACCCTGCGTCATGCTGCGGGGCTCCGGCCTGGCCAGCTTCGCCGACGGCCTCAACCGTCTGGCGACAGGCCGCCTGGATTTCGGCGCCAGGATCCAGATTCCCGTGGCCACCACGCCCGCCCAACGCACGCATTCATGAAGGAAAGCACCATGGAAACGCCATCCCGATCCTTGCACCTCCCGTCCGGGCCGATCCGGACTTCGCCGGCCGAGACGAAAGCGCGGCCACCCCGGGCAAGGGCCGCGATCGACAGCCACACCCTGTTCGCCCACGCAGACCGGGTCGTCATTCGCCATGGCGACACGGATTACTGTCTGCGCATCACCAGCCTCAACAAACTGATCCTGACCAAATGAATCCGCGTCCCCAGGCTCCCACGGCCACGCCCGGCCTGCCACCGGTGAAGACCCTGCTGGCGGCCCTGGTCTGGCTCGCATCCCGGCAGCGCGCCCAGCCGGACATCAAGAACCTCCACGCCATGGTTCACCAGATCCAGCGGCTCGCCGTCCACCCCGAGGCCGCGCCCCATGACATGCGGGCCGGACTGCGCCTGGCCGCCAGCGTGGAGATCGATGTCGCCCACTGGTTGGCAGGCTGTCTCGAGCGCGGGGCGCGCATCGAGCATTGAACGGCGGCACCGGCAAGGGCGGCGCGGTCGGCATCCCGGTCGCGCACGGCTGGCGCCGGCTGGATTCAGGCCGACGGGCCCGGCTCCGCCCCCCTGGCCAGGGCCATGATCAGGGCCCGCGCGTAGTCCTGATCCACGGCCCGGCCCTGGCCGGCTTCAGCCAGGTAGATCTCCAGCCCCACATACAGGCAGCGGGGATTGCGCCAGATTTCCTCGGGAATGACGGTTTCCGCGCTGGGACCCTCATCCACCTGTCCCAAGGGGACGAGGCGTGGGGGAGCGGGCAGCGTTCCGGCCCGGGCGATCCACCCCGCCAGTCGGGGTATGTCCCGACTGTAGAGGTCGGCGCAGGGCGCCTGGGGATCCAGTCCGGTATGCAGGTCGACAAGCAGCCGATGATGGGCCCGGACATGGGGCTGGAGCTGCAGATACAGGGCCCGGTGCAGGGTCTCGTACTGGAAGCGCTGGTCCTGGCGGGGGCGCCGCCCGGAGAGGCCTTCGCCGATGGTCAGCACATCGATCCGGCGCCGGTCCAGGCCGGCCGCGACGGCCATGCCGAAGGCCAGTTCCTCCCGATGGACGCCGATGACCAGGAGGGTGGCCGGAGCGTCCATCTCAGGACTGGGAACGGGCTTGGCAACGAACATCCCGGCATTCGTTGATCTCCACCGTCAGGTGGTCCAGGCCCGGGATATCCGCCAGGACTCGCCGGTAGTAGTCCGCCCCTTGGGGCGTGTGGGTCACCAGCGAGAGGATGCAGGCGCGGCTGGCCGGGCCGACGCGCCACACGTGCAGGTCGGCCACCTCGTGGTCCGGCAGGGCCGCGATGAGGCGCCGAATTTCCGTCGCCGTCCCGCCGTGATCCTCCGCGTCCAGCAGAACCGCCGCGCTGCCCCGAACCAGGCCCCAGGCCCAGCGCCCCACCAGGGCGGCGCCCACCAGTCCCATGAGCGGATCCAGGAAACCCCAGCCATACAGCAGGCCGCCGCCCAGGGCGACGATGGCCAGCACCGAGGTGAGGGCGTCGGCCAGGACGTGGATGTACGCCGCCCGGAGGTTGTGGTCCACGTGCTCGGGGTGATGGCCGTGGTGCTCACCCTGCCCGTCGTCGTGGTGGTCATCGTGGTCATGGTGGTGGTCGTGGCCCAGCAGCCAGGCGCTGGCCAGGTTCACCGCCAGGCCCAGGGCGGCCACGGCCATGGCCTCGGCATAGTGGATGGGCACCGGCTGGAACAGGCGCCGCGCCGATTCCCACACCATCCAGAACGCCACCGCCACCAGCAGCAGGGCGCTGGTATAGCCGGCCAGGGCGGTGACCTTGCCGGTGCCGAAGGTGAAACGGGTATCGCCGGCATGCCGCCGGGCGAAACGGTAGGCGAAGGCGGCCAGGCCCAGGGCGCCCACATGGCTCGCCATGTGCCAGGCATCGGCCATCAGCGCCATGGACCCGGTGAACCAGCCGGCGGCCAGTTCCACCAGCATGGTCAGAAAGGTCAGGCCGACCACCCAGCGGGTGCGACGCTCGGCGTTCAGCTGAGCCTCGGTGCCGTAGTCATGGCCATGTTGCCAGAGGCTGAGGTCGTGGGTGGACATGGGAATACTCTTCGGAATCCATTTTCAAATTCCCCCACCCGGGCTGCCCCTTATCCGCTTGGGGGGCGGGGACTGGGCGAGAGGCACGGCTACAGGTTAGCGAAATCCGCGCGATCCGCCCACCCGGCTCATTCGCCCACCCACTCGTAGAGCTCGACACTGTTCGGGTCGCATTTGCAGCAGCCATTGCAGGCCGTGCCGCCGGGCAGGCGGCGCACCCGGCCCTTGCGCTCCAGGATGGACAGCATGCCCTTGAGGGCGTCGGGCGTGGCGTCCAGGCCGTGGGCCATGTCCACCACGCTGGCTCGCTTGTGCTGGCGCAGGTAGTCGTTGACTTGAGACAGGATCATGCTTCCCTCCTCAGGCTTTCTGGGGCGCCGGAAGCGCCTGGCCGTCATCCCGCCGGCCCATCCAGCGCAGGGCCAGGAAGGCGGCGACGAAGCAGGCCGTCATGGCGCCGATCCAGGCCGTCGAGGTGGCCGGATGCTGGGCGTAGGTGGCCGCCTGGTAATACAGGGTGGCCAGACCGTAGCCCAGGCCGGTGGCCCAGAGCACGACGAAGCTGGCCCAGCGCGCGCCGGACTCCTGGAAGATCGCGGCGGTGGCGGCGTTGCAGGGGAAGTAGAGCAGGATGAACAGCAGGTAGGCGAAGGCCCCGGCGGCGCCGTCGAAACGGCTGGCCATGGCGCCGAAGGTGCCGGCGGACACTTCCTGCTCCTCCGCCACCGCCGCCTGGTCCGTGGTATCCACCGCGGCCAGTCCGAGGGGGTCGGCCCATGCGCCGAGGGCATCCGCCAGGTTGGCGGGAATGGTGGCGAAGGCGCCGGAAATGGCGTCACCCAGGTTGAAGGGTTCCTCCTCGGCCGGCGCCGCGCCGGCGGCGGCGGCATCGCTGTCCGCCAGGGCGGTGTAGGCCGCGTTCAGGGTGCCCACCACCGCTTCCTTGGCCAGCACGCCGGTGAAGATGCCCACGGCGGCGGGCCAGTTCTCCTCGTTCAGGCCCATGGGCGAGAAGGCCGGCGCGATGGAGCGCCCCACCTCGGCCAGCACCGACTTGTCGCTGTCCTCGTTGCCGAAGCTGCCGTCGGTGCCGATGGCATTGAGGAAATTGAGCATCAGGACCAGGGGGATGATGATCTGGCTGGCCCGCAGCATGAAGGCCTTCAGGCGGTCCCAGGCGTGGATCAGGACGCCCTTGAGGGTGGGCAGGTGGTAGGGCGGCAGTTCCATGATGAAGGGCGTGGCCTCGCCTTTCAGCAGGGTGTTTTTCAGCACCAGGCCGGTGAGCACCGCCGCGGCGATACCGATCAGGTACAACCCGAACACCACGTTCTGGCCCGCGGCCGGGAAGAAGGCGGCGGCGAACAGCACGTATACCGGCAGCCGCGCGCCGCAGGACATGAAGGGCGCCATGGCGATGGTCATGAGCCGGTCGCGCTTGTGCTCCAGGGTGCGGGTGGCCAGGACGGCCGGCACGTTGCAGCCGAAGCCGACGATGAGCGGCACGAAGGACTTGCCCGGCAGCCCCACCCAGCGCATGAAGCGGTCCATGACGAAGGCGGCCCGGGCCATGTAGCCGGAATCCTCCAGCACCGACAGGAACAGGAACATGAAGCCGATCACCGGGATGAAGGTGGCCATGGTCTGGATGCCGCCGCCGATGCCATTGGCCAGCAGCACCTGGAGCCACTCCGGCGCGCCCAGCCCGGCCAGGGCCTGGGCGAAGCCATCCACGAAGACCGCGCCGGCGAACTGGTCGAAGAAGTCGATGAAGGCGCCGCCGATGTTGATGGTGAACATGAACATCAGGTACATCATCACCAGGAAGATGGGGATGCCCAGGCTGCGGTTGAGCACCACCCGGTCGATGCGGTCGGTGAGGTCCCGGCCCACCTGGCCGGTGACTTGCACCGCCTGCTTCGAGATGTGGTGGGCCAGGCCATAGCGGGCGTCGGCCACCAGGATGTCGAGGTCATCGCCCAGGGCTTCGGCGCGTTGCCGGGCGTCGTGGGCCAGGTCCGGGCCCGCCACTTGCCGGGCCAGGTCGTCGCCTTCCAGCAGGCGCACCGCCAGCCAGCGCGGGGAGGTGCCACTGGCTTTGGCGGCTTCTTCCAGGCGCGGCGCCAGGCCGGCGATGGCGTGGTCCAGGGCCGCCTGGTATTCCACCAGGGCGGTGGCGCGGGGCTGCTCGGCCACGGCGGACTTGATGGCGGCCTTCAGGGCATCGATGCCGGTACCTTCCGAAGCCACCACGGGCAGCACCGGGCAGCCCAGTTGCCGGGACAGGGACTCGGCGTCCACCTTCATGCCCTTGCCTTCCGCCACGTCCACCATGTTCAGCACCACCAGCAGGGGCACGCGCATCTCCGCCAGCTGGCTGGTGAGGTACAGGTTGCGCTCCAGGTTGGAGGCATCGACGATGTTGATGATCAGGTCCGCCTCGTTGGCGTGGACATAGTCCCGGGCGACTTTTTCATCGAGCGAGACTTCCCGGTCCACCACATCCAGGGAATAGGTGCCGGGCAGGTCCACCACCTCGAAGCGGCTCATTTGCGCACCCTCGCCAAGGCGGTATTCGCCGCTTTTCTTCTCCACCGTGACGCCGGGCCAGTTGCCCACCCGCTGTTTGGAGCCGGTGAGGGCGTTGAACAGGGTGGTCTTGCCACAGTTGGGGTTGCCCACCAGGCCGATGGTGTAAAGGCTCTTGTTTGCGTTGCTCATCACAGTTTCTCCACCGACAGGGTTGCCGCCTCTTCACGGCGCACGGACAGGGCGAAGCCGCGCACACGGATCTCAACCGGGTCGCCCATGGGCGCCACCCGGGTCACACTGATCTCGGCCCCCGGGGTCAGCCCCATGGACAGCAGCTTGCGGCGGTAGGCGTTGCCACCGGCACCGCCGCTTTCGAGAAAACCGGCCACCTTGGCGCGGTCGCCGACTTGCAGGTCCTTGAGGGTCATGTCTTTGCTCCTGGGGAGTGGATAGTTGGGAATGGGGAATGGGAAATGGGAAGATCGTCGCTGGCGCCGTCCCACTTTCCGCTCGTTACTCGTTACTCGTTACTCGTTACTCGCTCCACCATGATCTTGTGGGCCATGCCGCCGCCCAGGGCGAAGCGGGTCTCGCCCCGGGACACCACCAGTCCACCGCCCCCCTGGCGCTGGCGCACGGTGATTTCGCCGCCCACGTTGAGGCCCATCTCGGTCATGCGCTTGTCCAGCCCGGCGCCGCCGCGCAGGGCGACGATGCGCACGCGGGCGCCTTCGTCGGCCATGCTGAGGGGGAAGGGCGCCGGGCTGGCCATGGCGTTCACAGCAGGGCGACGATCAGGCGGGTGGCGGTGCGCTGGGCCAGCACGCCCACCAGGGCCTTGCCGAAGGCGCCGGCCACGCCCTCCCTGGGGGTGGCCGGACGGACGGGCGCATGGATTTCGGCGGTGGCATGAAGGCAACCCGCCGTCTCCAGGACCGCCAGCAGTTCGGCCTGGGTATGCAAGTCCGGGTCGTAATGCACGGTCAGGCTGCCGGCATGGGGATTCAGCTTCACCAGCTCGACGCCGGCCAGGGCTTGCAGGCTGGCCATCGCCTTGCGGGCACGATCACCGTGGCAATTGAAGTGGCGGCCCTTGACGCGCAAACGTCCGGGGGTGTGATGGATGTATTTGATGGCGGTCATGGTGTGGCTCCTCTCGAAACGACGATGGAATCCTGGAAGGACGAGCCTGCACGCCCGCCTTTCAGGAACTTGCGGCCCCTCTTTGGAGAGCGGGGCTGGGGAGAAATTGATGGGCTGTGGGTCGGGTGATGTTTGGCGATCCCCCCTGCCCCCCCTGTTTCAAATAGGGAAACGCCATGGCCGGCCCATTCGAAATGGTTCTGGCTCTCAACAACAGGGCAAATGAGGACGGTGTTCATGCCACATCCGCCTCAGTGGTATTCGCGCTCGAGGATGTCGAGACGACGGCTTGTCTCGTTGGCCGGGGCGCCGGAAACGCCCACGCCGGCCAGGGCGCGCAGCAGCACGCCGATGGTGGTGCCGTTGTGCAGCACCGCGCTCATGACCGGGCTGAGCCAGCCCATGACGGCGCCGGCCAGCACGGCGGTGTTCACGCCCACGGCGACGTTGAAATTGCTCTTGATCAGGGCCATGGTGCGCGCCGCGATCTCCCGGGCGTCGGCCACGGCGGTGAGGTGGTCGTCCATGAGCACGATGTCCGCCGTGGCGCGCGCGATGTCGGCGCCGCGCGGCATGGCGATGCCCACTTCCGCCACCGACAGGGCCGGACCGTCGTTGATGCCGTCGCCGACGAAGGCGACCTTGCGGCCCGCCGCCTGCAAGGACTTGATGATCTCGGCCTTCTCCTCCGGCGCCACCTCGGCATGGACCGCATCCAGGCCCAGTTCGGCGGCCAGGGCTTCGGCCTTGGCGCGCTTGTCGCCGGTGATCATGACCAGTTTCGTGACGCCCAGGGCGCGCAGGCGCTTCAGGGCGTAAGCGGCGTCGGCGCGCAGGGTGTCGCGCAGGGCGACGACGCCAATGGGCCCTTCCTTGTTCTTGCCTTGGGCGGCGGCGCCTACATAGAGCAGGGTCTTGCCTTCGTCCTGGAGGCGGCCGATGACGCGCTCGTATTTGGCGAAGGAAATCCCGTGGTGTTCTTCCAGGAAATGCCGGCTGCCGATGATGACCCTTTTTCCATCCACATCGGTGGACAGGCCGTGGGCCACCAGGTAATCCACCTCGCCGTGGGTGATGTGCTTGAGATCCCGTTCCTTGGCCGCCTCCACGATGGCCTGGGCCAGGGGATGGCTGGCGTGTTCCTCCACCGAGGCCACCAGGGCCAGCAGGGCGTCCTCGGAGAGGTGCTTCGAACCCAGGGCCACCACGTCGGTGACCACCAATTCGCTGTGAGTGAGGGTGCCGGTCTTGTCAAACACCACCGTGTCCACCTCGGCCAGATGCTCGATGGCGCCGCCGCCGCGCATCAGCACGCCGTGGGTGGCGGCCCGGTACATGCCGGACTTGAAGGCCATGGGCGTGCCCAGCTTGAGAGCGCAGGAATAGTCCACCAGGAACACGGATTCCAGCCGGGTCAGGTCCCGGGTCAGGGCATAGACCAGGCCGCCGGTAACCAGGGTGAACCAGACCCGCTTGTCGGCCAGTTCCTCGGCCATGCGCTGGGTGTCCGAGCGGTTCTCCAGGGAGGACTGGATGAAGCTGGCCACCCGCGCCGTGGTGGTTTCGGAGCCCACCCGCTGGGCCTCGACGCGGATGCGGCCCTCTTCCACCACGCTGCCGGCCACCACCCGGTGGCGCTGCTCGCGGCGCACCGGCAGGTCCTCGCCGGTGACGGCGGCCTGGTTGACCAGGGCGGTGCCTTCCACCACGCGGCCGTCCACCGGCACCGTTTCGCCGACGCCCACCACCACGATCTCGCCCACCGTCACCGTGTCACCGGACACCTGGATGAGTTCGCCGTCCCGCTCCACCCAGGCCGGCGCGGGTTCGGGGCTGAGCAGCCGGCGCAGCAACTGATCCGACCTGCGCTGGGTCTGGTGTTCCAGGTACTCGCCCAGGGCCAGGAGAAAGGCCGTGATGTTGGCGGTGTAGGTCTCGCCCTTGAAGGTGGCGAGCCCCACCGCCAGGGCGTCCAGCACTTCCATCTTGATGCCCTGGCGCAGCAGGGTATCGGCACCGTCGATGAGGATGGGAGAGACATTGGCCAGGGTCAGCAGGCGGCCCAGGTTGGCTTGCAGCAAGGGCAGGGCGGCCAGGGTGGCGGCGCTGGTGACCATGGGCGCGATCTCGCCTGCCACCGTGGGTTTCGCTCCGGAAGCCGGCGCCTGGCCGGCCTGGTAGGCGGCCAGGCGCGCCAGCACCGCCGCCCGGTCGGCACGGGCGGGGTCGAAGGTCACCACCACGCTGGCGGCCTTGCGGTTGATGCGCACATCCTTCACCCCCGACTGCCCTTCCAGCCAGGTTTCCAGCCAGGCCGGGTTGCACGTCTTCTCGGCCAGCGCGGGCAGGCGCACGCGCAGGCGGGCCGGGGTCTCGTGCAGGATGACGGGGGTATTCATGGATCAGCGTTCCCGTGGAAGCGGGGTGTTGGCGGGACGCGGCCGGCCGAGACCGATCACCTTTCCCGCGAGATACATCAACGCGGCGCCGGCCAGCAGCCCCACCAGCCAGCGATCCAGCTTGGCCGGCTCGCGTTCGTGGGGCTCATCGTGCCGATGCTGGCCGGGACTGATCACTCGCCGGACTCCGCGCGGATCTCCGCCTCGGCGTCATGGAAACGTTCCTTCAGTTCCTCGACGCCACCCTGCAGCAGGCTCCATGCCTTCACCGCGCCCTTGATGGCGGTCCGCTGCACGTTCTCGTTGGTGAGCAGGTAGGCGGCGGCCGCGCCGATCAGCAGGCCCTTGAAGAAGCGTTCGTTGAGCAGGCCGCTGTTCTGCTGTTGCGGGTACTGGGGCGCAACCATGGGATAGCCGGCATAGCCCATGGAATGGGAATACTGGCCCTGCATCGCTTGCCCCATGCCCTGGCCCATGGCGGGGCCCTGGGCTTGGCTCATGGCGCCGGCGCCTTGCTGTGGAGTGTGGGAATAGGCATTCATGGGGTGGTCCATAGCTGGCTCCAATCAGGATTCGGTGGATTCGGGTTGGGTAGGGGGTTTCGGCGTCGATCTTGCTCGGGCGCCGCCGGCGCGCTTGGCGGCGGGGGCCTTGGCGGTCTTGCTGGCCGCCGGGGCGGCGCTTGCCTTGGCAGGCGCGGCGCGCTTCGTCGCGGCCCGCTTCGGTGCGGCGGGCTTCGCGCTTTCAGGCGCGGGCACCGGTGCCGGTGCCGCCTTGGCCTCCGCCTTCCCGCGCTTGAGGAACCGCGTCAGCAGGAGAACCGCCGCCGCGCCGATGAGTACGCCGCCTATGCCTTCCACGATGTTCTTCCTCACGCCGTGATGATGTTGATGTCCGGAGTCATACATCTTTCTCTCCTTTGCCTTCGGCCCATCGATTGAGGCCGTAGAGCATGGCCGCGCCGACGCCAAACATGACCGACAGGCGCAGCACGCCCTCGCCCGCCACGGCGTTGGCCGCCGCCCCCGCCACGGCGGTGGCCGCCGCGCTGGCGATGGCCGTGCGGCCGGTGTTGAGCATGGCCTCGCCCAGTTCGATCTCGTCCCGCTTCATGCGCAGGGCATTGTGGGCGGCGGCGGCGGAACCACCCACCACGGCGCCCACCAGGGCCATGTTGATCAGGGTCTCGCAGCTGCACGATTCAGCGGGCGCGGCGGCCGGCAGATAGGTGCCGCTGTGGGTGTAGGGAACCAGGCTGTGCTCACTCATCGCTCTTCTCCTTGGCGGCGCGGACCTTGTCCTTCACCTTGTCCACGCCTTCCTTGACCTTCTCGACGCCTTCCTCGACGGCATCGCGGCCCTTCACCGCGCCCCGGAACAAGGCACGCTGGACGTTCTCGTTGGTCAGCAGCAGCACCGCCGCCGCCCCCACCAGGGCGCCCTTCCAGAAATCCTTGTCGTCGAAATCCAGCAGTTTGGTCAGGCTGGACAGGCCGCCGCCGTTGGCGATCTCCTGCATGGCCTGGGCCATGCCCTGACCCTGGCCGGCATGTTGCCCCGCGTGCTGGCCGGCCATCTGCCCCATGCCGGGCGGATACCCCGGCATGGGTGGAACGGCATAGCCGTAGCCGGGCCAATAGGGCATGCCCTGCTGGGGCGGGAACTGGGGCATGCCTTGCCCGGCGCCCATCCCCGCCATGCCACCCTGGCCGGCGTGGGATTGCTGGCCCATTCCGCCCATGCCACCCATTTCGCCCATGCCGCCCTGGCCCTGCATCTGGCCCATGCCGCCTTGGCCTTGCATTTGACCCATACCGCCCTGGCCCGCGCCACCCATGCCTTGGCCGCCTTCTCCGCCTTGGCCGCCTTCTCCGCCTTGGCCGGCGCCTTGTCCGGACATGCCTTGTTCGCTCATCGCTGACTCCTTTTTCCTAGAGGGTGTTTCGCAACAACTGGCCATAGCGCGCCAGCCACTGATTCAAGAGATCCCCCGCCGCCGCCGCGTCGCCGCGCACCAGGGTTTCCCAGCTTTCGGGGGGGACTTGTTCGGGGTCGTACTCGATCACCACCGAGGCCACCGCCACGTTGACGCGGACATCGCGGATGCCCTCCAGGCCGTCGAGCAGCATCCTGAAACGGTCCCGGTCGAAGCGCGCGGCGCTGCCCCAAAGCGCCGCCCCCAGGCGCAGGCGAATGCGGCCGGGCAGGTGGTGCACGATGGACAGATGGCGGCGCATCCCCAGCAGGGCGGGCACATCGAACGCATCGATGCCGTTCATGCGCGCAGGCCGCTTCGGTGATGACGGCCGCGAGAACGGCGTGACCACCCGATGGAGAAAAAAGGAAGGGAACTGGCGACCAACGCGAACATCTGCACATCCAGCGGTAATACGGTTAATCCGACTGGCTGGCTGGCTGGCCCGTGGCGGGCCTGGCTGGCTGGCTGGCGATTCATCCGGGTCGGCAACCCCCGGATGCAAGAGGTTATTGCATCAAAACTTAGACTCAGGCCCACGCCCAGGCAATTTCCCGATGAGGCCTTTCGGGCAATCCACGGGCCGCGTTTCCTGCGCCCGACTTTTCCTGAGCCCCCGCCCTCGAAGCCAGTTTTTCGGCAACCGGGGAAATGGGCTGATTACTTGTTGAGAATTATTATCAACATACACGGGGGTTGTCAATGGACTTTCGCATCCGAATTTCGCGTCCGAAACAACGGCTGAGGATCTCGATCCATCGGCGCGAGGGCATCCGCCTCGCTGACGCCAGTCGCCTCGAGCCCATAACGCCCAGCGGCGGGTCGATTCGGGCCGCCTCAGGGCAGGCGAAAACCCGCGCAGGGGTCTTCACGCTCCGCGGGCGCGGTGAACCACAGGAAATCATAGGCATCGCCCATGTGGCCCGGCTCGGGACGCTCGCCGGGCGCGATTTCCATGAAGCCGATGCTGACCACCCGGGCGCCGGGCGCCTGGCCCGCCAGCAGGACGGGCACGCCGAAGTCGCGGCGGACATGGCCGTTTCCCGCCAGCAGGACCACCGGGCCGTCGCGGGATTCCAGCAGCGTCCGCGCCAGGGCGGCATCGCGGGCGCGCTGGGCCAGACGCATGTTGGGCAGGCGGGCGGCCGGGAGATGGCCGCAGTGGCCGGTGCTCAGGCTCTCGTCCAGCAGTCCCCGCGCTGTGTCGGACAAGGGTGAATGTTCCAGCAGGCGGGCCTGGTCCGCGTCCAGGGCCGACTCGCCCTCCCTCGCCACCCGGCGTCCATCCTTGCGCCCGAGATTGCCGCCCAGCAGGCTGGCGCCCAGGTCCCGGGCCGCGACGAACACGGGCTGGTGCAGGGGCCAGCCCCAGGCCTTGCGGTCGAACCCCGCCCGCTCCAGTGCGTCATCCAGGGGCAGCGCCGGGTCCAGCCGCTTGCCCCGCTCGAGTTGCTCCAGCACCACGGTCTTCACCCCGGGGGGCAGGTCGCGCAGCAATTCCGCCCGGGCCTGGTGGTGCCGGGGATTGTCATGGGTTTCCCCCAGCAGGATGAAATCGGCGGCGGCCAGGTCGGCCAGCACTTCCGCCCGGGTGGCGGGGCGGCCGCTGTCGCCGTGAAGAATGACGTCGGCCGAGGCGGGCCAGGCCAGCAGGCCGATCAGGGCCAGTGTCCAGCGGCGGATTCGAGGGCTCATCGATTTGACTTCCAGGGTCGGTACCGTCTGGAGGGGATCGGGCAAGGATTGGTTCAACGTGCCGCCCAATGCAATCCGCCTCTCCCGGCGGGAGAGGCGGATATCACCGGGCCATTGGCCCTGACCTCAGGCCGGCGACGAACTCCGGATCAGGTAATCGAAGGCCGCCAGACTGGCCTTGGCGCCCTCGCCCATGGCGATGATGATCTGCTTGTAGGGCACGGTGGTGCAGTCGCCGGCGGCGAACACGCCGGGCACGCTGGTGGCGCCCCGGGCGTCCACCTCGATCTCGCCGAAGCGGGACAGGTTCACCACGCCCTTGAGCCAGTCCGTGTTGGGCAACAGGCCGATCTGCACGAACACGCCTTCCAGGGCGATGTGCTGGCTCTGGCCCGTGGTGCGGTCGGTGTAGGTCAGGCCGTTCACCTTGCCGCCGGCGCCGGTCACTTCCGTGGTCTGGGCGCTCTTGATCACCGTGACGTTGGGCAGGCTGTGGAGCTTGTTCTGCAGCACCGCGTCGGCGCGCAGGGCATCGCCGAATTCCAGCAACGTGACGTGGCCGACGATGCCCGCCAGGTCGATGGCCGCCTCCACCCCGGAGTTGCCGCCGCCCACCACGGCCACGTGCTTGCCCTTGAACAGGGGGCCGTCGCAGTGGGGGCAGTAGGCCACGCCCTTGCCGCGGTATTCCTGCTCCCCGGGCACGTTGAGCTCGCGCCAGCGGGCGCCGGTGGCCAGGATCAGGGCTTTCGACTTCAGCACCGCGCCGTTGGCCAGGCGGATTTCATGAAAGCCGCCCGCCTCGCCGGGAATCAGCGCCTCGGCCTTCCGCAGGTTCATGATGTCCACCTCGTATTCCTTCACGTGCTCCTCCAGGGCGCGGCCCAGCCTGGGACCGTCGGTATGGGGCACGGAGATGAGGTTCTCGATGGCCAGGGTGTCCATCACCTGGCCGCCGAAGCGCTCGCTGACGACGCCGGTGCGGATGCCCTTGCGCGCCGCGTACACCGCCGCCGCCGCCCCGGCCGGGCCGCCGCCCACCACCAGCACGTCGAAGGGGGCCTGCTCAGCCAATTTGGCGGCGTCACGCGCGGCGGCCCCGGTATCGAGCCTGGCGATGACCTCCTCGATGCTCATGCGGCCGTTGGCGAAGGGCTCGCCGTTCAGGTAGACGCTGGGCACGGCCATGATCTGGCGGGCGTTGACCTCGTCCTGGAACAGGGCGCCGTCGATCATCACGTTCTGGATGTCGGGGTTCAGGGCCGCCAGGGTGTTGAGGGCCTGCACCACGTCAGGGCAGTTGTGGCAGGACAGGGAAATGTAGGTCTCGAAACGCAGGGGTTGGCCATTCGCGCCCCGGATGCCGCGAATCTGCCCGATCACCTCGTCGGCCAGCTTGGGCGCGTAGCCGCTGGCCTGGAGCAGGGCCAGGATGAGGGAGGTGAACTCGTGGCCCATGGGCAGGCCGGCGAAGCGGATGCGGCCTTGCTCGCCCACCTTGCCGATGGTGAAGGAGGGGCGGCGGGCGTCGTTGCCATTTTCGAGTAAGGACACCTTGTCCGAAAGGCTGGCGATGTCTTCCAGCAAACCGCGCATCTCGGCGGACTTGGCGCTGTCGTCCAGGGAGGCCACCAGCTCGATGGGATCCACGAGCTTTTCCAGGTAGGCCTTGAGTTGGGTCTTGATGTTGGCGTCCAGCATGGTGTTTCTCCAGAAGCAGAGGGCAATACGAAACCGCCGGGGTTCTCCTTCCCCCATCAAGGGGGAGGGAGTGGCGAGACGGCTTGGTGTTGCGCTCTTGGGATTTGGCCGTCATTCCGGCGCAGGCCGGAATCCAGGAGGTTGAGTTCCTGGACCCCGGCTTCCGCCGGGGTGACGGTTATGGGTTGGTGCTCAGATCTTGCCGACCAGGTCCAGGGACGGGGCCAGGGTGGCTTCGCCCTCCTTCCACTTGGCGGGGCAGACCTCGCCCGGATGGGCGGCCACGTACTGGGCGGCCTTGATCTTGCGCAGCAGCTCGGAAGCGTCGCGGCCGATGCCGCCGGCGTTGATCTCGATGATCTGGATCTTGCCCTGGGGGTCGATCACGAAGGTGCCGCGCTCGGCCAGGCCGGCTTCCTCGATCATCACGCCGAAGTTGCGGGTGATGGCGCCGGTGGGGTCGCCGATCATGGGGAACTGGATCTTGCCGATGGTCTCGCTGGTGTCGTGCCAGGCCTTGTGGGTGAAGTGGGTGTCGGTGGACACGGCGTAGATCTCGACGCCCAGCTTCTGGAACTCGGCGTAGTTGTCGGCCAGGTCGCCCAGTTCGGTGGGGCAGACGAAGGTGAAGTCGGCGGGGTAGAAGAACACCACGGACCACTTGCCCTTCAGGTCCTCGTCGGACACGTGCTCGAACTTGCCGTTCTGGAAAGCCTGGGCCTTGAAGGGTTTGATTTCGGTGTTGATCAGGGTTTGCATGGTTGCGATCTCCAGGGTTGGTTGCTACAGGGGGTTGAAAGTCATGGGATGGCAAGCAGTGTAAGGGAGTCGCATTAATCAATCCAATTGATTAATACGAATGATGCGATCTATTTTATAAATTAATCTCTGGACTTCCTGATGGCCTTACGCCACCACCAGGATATCGGTGACCGCCAGGACGGGGGTGTTGGACAAGTTGGCCACCAGCAGGGCCGCGTCGTAGCCCGCGCCGTCGGCGTCGTAGTAAAGATCGCCGCTGGTGGTGTCATAGAGCATGTAATCGTCGCCGTCCTGGGCCGTGACATGGGCGCCGGCCCGGAAATGGTCGGCATCCAGGGCACCCGCCGCGCCGATGCCGGCGAAGAAGTCGACATCCAGCACCAGCTTGTCCTGGCCCTTGACGAAGTCGGTGATCCAGTCGGCGTTGCCGCCGAGCCCGGGGTCGCTGTCGAACACGAAGCTGTCGTTGCCCGCGCCGCCCGTGAGCAGGTCGGCGCCCAGGCCGCCGGAGAGTTCGTCGTTGCCGGTACCGCCCTTGAGCACGTCGTCCCCGGCCAGCCCCCACAGGAAGTCGTTGCCATCGCCGCCGTCCAGGGTATTCATGCCGCCGTTGCCGGTGAGCACGTTGGCCAGGGCGTTGCCGGTGCCGTCCAGGTTGCCGGCGCCGTCGCCCAAGGCGAGGTTTTCCAGGTTGAGGCCCAGGGCGTAGCTGACCAGAGCCTGGACTTCGTCGATTCCGGCGTTGGCACCTTCGGTCAGCACGTCGCCCATCTGGTCCACGAGGTAGGTGTCGTTGCCGGTGCCGCCCGCCAGCTTGTCCCAGCCCCGGCCGCCGTCCAGGGTGTTGTCGCCGGCGTTGCCGTTGAGGGCGTTGTCGCCCTGCTGGCCGCTGAGGTCGATGTCGCCGTCGCCGGTGAGGACTAGCACTTCGACGTGATCCGGGACTGGAAAGCCGATGCTGGTGTAGACCGTGTCGAAGCCCTCGCCGGCGAGTTCGGTCACCACGTCGCCGGCATCCTCCACGTAATAAACATCGTCACCCACACCACCGGCCAGGGTGTCGGCGCCCAGGCCACCGTCAAGGCTGTCGTTTCCGGCACCGCCGATCAGCTGGTTGATGCCCGCGTTGCCCCGAAGGGAATTGGCGAGCCCGTTGCCGCCGGCATCGATGGCGCCCATGCCGGTCAGGGTGATGTGCTCCACATGGGCGGGCAAGGTGTAGCTGACCGAGGACAGGATGGTGTCTGTTCCCTCGCTCGGAAGTTCGATCACAGCATCATTCGCGTCATCGAGCATGTAGGTGTCGTCTCCCTTGCCACCTCGAATATCGTCCACGCCCACGCCACCATCCAGCAGGTTGCCCGCGCCATTGCCCGTCATCTTGTTGTTGCCTGAATTGCCCGTGCCATTGACGTTGGCCATGCCAAGCAGAGCGAGATTTTCAACCTCGTCCGGGAGCACATAAGACACACTGGCCCGCACCGTATCGCTGCCGCCCCCCAGCAATTCGATCACGTTGTCCAGGGCATGATTGACCAAATAGATATCGTCGCCACTACCCCCTCGCATCGTATCCGCGCCCCCCGCCCCATCCAGCAGGTTGCCCGCCGCGTTGCCGATCAGTTCATCGGCATACGCCGTGCCGACGGCATTCTCAATGGTCACGCCGAAAGCGATGGCCGTGGCCGATCCGCGAAATTGACTGTGCAGGGTGAATTGCCCCTCGCCCAGGTCCAGGGTGACACCAAAGCCCAGCCCCGCCGCGCTGAGGGCGTCCGTGCCCCCGGCGTCCCAGAGGGTCCGCACCAAGCCGTCGTCCCGCAGGCTATAAGTGTCGTTGCCGGTACGGTAGGCCATGTTTGGCCCGTAGATATGCTGGATCGCCAGGATGTCCAGGGGCATGGGCGTGACTGCCGTGGCCCCGTCGGGGGCTTCGGTGTAGGACATCACCGTCCAGGTAATGGAGTCGTACGGATCGATGCCCAAGTCTGTGAAGGTGGGCCTGCCGTTGCCTCCGTCGTCGAAGGGGTGCTTCAGTCCCAGCACATGGCCCATTTCGTGCAGGGCCGTCTCGAAAGCGGTGGCGTAATCCGAGAAGCCCCAGTACCCGTCATCGAAAAACAGGTCGCCTTCGGGTTTGGGATAGAAGGCGCGATCCCAGCCCATGGACAAGAGGACATCCTCGGCAAATGGCGGGTCCGGAAAAATACCCATTGCGCTCGCGCCAAATTCCCATTGCAGGTAATCACCGGTCAGAGTCACCGCCATGTCGGCCAGGCTTTCGTAGAAGTAATGACCCGACTGCTGCAACTGGAAGCGGACGTTCGCCACCGCGGACCACGCGTTGAAGGCGTCGGCCACGCCCTGTTTCAGATCACTGTCCCAACCGGTGTATTCGTAGCCCGAATAGTTGAATGAATACGTCAGCACGGGCTGGCCGCCAAACAGCCATTGCCCCCCCTGCACCAGGCCGTCGATGAAGCTGTTTCCAGCCAACTGGACACTGTTACCCGAGGGGGTGGCCATCGAATCCTCCGCGTTATCCGCCTGTTGACATAAACACTATCAAAATAGACCCGGAAACGCCGGATTTTGGGTGGCAGCCGGACTCATCAGGCGCCCTGGATTTACATGGGGTGTGCCGGCGATCCCGCCACACCCCACCCGGTAAACAAAAACGGTACAACGATACGCCGCTCACGCCACCACAAGGATGTCCGTCGCCGCCAGGGCCGGTGCGCCGGTGAGGGTAGCGACCAGCAGGGCCGAATCGAAGCCCGCTCCGTCCGGGTCGTAGTAGAGGCTACCCGTGGTGGTGTCGTAGAGGATGTGGTCGTTTCCGTCCTGGGCCGTGACATGCGCGCCGGCACGGAAGACCTCGGCGGACAGCGCACCCGCCGCGCCGAGACCGGCGAAGACGTCATCGTCCAGCGCCAGATTGTCCTGGCCCTTGGCGAAGTCGGTGATCCAGTCGGCGTTGCCGCCGATCCCGGGGTCGCTGTCGAACACGAAGCTGTCGATACCGGCGCCGCCCGTGAGCAGGTCGGCCCCCAGGCCGCCGGAGAGTTCGTCGTTGCCGTCGCCGCCCTTGAGCACGTCGTCGCCGGCCAGGCCCCAGAGGAAGTCGTTGCCGCCGCCGCCGTCCAGGGTGTTCATGCCGCCGTTGCCGGTGAGCACGTTGGCCAGGGCGTTGCCGACCCCGTCCAGGTTGCCGGCGCCTTCGCCCAGGGTGAGGTTCTCCAGGTTGAGGCCCAGGGCGTAGCTGACCCGGGCCTGGACTTCGTCGATGCCGGCGTTGGCGCCTTCGGTCAGCACGTCGCCCATCTGGTCCACGAGGTAGGTGTCGTCGCCAGTGCCGCCCGCCAGCTTGTCCCAGCCGCGGCCGCCGTCGAGAACGTTGGCCCCGGCGTTGCCGGTGAGGATGTTGTCGCCCTGCTGGCCGGTGAGGTCGATGTCGGCGCTGCCGATCAGAACCAGGGATTCGACGTGATCCGGCACGGGGATGCCGAGGCTGGTGTAGACGGTGTCGAAACCCTCGCCGACGAGTTCCGTGACCACGTCGCCAGCATCGTCGACATGGTAGCTGTCGTCACCCAGGCCCCCCGCCAGGGTGTCGGCGCCCGGGCCACCGTCCAGGGTATCTTTGCCGGCACCTCCGATCAGGGTATCCATCCCGGCTCCACCCTGGAGCGTGTTGTTGCCGGCGTTGCCGGTCAGCACATTGTCGAGATCGTTGCCGGTGCCGTTGAGGGCGGCTGTGCCGGTCAGGGTCAGGTCCTCCACGTTGGCGGCCAGGGTGAAGCCGATGCCGCTGAACACGCTGTCGTGGCCTTCGCCGGGGTTCTCCGTCACCACGTCGCCAACATTGTCGATCCGGTAGGTGTCGTCCCCGGCGCCGCCGGCCATGCTGTCGCCGCCTATGAGGCCGTCCAGGACATTGGCGCCGGCGTTTCCGGTGAGGACGTTGTTGACGGCGTTGCCGGTGCCATCCAGGTCGGCGTTGCCCAGCAGGACGAGGTTTTCCAGATTGAGGCCCAGGGTCCAGGACAGCCAGGCCCTGACGGTGTCCGTGCCTTCCTTGGGATTTTCGGTAATGCTGTCGGCCGCGTCGTCCACCACGTAAGCATCGTTGCCAGTGCCGCCCGTCAAGGTATCGGCGCCGGCGCCGCCATCCAGGGTGTCGTTGCCGGCCTGGCCAAACAGGGTGTCGTTGTTGATGTTGCCGGTGATGGAGTTGTTGGCGGCGTTGCCGTACATCGTCATCCCGAACTGCTGCCACGCCAGTTCCAGGTTTTCCAGATTGGCACCGAGGGTGTAGCCGTACCAGTAGCCCACGAGGATGCGGACGGTGTCGCTGCCTTCGCCCGCCAACTCGGTGATCGTCTCGCCACTGCTGATTGCATAGGTGTCGTCCCCCGGTCCGCCGACCAGCGTGTCGGCCCCGCCGCCGCTTTCCAGCGTGTCATTGCCCAGGAGCCCGGTCAGCACGTTGATGTAGCCGTTGCCGACCAGGCGGTTGTCCAGGTCGTTGCCGGTGCCGTCCAGGTTGGTGAAGCCGCCGAGTTCCAGGTTCTCGAAATTAGCCGCCAGGGTCCAGGTCAGGGAGCTCCTGACCGTGTCGATGCCCTCGTTTGCCGCCTCCACGAGGGTTTCCTGGCCGTCGTTGACGATGTAGACGTCGTCACCCGGTCCGCCGATCAGCGTGTCGACGCCGCCCCAGCCGTTGCCCCAGCCGTCCAGGCGGTCGTTGCCGGCAGCGCCGGTCAGAATGTTGTCGCCGGCGTTGCCGTCCAGGCGGTTGTTCAGGGCGTTGCCGGTGCCGGAAAGATTGGCGTTGCCCAGCAGGGCCAGGTTTTCCACTTCCGCGGCCAGGGTCCAGTCCAGCCAGGCCTGCACCTTGTCCAGGCCCTCGCCGGCGTTCTCGACCACGCTGTCACCGAGGTCGTCCACCTCGTAGACGTCGTCGCCAGGCCCACCCGCCATCCAGTCCTGGCCGGCACCACCGATCAGGGTGTCGTTGCCACCCAGGCCCAGCAGGGTGTCGTTGCCCAGGCCACCCTCCAGCTGGTTGTTGCCGGCGGAGCCGGTGATCTGGTTGTCCCCGGCATTGCCGACGCCGTTGTAGCCGTCCCCGCCCTCCAGCTCCAGGTTCTCCACGTTGGCGTCGAGGAAGGTCGTGCCGTAGACCGTGCCGCGGACCGTGTCGGTACCCTCGCCGGGTTGCTCGATGACCTGGTTCCCGGAAGACCAGAGCCAGAAGAAGTCATCGCCCGGCCCGCCGGCCATGACGTCGCCGCCGTTGCCGTGGAGGATGTCGGCGCCAGCGCCGCCGTCCAGATGATTGGCGGCGGGGTTGCCGAAGATCTCGTTGTCCAGGTCGTTGCCGGTGCCGTCGATGTTGGCGTAGCCGGTCAGGTAGAGATTCTCGAAATCCTCGCCCAATGTCCAAGTCACCGAGGACTCGACGCGGTCGATCCCTTCCCAGGGGTTTTCGCTGACGCTGTCGCCGGCGTCGTCCACCACGTAGCGGTCGTTTCCGGTACCGCCAACCAGCGTGTCGGCCCCGGTCCCGCCATCGAGAACGTCGTCGCCGTCCAGGCCGGAAAGGGCGTTGGCGCCGGCATTGCCGAATAGCCAGTTGTCGGCGGCATTGCCGGTGCCGGTCCAGTTGCCCACGCTCAGCAGGGTCAGCTTTTCCAGGTCGTCGGCGAGGACGTAGTCGAACTCGGCGCGCACGCTGTCGAGGCCCTCGCCAGGCAGTTCGACGAGGGTGTCCAGGTCATCCACGGTGTAGGTGTCGTCACCCGGTCCGCCGATCAGGCTGTCGGCGCCGCCGCCGCCGTCCAGCTGGTCGTCGCCGGCAAGGCCGGTAAGCACGTTGTCTCCCGAGTTGCCCACAAGGGCGTTGGCCAGCCCGTTGCCGGTGCCGTCCAAGTTGCCGGCGCCCAGCAGCGTCAGCTTTTCCAGGTTGTCGCCCAGTACGTAGCTGAAGTCGGCCTTCACCATGTCTGTACCGCCGAGGGGCGATTCCTCCACCAGGTCGCCCGGGTCGATCAGGTAGGTATCGTCACCAGCGCCGCCGCGCAGGATGTCGGCACCGGCGCCGCCGTCCAGCGCGTTGTTGCCGGCGTTGCCGGTCAGGATGTTGTCGAGGTCGTTGCCGGTGGCGTCGATCCAGCCCCAGCCGGTCAGGGTGAGGTGCTCCAGGTCGGCGTCCAGGGTCAGGCTGACCGAGGACTCGATGGTGTCCGTGCCTTCCCCGGGGTTCTCGACGACGTCGTCGCCCAGGCTGTTCACCCCGTAGACGTCGTCGCCCACGCCGCCCGTCAGGGTGTCGTTCCCGCCGCCGCCGTCCAGGCGGTCGTTGCCGGCGTGGCCGGTAAGGACGTTGGCGCCGGCGTTGCCGATGAGGATGTTGTCGGCGGCATTGCCCTCGCCGCTGAAGTCGCCTACGCCCAGCAGCGTCAGGTTCTCCAGCACGTCCGGAAGGACGAAGCTGACGCCGGCCCTGACCGTGTCCGCGCCTTCGCCGGGCAACTCGGTGATGGCGTCGCCGGGGTCGTCCAGGGAGTAGGTGTCGTCGCCTTCTCCCCCGATCAGGCTGTCGGCGCCGGCGCCGCCGTCGAGCCAGTCGGCGCCGGCCAGGCCGGTGAGGACGTTGACGCCGGCGTTGCCGATGAGCACGTTGTTCAGGGCGTTGCCGGTGCCGTCCGCGTCCTGGGCGCCCGTGAGTTCCAGGTTCTCCACGCCGTCGGCGAGGACGTGGCTGAAGGACGCGCGCACGCCGTCGCTGCCCTCGCCGGGGTTCTCCTCGACGATGTCGCCGGGATCGTCCAGTAGGTAGGTGTCGTCGCCGGCGCCACCCGCCAGGGTGTCCGCCCCGGCGCCACCGTCCAGCAGGTTGTCCCCGGCGTTGCCGACGATGCGGTTGTCCAGGTCGTTGCCGGTGCCGTCCAGGTCCAGGTCGCCCGTGAGTTCCAGGTTCTCCAGGGTCGCGGGCAGGGTGTAGTCGAAGCCGGCCCGTATCGTGTCGCTCCCCTCGCCGGGCTGTTCGATCACGATGTCCGTATTGCTGCGCAGGACATAGGTGTCGTCGCCCTTGCCACCCGCCATTTCCTCCGCGCCTTCCCACCAAGAGTGCCCGCCCGAGTCGAGGATGTTGTCGGCGTCATTGCCGTAGATGAAGTCCCGGTACGGCGTGCCGACGACGTTTTCCAGGATGACGTGGTAGGCGATGGCCAGGTAGCAGGTATCCCAGGGATCCAGACCGTTATCGGCAAACACCCCGCCGCTGCCCCCTTCCAGGCGGATGGTCCTGCCCTGGGACAGGCCGGACAGGTCCAGGGTGTCGATGCCGCCGGCATCCCAGATGGTGCGCAGGGGGGCGTTGGCGGTCAGGACGTAGGTGTCGTCGCCGGTGTGGTAGCCCAGGTTGGCGCCATAGATGCGCTGGATGGCGAGGATGTCCAGGGGCATGGGCGTCGCCTCCTGGCCGGTGGTGTTGTAGCTCATCACCGTCCAGCGGCCATCGTCGTAGTCGTTCAGACCGAGCTGGGCGTAGGTCGGACGAGCATTGCCGCCATCGTCGAAGGGGTGCTTCAGGCCGAAGACATGGCCCAGTTCGTGCAGGATGGTCTGGAAGCCTTCCCAGCCCGGGTCCAGGTCCTGGAAGACGTAGTAGCTGTCGTCGAAGTAGGCGTCGCCTTCCGGCCTGGGATAGGTTTCACGGGTCCGCTCCAGGTAGCCGAGCACCTCATCGCCGGTGGGCGGGTCGGGGAAGATACCCATCGCCATGGCGCCGAAGTTGGACGCCAGATAGCTGCCGGTGAGGCTGATGGAGAGGTCGGCGTTGCTCTGGTAAACGGAACCGCGGGAGGGGATCTGACGGTGAGGTTGGCCACCGCCGTCCAGGCCGCCATGGCCTGGGCGACCGCGTCGCTCCACTCGGCGGTCCACGGACCGCCATAGCCGGAACTGTCGAGGGAGTAGGTGAGTTGGTGGGCGCCGCTGAACTGCCAGACGCTGCCCTGAACCAGGCCGTTGATGGCCTTGTTCTCGAAGGTCGTGCCCGGCAGCAGCGCTACCGCATTGTGAACCGGTGTGGCCACCGCACCTCCTGCAACCCGTCACCAGACACTTACTTTATAGGATTTATCTGTCCGCTAATCCGGTTCAGGACACCAATCGCCCGGTCGCAAATCCCGTCGAACTCAATCCACCACGAGGATGTCCGCCGCCGTGATCGCCGGCATGCCGGTCAGGCTGGCGACCAGGACGGCGGCATCGAAGCCGGAACCATCGGCGTCGTAGTAGAGGTTGCCGCTGGCGGTGTCATAGAGCACGTGGTCATCGCCGTCCAGGGCCGTGACATGGGCGCCGGCCCGGAAATAGGCGGTATCCAGGGCACCGGCGGCACCGATGCCGGCGAAGACGTCGTCGTCCAGCACCAACTGGTCCCCCTTGACGAAGTCGGTAATCCAGTCGGCGTTGCCGCCGATCCCGGGGTCGGTGTCGAACACGAAGCGGTCGTTGCCGGCGCCGCCCGTGAGCAGGTCGGCGCCCAGGCCGCCATGCAGTTCGTCATTGCCGTTGCCGCCCTTGAGCACGTCGTCGCCGGCCATGCCCCAAAGGATGTCGTTGCCGTCGCCGCCGTCCAGGGTGTTCATGCCGCCGTTGCCGGTGAGCGCGTTGGCCAGGGCATTGCCGGTGCCATCCAGGTTGCCGCCGCCGTCGCCCAGGGCGAGGTTTTCCAGGTTGAGGCCCAGGGCGTAGCTGACCAAGGCCTGGACTTCGTCGATGCCGGCGTTGGCGCCTTCGGTCAGCACGTCGCCCATCTGGTCCACGAGGTAGGTGTCGTCGCCGGTTCCACCCGCCAGCTTGTCCCAGCCCCGGCCGCCGTCCAGGAGGTTGTCGCCGGCGTTGCCGGTGAGGGCGTTGTCGCCTTGCTGGCCGCTGAGGTCGATGTCGCCGTCGCCGGTGAGGACCAGGGCTTCGACGTGATCTGGGACGGGGATGCCGATGCTGGCGTAGACGGTGTCGAAGCCTTCGCCGGCGGACTCGGTGATCACATCGCCGGCGTCGTCCACGTGGTAGGTATCGTCGCCCGGGCCGCCCGCCAGGGTGTCGTTGCCGTTCCCGCCCCAGAGCGCGTCGTTGCCGCCATTGCCGGACAGGGTGTCGTCACCGTCGTTGCCGAAGAGGAAGTCATTGCCGGCGCCGCCGTTCAGAATGTCGTCCCCGTCGCCGCCGATGGGATCGATTCCATCGCCAAAGCGCGTTGCGGTGCCCGCGTACTCCGCGTCCTTATAACTAAGCGTGTTGCCCTTGATCTGTACGGTGACATTGCCTGCAGGATGCGAAAGCCCCCATTCGCCGTTGTTGTCCACCAGGGTGATCACATCGAAGGCCCCGGTCGCTGCGTTCCAGGTATAGGTGCCGCTTTCCATGCCGTCCTGACCATCAGGGTCGGTGTCCTCACCATCCTCGGCATGCATGTATGTGCCATCGGCACGGAAGCTCACCACGGCCGTACCGCCCGATTCCGGGTCGATCAAATACCAGTTGCCGACGATGGGGCCGCCGAAGGAACTGAAGGAAAAATCGTCCAGCGTGGGAGCATCAAGGTTGTCGGGAATGGTCCAGTTCGCTGCGGTGAAGCCGATTCCGATCCGGAAGGTGTCGCTGTCCGTCATGTTCCAGTCGGTCACGCCGGCGGCATCGATGTCGATGCTCCACCAGTCACCCTGGCTGTTGTAGGCGGTCAGGATCTTGGTGGCGGCGTCGAAGCGGATGCCCAGCAGGCCGCTGACATCCGCGGTGCCCTGTACCCCCTCATCTTCCAGATACTCGAAGTAGTTATCTTCGGTCGAGAGGGCATACTCACCGTTGTAGATACGCTCAAGGCCCGAGGCCAGGTGCTGCAGTTCCATGAAGGCATTGAACGTCAGCATTGCGCCGTTGGGCCTAGGTATGAACACCACCAGTCCCGCCCCCACGTAAGTTTCGTCTGATGGGCCGTCTGATGTGCCGGACAGGCCCAGGGGCAGCGTGGCCGTGATCTCGGCCGACCAGGACTGGTCGTAGCGGGGCAGGGTCGTCTTTGACAGGTACCCTTCGCTGACGTCATCGGGGGCGATCAAATCGCCCTGGGTATGGAAGCGCAGGACGCCGTTGGTTTGTTCGGCCGTGCTGGGTGGGTCGTCATCGAACCAGACATTGAAATAACTCGAGAGCGTGCCGGAGAAGTCGTAGCTGGTGCTCATGGCATTACCTCCTGTTTGAATGGTCTCGCCGAGCAAGCGGGTTTGCGATTGATCGGTCGCCTCCGCGCCCCGCCGGGGCGCGCTTTGTCATGCTCGATGGCCCCCCTTTGATGTCCGCGAGACCGATCCGTGGATGCGTGCCGATCGGAATCGACGTTCGCCACGCCATCAGGGGCGTGGATGGGTGTGGAAGAGGAATGTGGAGGGCCGGGGCATCCACGCCGGAGCAGCGTTCGCTCCGTCCCGCGACAGATGCACAATCCAGCGCGGGTTGAAAGTTCAGGTTGACGAACCAGTCGTCAAGGATGCGCCCCATGATGCCCCCCTTTGCCTTGACATCAGGCTGATGTCAGCGGACTTCAGGATGACTTCATCCTATTACCAACGCCGGCGGACTGAAATATGTCGGAAGTTATAGCCGCGACCGGAAAAGGTGCCCGCCCGGCAAGATAAGGCGGCTATGCGCGTCATGCGTCCCCTCAGGTCTCCCGCATGGAACGCCGCAGCACATTGGTGACGGGTTCCAGCAGATAGTCCAGGGGGGAGCGGGCCCGGGTGCGGATGAAGGCCTCGGCGGGCATGCCCGGGTAGAGGCGGATGGCGGGGTCCGGGCTGGGCTTGATGTGGATCCGGGCCGTGTAGTAAGGCGCCCGGGTGGCCTCGTCCAGCAGGCGATCCGCCGAGACATAGCGCACCGCGCCTTCGAGCAGGGGGGTGGAACGGGTGTTGTAGGCGCTCAGGCGCACGTCCGCCAGGCTCCCGGGGGCTACCTCGTCGATATCCTGGGGATGGACGCGCACCTCCAGGATCAATTCCTGCTGGTCGGGGACGATCTCCATGAGGGCTTCGCCCGCCCGGACCACGCCGCCCGGGGTATGCACGGCCAGGTTGACGATGCGGCCCGACACCGGCGCCAGCACGGCCTGGCGATGCTGGGCGTCCTGGGAGGGGCGCAGGCGCTCGCGCAGGTCCATGACCTTGCGGTTGACTGCGTCCAGTTCGGTGGCGGCCCGCTGCACCATGTCGGCGCGCAACTGGACGATGCGCAGGTTCAGGTCGCCGATGCGCTGCTGGGTGCGGGCCAGGTTGGCCAGGTGTTCCGCCCGCTCCGCCTCGCGTATCCCCAGGGCGCTCTTGTACTCCAGCAGGCGGGTCTTCTGGATGAACTGCTGTTCCACCAGGCGCTCGTTGGCTTCCAGCTGTTCCCGCAGGGCGGCGACGGCGCGGGTTTCCGCCGCCAGTTGTTCCTGGACGCCGGCCATTTCCCGCTCGGCCTCCACGATCTGGGCGCGCAACAACTCGGTCTGTTGCCGGAAAGTGTCACGCCGGACCGTGAACAGATGCAGTTCGCTGTCCAGTATGGTCCGATAGGCCGGAGGCAGGGCCGGCCCACGCAGGTCCTCGGCCAGGCGAGGCTGTGGCCATTCGTTCTTCTCCGCCTCCAGCCGGGCCGCCGTCACCCGCTCGGCGAACAACTGGCCGCGCAGCAGGTCCAGCGTGGCGCCCACGCCTTCATCGGCCAGGGTCGCCAGGACCTGCCCCGCCCGCACCACGTCGCCGTCGCGCACGCGGATCTCGCTGACGATGCCGCCCTCCAGATGCTGCACCCGCTTGCGCTCGTTCTCCACCTTGATGACGCCGGGCGCGATGACCGCGCCGGACACCGGGGCCAGCGCCCCCCACAGGGCGAAGGCCGCCGCGCCCAGGGCCAGCACCAGATAGCCCCAGCGGGCGACGCGGCCCGCATCCAGGGCGGGGGGCGAATCCAGCGCCGGCTCAGCCATGTCCGCCCTTTCTGGGTACCGCGACGGGTCCGGCCGGAACGGGCCCCACCGCCGCCTGCGCCGGCCGGGTCACCCGGGCGAGCACCTCGGCGCGCGGGCCGAACATCTCCACCCGGCCCTCCCGCAGCACCAGCAGCTTGTCCACCGCCGCCAGCAGGCTGGGGCGATGGCTGATGACGATGAGGGTCACCCCGTCGGCCACGAGCCGGCTCATGGTCTGGACCAGGGCTTCCTCGCCCTCGCTGTCCAGATTGGCGTTGGGTTCGTCCAGCACCACCAGGCGGGGGTCGCCGCACAGGGCGCGGGCCAGGCCCACCCGCTGTCGCTGGCCGGCGGAGAGGTTGACGCCGTTCTCGCCCACCTGGGTGTCGTAGCCCCGGTTCAGGCGCAGGATCATGTCGTGAGCGCCGGCGCGGCGGGCCGCCGCCACCACCGCCTCGTCGTCGTATTCGGTGGCCATGCGGGCGATGTTCTCGGCCACCGTGCCGGGAAACAGTTCCACGTCCTGGGGCAGGTAGCCCACCGCCGCCGCCAGGGTGTCGGGGCCGTAGTCCGCCAGGCTGGCGCCGTCCAGGCGCACCGCGCCGGCGGAAGGCGGCCAGATGCCGGTAAGCACCCGGGCCAGGGTGGACTTGCCGGCGGCGCTGGGGCCGATCAGGCCCAGGCTCTCCCCGGCCGCCAGGTTGAAGCCGATGCCCTGCAGGATGGGCCGCTCGCCGCCGGGCAGGGCGAAGCCCAGGTTCTGTACGGCCAGGACGCCCGACGGCGGCGGCAGATCCAGGGTGGACAGCCGACGCGGGTAGGCCCGCAGCAACTCGTTGAGGCGGGCATAGGCGCCCCGGGCGTCGATGAAGCCCTTCCAGGTATTGATGGCCGCTTCCACCGGCCCCAGGGCCCGGGCCAGCACCAGGGTGCAGGCCATCATGGCGCCGGAGGACAGTTCCTCGCGCACCACCAGCCATGCGCCCACCCCGATCATCACCACCTGGATATAGAGCCGGGTGAAGCGGGTGAGGCCGGTGAGCCAGCCGGTGCGCCGGCTCAGGTTGGTCTGGGCGCCGATCACCGCGTCGTTGAGGCTGGTCCAGCGGCGGGTGAGGGCATCGCCCATGCCCAGGGCCTTGGCCGCCTCGGCGTTGCGCACCGCCGCGTCAATGAAGCGGGCGGCGTCGCGAGCCTGGGCCTGCATGGCTTCCTGGGGGCGCCGGGTGAGGCGCTCGTTGAACCAGGCCAGCAGGAACAGCAGGGCCGCGCCGCCGGCGGCGAAGAAGCCCAGCAGCGGGTGGAAGAAGAAGATCAGCAGGGTGAACAGGGGCGCCCAGGGCGCGTCGAACAGGGAGATCACCCCCGGCCCGGCCAGGAAGTTGCGCAGGGCCGCCACGTCGCGCATGCCCTGGGGCGACCCGCTCCCGCCGCCTTTCGCCGCCGCCGCGAACAGGCCGCGAATCACCTCGGGACCCAGGCTCCGGTCCAGGGTGGCACCGGCGGCCTGCAACAGGCGCCCCCGCACCAGGTCCAGGCCCATCATGGCCAGCAGCGCCAGGGTGGCGGCGATGCTGAGCATGAGCAGGGTTTCCAGGCTGCGGCTGGAGAACACCCGGTCGAACACCTCCAGGGTATAGAGGGGCACCGCCAGGATGAGCACGTTGACGAACAGGCTGAACAGGCCGGTGTGCAGGAAGTGCTGGCGGCAGGCGCGGAGGAATTCAGCCATGGGGTCCCTTGAGATGGCGTGGCAAGGACGGGGTTTTGCGGTTCTGGAGAGTGACTATTCTGCGCGAAAACGGGGCGACTCCGCTCCCCCTCCCAACCTCCCCCGCTAGCGGGGGAGGCGCCCGAGCCCCCTGGGTCGGGATGGGGAGTTCCGCCTGCTCCCCGGTACGCAAACATCCGATCCCCCGCGCCCGGCGGGCGCGAGGGAAACAGCCCCTCTCAGCCCAGCACCATGATGTCGCCGGCGGTGAGGTTGTCCGCCGCGCCGTCGGCAAAGGTGATGGTCGCCACTAGCGCCTTGGCGCCGACTCCGCTGCCGTCGGCGTCGTAATACAGGTCGCCGTTGACGCTGTCCCAGACCAGATAGTCGTCGGCGTCCGCGGCATCGCTGCCTTCGACGAAATAGTCCGGGTTGAGGGCGGCACTGGCGCCGGGTGTGACGAAGGCGTAGGCGCCGCCGAAGGAGAAGGCGGACAGGGCCAGGCCGATCATGTCCCCACCCGAAAATTGGCCTTGGGGACCGTCGTAGTTGTCGTCGTCGTAGTCGGTGATGGTATCGGCGTTGCCGGCACCGGAGTGCTCGAAGAAGAACAGGTCGTTGCCGGCGCCACCGGTCAGGTTGTCGTTGCCGCTGCCGCCGGCCAGCCGGTCGTTGCCGACTTGAGCATTGCCATCGCCCACCAGGATATCGTCGTCGGCGCCGCCGCGCAGATCATCGTGGCCCACGGCGCCGATGAGGAGGTCATCTCCGTCGTTGCCCACCAGCAAGTCGTCGCCCAGCCGCCCGTCGAGGGTATCTCCGCCGGAACCGCCGAAGTACTGGTCGCGACCGCTGCCCCCCGTGAACAACAGGTCATTGACCGCGTCCGTGGCGAGAATCCGGGAGGTATTGCTCAAATCCTCCGCGTTGAGGTCCTGCCGCACGTCGAACAGGCGCACGCTCTGGTTGCCCTTCAACACCAGGGAAGTCGCGGCATCCACGCCATCCAGGTAAACCATGCTGGAGCCGCCGCTGCCGGAGGTGTCGAGAGTGAGGGTGGTCAAGTTGGAATCGACCTCCTCCAGGAGGACCACGGCGTTATCCAGCTTGACGATCAGGGCGTCGGCCACTCCGTCCATCTCCAGGTTGGCTGCCAGCAGGGCGTCCTGAAAGTCCACGGTCTGGCTGCCGTCGAGCTCCCTCAGGAAGAGATCCGTGCCAAGATCGCCACCACCGGTGGTGAACTGGAGGTGGCTGGCCCCGAACACGCCGCCCACATCCAGCAGGCTCTCTCCCCCCTGCTCGGTGAGGGTGAACTTGAGGGTTTTCACGTCGCTGATGGCGAGGTTCATCCAGGTATCGTTGTCCTCATCACCCACGTCGCCCAGCAGGAACTCCTGCACATCATTGGCGACGGTGTCATCGTCCCAGTCCAGGGTGACGTTCTGGCTGGCGGACAGGGCGATCCCGGACAGGCCGATCTGGATGCCGCTGTCCAGGTTGTCGAGGGTGATGTCGGCATCGCCGGACAGGTCGATGCGCTGGGTGACGTCGTCGTCCAAGACCGTCCAGCCCACGTTTAGTGTACTGGCGGCGCCGGTGGTCTCGAAGCGGAAGGTTTCGATGCCCTCAACCTGCAAGCCGGTATTGAGGCCGTCGATTGTGGCCTCAAGTATGTCGTTGCCGCCTTCACCATCGATAACGTCATTGCCGTCCAGGCTGTTGACCCCGAAATTGCGGAACTCCATGAGGTCGTTGCCCGCGCCGGCATGGAGGGTCAGGTCGCCGGTATGGTCGACAGTGAACATGTTGTTGCCTGCGGTGCCGATGACGCTGTTGGCAAGGGCGCCCTGGATCGTCAGGTTCTCCACATTGCCGCCGCCCCACTTGGCCAGGGTCATGGTGATGTTGACGCCAAAGCTGTTGATGGTGTCGGTACCGCCATTGGCAAGTTCGGTGACCTTGTCGCCGACGTCCGCCACGTCATAGGTGTCGTTGCCGGCCCCACCCTGCATGTCGTCGTCGCCGTCGCCGCCCACCAGGTAGTCGTCGCCGTTGCCGCCCTTGAGGGTGTCGTTGCCTTCCCAGCCCATGATTTCGTCGTTACCGTCGAGACCGTCCAGGACGTTGTTGCCGTTGTTGCCGGAGAGGTAATTGCCTAGGGCGTTGCCGGTGCCATTGACGTTGCCGGCGCCGGTCAGGACCAGCTGTTCCAGGTTGAGGCCCAGGACGTGGGTGATGCTGCTTTCCACCGTGTCGAAACCCTCGTTGAGGTTCTCGGCCACCTTGTCGCCCACGTTGTCCACCACGTAGGTGTCGTCGCCCTTGCCGCCCTTCATGTCGTCGGCCTCGGCCATGCCGTTCAGGGTGTTGTCGCCGTCATTGCCGAGCAGGATGTTCTTGAGAGCGTTGCCGGTGGCGTTGACGTCGTCGTCGCCCAGCAGGGTCAGGTTCTCGTAGTTGTCGCCCAGGGTGTGGCCGACAGAACTCTTCACCAGGTCGACGCCACCGGCCAGGCCCAGGTTCTCAACGCCCAGGGTATCGCCGGCATCGTCGAGGAGATAGGTGTCGTTGCCCAGGCCGCCATCCATGGCGTCGGCGCCCGCGCCGCCGTCCAGCAGGTCGTTGCCCGCGCCACCGGTCAGGGTGTCATCGTCCGCGCCACCGGCCAGGGTATCGTCGCCGATGCCGCCGTCCAGGGTGTCATCACCGTCGCCGCCCTCCAGCACATCCTTGCCGTCGCCGCCGCTGAGGGTGTCGGCGCCGGCCAGGCCGTAGAGCTTGTCGTCGCCGGCATTGCCCGCGAGGATGTTGGCGCCGCCATTGCCGGTCAGGATGTTGGCGAGGGCATTGCCGGTGACGTCCAGGTCGTTGCCGCCCAGCAGGGTGACGTTGTCCACCTGGGTGTGGTTGTCGTTGGCGGTGGCGGCCCCGGTGGTCAGGTCGAAGTCTACCTGGCTGAACACCGTGTCGATGCCGCCGCCGGCCAACTCGTGCACCTTGTCGTCGGCGGTGTCCACGTAATAGACGTCGTTGCCGGCGCCGCCGGCCATGGCGTCCTGGCCCAGGCCGCCGTCCAGGATGTCGTTGCCGACGTCGCCGGCCAGCACGTCGTCGCCGGCATGGCCGTAGAGCCTGTCGTTGCCGGCCCCGCCCGTGAGCACGTTGGTGCCGGTGTTGCCGGCGATGAGGTTGTCCAGGGTGTTGCCGGTGCCGTTGATGTTGCCGCCGGCGTTGTCCAACTGGAGATTCTCAAGGTTGAGGCCCAGGGTGTGAGTGATGGCGCTGACCACCGTGTCGGTGCCCTCGTTGGCGTTCTCGACGATGGTGTCCGCCATGGAGCCATAGAGGAAGTAGGTGTCGTTGCCCTTGCCGCCGCGCAGGGTGTCCACGGTGGCGCTGTCCCGGCCGCCGTTCAACTGGTTGTTGCCGTCGTTGCCAACGAGGACGTTGGCCAGGCCGTTGCCGGTGAGGTTGATGTTGCCCGTGCCGGTGAGGGTGGCGTTCTCAACATTGTTGTCCAGGTTGGGGATGGACACCGAGCTGAGCACCGTGTCGGTGCCCTCGTTCCTGAGCTCGACGGCCACGTCGCCGCTGTCGTCGAACACGTAGGTGTCGTTGCCAGTGCCGCCGATGAGGAAATCGGCGCCGGCGCCGCCGTCCAGGGTGTCGTTGCCGGCGCGGCCATGCAGGGAATCATCGCCGGCGTTGCCGATCATGATGTTGTTCAGGGCGTTGCCGACGCCGTCGCTGTCAACGGCGGGATCGGTGAAGCGCAGGTTCTCCACCCCCGCCCAGCCAGGCGCGCCGAGGTCGATGTCGTCGATCTGGGCATAGACCCAGTCGGTGCCCTCGTTGGCGTTTTCCGTGACCGAGTCGTCCTCGTCGTCCACCACGTAAACGTCGTTGCCCAGGCCGCCCGCCATGGCGTCGGCGCCCGCGCCGCCATGCAACGTGTCGTTGCCGGCGAGGCCGATGAGCTCGTCGTCGCCCGCGTCGCCTTCCAGGTAGTTGTCCAGGGCGTTGCCGGTGGCGGTGAAGGACGCGGCGCCGAACAGGTGGAGGTTTTCCACGTTGACGGGCAGGACATAGGCGCTGGTGCCGGCGTTGGTGAGGATATCCACATCCATGCCGACCGAGTCGGTGCCCTGGCCGGCGGCCTCCACCACCTTGTCGCCGGCATGGTCCACCCAGTAGGTGTCGTTGCCGGCGCCGCCGGTCATGCTGTCGGCGGTCTCGTCCTCGTCCCCGAACTCGTCGTCGCCGAGGCCGCCCAGCAGGGTGTCGTTGCCGTCGCCGCCGTCCAGTTCGTCGTTGCCGGCACCACCGTCCAGGCTGTCGGTGCCTGCCCCGCCATCGAGCTCGTCGTCGCCCGCCCCGCCCAGCAGGGTGTCGTCGTCGTCGCCGCCGTCCAGTTCATCGTTGCCGTCGCCGCCGTCCAGCTTGTCGTTGCCGGCCTGGCCATTAAGCGCGTCATCCCCCTTGCCGCCCTTGAGGTCGTCGTTGCCCAGGCCGCCGTTGAGGGTGTCGTTGCCGTCGCCGCCGTCCAGGATGTTGTTGCCGGCGTTGCCGGTGATCGTGTTGTTCAGGGTATTGCCGGTGCCCTTGAGGTTGCCGGTGCCGCCGAGCAGCAGGTTTTCCAGGTTGAGGCCCAGGGTGTGGTCGATGAGGCTGTTCACCTGGTCGGTGCCTTCGGCGAGATTCTCCGTCACCTTGTCGCCGACGTTGTCCACGTAGTAGGTGTCGTCGCCCAGGCCGCCGCGCATGTCGTCGGCCTCGGCCAGGCCATTCAGGATGTTGTCGCCGGCATCGCCGATCAGGACGTTCTTGAGGGCATTGCCACCACCGACGTCCGTGCCGTCCAGGATCAGGTTTTCCACGTTGTCCGGCAGGATGTAGCTGGCCAGGCCCGTGGCGGTGACGGTGTCCGTGCCGGCGGCGGCGTCCTCCACCACCTTGTCGTCGCCATCCACGAAATAGAAATCGTCTCCGGCCAGGCCGAACATCTCGACGGACTCGGCGAGCCCCCACAACTCATCGCTGCCCAGGGTGCCAACCATGGTCTTGAAGCCTTTGGAGAGGAAGGGGTCGGGCGATGCCATGTTGATCTCCTTGAATCAGAAAAATGAACGAGGGCCGGCTGCAAACAACCCTGCCCCACCAATGCTGCAAAGCATTCTGCGCTCATTAATCAATATAAGGGATATCACTAAAGTTATGGTCTGATGACACGGACCGAATCAGCTGGCCGATAGCGGGGCGAGGCCGGCCGATCTTTCTGGCCCGCGAGTGGATGTCGGCTGACCTGACAGGCCTTCTGGACCGCCTGGCCACCCCGATCGGACAGCGTTTTGCTTCAGGCCAGGGCGATCCAGTGATTGTCGGGGCGCAGGTCGGGCAGGGGCGCGTCCGCCTCCGCTTCCGGCCGGCCGGCGCCCATGTTCAGCGCCCGGGAGCGGCCGCCGGCCCAGATGCCTTCCGGCGCGGCGGCCAGGGCACAGGCCTCGGCGAGGGGCGCCAGGCCCCGCCAGCGGCCGTCCTGGCCGAAGCGGGCCACGCCCTGGACGCGGGGGCAGCTGACCGCGAAGCCGTCATCGAAGGCGGCGATGTCACCGCCGTAGCCGGCCAGGGGCTGGGGCGCGGGGACCGGGTTCAGGTTCTGGCCGTCGAATACGGCCAGCACGGGGGCCCGCGAGCGGGCATCCCCGTCGTCGTGCTCGGCCTGGAGGGCGATGCCCAGCCGGCGGCCGTTCCAGGCCAGGTGGCGCAGGCTCAGGCGCGGGTCGTCCAGGCGCCATTGGCCCAGGGGCGCCCCGGTCAGCCCATCGAGGCGAACCAGCGAGGAGTTCATGCGCGCCAGGTCGCGCTTCATGCGGCCCGTTTCCGGCCGGGTCGGCACGCCGCCGTTGGCGACGATCAGGCCGCCGGGGCGGGTGACATCCCAGATCAGCTGGTGGGGGTCCCCGCCCAGGGTCGGCCACTCGTCGCGTTTCTCCAGGCTCCCCCCGTCCCGCACGCCGATCAGACCGGCGCCGGTGTCCAGGTCCAGTTCCGTGGTGTACAGGGTGCGGCCGTCGGCGCTGGCCAGGACGTGGCCGGCGAAGGCCCGGCCGGGCTCGATCCAGCGCCAGGCCAGGGCGCGCCCGTCCGGGCTCCAGCGCAGCAGCCAGTCGCCGGGCCGCCGCGCCAGCGCCAGCAGGGTGCCGGCGGGCTCCCGCAGCAGGCCGTGGGCGCGGGTGGGAACGTCCAGGGCGGCCTCGACGGCCAGCGCGCCGGAAGACTGGTGCCCCAGGACGCCGACCTGATAGCCCCGCGACGTTTGCCAGGCGGCGGCCAGCCGGGGACGCGGGGCCGCGAAGGCGGCGGCCCGGATCGGGGCGGGCGCGACCATCAAGGCGGCCATACCCGCCAGGAAGCGGCGCCGCCCCGACACGCTCAATCCCCGTCCGCGTCGGAAAAGCCGATGCTCACGCCCAGGGCCGGGGCCACCCGCGCTTCCACATGGCGCTGCAGATCCGCCAGGGCCTGGGCGGCCGCCAGGATGCGCTGCTCATCGCCGGCGGACAGGCCGGCCATGGCGGCATCGGCCCGCTCGACAGCCTGGACCAGGCCGTCGACCGCCTGGCCGCGCGCGACCAGGACGGCACCCAGGGACGCAGGCCCGGTGGCCAGGGCTTTCAGGGCCTGCCACTGATGCGCCCAACTGGCGGCGCTGGCGGCGCTGGCCTTGCGCGGAAAATCCGGGGCCCCGCCGGCATGCTCCGCGGTCATGGTCTGGCGCAGGGGCAATTCCATATGGGTCCAGCGCAGTCTTTCCAGGCCGCCGATCCACTGGTTCACCAGGTCGCTCAGGGAATCCTGGCTGTCCCCGGGAACGGCCTTTGCCGCCGCCAGGGCCTCCGCCTCGCGGCCGATCTCGGCGGCGACCTGGACGGCGTAGCGGCATTCCGGCGAGGCGGGTCGCGCCGGCTTCACCCACAGCAGCCATTCCAGGGCGGGGAAGCCCTTGGCCGGGGTGCCGATGCGTTCCATGTCGGCCGGCATCGTGGGCGATGCCTGGACGGCCTTCTCGATCATGCGCGGCCGGGTGGGCATGAAGTCGATCTGGCGCTGGGAACGGCGTTCCAGCAGCGGGCCCAGGGCCACGGCGGACAGCCGCTCCCAGGCCGCCAGGCTGGACAGCCACTTGTCCCGCGCCTGGTCCAGGGCGGCGCCGGCGCCTTCGGGCGAGGCGTCGCACAGGGCCTGGAGGGCGGGGGCGAGCCGGGCGCCGCGGAGGGCGAATTCGGCGGCATGGGGGGCGAACCAGGCCTCATGGACCCGGGCGGGCTCGGCCGACGCCGGAACGGGAAACAGCAGGCACAAGCCGGCCATGAACCGGCTGGCCAGGCGGATGACGGCGCCGGAACGCGGCGCCCGCGCCCCGATCACAGGGACTCCACGAATTTCACCAGGGCGTCGCGCTCCGGCCTGGTCATCCTCAGCACCCGCTCGCGGCTGGCTTCCGCCTCGCCGCCGTGCCAGAGGATGGCCTCCAGCACGTCCCGGGCGCGACCGTCGTGCAGAAGCCGGGTATGGCCGTTGACGTCCTGGATGAGGCCCACTCCCCACAGGGGCGGCGTCTTCCATTGGCGGCCTTGGGCGAGGCCATCCGGCCGGCCGTCGGCCAGGGCCTCGCCCATGTCGTGCAGCAGCAGGTCGGTGTAGGGATGGATGCGCTGGCCTTCCAGGGCCTTGCTGCTGAACTGGGGGTGGGGGCCGCCAGCGGTGACGTAGCTGGGCCGGTGGCAGGCGGCGCATTGGGCGTCGGTGAAGAGCTTCTGGCCCTTGAGCACCTGGGGATCGTCGAGGGAACGCCGGGCGGGCGGGGCCAGGGTGGCCTGGTAGAAGATCACGTCGCCCAGGGTCTTGTCGTCGATCTCCGGCGCCTTGCCCTGGGCGCCCCGGGGGGCGGCCAGGCAGTCCTTCTGGACGGCGGTGCAGCCTTCGTCGGGGAACACCGGCGAGGTGACGCCGATGTCGCCGTTGAAGGCGACGGCGGTCTGGTGGGCGACGGTGGCCACGTTGGCCTTCCAGCCGAAGCGGCCCAGCATCACGCGGCCGCCGGGGGCGTCCCAGACCCGGTTGGGCACGCCCTTGATGGCGTCGCCGCGCCGGGCCTGTTCCCGCGCGTTGGCGAGGATCTCGGCCTCGGGAATGGCTTCCAGCAGGCCGACGCCGATGATCTGGGGGGCGACCCGGGGGCTCGCCAGCACGTCCCTGGCCATGGGGCCATAGCCCAGGTCGCGGAAGCCATAGCTGGGCGCCAGCAGGGTGTAGGCCTCGCCGTCGGCGAAACGGCCGCTGACTTCCCGGTGGCTGATGACCACCTTGCCCTCGGGCTTGACGCCCCGCACCGCGAAGTTGTTGAACTGGTCGCCGTAGGCGGGCTCCGGAACCACGCCACCGTGGGCGCCGACGCCGGGAACGGACAGGCGCAGCAGCAGGGAGACGGGCTGCTCCCCGGGCTTGGGCGGCGCGCCCCGGCCATCGTTGAAGTGGCAGCCGGCGCAGGAACGGGCGATGAAGTGGGGCCCCAGGCCGTCCCGCGCCTTGGTGGAGGCGGGGGCTTCCACCCAGTTGCGCTTGAAGAAGGAATTGCCGATGACGAAACGGGTGCGCTCCGCGTCGCTCAGGTTGGCAGCGGGGAAGGAGAAGGCGTTGCGGCCGGTGGCGAACACGGTGGTCTCGCCGCCCACCTTCTCGCCCAGGGGGTCGCCGGCGGGCGCGGCCTGGATGGGGAAGGCGAAGACGCCGAGTAAGAGGGCGGGGAAGCGGAGATTCATGATGGTGATGTCGTGGTTGGCTGGCGGGTGCTGGCTGTTCTCCCTCTCCTCCCGGGAGAGGTCCGGGGGGAGGGAACAACGGCGGCAAATGCGGTTGCGTTGCGCTCTCTCCCCCTACTCCGGTGGGAGGGGGTTACGGCTGAACCAGGGTCAGCTTGCTGATGCCCACCGCGTTGGCGGCGGCCACCAGGTCCTTGCTCTGCCTGACCAGGCTGTTCACCGTGGCCTGGATGCGCTGGCGGCCGGCGGCGTCCCTGGCGCCGACGATCTCCCGGTCGAAGGGGGCCTGGATGGCGCTGGCCGCGGCCACGGAAGCGGCGATCTGCCTGCTGGTCCTGTCCGCCAGGGCGGCGTCCCGCGCGGCCACCATATCCCGCGGCGAGGGGCCCTGCAGCACGCCGCCGTCGGCGCGCCTGTAGCGGCCCAGCCAGACGTTCTCGATGCCGGTGGCGTTGAGCACGGCGTCCCGGTGGGTGTTGTCGGAGAAGCAGGAGTGCTCGTCCTCCTGGTCCTGGCTGTTCAAGGCCACCTCCAGGCGCTCGCCGGCCAGCTCGCCGCGGGACAGGGAACCCATGGCGACGAACATCTTGCGCAGGGATTCCTGGCCGCCCTCGACGAAGCGGGCGCGGTAGTTGAGCTTGCTGTCCGGGCGCCAGGCCTTGACCAGCGTGTTCAGGTCTTCGATCAGCAAGTCGGTGACCACGGCCAGGTACTGGCGACGGCGGTCGGCATTGGCGGCCTTGCCGTCGACGAAGTCGGTAAAGGCGCGGTTCCCAGGGCCGCTCTCGCTCAGGTCCTGGCCCCACAGCAGGAATTCGATGGCGTGCCAGCCGGTGGCGATGTTTTCCTCGCCGCCGCGCTCGTTCTGCTCGGAGATGGATTCCGGGGTGATGGCGAAACTCCGGTCGTTGATCAGGCCGGCGTTGTCGCCGCCTTCCACCTTGTCCACGTAGGATTCGTCCATGGGCCAGGCGTTGAGGCGGCCTTCGGGGCCGTTATCGTCGTCGATGGGACCGCCGTAGAAGCGGAAGGCCTCGGTCTGGCCATAGAACTCCCGGGCGTCGCGCCAGGCCTTTTGCGCGGCTTGCTGGGTGTCGGCGGAGGGGCTGGCGAGGAAGGCGTCGATGGCGCGCTTCATGGCCTGGGCGGCCTGGAGGGTGTCCTCGTAATTGGCGTGGACCAGGGCGGCGTAATGGGTCAGCATGGGGACCAGCACGGGCCCCACGTCGCGTCCGGCCTCCGGGGCCGCCTGGGCGCCGGAACCGAAGGACAGCAGGGCGGCCAGGGCCAGGGCGGAGAGTGCCTTGTTCATGGGTTTTCCTTTCCTAGGTCGGAAGTTCGGGCCTGTGCCCGAGCCCCCTCGATTTCATGCGGTGAGAATCAGCTTGTTGGCGCTGGTGATGCGCAGCCAGTATTCCCGGCCCCCGTGGAGGATCAGCACCACCTTGCCGCCCTGGAACAGCGTCTCGCTCCGGTAGGTCGGCGGCGGCGTTTCCTCGGGTTTGGCCGGTGGCGTGGGCGGGGTTCCTGGTTTCATGGCGGGGCTATCCGGGGCGGTGCATGTGCTTCAGCAGGCCACTCAATAGGACATCTTGGCGCGCAGGCCCCAGATGGTGACGTCCCCGGCTGTCTTGTCGCCGCCGGGATCGCCGATCCATTGCAGGTTGGGGCTGAGCTGCAGGTGCTCGTTGACCTGCCAGGCGTAGTAGAGCTCCACGGGCGTCTCGTTGTCGTCCATGCCGGATTCGCTGCTGGCCTCCAGGCGACCCACGGCCAGGCCGATGCGGTCGTGCTCGCGGCCCCACATGCCCCCGTCGAACTGGGCGCCCAGGGTGTAGGCGCGGTCGAAGTTCACCTCGCCCTCGGTGGAGAAGCCGATGCGGGAGAACAGGGTGACGTGCTCGGCGATCTGCTGGTCCAGGGAGATGCCCCAGCCGCTGTGGCGCTCTTCCGTCACGCCATCCAGCTTCAGGGCGCTGTTGTTGGTCCAGCCATAGAGACGGTAGGCGCCGGACAGGCCGCCGAAGGTCTTGCCGGCGTATTCCAACTGGCCGATGAGCAGGCGGTTGGAGAAGGCATCGCTGAAATCGCCCCCCTCGCCCGCGCCGAAATACCCCACAGACGCGGTGATGTTGTCGGACCCGTTCACGTCGCTGACGTAGGACAGGCGCAGGCCCGGACTGGCCCCGTCGTCGCCCACGCCGATGTCGCCGCCGGCATCCAGCAGGGGGTTGTGGATGAAGGACAGGTTAAGGAACTGCTCGGATTCGTCGTCGGCGATGGCGTTGCCGTCGAAGAAGCCGAAGGGATCGATCTTGCCCACGGTCACCTCGAACCGACCCAGGTCGCCGCTGGCCACGCCTACGGGGATGTCCAGCTGGTACCAGGCCTGCATCAGGTCCATGCGGGATTCGTCGCCGAAGGCGGCGGCGTTGACCGGCGCGAAGCCGCCGGTGTCCACGCCGCCGCCGTCACCGGCGCGGAAGTGGGCGAACAGCTTGCCCTCGGCCGCGCCGATCGCGCCCATGGGCAACTCCACCTCCACGTCGGCCCGGGCGGTGAGTTGACCGTCATCCACCACGCCACGATTGGCGTGCTGGCCCACCAGGGTCAGGCTGGCGCCCACGCTGATGCCCTCGAAGCGCGCCATGGGATCGGGCTTCCTGGACAAGGCCACCACCTCGTTTTCCAGTTCCTCGACACGCGCGGCGAGCTTGGCGCTCTCCGGAGCCGGCGGCCGGGATTCCGCCAGACGCTTTTCCAGTTCGGCGTTGCGGTTTTCCAGGCGGGTGAGCCGTTCCTGCAGTTGTTGCACCACGCCGGCCAGGTCGGCGGGCTCGGCGGCGTAGGCGGCCTGGCTTGCCAGCAGGAGGATGAGGGACAGCGCCCGCGGCGTGGCGGGAATGCGCCGGGATGGCGTAGGGGTGAAACGCATGGACTTCTCCGTTCAGTAACAAAACAGTCATCGCTGGCTGGCTACCGGGGCGGAGACGCCCTTTTGCTTGCTTGCATCAAAGCGCGCGAGGCGCGGAAATCACTTCGTCAGGATCAACTTGCCGTTGCGGGTCAGCCGGAGCAGGTAACGCTCCCCGGCATGCTCGATCACCAACATTCGCCGGTCCCGCAGCAGATCCTCGGCCCGAATGGGGCTGTCCGGCGTCGGCCGGATCGAGGCTTCGGGGAGGACGGGTTGCTTGGTCGGCGAAATCATGGCCGCGATATTAATGAGAATGGTTATCGAATGCAAGGCACTTCATGTGGATATGGAAATCCTTTTTCACGTTGTGGCCTGTTCACCCGGGACCGAGGCTGGGGCAAACTTGCGGACTTCCCCTCCATGGCAAGTTCCTTCCATGAAATTCACGCCCGAATCCTTCCGCGCCTGGGAGCGCAAGAAGATCACCCTGCTGGGCATGTCCGGCGTGGGCAAGACCTATATCTCCGGCCTGTTGCGGCGCCACGACTGGTTCCATTTCTCCGGCGACTACCGCATCGGCACCCGCTACCTGGACGAGCCCATCCTGGACCTGATCAAGCAGCAGGCCATGCGCGTGCCCTTCCTGAAGGAGTTGCTGCGCAACGACTGGATCGACGTGCGCAACAACATCAAGATCGAGGATCTTGGCCCGGTGCTGTCCTTCGTCGGCAAGCTGGGCAACCCGGATTTCGACGGTTTGTCCCTGCCGGAATTCAGCCGGCGCCAGGCCCTCTACCGGGAGGCGGAGATCGCCGCCATGAAGGACGTGCCCGAGTTCATCCGCAAGGCCCAGGAGATCTACGGCTACGACAATTTCATCAACGATGTGGGCGGCAGCCTGTGCGAACTGGAGGACGATTCCGTCATCGAGCTGCTGGCCGAGCACACCCTCATCCTCTACATCCAGGTGACCACCCGGGACGAGGAGGACACCCTGATCCGCCGCGCCCAGTCCGATCCCAAGCCCCTTTACTACCGCCCCGCCTTCCTGGCCGAACATCTTCCCGTCTACATGGCGGAAAAGGGCCTGGAGTTCGTCGCCCAGGTGGAGCCCAACGATTTCACCCGCTGGGTGTTCCCGCGCCTGTTCCATTCCCGCGTGCCGCGCTACGAGGCCATCGCCGGCCCCCACGGCTACACGGTGACTTCGCGGGAAGTGGCCCGGGTGAAGAACGAGGCGGACTTCCTCGCCCTGGTGGAAACCGCCATCGCCCGGAAATCGGCGCGCGGCGGCCAATAAGCGGGAAGGAGAGATCATGCCCATCGTCGCCCACAACGACCTGCCCGCCCTGCAAAGGTTGAAGGAATCGGGGACCACCATCGTGCTGCCCGCCGAGCGGGCGGCCCACCAGGACATCCGCGAACTGCACATCGGCCTGCTCAACATGATGCCGGACGCCGCCCTGGAGGCCACCGAGCGCCAGTTCTTCCGCCTGGTGGGGGAGAGCAACCCCATCGCCCAGTTCTACGTGCATCCCTTCACCCTGGATGCCCTGCCCCGGGGCGACAAGGCCCGGGAACACATCGCCCGCTATTACGAGCCCTTCGACAGGATCCGCGCCGAGGGCCTGGACGCCCTCATCATCACCGGCGCCAACGTCAGCGGCGAGGACCTGTCGAAGGAGCCGTTCTGGGGCCCCCTGGGCGAGGTCATCGACTGGGCCTGGGAAAACGTCACCACCACCCTGCTGTCCTGCCTGGCCACCCACGCGGTGCTGCACTTCCGTCATGGCCAGCCGCGCGTGAAGCAGGCGGCCAAGCGCTGGGGCGTGTTCTCCCACCGGGTGCTGGACAAGCGCCACCCCCTGGTGGCGGACGTGAACACCCGCTTCGACGTGCCCCACTCGCGCTGGAACGACGTTTCCCGCGCCCAGTTCGAGGCCGCCGGCCTGCGCGTGCTGGCGGAGAGCGAGGAGGTGGGCGTGCACCTGGCCACCAGCCACGACGGCATCCGCATGGTGTTCTTCCAGGGCCATCCCGAGTACGACACCATTTCCCTGCTCAAGGAATACAAGCGCGACGCCCTGCTCGCTGCCCAGGGTAAGCTGGCCGCCTTTCCGCCCTTCCCCGACAACTACCTGCGCCTGCACGAGCAAGCCATCCTGCTGGAATGGCGCGACCGGCTGCTGGCCGCCGCCGCGGCGGGCAACCCGGCGCCGGATTTCCCGGAGACCCTGGTGGCCGCCAACCTGGACAACACCTGGCACGATACCGGTGAAGCCGTCATCGGCAACTGGATGGGCTGCATGTATCAACTCACCCACCGGGAGCGCGACAAGCCCTTCATGGACGGCATCGACCCGGAGGATCCCTTCGGTATCTATGGTCAATGAATGGTCAATGAATGGCCAATGAATGACGACTGAATACGAGCCGCTTGGCCTGGCGCGGTAACATGGCATAATCCGCCGCTAAATTTTCCCGCGCAGTCATTCATACGGAGGGCTCGATCGTGGCAACAGCAGCCAAAAAGCAGGCCGGCAAACCCGCGACGAACAGCGCCAAGAAACCTGTCGCCAAGGCCAAGCCCGCCGCGAAGGTGGTGGTGGCGACCAAGACGCCGGTAAAAAAAGCCGCCCCCGCGGCGCCCGTGAAGGCCAAGCCCGTCGCGGTCAAGGCCGCGTCCGCGAAGGCCAAGCCCGCGCCCGCCAAGGCGGCGCCGGCGAAGGCCAAGGCCGCACCCGTAAAAGCCAAGCCCGTTGTGGCCAAGGCGGCGCCCGCGCCCGCCAGGGCGGTGACCGCGAAACCCAAGGCCGTGCCGGTGGTTCCCGCTAAAGCAAACGCAAAACCCGCCGTTAAGAAACCCATCGAGACCAAGGCGCCGGCCAAACCGATTCCGGTACCCAAGCCGCCGGCGGCAACCCCCCCCGTGAAATCCATGAAAACCGCAGACACCAAACCTTCCGCCAGCAAGCCCGTCAAGACCCCAAAGAAATCCCTCGGCGCCCCCCTCACCGACGCCGACATCCTGGCCATGCCGGACAAGGACTACATGAACGATGCCCAGCTCGCCTTCTTCAAGGCCAAGCTGGAAGCCATGCGCGACGAGATCCTGGAAAACGCCCGGGAAACCGGCGAGCACCTCAAGGAAAACGAGGTCTTCGCCGACCCCAATGACCGGGCCACGGTGGAAGAGGAAAACCTGCTGGAACAACGGGTGCGCGACCGGGAGCGCAAGCTGCTGAAGAAAATCAACGCTTCCCTGGCCCGCATCGAGGAAGGCGCCTACGGCTACTGCCTGGAAACCGGGGATCCCATCGGCATCCCCCGCCTGCTGGCCCGGCCCACGGCGGAACTGTCCATCGAGGCCCAGGAGAAGCACGAGCGGCTGGAAAAGCTGTACGCCGACTGAAACCTCCCGCTTCCGCAAAAATGGCCGCCCCGGCGGCCATTTTCATTGCCGGTGTGCCGGGGGCTCAGGCCATGTTCAGGCGGCGCGCGAGAAAATCCACGGCGGCCTCCAGGGCGCTGGCGGTGCCCGGGCTCAGTCCCTCGCCCAGTTCGAAGGCGCGAGCCCTGATCGCCAACACGTGACAGGGCGGCGGTGGCCGCCGGTAATGCCGCTCATAGGCCGCCAACAGCGCCGGGGGGGAAAGCGCATGGGAGGAGTAGCTGTCGTCGGCGACGGCGTGAATCCGCTGAAAGGCGTATGCCTCCACCCGGTCGTCCACGCTGGCGTCGATGAAGACCACCTCTGCCCGGCCCTCCAGATCCAGCAGATATTCCACCTGCAACTGGAAGTCGGTGAGCAGTTCCACATCGGGCAGGTTCAGGGCCTCCAGGCGCTCGACGGCCAGGGGACCGACGGCGTCGTCGCCCCGGCTGGGATTGCCGATGCCGATGATCAGGCGGCGTGCCCGGCTTGCGCCCGCGCTCAACAGCAGCCCTGCGTGTCCCGGGTAACGGCGTCCAGCCGGCTCCCTTCCGCATCCAGCAGTTCCACTTCCAGCGGCATCTTGCCCAGGGCGTGGGTGGCGCAGGACAGGCAGGGATCGAAGGCGCGCACGGCGACCTCGATGTGGTTGAGCAGGCCCTCGGTGAGCTTGCGGCCGTCCAGGTGCTGGCGCGCCACCTGGCGGATGGCCTCGTTCATGGCCTGGTTGTTGTGGGTGGTCGAGACGATGAGGTTGGCGGTCATCACCAGGTCGTCGTCGTCCACCTGGTAGTCGTGGATGAGGGTGCCGCGCGGCGCCTCGATGACACCGATGCCCCGTTCCCGGCGCTCGCCGGTGACCACCAGGTCGGTGCCCTGCAGGTCGTCGTCGTGCAGGAGTTCCTTGATCAACTCGGCGGCATGCAGCATTTCGATCATGCGCGCCCAGTGGTAGCCCAGGGTGGCGCCCGCCGCGCCGCCGTCGGGTTTGCCACCCTCGAAGGCCAGGAAATCCCGGCGCTCATGATCGGCGAAGGGGGTGGGGATGAAATCGCACTGGGTCACGCGGGCGAGCGGCCCCACCCGGTACCAGCCCGCCTCCGGGCCCATATCCCGGAAGAAGGGAAACTTCATGTAGGACCAGCTCTTCACCTGCTCGCCCAGATGATCCCGGTAATGGCCGTAGTCCACATGGTCGAACAGGGTCCGGCCGTCCATGTCCCGGGCGCGCAGGCCGCCGTGGTAGAGATCCATGGCGCCGTCGGCGCGGATCAGGCCCAGGGTGTGGGCGCGGAAGCGGCCGAAGCCGTTGTAGCGCTCGAGGTTCTGTTCGAACAGTCGCCGCGCCAGGTGCACCGCCTCCCGGCTCCAGCCAATGATCTGGTAGATGCCCTTGAGCAGGAAATCCCGCTCTTCCCTGGAAATGTTCTTGTTCACGCCGCCGGGGATGGCGCTGGTGCCGTGCACCCGCTTGCCGGCGGTGATACGGATGACTTCCTGGCCGAACTTGCGCAGCAGCACGCCCTGTCTGGCGATGTCCGGGTATTCGGCCGCCACGCCGACGATGTTGCGCCTGGCCACGTCGGAATCGAAGCCGAACAGCAGGTCCGGCGAGGACAGGTGGAAGAAGTGCAGGGCGTGGGATTGCAGGATCTGGCCGTAGTGCATGAGCCGGCGCAGCTTCTCCGCGGTCGGTGTGAGTTGTACGCCACCGACGTGATCCACGCCGACGATCTGGTCCATGGCCTTGGACGCGGCCAGGTGGTGGGACACGGGGCAGATGCCGCACAGGCGCTGCACCATGACCGGGATCTCCCAGAACGGCCGGCCCTGGACGAACTTCTCGAAACCGCGGAATTCGACGATGTGCAGGCGCGCCTGCCGGACATGGTCGTCCTCGTCCAAGAGCAGGGTGACCTTGCCGTGGCCCTCCACCCGGGAAATGGGTTCGATGGCGACCCGGCGCAGGGTTTCCGGGTGGGGGGCGGTTTCGAGTTGGGTGATCATGGTTGGAGTTCCAGGGAAGGAGCGTTGGGAATTCGAGGTGTGGTCAAATCCCCCCCCTGCCCCCCCTTTACGAAAGGGGGGGTGGTGTGCGCTCCAGATAAGCCGTTCCCCCCTTCACAAAGGGGGGCTAGGGGGGATTTCTCCACCCTTTGCATAGCCAGATACATTCCATTCAAGGCACACCTCATCAATCGTATTTGATCAACCCGTGCCCCAGCCTGGGCGTGCGCCCGGCGATGAGGTCGGTGAGGAATTTCCAGATGGCGTCCGCCGAGGGCGGGCAACCGGGGATGAAGTAGTCCACCTTCACCACCTCGTGCAGGGGGTGCACCTTGTCCAGGGGCAAAGGCAGTTCCGGGTCGTTGGGGATGAGGCCGTTCTCCAGGCCCGGCTCGGTGAGATAGACCTCCGACAGGCAGGCGGACAGGTCCAGGTGGTTGCGCTGGGCCGGCAGGCCGCCGGTGACGGCACAGGCGCCGATGGCGATGAGGGTCTTGCAGTTGGCGCGGAACTCCCGCAGCACGTGCACGTTTTCCGCGTTGCAGAGGCCGCCCTCGACGATGCCGATGTCGCAGGGGCCGCAGTGCTTGATGTCGGTCAGCGGCGAGCGGTCGAACTCGATCAGGTCCAGCAGGGGGAACAGGCGCTCGTCGATGTCCAGGATGGACATGTGGCAGCCGAAGCAGCCCGCCAGGGAAGTGGTGGCGACTTTCAGTTTGGGCATGGCGGGGTTCCACGATCGCCAGGGGAAGTGGGCAGGCTGGGGTGACGACGAATCCCCCCCGGCCCCCCTTTTACAAAGGGGGGAGTACCCCCCGAGCGCGACCGTTCCCCCCTTTGAAAAAGGGGGGTTAGGGGGGATTCAACAAACACGGCGTTCATTCCTCCACCTCGCAGGCGGCGCAGTGGCCGGCGCCGGCGGGCGGCCGGGGCGCGTCGCGCAGGGCCTGGGCGCTGATGGGATCCGGGTCGTAGCGGCGCTGGCCGATGGGCTGGGCGAAGCCCACCCGCTTCTTCAGGATCACCCCCACCGGGCAGACTTCCATGGCCTTGTCGGTGAGGGCGATATCGGTATCCGCCAGCAGGCCGGATTCCGCGTTGACCACCAGGTGCTTGGTCAGGCCCCGGCCGGACAGGGCGAACACGCACTTGTCGTCCACCTCGCAGGACGCGCGCACGCACAGTTCGCACAGGATGCAGCGGTTGAAGTCCAGCAGGATGTCCGGGTGGGAGGCGTCCACCGGCCGGTCCGGGAAGAAGTGGCGGAAGCCGGCGGTCATCACGCCCAGGTCGTAGCCCAGGGCCTGCAGGGTGCAGTTGCCGCTCTTCTCGCAAGAGGGGCAGAAGTGGTTGCCCTCGGCGAACAGCATCTGCACCAGGGTGCGGCGCAGGTCGTTGATCTCGTCCGTGTCGCTCTCCACCTCCAGGCCGGCCTGGGCCGGCAGGGTGCAGGAGGCGGCGGCGCGGCCATTGACCTTGACGGTGCACACCTTGCAGCTGCCGTGGGGCTTGAACTCCGGGTGGTAGCACAGGTGGGGGATGTAGCTGCCCGCCGCCAGGGCGGCCTGGATCACGGTCTGGCCGGGCTGGAAGGGGATTTCCTCGCCGTCGAGGAGGAAGGTGTTGTCAGTCATGGGATCCACTGCTTTTATCCCCCCTTTTGTAAAGGGGGGTTGGGGGGGATTTAAGGAGGGTGGCAGCGCTGGCCGGCGCAAAATACCCGCAAGGGCTGGGCCGAGTTTGTAAAGCCGCTAACGCGGCAACAACCCCGCTCTCCCCCCTGCCCCCCCTTAGTAAAGGGGGGAACAACCAAAACCCGACTGCCCTCATGGCTCCATCTCCAGATGCGCCCCCGCGTCGTCCCGCCCGGTCATGCGCCGGGCCGTGGCCAGGGCGCCGTCCAGGTCGAAGGCGGGCTCGAAGTCCAGGGACTTGAGGCGGCGCTCGTACATGGGCCGGAAGCGCCTGAGGGTGTCCAGGGTGGGGTTGCAGGCGGTGTGGCCCAGGCCGCAATGGGCGCTCATGTGCAGCACCTTGTCCAGCTTCTCGATCTCCGCCAGGTCGTGGGCGGTGCCGTGGCCGTCGGCGATCTTGTCCATGGTGGACTTGAGCATGGCGGTGCCCACCCGGCAGGGGGTGCAGAAGCCGCAGCTCTCGTGGGCGAAGAAGTGGGCGTAGTTGCGCGCCACCTCGAACATGTCCCGGCTGCCGTCGAACACGGTGAAGGCGCCGGCGGTGGGCAGATCCTCGAAGGCGATGCGGCGCTCGAACTCGGAGGCGTCGATGCACACGCCGGACGGGCCGCTGATCTGCACCGCCAGGGTATCCGTGGCGCCGCAATCCTCCAGCACCTGGCGCACCGGGGTGCCGAAGGGATATTCGTAGATGCCGGGCCGGGCGCAGTCGCCGGCCACGGACAGGAGCTTGGTGCCGGCCGACCTGGCGGTGCCGATGGCCCGGTACCAGTCGCCGCCGTGCTTGGCGATGAGGGCGGCGGCGCAGAAGGTTTCCACGTTGTTCACCGTGGTGGGCTTCTGCAGGTAGCCGTGGGTGACCGGATAGGGCGGCCGGTTGCGGGGCACGCCGCGCTTGCCTTCCAGGGATTCGATCAGGGCCGATTCCTCGCCGCAGACATAGGCGCCGGCGCCCAGGTGGATCTCGATGTCGAAGTCGAAACCGGCCTGGCCCAGGATGCCCCGACCCAGCAGGTTCGCGGCCCGGCGCCGGGCCAGGATTTCATTGAGGGGCTCCAGCAGGAAGCGGTACTCGCCGCGCAGGTAGAGGAAGCCCTGGCTTGCGCCGATGGCGTAGGCGCACACCGTCATGCCCTCGAACACCAGGTCGGCGTGGGACCGGAGCAACACCCGATCCTTGAAGGTGCCCGGCTCGCCCTCGTCGGCGTTGCACACCACGTAGCGCTCCTTGCCCGGCGCGTTGCGGCAGGCTTCCCACTTGAGGCCCGTGGTGAAGCCTGCGCCGCCGCGACCGCGCAGGTTGGACCGCTTGATTTCCTCCAGGGTGGAGAGGGGCGCGCACAGCGCCGCGCCGGGAATGCCCTCGCGCCAGGAACGTTCGTTGGCGGCGGCTTCCACTTCGCTGCCCGGCACGCATACCCGGGCGACGGCGACCCGCAGGGCATCGCCGGGCTGGAAGTCCTCGCTCAGCAGGACATCGCGGCGCCGGATGTTGTCCTCGATGACGAACAGATCCTCGGGCCAGTCCGCCATCGGAGCCTGCGCCAGGATCAGTTCGGCGATCCGCTCCAGCCGCTCCGGTGTGACGCGGGGAATGGCCCGGCCGTTCACCAGGATGGCCGGCCCCTGGTCGCACAGGCCGGTACAGGAGGTGGTGTCCACCGAAACCAGGCCGTCCTCGGACAGGCGGCCCTGCTCCACCCACAATTTCTCGCACAGGAGCGCGAGCAATTCCATGTTGCCCAGCATGCGGTCCGTGATGTTGTCGGAGAACAGCACCCGGTAGCGGCCCCGGCTTTGCTCGCCGAGGAAGGCGTAGAAACCGACGACGCCCCGCACCCGGGCCAGGGGGACGCCCAGGGCATCGGCCACCCGGCCGACCGCCAGGGGGGAAACGCATTGAAAGGCCTCCTGGATCTCGCGCAGCACCTGCAACACATGGTGGGGCTTGCCAAGGTGGCGTTCCAGAATCAGGCTCAGGCCCGGCTCCGGCGCCGGGTCTCCTTGTGGGCGAGTCATGTTTGTCTTCTGCGTTATGACAAAGCGGGCCTCAGTCTAATAGGACTTGGCCCGGTCGCCTGTTAAGTTTTTTTATGGCGAAGGGCTCAATAGTCCACCGGGTCCACGTCCAGGCTCCAGCGCACGCCCGCGCCCGGCAGTTCCCGCAGCAAGGCCACCCAGGGCGTGAGGAAATCCTGCAGCCGCGCCCGGGCGCCGCATTGCGCCAGCAACTGGGCCCGGTGCCGGTTGGCCACCCTGGCCATGAGGGCGGCGACGGGGTCGAACAGGGTGACGTCCTTCCCCAGGTCCAGCCCCCCCTGCCGGGCCGCCCGCAGAAAGGCCATGACCGCCTCCTCGGAACCGGCCTCGGCCCGCAACAGGGCCTGGCTGACATAGGGCGGCGCGTCGGCGCCGCGCCGCTCCTTCAGGGCCGCCTCGGCGAAGCCCGGGTAGTCGTGGCGGGCCAGGGACTGGTAGAGGGGGTGGCGCGGATAGGCGGTCTGGATCAGCACCTCGCCGGCGCGCTCGGCCCGGCCGGCGCGTCCGGCCACCTGCATGAGCTGGGCGAACAGACGTTCCGTGGCGCGGAAATCGGGGGAGATGAGGGCGTGGTCGGCGCCGATGACGCCCACCAGGGTGAGGTGGGGGAAATCGTGGCCCTTGGCGACGATCTGGGTGCCCACCAGGATGTCCACTTCCCGGGCTTCCACCTGGTCGCGCATGGCGGCGAAGGAACCCTTGCGCGCAGTCGTATCCCGGTCGACGCGCAGGATGCGGGCCTCCGGGAAACGCTCGGCCAGGGTTTCCTCCACCCTTTGCGTGCCCTGGCCGGCGGCGCGCAGATCCAGGCCGCCGCATTCCGGACAGGCTTCCGGCGGTCTGGCGGTGAGGCCGCAGTGGTGGCAGACCAGGCGGTAGCCCGCCTTGTCGCGATGCAGGACCAGATGGGCGGAACAGCGCGGGCAGGGGAACACATGGCCGCAGCCGTTGCACAGCATGGTGGGCGCGTAGCCGCGCCGGTTGATGAACACCAGGCTCTGCTCGCCCCGCTCCAGACGTTCGCCCAGGCCGGCCAGCAGGGCGGCGGTGAAGCCCTGGCGGGGCCGGTCGGCGCGGCTGTCCACCAGGCGGACGGCGGGCAGGGCCGCCTTCTCGTTGGCGCGCCGGGTCAGGCTGAGCAGCCGGTAGCGCCCGGCCCGGGCGTTGCGCCAGGATTCCAGGGCCGGGGTGGCGGAGCCGAGCACCACCGGCACGTCGCGCTGACGGCCGCGCCAGACCGCCACGTCCCGGGCGGAATAGCGCATGCCTTCCATCTGCTTGTAGGCGCCGTCGTGTTCCTCATCCACCACGATGAGCCCCAGCCGGGGCAGGGGCGTGAACACCGCCAGGCGGGTGCCGAGCACGATGTCGGCGCGGCCTTCCAGGGCGTCCAGCCAGGCGGCGCGCCGTTCCCCGTCGGCCAGGCCGCTGTGCAGGCCGATCAGCTTGTAGCCCGGGAAACGCCGGACAAAGCGTTCCATGAGTTGGGGGGTAAGGTGGATTTCCGGCACCAGCACCAGGACCTGCCGCCCCCGCGCCAGGACCTCCGCCACCAGGCGCAGATAGACCTCGGTCTTGCCGCTGCCGGTGACGCCGTGCAGCAACCAGGCCGCGAAGCCCGGCGGCGCGGATCCCAGGGCGTCCAGCGCCCGGGCCTGTTCCCCGGTCAGTTCCGGGCCGGCAAGCGCCCGGCCCGCGCCCGCCATCAGCTCGGCCGGGGCGACGGCCGCCACCCAGCCCCGCCGCAGCCAGTCACGCAACAGGGCCTTCTCCCGATCCGGCAGGTCGGCCCTGGGCACGACCCCCAGCCGCAGGCGCTGGGCCAGGGCGATCCGGGCGGTGGCGCGGGCGGGCAGGCTCGCGGTCTGGACCTGTCCGGCCTCCGTCAGACGATAGGCCGGGGCCGCCTCCGGCCGCCGGGCCGACGAGGCGCGCCGCAGGGCCGGCGGCAGCAGGGTGGCCAGCACCGCGCCCAGGGGATGATGGTAGTAATCGGCGACGAAGCGGGCCAGGGCCAGCACATCCGTCGGCAGGGGCGGCGTGTGTCGGTCGATCGCGCCCAGGGGCTTGAGGCTTGCCGGGGGCAGATCGGATCCTTCCGCCAGGTCCAGCAGCACGCCAATCCGGTGGCGAGGCCCGAACGGCACCTCGACGCGCCGGCCGATGTCGGCCTCGGTGGCATCCCGGGCCAGATAGTCGAACAGCCTGTCCAGCGGCGTATCCAGGGCGATCCGGGCGATCCGCCGCGGCGGTGGGTCTGAGCGATGGGGCACGTCGGCTGTTAGCGGGTGAAGTTAAAGTTGTTTGAAAGGAGTACCAACGAACTAGATGGCCTGTATGCGGGTTTTCCGGTTGTCCACGGAACCTGTGGATAACTGTGTGGAAAACGTGTCATCAAACTGCCAAAAAGCCTTATGGAACGGCAGTTTATCGTCCAGGCCCAAAAAATGGGCAGCTAAATATTGCTTATAGATCAGTGACTTGCAATATACCCGGGAATATGGATCGACTAACTGCTGGGTAGGCGGGTGTCAAGCGCCCGGATGTGTATAAGTTAATGCTGAAATACCCCTTCAGCGGACGAATCGTCCTTCGCCGCGGCCGGGTTCGCGGGCATGGTCATCGCCCATTCCAGCAGGGCATTCTGGGCCTTCCCGGCGGCGGCGGCATTGCCGTGGTTGACCAGCATGACCAGGATGCGTCGGCGGCCGTCTGGGGCGAGGACGTAACCGGCCAGGCCGCGGGTGCCGTTGAGGCTGCCGCTCTTGAGCCAGGACTGGCCCACCAGGGGCGAGCCATCGAGCCGGCCCTTCTGGGTGCCTTCCAGGCCGAGGGCCGGCAGGCTGGCGGCGAATTCGTAATAGGCCGGCCGGTTGGCGGCATAGGCCAGCACACGCGCCAGGGTGGCGGCCGAAATGCGTTCGATGCGGGAGAGGCCCGAGCCGTTTTCCAGCACGATCTCTTCCGACATCAGAGCCTTCTCCGTCAGCCACGACCGCAGCGCCCGGATGCCCTTGTTCCAGGTGGCGGGGGCGCCGTATCGGGCCGCGCCGAGATTGAGGAACAGCATCTTGGCCATGACGTTGTTGCTGTGCTTGTTGATGTCCCGGACCAGGGAGGACAGGGGCGGGGAATCGAACTCCAGCAGCAGGCGGGCATCCGGACCGGGGGCGCAGGGTCGGATACGTCCCGCGTGCGGGTGGCCGCCGGCCTCCTTCCACAGGGTGCGGAACAGCACGGCCGCGGTGGCCTCCGGGGACAGCAGATTGAGGGGATGCACCTGTTCGCCGCACGCCCTGGGGTAACGCCCCGACAAGCTCAGGCGGCCTTCCTCCAGGCTCGCGACGAGTTGCTCGCGCCAACCATTGCAGGGCGCGTCGGAAACCTCCAGGCGATTGTCCAGGGTCAGGGCATCGTCCGCCTCGATCCGGGCCAGGATGGCATCATCCGCGATCCCGAGGCGCAGATCGAGGGTGTTGAAATTGACCAGAAGCGCCGCCGGGAGCGCGTTGTAGGGGCGCAGGGGGGCCCGGTCGAAGGCGGCCGGGTCGCTCGCCTCCAGTTCGTGGAAGCTGTTGTCCAGCAGCACGTCGCCGCGAATCTCGCGGATGCCCCGGGCGCGAATCTCCCGCAACAGAAGCCAGAACCGCTCCAGGGTCAGGCCGGGGTCGCCGCCCCCTTGCAGGATCAGGTTGCCGGTGAGGACGCCCTCCCTGATCTCCCCCTCCACCCAGACCCGGGTCCTGAAGGTATGGGCCGGCCCGAGCATGTCCAGGGCGGCCAGGGTGGTCACCACCTTCATCACCGAGGCGGGGTTGAGGGAGCGGTTCTCGCCATGGGCCAGCAGGGGTTCGGGATTGTCGATGTCCCGCACCAGGATGCCCACGTGGGTATCGGGGATGCCGGCCTGGTCGAGGGCCTGGGCGACGGCGGGCGGCAGGTCGGCGAGCGCCGGCCGGGCGAGGAGGAGAGCGACCAGGAAGGCGGCCTTCATCCAAGCCTTTTTGTAAGGCTCGGTTCGCGTTGTCGAGTGATGGGCGGAGTTGGCCAAAAAGCAGGATTCCCCCCCTTTGGAAAAGGGGGGGGAAACCGGGCGGGGCAGCCCGATCGTCTCAGCCTTCCCCACGCCGGCTCAGGTCGTTCACGTACCAGTCCATGGCCTCCACCAGGCCCTCGCGGATGCGGTGGCTGGGCGCGTAGCCCAGCAGGCGGCGGGCCTTGGAGATGTCGGCCAGGGAATGGCGCACGTCGCCGGCGCGGAAATCCCGGTAACTGGGCTTGAAGCCCTTCAGGTGCGGGAAGCGGGGCTCCAGGGTGGCGCGGATGGCCTCGAACAGATCGTTCAGGGTGGTGCGGTCGCCCACGGCCACGTTGTAGACCTGGTTGGCGGCGTCGGGATGTTCGGCGGTGGCGGCCAGCAGGTTGGCCTGCACCGTGTTGGCGATGTAGCAGAAGTCCCGGCTGGTCTCGCCGTCACCGTTGATGAACACCGGCTCGTTGTGGATCATGGCCGCCGTCCACTTGGGCACCACGGCGGCGTAGGCGCCCTCCGGGTCCTGGTGGGCGCCGAAGATGTTGAAGTAGCGCAGGCCGATGGTCTTGAAGCCATAGGCCCGGGCGAACACGTCGGCGTATTGCTCGTTCACCAGCTTGGTCACGGCGTAGGGCGAGAGGGGCTTGCCGATGACGTCCTCCACCTTGGGCAGGCCGGGATGGTCGCCGTAGGTGGAACTGGAAGCGGCGTAGACGAAGCGGGTCACTCTGGCGTCCCGGGCCGCCACCAGCATGTTGAGGAAGCCGTCGATGTTGGCCGTGTTGGTGGTGATGGGGTCTTCCAGGGAACGCGGCACGGAGCCCAGGGCGGCCTGGTGCAGGACGTAGTCCACCCCGGCGCAGGCCGTATTGCAGTCTTCCAGCTTGCGGATGTCGCCTTCGATGAACTGGAAGCGGGCCCATTGTTCCGGCGTCACCGCTTCCTGGATCTGCTTCAGGTTGTGGCGATGGCCGGTGGCGAAGTTGTCCAGGCCCACCACCTTCTGATCCAGCTTGAGCAGGGTCTCCAGCAGGTTGCAGCCGATGAAGCCGGCCACGCCGGTGATCAGCCAGGTTTTCGGGGTGGCGGGGAGACGGGCAAGAAGGTCGGAGTAGGCGGTCATTTCAAGGGGCAAGGAAGGCTGGGTCAGGGGCGTTTCTTTGTTTGAATGAGTGAGTGAAGCATCTTTGAAATTTCGGTGGCTTCGTGCAGCCAGCGCTTGCCTTGTTCTCGGTCGATGTAACCGACTTCCAAGCCGCTATAGAACTGGGTCCGCAGTTCACCCGCGGATCCCTTTGCGTAGGAAAGGAAATTCACCATCTCTTTGCTGGATTCTCTTTCATATCCCTCGGCGATATTCGAGGGCACCGAGAGCCCGGCCCGGGCGATCTGATCTCGGAACCCAAAGTCACGCAACCCAGAGAGGGTTCGGTACAAGTCTGCAGCCAGGCGGGCGCTGCGTTTCCATACTTCAAGTTCCTCGAACCTGGCCATGGGAAAAGGTTTGCCTTGCCCCTTGTACCTTGCCCCTTGGTCCTGTTCACAGACGCCAGAGCGTCGCGCCCGAGGCGCGCACCGCCGCCGGGTCGTAGGCCGACTTCACGTCGGTGAACACGCCGCCCTTCTTGAGCTTGCCCAGGATGTCGGAGAGGGGCATGGCCTTGTACTGCTTGTGGGACACGGCGGCGACGATGGCGTCCGCGTCGTTGGGCAGCTTGTCCCAGGGCGTCAGGCTGATGCCGTACTCGTGCTCGGCCTCGGGCGGCTCGGCGATGGGGTCGTGCACGCTCACGTCGCAGCCGAAGGATTGCAGTTCCTTCACCAGGTCCGCCACCTTGGAGTTGCGCAGGTCGGGGCAGTCCTCCTTGAAGGTGAGGCCCAGGACGATGACCTTGGCGCCCTTCACGGAACTGCCGTTGTTGATCATGTTCTTCACGGTCTGCTGCGCCACCCAGGCGGCCATGCCGTCGTTGATGCGGCGGCCGGCGAGGATGACCTGGGGGTGGTAGCCCAGGGCCTCGGCCTTGTGGGTGAGGTAGTAGGGGTCGACGCCGATGCAGTGGCCGCCCACCAGGCCGGGACGGAAGGGCAGGAAGTTCCACTTGGTGCCGGCGGCCTGGAGGACTTCCAGGGTGTCGATGCCCAGGCGGTCGAAGATCAGGGCCAGTTCGTTCATGAGGGCGATGTTCAAGTCGCGCTGGGTGTTCTCGATGACCTTGGCGGCCTCGGCCACCTTGATGCTGCTGGCCCGGTGCACGCCGGCGGTGATGACGGACTCGTAGAGGTCGCCCACGGTCTTCAGGGTGGCTTCGTCGTCGCCGGAGACCACCTTGACGATGCGGGTGATGGTGCGCTCCTTGTCGCCCGGGTTGACCCGCTCGGGGGAGTAGCCGACGTGGAAGTCCTTCATCCACTTCATGCCGGAGTGCTTTTCCAGCAGGGGAATGCAGACTTCCTCGGTGGCGCCGGGATAGACGGTGGATTCGTAGCAGACGATGGCGCCCTTCTTCATGTGCTTGCCGACGGTGGTGGAGGAACCCACCAGGGGGGAGAAGTCGGGGATGTGGGCTTCGTCCACGGGGGTGGGCACGGCGACGATGATGACGTCGGCCTTGCCGATGCTGGAAGGGTCGGTGCTGACCGTGAGCCGGGTGGCGGCCTTGAGGTCTTCGCTGCTGACTTCGCCGGTGGGGTCGCAGTAGTTCTTGTAGTGGGCGATCTTGGCTTCCGAAAGGTCGTAGCCGATGGTTTCAAACTTCTTGCCGAATTCGACGGCGAGGGGCAGGCCGACGTAGCCCAGGCCCACAACAGCGACAATGGTCATGATGACTCCCAAGAAAAAAGCGCGGACATTCTAACGAGGAAAGCCCGTGGCATGATGCGGGAAACAGGAGCGCACCATGGACAGGAAACTTTCTACCGGCCTGATATCGGCTGGCCTTTGTATTTCATTGAGCGTTTTTTCCGCCCGGGCGGACATCGTCGAGCTGCTGCCCCGGGTCAAGCCCGCCGTCGTCGGTGTCGGCAGCCTGCACCCCCTGCAGAGTCCGCGCATCAAGCTCATGGGCACCGGCTTCGTGGTGGCCGACGGCCGCCATGTCGTCACCAACGCCCATGTGCCGCCCACCCTCGTAGAAAGCGAGAAGGGCGAGTCCGTCGCGGTGTTCCTGCGGGGGCCCGACGGGGTCACGGTGCGCAAGGCGGAAAAAATCGCCAGTGATCCCGAGCGCGACCTGGCCCTGCTCCAGATCGAAGGCGAGGCCTTGCCGACCCTGAAGATCGGCAATGACGGACGGGCGCGGGAAGGCCAGCTCTACTACTTCACCGGCTACCCCATCGGCGCCGTCCTGGGCCTGCATCCCGCCACCCATCGCGCCGGCCTGGCCGCCATCGCGCCGGTATTCAGCCAGCCCGCTTCCACCAGGGGCCTGACCCCCAAGCTCATCAAGCGGGCGGAGGATCCCTTCACCATCTTCCAACTCGACGCCACCGCCTATCCCGGCAACAGCGGCAGCCCCCTCTACGACGGCGAGACCGGCGAGGTCATCGGCGTCATCAACTCGGTGTTCGTGAAAGGCGCCAAGGAAAACGCCCTGCGGGATCCCAGCGGCATCACCTACGCGATTCCGGCGCGCTACGTGAACGCCCTGCTGGAAAAAGCCGGGTTGGCCGCCGGCGCCAACAGGAAGTAGGCGTGGGAGTTGGCGTAGGAGTTGGCGTGTTTCCGCTGCCCCTCAGCGTCACGGTCAAGCCGTCCCGACGCCTGCGCCTGGGCATCGCCGCCCTCCACCTCCTCGCGGCGGCCGCGCTCTGGCTGGCCGCGCTCCCCATCGCCGCCCAGCTCGCCGGATCTGCCCTGCTCGCCCTCGGCCTGCTCCTGGGCACCAGGCCGGCGCCGGAAACCACCTTGCGCGGCAAATCCGACGGCACCCTGGAAATCCGACAGGACGATACCTGGCGGGAGATCACCCCGGTTTCCCCCAGCCTCGTCCTGCCCTTCATCACGATCCTGCCGTTGCGACGCCAGGACAGGCCCCGCCACCTCGTCATCCTGGGGGACAGCCTGCCGCCGCAAGATTTCCGGCGACTGCGGGTGTGGCTCGTCTGGTTGGGGAAGCGACCGAAGGCGTCCCGGTCATCCGGGATTTTCCGACCGGAATCAGCGGATCCTGGCCTGAAATCGTGACCGGAAACAGGGCAGGCAAACAGCACAAAGCCAACGGGGGCGGAGCAGGGAGGAAACGGGGTCACGGAGGAACGGTGCACCAGGAACGCGCAGGAACGGGGTCACAGGAACGGGGTCAGACACCGCGCAGGAACGGGGTCCAGGAACGGGGTCAGACAGGGTCCAGGAACGGGAGAAGAAACGGGGTCAGACACGATTAAAATCAATTTCCCATCCGCTCGTCTTTCTTCGGCCGCCCCACACCCTTTGATGCGGCGCGTCTCTGGCTCAGGGCCTCGACCCGGGAGATGAAGTCGGCTCCGCCGAGTGCCCAGGCCTTGTGGGTGCGTTCGCGAATCTCCGCCAGCGCCACGTTGTCGATCCGCGTCGCGAACAATGCTCGATAAGCGGCCTGCCTCTCCGCTGCCGACACGCCCATAGCCAGATACTCCTCGTGGGGTGAAAGCCAGTCGAAATTCGCCCCGCCTTTACCGAGAGCGTTGTGCCGATAACTGGACCAGGGGTAATCCTCGGGCTGCGCCACCATGCCCGCGCGCAGCGGGTTCAACTCGATGTAGCGCATCACCGTGAAGAGGTAATGCGCGCTGTCCACCACGGTGGCGCGGTAGCGCCCCTCCCAGAGCGTGCCACTGCGCCCATAGGCACGGTTGAAATACTGCACATAGCGCCTGCCCGCCGACTGGAAGGTCTTGGCCAGTGCCTCCGCGGTTGCCGGCGTGGCCAGCAGGTGAATGTGATTGGTCATCCAGACATAGGCATGAATGCGCACGTCATGGGCCCGGGCAGCCTCCGCCAGGCAATCGCGGAAGAAGGTGTAGTCGTCTTCAACGGCGAAGATGGGCTGGCGGTTGTTGCCGCGCTGGATAATGTGCTGGGGCTGGTTGGGCAGGAAGTATCGGGGCAGGCGTGCCATGACAGGAATGGTGTTGAGGGCACAAGGGACACGATAGCACGTAATCGTGTCTGACCCCGTTTCCCTTTCATGACCCCGTTTCCCTTTCAGGGAAGTTTCAGTTCTTCCCGCATGCGCATCGCTTGTCGGCGCATTTCGTCTTGGGCGTCGCGGGGCAGCTTGCGGGCATCAATCTTTTCCATGCCAAGTATTTTATCATGATCGGCTATTTGATTGCCGGGTTAATAATTGGCGGACACTTCGAATAACTGCGGATCTTTCTCTTTCAGTGAATGCATGATTTCCGATAGTCTTTTTTGCACGTAATCGTAGTAGGCACGGTTCTCAGTTACCCGGCGCCCAGCATCGTCAGTAGGGAGAATTTTCCTGAGCTTCTCCTCCATCTCGTTGATTTCATCATTACTCGTGGGGTAGGTCAATAACCGAACAAATGCAACTTCCATTAGTCTTACGTCCCGCATCCGAAACGCGTAACTGGCAGCCTGACGGAGAACAGACAGTGATTCTTGACGCCGACCAAGCAATATTTGCGATTCAGCCAAGGCAATAACGCTCTCCGCATGCAAGGGATTGGCCTTAAGTGCCTCTAGAGCAATCTTTTCCGCTTCGTGAATGGCATCATCCGCTCCCACCAATTCACGGTATTTAAGCAACATTGTGGCCTGTTCTGCTGCATATCGGGGTTCAGTGGGCCAACGCTTTCTGGCCCAGTCATATTTTGCGGCGACCTCACGCAAGACTTCCCGCTGAACCACAGGTCCCCAAAGTCCTGCCTCGTCTGCGCTCAACCTCAGTGTTCCCAAGACCACATTCAATGCCACGGGTTCATCTGGCCTGATGGCATGGACCACGCGGGCAATGTTGTACTCAGTAATCTTGGGCTGAATACGCCTAAGCGCGGTTGTTACCGGGTGATCACAATTAAGCAGTTGCGACACTCCATGCAATATCAACTGGCCTGCAGCAACAACAACAATCATCCAAAATATCAAAATTACTGATCGTCCTAACTTCGGGGGCGCATCCATCCAATGAATACCGGACCCATACATCAACCACCAGACACGGCCGGCAAAGAGACCGACGAGAATGTTCATGAATGCGTAGTAATAGATGAAATTTATTCCTGCATGCAGGGTGACCGCCAGTATTCCCAACATAAGCCCAGCCGCCTCCAGGCGGTGATGATCCGTTGGCCTAGCGACAAGAAGTTTCCATGTCAGGAACATCATTGACCCGGTTAGGCCGGCAAAAATCGCCAGTGTCACCACTCCCCCTTCTTGGGCCAGCTGGAGGAAATCACTGTGTGCAAAATACCCTGCACTGCTGAGATCTCGAGTATCTCGGTATGCAGGGTAATAACTTCCCCAAGTGCCGAGACCTGTGCCCAGCCACGGGTAATCACGAATCATGTCCAGAGTTGACTGCCAGATATACAGTCGGGCGGATACAGATGTATCTCCGCCGACAAAAAGCCCTCCCAGTGCCTCGTTGAAGTCATAGTTTGCCGTCATGTAACGTGCCACGACATAGCTAAGCAGCGCCATTGCGACAAGAATTACAGCCTTGCCTCGGGCACCGGGGCTGCCAGCTAGAAACCACCCTAGCAATGGCAGACTCACGAACCACACAAGCGTTGCCCCACGTGAAGCAGCGGCAAACTGGGCAGTAGTAACCAAAGCAAGCGCGCCGAGATATACCCAGTAACTCAGCCAAGCTCGCCGGTTATCCGGGGCATCTTGTAGCCACCAACTGACACACAACGGAAACCAGAACAGGTTCAAGGTGGACGCATAGGCATTAGGATCGATCAGTGGGCCACTGGGACTGGGATTGCCATGCCAAATCATGGCCTGTATGAGTCCCCACAACGCGAGAATGGAGGCGCCCAAAGGCAGGGCAAGACGCAGATGACGCCAGACCGCTTCGGGATCCGGTAGCTGTTGCCAAACCATGAACAGGATTGGCAAACCCGCAAAGGCCCAAAAATAAAACCAACTTACGAAAGGCAGGTTGCTCCACCAGATAGCAATAGCCAGCCAGATCAACCAAATCTTCATGAGCCAGGGCAAAAATCCAACCGGCCGAGGCCAATGTCCTACCCAGCGCGAAGCGGTAAGTGACACCAGGATGGCAAGCAAGATCAGACCGGTAATCGCCACGCCCTGTTGAAAAAACCCCGCCACCACTGCGCTGACAATCAAGACCGCAATGGCGTAACCATGGATAGAGGGGTAGGAAATCAAACGTAAGGTCTTTCTAGGTTACAAAAAAGAAAAAAGGCACGGACTACCGTGCCTTTTTCATTAAATCCCAAACCAGATCAGCACAATCCGGCACCTTGACATGTGCCAGCTCGAGTCCATGTGATGGAGTTGGCACCTACGCCAGCAGCAGCGGTCATGGTAAAGGTCTGACCGGCAAGACCTGAACCGTTGATCGCGGTTGCCGTAATTCTTGGCACACCCCCAACTGCGGCCACACCCACGCTGGCAACGAAACCTCCCGCCGAGGCGATATTGTTCGGCACACCATTCGTACCGGGCGTGGTGCAGCTTCCCAGAACACCAGTGGCCTGGAAACAACCTTCAATGGCCAATTTGACGGGGGAAGTCGCGTTGATGACTTCAGAGAAACGTGCCTTGTTTGTGTAATTCTGGTACGCCGGCACGGCGATGGCCGCCAGAATGCCGATGATGGCCACCACGATCAGCAGTTCGATCAGGGTAAAACCGGTTTGGCCGGAACGCATTTGCATCGATTTCATGTTGGACTCCTGTTCAGTTGAGAATTCGCGCCATCATGGCGGCGTGGGACTCTATGCGAGATCCGTGCCAACCTCCCGATACCTGCACGCGCAGGCCGGTTATCGACGCCTCCGGAAAAAACTTTAGGGCCTCGGTCCTCGGCCTGGGCAGGCGCGCAGCGCCGGGCGGGCAAGGCCGCCTACCCCACCCGGGCGGCCGGCGCCAGGCCCCGCGATCGGCATTCGCG
>WBZT01000022.1_pt2 | contig 68135 bp, 56 predicted proteins | sample 5204241 | NCBI WGS metagenome assembly WBZT01 (sample SAMN12344358, study PRJNA552823) | activated sludge metagenome | biome: Activated sludge suspended growth; feature: Nitrification reactor; material: Wastewater; isolation source: activated sludge from nitrification reactor of wastewater... | reverse complement strand
GCTCCATTGCGGCAGGTCCTCGTTGACCTTCCGCCAGGAGGCGTCCTCGTCGTCCCCGTCGTCAGGGCGGGGCTCCATTGCGGCACCTTCGCGGACGCGATGCCGTCGTACACGGTGCAGGTCGTCCCCGTCGTCAGGGCGGGGCTCCATTGCGGCGGGAGCGACGGAAGACTTCGCCCGACGCACCGTTGGTCGTCCCCGTCGTCAGGGCGGGGCTCCATTGCGGCGGACGCACCCTGTACGTGGCCACGCGGCGACGCGGTCGTCCCCGTCGTCAGGGCGGGGCTCCATTGCGGCTACGGCTCGGCGTTCGGCGTGCTGCTCGGCCGGCGGGTCGTCCCCGTCGTCAGGGCGGGGCTCATTGCGGCAACGACGTGCCCGCATCCGAGCCGATGAGACCCTGGTCGTCCCCGTCGTCAGGGCGGGGCTCCATTGCGGCTCCCAGGCTGACGTTGGTGTGGGGCCAGCGGCTGGTCGTCCCCGTCGTCAGGGCGGGGCTCCATTGCGGCATCTGCAGCCGCGGCGTGCCCTCCGGGAAGGGGCGCGGGTCGTCCCCGTCGTAGGGCGGGGGCGATGGCGCGCCAAGAAGCCCTGGTCGGGGGCCGGCGGACTCGTTCAGCGGTCCAGGCGGTGCCCTTGCCGAGGCCGGCCGACTCGATCGCGGCCCCGCGGCTCCGCGGCATACTGGCCGAGTGAGCACCACCGACGTCACCGTGTGGGCGCAGCGGCTGGCCGGGCGCGATCCCGAGCAGTCGCACCGCGCCTCGACCCCGCTCGAGCTGTTCTTCGACCTCACCTTCGTCGTCGCCATCGCAGCGGCCGCGGCCAACCTCCACCACGGGCTCTCCGAGGGGCACTGGGGCGACCTCGGCAGCTACGTCGTCGTCTTCTTCGGCATTTGGTGGGCGTGGATGGGGTTCACCTGGTTCTCCTCCGCCTACGACACTGACGACGTGCTCTGGCGGGTGCTCACTCTTGTCGTCATGGCGGGGGTGCTCGTGCTCGCCGCGGGCGTACCGCGGGCCTTCACCGTCGGCGACTACCGAGTGCTCATCCTGGGCTACGTCATCATGCGGGTGCCGATGATCGCCCAGTGGCTTCGCGCCGCCCACGGTCATCCGGAGTGCCGGCGGACGGGCCAGATCTACGGTTACGGCATCGGGGTGCTCCAAATCGGTTGGCTGCTATGGGCCTTCGCGTTCGGACAGGCCGGTGGGGTGGCCGTGCTGCTCCTGCTCATCGTCGGGGAGTTGCTCGTGCCGCCGCTCGCCGAGCGGGAGGGTGCCACCCCCTGGCATCCCGAGCACATGGTCGAGCGCTATGGCCTCATGACGATCATCGTCCTGGGCGAGGTGCTGTTGTCGACCACCGGCGCCTTCTCGGCCGCGCTGCAGGAGGGGACGGTCGGACGACCGCTCGTGCTCGCGGCGCTCGGCGGGTTGCTCGTGGTCTTCTGCCTCTGGTGGTTCTACTTCAAACACACCGATGCCGAAGGGCTGGCTCACGCCACCCGACGGGATCTGTTCGTCTGGGGCTACGGCCACTACGTCGCGTATGCCGCGATCGCGGCGGTCGGCGTCGGCCTGGGCGTGTGCATCGACGTCATCGAGCACGTCGCTCACGTGAGCAGCCGTGCGGCCGCCCTCACGCTGGGGGCACCCGTGGCGGCATACCTCGTGGTGATCGCGATCATCCAGTCACTCACCGCCGGCTCGTGGCGGGCGATCGGCCGGGCGGTCGTCACGGCGACGGCGGTGCTCGCGGTCTGCCTCGCCGGATGGGAGATGGGCCTCACCGTGCTGCTCGTCGGGCTCGTCCTCGTGGCCGCGCTCGCCTTCTACCTCGCCGACCGCTCAAGCCCTGGGGCTTAGCAGGAGCCCCAGGCGTTCGAATGCGCGGGCCAGGCCGTCGGCGTCCACGTGGTCGGTGACCAGTGTGGCGACGGCCTTCAGTTCGTCGGGTGCTTGGCCCATGGCCACGCCGATACCGCAGGCGCGCAGCAGCTCGATGTCGCTACGGGCGTCGCCGAAACCGATGAGATCGGTCCTGTCCGCTCCCAGGCGGGCCGCGAGCAGCTCGACGGCCGTCCCCTTGTTCACCCCGATCTGGCCGATCTCCCCGAACTCCGGTCGTGCCCCGGTGAGCGACCAGGTGTCGACGGACGCCTCCCCCGCAAACTCGACGGCGAGGGCGTCCAGTGGAGCCGCCGGCGACAGGAGGAAGCTGATCTTGTTGCAGTCCGTGCGCCAGGCCGCATTCAGGCCGGCACCCTGAATGCGGCCAAACACCATGTCCCCGAAGCCGTTCCGCGCCCAGGCTACGTTGTCCGGGGTGGCCCCGCCCGGACGCAGCGCGGCGATGGCCGCGGGTAGGCCGTGGGTGCCGTAGAGCGCGTGATTGCATTCGAGGAAGAAGTCGATGCCGAGCTCCAGGAGGATCGAGACTGCCCGGTCGACGACCTCCGGCTTCAGGACCTGGTGCCTCAGCACCTCGCCCGCGGACTCGACGTAGGAGCCGTTGCCGCCGATGAGGCCGTTCACGCCGAGCTCCCAGAGCCACGGGTGGATCTCTGACCGAGCTCGCCCGGTGCACAGGTAGACCAGGTGGCCGTTCTCACCGGCCGCGCGGACGGCCGTGGCTGCCGAGGCGGGCAGGCGGCCGGAGTAGTCGACGAGTGTCCCGTCGACGTCGAGCAACACGATCATCGTTGACTCCTCGGAGGGCTACGCGGCTTGCATCAGGCGGGCGACGTGCATGGTGAGGTATGCCGTCTCGTCCTCGGTGATGGACTGGCCCAGTCGGATCTCCAGCACCTCCTGGATGCGCAGGGCGGTGCGGTAGGCGTCCGGGAAGCTGTTGCAGATGGCTGCTGTGAAGAGGCCTCGGCCCTCGTCGAGCTGCTTTTCGGAGTGGACGCGGACGAAGAAATAGCGCAGGTGGGTGACAAAGCGGGCGACGTTGACCGAGTCACGGTCGAGGGGGGTGTCCAGGGCGCCGTCGATGATGTCGAAGAGCTGGCCGAAGACACCGGTCATCCGATAGGTCTGCGCGAGGTTGCCGGTGTTGAACGCGGCGTTCACGAGGTGCAGTGCGATCGGGACCGCTTCTTCCGCGGGCAGCTTCTCCTCGAGCCCGGCGTTCACCGCGGCCACCACCTGCTCGCCCCACGAGAGCTCGCGCGGATAGAGGTGTGCGACCTCGGCGCGCAGCGGGTAGTCGATCTCGATCTCCTGACGCAGCCGCTTGAGCGCGAAGTTGAGGTGGTCGGCCACCGCGAGCACGGTGGCCGACGACGGCCCCGTGCCTCGTTCGGCCCAGACTGGCGTGAGCGCGCGGTCGGCCAGCGCCACGAGCTCGGGCGAGATGGACGCCACGAGTGCGCCGAGCGTGTCGGGGTTGTCGCCGGGCTCCGGGACGAACACCCGCGCGACGCTCGACGCGTCGATCCAGTCGCCAGGGTGCTTCTGGTAGCCCAGGCCGCGTCCGGTGAGCACGACCTCCCGCCCACGGGGGTCGCGCGCGAGGACCACGTTGTTGTTGAACACCCGCAGGATGTGCATCGAGGGCACCTCCCTTCCCGCTGAGCATGGCACGTTGGCGCCCGGGCGGCGCCAACGTGGAGGGGTCAGGCGTCGAGGCTCGCGCCGTTGCTGGCGATGACGCCTGCGTAGTAGTCGAACGACTTCTTCTTGTATCGGGCGAACGTCCCCGTGCCGTCGTCGTCGCGGTCGACGTAGATGAAGCCGTAGCGCTTCGACATCTGCGCCGTGGACGCGCTCACCACGTCGATCGGCCCCCACCAGGTATAGCCGAGCAACCGGACCCCGTCGGCGACGGCCTCGCGGGCCTGGATCAAGTGGTCGTGCAGGTAGGAGATCCGGTAGTCGTCGGTGACCGTGGGGACGCCGTCGACCTCCACGAGGACATCCTTGGCGCCCAGTCCGTTCTCGACGATGAACAGCGGCTTGCGCCAGCGGTCCCAGAACTGGTTGAGCACGATCCGCAGGCCGATCGGGTCGATCTGCCAGCCCCACTCCGATGCGGGAAGGGTCGGGTTCCTGACCCCGCCCATGATGTTGCTCTCGCCGGCTTCGGCCGGGGCCGCTGATTCGCAGACGCTCATGTAGTAGCTGAACGACACGAAGTCCACGGTGTTCTCGGCGAGTATGGCCCGGTCGGCGTCCGTGATGTCGAGCGTGACGCCCGCGTCACGGAGCGTGCGAAGGAAGTAGCCCGGGTATTCCCCGCGCACGTGTACGTCGCCGAAGGCAAGGTTCGAGTGGTCGACCTGGAGCACCTTGAGGGCATCCGCAGGATCGGGAGTGAGCGGGTATAGCGGCATGGCGATGACCATGCAGCCCACCTGCAGTTCGGGGTTGACCTCGTGCGCGATCTTCGTGGCCAGCGCGGAGGCCACCAGCTCGTGGTGGATCGCCTGGTAGAGCTCCTGGGGTGAGAGCTGGTCCTTCGGGGTCCAGATGCCCCCGGACATCAGCGGGGCGTGCAGCACCGAGTTGATCTCGTTGAACGTGAGCCAGTACTTCACCCGGTGGCCGTAACGCTCGAAGAGCGTCCGGGCGTAGTGGGCGTAGAAGTCGACGAGTTCGCGGCTGACCCAGCCGTCGTAGGTCTTGGCCAGGTGCAGCGGCGTCTCGTAGTGGCTGATCGTGATCAGGGGGGTGATGCCGTGACGTTCCAACTCGTCCAACACCCGGTCGTAGAAGGCGAGCCCCTCCTCGTTGGGGGTCGCCTCGTCGCCGTTGGGGAAGATGCGGCTCCAGGCGATCGAGAACCGGAAGACCGTGAAGCCGGCCTCGGCGAACAGGGCGATGTCCTGTGCGTACCGGTGGTAGAAGTCGATCCCCTCCAGCTTGAGGTTGTCGGGCGTGGGCTCGTCGGTAGGCGGCCCGACGATGCCTCGTGGCATGACGTCCTGGATCGACAAACCCTTACCGCCAAGGTCGTAGCCGCCCTCGTACTGGTTGGCCGCAACGGCCCCGCCCCAGAGGAAGCCTTCGGGAAAGGTGTTCCGCATGTGCTGCTCCTTGCCGTGGTAGGTGCCCGGACGCCGCACTCGCGGCGTCCGGGCAGATTGGGTCAGACCGTGACGGTCGCGGCATCCGCGCCAGCGGCGACGATGCCGGTCGCAGGGGTCGAAACTGCCGCGAAATCGCCGGTGTTGGTGACGATGAGAATGGTGATCGGGTCGTAGCCGGCTTCGAGGATCTTGGCCAAGTCGGCCTCACACAGCACGTCGCCCTTTGTCACGCGGTCGCCCTTGGCGACCTTGGGGGTGAAGCCGACGCCCTGCAGCGCGACGGTGTCGAGGCCGACGTGCACGAGCACTTCGACGCCGTCGTCGGTCTTGAGGCCATACGCGTGACCCGACTTCATGGCGACCACGACCGTTCCGGTGACCGGCGAGACGATCGTGCCGTCGCTGGGCATGACGGCCAGACCGCGGCCCATCTTCTCGGACGCGAAGACCTTGTCCTTGACCTCGGTCAGCGGGACGATCGTGCCGGCCACGGGGGCGCCGAGGGCGATCGTCGAGCCGGCAGTGGCCGGGGTGGCGACGGCCGGCGCCGGCGCGTCGTCGGTCGCTTCTTCGGCATCGGGCTGCTCCCGCGGGGCGAACAGGAAGGTGCCGACGAACCCGATGACGATGGCGACCGTGGCGCCGATCATCTGTAGGGCGAAGTTGCCGACGGTCATGTATGCCGGGATGGCCAGCAGGGAGGGAAACACGAAGCCGTTGGCCGCGCTGCCGCCCGCCGAGGCGATCGCGCCACCGAGGGCGCCGCCGACGATGCCGCTGTAGAAGGGGACCTTGAGTGGCAGGTTGACACCATAGATGGCGGGCTCGATCACGCCGGCGACGAAGCCGGACACCGCCGACGGTCCGGCCACCTCGCGACGCTTGGCGCTGCGGGAGCGGAGCACGACGGCCAAGGTGGCGGCCGCCTGCGCGAGTACGGCAGCCATGAGGGGGCCGGACAACAGTGAGTAGCCCTGGGTCGATAGGTCGTTGATCATGATCGGGACGAAGCCCCAGTGCAGGCCGAACAGGACGAAGACCTGCCAGAGGCCGCCCATGATGGCGCCGCCGAGCCACGGGGCGAAGCCGAAGACTGCGTTGACTCCGGCGGAGATCCCGCGGGCCGCGTAGGTGGTGAGCGGGCCGATGGTCAACAGGACGAACGGCAGCATGACGAGCATGACGACGAGGGGCGTGCCGAAATTGCGCAGCCACGACGGCAGCAGCTTGTTGAGGAAGCGCTCGAGATAGCTCTGCAGCCACACGGCGATGATGATCGGGATGACCGAGCTCGTGTAGTTCATCGCGACCACGGGGATGCCCAGGAAGTCGACCGGCGCCTCGGCCGACGTCAAGGCCACGATGCTGGGGTAGACGAGCCCGCCGGCGACCGCCATCGAGGTGAACACGTTGCTCTTGAAGCGTTTGGCTGCGTTCACCGCCAGGAAGATCGGCAGGAAGTAGAAGATCGCGTCGGCGGCGGCGCTGAGGATCGTGTAGGTCGTGCCCTTCGCGCTCAGCCATCCCAGATTGGTGAACAGGCTGAGGAAGGCCTTGAGCAGGCCCGCACCGGCGAGCGGCCAGAGCGAGGGCAGGAAGATCGAGCTGATGAGCGAGATGAACCGGTTGAGCAGGCTGCCCCGGGGGCCGTCCTCGCTCCCGCCGGCGGCGTCGCCGAGCTTCGTGATCCTGGTCAGCTCCTCATAGAGGATGGGCACGTTGTTGCCGATGACGATCTGGAATTGGCCACCCGCAGGCATCACGGTGATGACGCCGGGCAGCTTCTCGACCGCAGCCTTGTCGGCCTTCGTGTCGTCCTTCAGGGTGAGGCGCAGGCGTGTCGCGCAGTGCGCCATCCTTGCGATGTTCTCCTCGCCGCCGACCTTGACCAAGATCTGTGGGGCGAGGGACGTGTAGTCCACCGAAGCCATCGGCGTATCCCGTCTCCTAGTGCGGAAAATGCTCTGAGACAACAAAAAAGACCTGAGCCGCACCGGAGTGCGTCTCAGGTCTTGCCTCGAATGAACTCGAGTAACAACCCTGTGGGTTCAGCCGTCGAACCCGGTTCGGACCATACACGCCTGCGTCGACGGTGCGCAAGATGCATCGTCACGTGACGTGCGCGACCCTGTCCTGCAACTGCGGCACCGACAGCAGTCGCGGGGTCGTCACCGTCGGACGGTGCCGCAGGACAGAATGTGCACCATGCGGGCGGTGAGCTATGCGGCATACGGCCAGCTGCCGACCCTCGGCGAGCGGCCCGACCCGGCCTGCCCGGACGGCGGGGTCCTCGTGCGAGTCGCGGCGACCGGGGTATGCCGGTCGGACTGGCATGCCTGGATGGGGCACGACCCGGTGCCGCTGCCGATGGTGCCCGGACACGAATTCGCGGGCACGGTCGCGGCGGTCGGTGTCGGGGTTGCGCGCTGGCGGGTCGGCGATCGGGTGACCGTCCCCTTCGCGTGTGGTTGTGGCCGCTGCGCCGTATGCCGTGCCGGCGACACCCACGTCTGTCCCGACCAGACTCAGCCCGGCTTCACCGGCTGGGGGTCCTTCGCCGACCTCGTCGCCGTCCACGCCGCCGACGCCAATCTCGTTGCGCTGCCGCCGGAGCTGGGCTTCGTCGAGGCGGCGGCGCTCGGATGTCGCGTCGCGACGGCATACCGGGCGGTGGTGCGAGTGGGGCGGGTGGCGCCAGGCGAGTGGCTCGTCGTCCACGGGTGCGGCGGGGTCGGCCTCGCGGCGGTCGCGCTGGGCGTGGCACTCGGTGCGCGGGTCTTGGGTGTCGACGGCTCGGCGGCGGCGCGGGAGCAGGCGGCGGCGCTCGGCGCCGAGGCGACCTTCGCGCCCGGGCGGGACCTCGTGGCCCAACTCGTCGAGGCCACCGACGGAGGCCCGCACGTGTCGATCGATGCGATCGGTTCGCCTGCGGTGTGTGCCGATTCGGTTCTCAGCTTGCGGCCGCGGGGACGGCACGTCCAAGTCGGCCTGCTGCTGGGCGACCACGCGTTCGCGCCGGTCCCAATGGGTCGGGTGATCGCCCGCGAGCTCGAGGTGCTCGGGGTCCACGGGCTGCCGGCGCGCGACTACCCGGGTCTGCTCGACCTGGTCACCACCGGTCGGCTGGACCTCGGTCGGCTCGTCGGGCGGGTGATCGGTCTTTCCGAGGCGGGCGCCGCCCTGGCCGCACTCGGTGGGCCACCGGCATACCCCGGGGTGACGGTGGTCGACCTTGCCCGGTGAGTGGGGCGTGCCGCCGCCGGGGGCGAGGTTGGGCGCTCAGCTGAGCCCGACGACCTGCCCGTCGGCGTCGAGGTCGATCCGGGTCGCCGCGGGCTGCGTCGACAGGCCCGGCATCGTGCGCATCTCGCCGCTGATCGCGTAGACGTAGCCGGCACCCGCGGCCAGGCGGACCTCGCGCACCGGCAGCCGCCAGCCCGAGGGGGCGCCGAGCAGGGTCGGGTCGGACGAGATCGAGAGATGTGTCTTGGCCACGACGACGGGCAGCGACCCGAAGCCGAGCGCCTCGAAGCGGCGCAACGCCGCCGCCGCCTCGGGCGCCAGGTCGACTCCGGCGGCGCCGTAGACCCGGCGGGCCACCGCCTCGATCTTGCCCGTGAGCGGTTCGTCGAGGTCGTAGCTGAACCGCAGGTCGACCGGCTGCGCCGCTGCCGCCGCGACTTCGCGGGCCAGCTCGAGCGCGCCGGCCCCGCCGTTGGCCACGTAGCTGCCGACGGCGACCCGAGCGCCGAGGTCGAGCGCCGCCTTGGTGATCGCGTCGTGCTCGGAGTCGTGGTCGGTGGGGAAGGCGTTGATCGCCACCACGGCCGGCAGCCCGAAGCCACGGACGATCTCCAGGTGGGCACGCAGGTTGGCCATCCCGGCCTCGACCGCGTCGACGTCCTCGGCGAGCAGCTCGGGGGGCAGCGGCCGCCCGGCGGCGATCCGGAAGCGGCCAGAGTGGGCCTTGAGCGCGCGGACCGTCGCGACGACGACCGCCGCGCTCGGCCGGATGCCACTCACCCGGCTCTTGACGTTGACGAAGCGTTCGAGGCCCATGTCGGCACCGAATCCTGCCTCGGTGAGCAGCAGGTCACCCATCCGCACGCCGATCTGGTCGGCGACGACCGAGGAGTTGCCGGTCGCGATGTTGCCGAACGGCCCGGTGTGCACGAGGGTCGGCACGTGCTCGACCGTCTGCAGGAGGTTGGGCATGAGCGCGTCCTTGAGGATGACGGCCATCGCCCCCGCGCACTGGAGGTCCTCCGCGGTCACCGGCCCACCGGCATAGGTGTAGCCGACGACAAGGCGACCCAGCCGCGCCCGCAGGTCGGCGAGCGAGGTGGCCAGCGCGAGCACGACCATGACCTCACTCGCCGCCGTGATGTCGAAGCCGGCCTGCCGGGGCACGCCGTCGAGGCGCGCGCCCAGCCCGACGATGACGTTGCGCAACGAGCGGTCGTTGACATCGAGCACTCGACGCCAGGAGATGTTGCGCGGGTCGATGCCGAGGGCATTGCCGTGATGGAGGTGGTTGTCGACCATCGCGGCGAGCAGGTTGTGTGCCGCGGTGACCGCGTGGAAGTCGCCGGTGAGATGGAGGTTGAGCCGCTCCATCGGCAGCACCTGGGAGTAGCCCGCGCCGGCCGCCCCGCCCTTGATCCCGAAGGTCGGGCCCATCGAGGGCTGGCGCAGGGTGAGCACCGGGCGGTGGCCGATCCGGGCGAGCCCCTGGGCCAGACCCACCGCCGTCGTCGTCTTGCCCTCGCCCAGCGGGGTCGGCGTGATCGCGGTGACGACGACCACGGCGGCCGGTGGGCGGTCGGCGAGGGCCTCGCGGGCGGCGAGCGAGATCTTGGCGACGTCGCGGCCATAGGGCTCGACGAGCTCGCGGGGGAGCCCGGTTCCGGCGGCCACCTCCTCGATCGGCCGCAGTGCGGTCGACCGGTCGATCTCGAGATCGGAGGGGAGGGCGGGTTGCGAGGGCGTACTCACCTGCCGACGGTATGCCGGGCGGTCGGCTCCCGAGCGGGTCGCAAGTCCCAGTCGCCGCATGATCCTCGTCACGCGGGGCGGAACTGGCGGCGGACTCATCGCGGGCCGAGGGTGGGCCCGGGCGATTTTCCCGACATCGCGTTGACAAGATATCGACACAAGTGTCAGCATCATCCCATGTTGGCCATTGCGATCGTTCTCATCACCGGTGCTCTCGTCCTCTACTCCACTGGCGTGTGGGCCGAGCGCATCGGTGGCCGCCTGCGTTGGTGGCATGCGGCCACCTTCGTCGCAGGCCTCGTCTGCGATGCCTCGGGGACGTGGGTGATGAAGGGGATCGCCGAGTCGGGCGGCGGCCGCTCCGGGGGCGTGGCCGGGCAGCTGAGCGTGGTGATGGCCTGGACCGGGGGACTGGCTCTGCTGCTTATGGCCGCACACGCGGCGTGGGCGATCGTCGTGCTCCTGCGCGGCCGGGAGAACGAGTTGGTGGGCTTCCACCGCTTCTCGCTCGGCGTGTGGGGCCTGTGGCTCGTCCCCTACGTCGCGGGCATGGCGAGCGCGATGATCTGACGTCCTCGTGTGCTGCCACGAGTCACGGTGAGGAATGCGAGAGCGAGCGACGGGAATCGAACCCGCGTATCTAGCTTGGGAAGCTAGCGCTCTACCATTGAGCTACGCTCGCGCAGCCCAAGCCTGGGGATCGCCCGGCTGGGCCGAGACGGCAGTCTAGCCCACCTGCGGCGGCACGAGGACGGCCGCCACCCTGACCCGCGAGTCCGCCGGCCGGCCGAACCAGCAGGGGTCCGTAGTTCGTGAGACTGTGCACCGCTGGGCGGTGCAGACTCTCACGTAATCGACACCCCTGGTCCGCTCGACGGGAATATGCCGTCCGCCCACCGCCCGCGATAGCCTCACCCTCGTGCTCCTCTCCGACCGGGACATTCGGGCCGAAGTCGAGGCCGGACGCGTCCGGCTGGACCCCTGGGACCCGGGGATGGTGCAGCCCTCGAGCGTCGACGTGCGGCTGGACAAGTACTTCCGGCTCTTCGACAACCACCGCTATCCCTACATCGACCCAGCGGCCGAGCAGCCCGACCTCACCCGGCTCGTCGAGGTCGGCGGGCCCGACGCGCCCAGGGGCGACACCTTCGAGGAGGCCTTCGTCCTGCACCCGGGCGAGTTCGTCCTCGGCTCGACGCTCGAGACGGTGAGCCTGCCCGACGACCTCGCCGCGCGGGTCGAGGGCAAGTCGAGCCTCGGCCGGCTGGGCCTGCTCACCCACGCGACGGCAGGTTTCGTCGACCCCGGCTTCTCCGGGCATGTCACCCTCGAACTGTCCAATGTCGCGACCCTGCCGATCATGCTCTACCCCGGGATGAAGATCGGTCAGCTGTGCTTCTTCCGGCTCTCCAGCCCGGCCGAACACCCCTACGGATCGGGCACCTACGGCTCGCACTACCAGGGCCAGCGCGGCCCGACCGCGAGCCGCTCCTGGCAGAACTTCCACCGCACCGACCTCTGACCGCGAGCGAGGCCGTTCGTGAACAAGCTGCTCCTGTGGCTCCTGCACACGCCCCTCCGCCCGCTCGCCGGGCGGCACACCATCGCCATCACCTACGTCGGACCGCGCTCGGGACGCGAGTTCACCCTACCGGTGTGGGCGATCGACGCGCCGGACGGCCGCGGCTGGCTGGTCGGCGTCGGCCAGCACGAACAGAAGCGTTGGTGGCGGTCCTTCCGGACGCCCCAGCCGGCCCGACTGCTCGTCAAGGGCCGCGAGTATGCCGCCACCGGCCACCTGCTCACCGGTGCGGACCGCGACGCGGCGGCCGCGGCATACGTGAAGGCGATCCCCATGGCCGCTCGGGCGATCCGCCCGGACACGCCGGCGCTGCGCTTCGACCGCGTCGACTGACCCGCGAGCCCAGCGTCGACGTCCGGGTGTGCCTGTCGGCCCCCTGGGCTAGCGTGGTCGGATGATCGGCTTCGCGGGGGTCACCAAGCGGTATGCCGGTGGGCCGGGTCAGCCGCCCAGCATCGCAGTCGACGAGCTCACTCTCGACTGCCCGGCAGGGCGGATCACCGTGCTCGTCGGGCCCTCGGGCTGCGGCAAGACGACGACCCTGCGGATGGTCAACCGGATGATCGAGCCCACCTCGGGCACGATCACCCTCGACGGCCGCGACACCGCCACCCTCGATCCGGCGCAGCTGCGTCGCGGCATCGGCTATGTCATCCAACATGCCGGCCTCTTCCCCCACCGCACCGTCCTCGACAACGTCGCCACCGTACCCCGCCTGCTCGGCTGGGACCGGCGCCGGGCTCGAGCGAGGGCCGCCGAGCTGCTCGACCTCGTCGGTCTCGACCCCACGCTCGCCACCCGCTATCCCGCACAGCTCTCCGGTGGCCAGCAGCAGCGGGTCGGGGTGGCGCGGGCCCTTGCCGCCGACCCGCCGGTCATGCTCATGGACGAGCCCTTCTCCGCGGTCGACCCCATCGTGCGGGAGCAGCTGCAGGACGAATTCCTGCGCCTGCAGCGCGAATTGGGCAAGACCATCCTCTTCGTCACCCATGACATCGACGAGGCGATCACACTCGGCGACCAGGTGGCGGTGCTGCGGGTCGGCGGCCGACTCGCCCAGGTCGACACTCCCGCGCGGCTGCTCGCCGACCCGGTCGACGACTTCGTGGCCGACTTCGTCGGACGCGACCGGGGTTATCGGGCGCTCGGTTTCCGTGCCGCACCCGACCTGCCGATCCAGCCCGAGCCGACCGTGCCGCTCGGCGCGACCGCCGCCGAGGCGCGCGCCGCGACGACCGACCGCTGGCTGCTCGTCGTCGACGAGGCGGGCGCGCCGGTCGGGTGGGTCGAGCCGGATCGACTCCATGCGCCGATCGCGGCGACCGACCTGCATCGCGGCGGCACGGTGGCCCGTCTTCGCGGCTCCCTGCGCGCGGTCCTCGACGCCGCCCTTTCGGCCCCCTCGGGCCGCGGGGTGCTCGCCCATCCCGACGGCCGCCTGGCCGGCACGATCCATGCCGAGCAGGTGCTGGCCGCGCTGCGGACCGACCGGAGTGGCCCCTCGTGAGCTGGGTCCTCGACCATCTCGGCGACATCGGCGGCTACGCGGTCGCGCATGCCCTGCTCGCCGGCATACCGCTGCTCGTCGGGCTCCTGCTCGCGTTGCCCCTCGGCTGGCTCGCTGCCAGGCAGCCGCGGATCGCTGCGCTCATCGTCGGCGGCAGCGGCCTGCTCTACACGATCCCGAGCCTGGCCCTGTTCATCCTCATGCCGCTCGTCCTCGGCAGCCGGATCCTCGACCCGGTCAACGTCTACGTCGCGATGACGATCTACACGGTCGCGCTTCTGGTCCGTTCGGTCGTCGACGCGCTCGGCTCGGTCCCCGAGTCGACGGCGCTCGCGGCCACGGCGATGGGTTATCGGCGCCTCGGCCGCGCCTGGTCGATCGAGCTGCCGCTCGCGGTGCCCGTGCTCGCTGCGGGCCTGCGCGTGGCCGCGGTCTCCAACGTGAGCATCGTGTCGGTGGCCTCACTCGTCGGCTATCCGCAGCTCGGCTACTACCTCACCGACGGCTACCAACGTTCCTTCCCGCTCGAGGTGGGCGTCGGCATTGTCGCCTGCGTCCTGCTCGCCCTCGGCTTCGACCTGGCGATCCGCGCCGGGGAGTGGGCCCTCACCCCGTGGGCGCGCGCCCGCGCGGCGGGGTGAGGGCGGATGCTCGCGGGGATCTGGGCCTGGTTGGTGGCGCCGGAGCAGTGGTCGGGGGCACGCGGCATACCGATGCGGGCGCTCGAACATCTCGGCTATTCGCTGCTCTCGCTCGCCCTCGCCGCGGCGGTCGCGCTTCCGCTCGGGCTCTGGGTGGGGCATTCCGGGCGGGGCGGCTGGGTGGTCACCCTCGCGAATGCCGCCCGTGCGGTGCCCAGCCTCGGGCTGCTCTTCGCGGTGTCGATGTTCGTGGGGCCGCGGATCTCCTCGAACCTCGCCTTCGTCATCCCGAGCGTCGTCGTCCTCGTCCTGCTCGCGGTCCCGCCGCTGCTCTCCGGCACCTATGCCGGGGTGCGGGCGGTCGACCCGGCGGCACGCGACGCGGCATACGGGATGGGCATGCGCGGCGGCGAGGTGCTGCGTCGGGTCGAGCTGCCCTGTGCCCTGCCGCTGCTGCTCTCGGGAGTGCGCGCGGCGACCCTCCAGGTCATCGCGACCGCGACGATCGCCGCCTCGGTGAGCCTGGGCGGGCTGGGCCGCTATCTCATCGACGGCCTCGCGGTGCAGGACTACCCGCAGATGGCCGGCGGGGCTGTGCTGGTCGCGGTGCTGGCCCTCGTCGTCGACGGGCTGCTTGCCCTGCTCACCCGGTATGCCGTGTCGCCCGGACTGTCCGACCGATCCCGCCGGTCGGGGAAGCGTCCGCGCACCGACCGTGTTGCACGTCCCGAGGGTCGGGTGCTCGCACCCGATCCGACGGGAGCTCTGTCCACCCCCACGGAAGAGAGTTGACATGACCCGCACCCGATTCGCAGGCCGCGCCCTCGTCGCGATGGCCGCCGTCGCCGCCTTGGGCCTGTCCGCCTGTGGCGCCACCTCCAATCCCACCAGCCCGGCCAGCTCGGGCGGCTCCGTGGCCACGTCGAGCGCGGTCGTCGTCGGCGCCGCCGACTTCTCCGAGTCGCAGGTGCTCGCCGAGATCTACGCCGCCGCGCTGAGCGCCAAGGGCGTGCCCGCGACGACGCGGCCCAACATCGGCAGCCGCGAGATATACCTCAAGGCCCTCACGGACAAGTCGGTCGACATCGTCCCCGAATACACCGGATCGCTGCTGTCCTATCTGAAGAAGGACTCGACGGCCAAGGCGTCCGACGAGGTCTATGCCGCCCTCAAGGCGGCGCTGCCGGCCGACCTGCAGCTGCTCGCCAAGAGCGCGGCGGAGGACAAGAACTCGATCGTCGTCACCAAGGACACCGCGGCGAAGTGGTCGCTCACCCAGATCGGTGACCTCGTCGCCCACCAGGCCGAGGTGGCCGTGGCGGCGCCGCCGGAGTTCCAGTCCCGCCAGCAGGGCCTGGTCGGGCTCAAGAGCGACTACGGCTTCGAGCCCAAGGACTTCCGACCGCTCAAGGGCAAGGCGATCGTCGACGCGTTGCTCAACGGTCAGGCCCAGGCGGCGAACATCTTCTCCACCGACCCCTCGATCTCGGCCAACGGCTTCGTCACCCTCGCCGACCCCAAGCTGCTGTTCGGCTCCGACAACGTCGTGCCGCTCGTGCGCAAGGACAAGGTCACCGACACGGTGAGCAAGGCCCTCGACGCGGTGTCGGCCAAGCTCGACACGGCCACGCTCACCGACCTGGTCAAGCAGGTCGACGTGGACAAGAAGGACGCCAAGGTCGTCGCCAAGGAATGGCTCACCAAGCTCGGCCTCGCCTGAGCCGTCGGGGCCGAGACGGCTCCTCATTGTGTGCGGTCATCGCCCCTGAAGGGCGATGACCGCACACAATGGCCCCGCTCGGGGCGGGCAAACGCCGGGACGCGGCTACGCGGTCGGCACGGGCTCCGCGCCGCGGCGGACCGCGGCGAGCAGCATCTGGGCGACGTCGACCACCTCGACCTCGCCTTCGCCGAGCTCACCGGTCTCGACGAACTTGTTGACCCCGTCGGAGAGCATGACCTTGCAGAAGGGGCAGCCGACGGCGATCCGCTTGGCCCCGGTGGCGATGGCCTCACCGGTGCGGTTGAGGTTGATCCGGGTGCCGAGCTGCTCCTCGGCCCACATCCGGGCGCCACCGGCACCGCAACAGAACGAGCGCATCTCGTGGCGCGGCATCTCGGTCATCGTCACCCCGGGCAGGGCCTCGAGCAGCTCGCGCGGCGGGGCGTAGACGTGGTTGTGCCGGCCGAGGTAGCACGGGTCGTGGTAGGTCACGCTCGCCGCGGTCGAGGCGTCCTTGGAACCCGCCGACTCGCCGGGGCGGGAGACGGGAGTGAGGCGACCCTCGCGGACCAGTCGGTTGAGCAGCTGGGTGTGGTGGACGACCTCGTAATTGCCGCCCAGCTGCGGGTATTCGTTCTTCAGCGTGTTGTAGCAGTGCGCGCAGGTGACGACAATCTTCGTCGCGCCGACCTCGTTGAGCATCTCGACGTTTTGCATCGCGAGCATCTGGAAGAGGATCTCGTTACCCGAGCGGCGTGCGGAGTCACCGGTGCAGGCCTCGCCGTCCCCGAGCACGGCATAGGTGACGCCGGCCGTGTGCAGCAGCTCGGCGACCGCCCGCGACGTGCGCTTGGCGCGGTCCTCGAAGGCCCCGGCGCAGCCGACCCAGAAAAGGTAGTCGACCTCGGCGAGGTTCTCGACGCCGCCGCCCACGACCGGCACCTCGAAGTCGAGGGTCTTGGCCCAGTCCATCCGCAGCCGCGGCGCGAGGCCCCACGGGTTGGAGTTCTTCTCGAGGTTCTTGTAGAGGGTGGCGAACTCGCCCGGGAAGGCGCTCGCGATGAGGTTCTGGTAGCGGCGCATGTCGAGGATGTGGTCGACGTGCTCGATGTCGACCGGGCACTGCTCGACGCACGCGCCGCAGGTCGTGCAGGACCAGAGCACGTCCTCGTGGATGACCCCGTCGGTGCCCAAGGCGTCGTATGCCGTGAGCGGATGCTCCGGGTCGTAGCCCGCAGGCTCGCCCACGAGCGGCGCGTCGGCGAGCTTGAGCGTGTGCGCCGGCAGGTCGGCCCGCTTGTCCTCGGCCGCCATGAGCCAGGGAGCCTTCGCATAGGCATGGTCGCGCAGGGTCATCACGAGCAGCTTCGGCGAGAGCGGCTTGTCGGTGTTCCACGCCGGGCATTGGCTCTGGCAGCGACCGCATTCGGTGCACGTGGTGAAGTCGAGCAGGCCCTTCCAACTGAAGTCCTCGACCTTGTGGGCCCCGAGCGAGGTGTCCTCGTCGAGATCGTCCATCGCCTCCATGTCGAACGGCTTGCCGGCGACCATCATCGGCCGGGCTGCCCCCAGGGCGGTGCGCCCGTCGGCGTTGCGCTTGAAGTAGATGTTGACGAAGGCGAGGAATCGGTGCCAGGCCACGCCCATCGTCGGGGTGAGCGAGATGGTGATCATCCAGGCGAAGCTCACCAGGATCTTGATCATGGCCACGAGATAGATGAACTGTTCGACGGTGTGCAGGTCGGCCCACGACCACAGGTATTGCGCGCCCCAGCCGGACAGCGGGAAGTGCCAGAAGATCTGCGGATCGGTGTAGCCGACGCCGAGGCCTATCTGCACCATGCGGGCCTCGAGGGTGCGCAGCAGCATGATGCACAACATGACGACGAAGATCGTGAACTCGACGTAGTAGGCCTGCCACCAGGTCGAGCCGAAGAAGCGCGAACGCCGACCCGCGGCCCCGTCGGCCGAGCGCGGGTGGTTGCGTTGGCGAATCCAGATGAGCACGCAGATGCCGATGAAGCCGATGCCGGCGAAGAGTTCGACGAGCCACTCGAAGGGTGTGAAGTGGCCGACGACGGGCAGCCGGAAGTCGGCCCAGATGAGCTGGAAGAAGGCGTTGACGAGCGTCGCGAAGAGCAGAAAGAAGCCGAGCGCCGTGAACCAATGCGCGATCGACACGATCGACAGCCGCCCGAGTCGGGTGTGCCCGAAGAACTCCTTGGCGACCGTCATCACCCGCGCGCCCGGCTGGTCGCGTCGGCTGTCGTCGGCGGCACCGGTCTGGAACAGCCGATAGAAGCGGAACACCTGGCGGAACAGCAGAATCCACCCCAACAGGGGGATGGTGAAGCACAGCACGATCGCGGTGATCTGCAGGGCGCTCATAGTCCGAAGTCTAGTGGCGGGTAAGCGCTTGCTCACCGGGCCCGCATGTGACGCGCCTCGCGCGGTGGCGCACCGCACCAGCGGGTATGCCGCGCGGCATACCCCCTGCTGTCAGCCCTGTGTGCGCCCGTCAGTCGCGCAGGGAGTAGGTGAGCACGGCGTTGCCCGAGCTCGTGACGACGTGGTCGACCAGGTCGAGCCGGGTCGTGGGCTCCTCGGTGTTGAACAGCCGGCGCAGCCCCGACCCGGCGAGGACCGGATGGATCATGAGCGTGAGCGTGTCGATGACCCCGGAGAGGAACAGGTGGCGCACGAGGGTGGGGGACCCGGCGACGTTGATCTCCCCGCCCTCGCCCGCCTTGAGTTCACGGACGAAGGCGACCACGTCGCCCTCGATGAGCCGACTGTTGTTCCAGGCGAGCGGTCCGGTGAGGGTCCGGGAGGCCACCCACTTGGGGATGGGGTTGATGAATGCCCCGAAGTCCTCGTCGTTGCCCGGCCAGTAGTCGGCCCACTCCTGGTAGGTGCGTCGCCCCATGACCACGGTGTCCTGCTTCGCGAGCGCCGCCATCATGAGCGCGGGCATCTCGGCGTCGAAGTGGTCGAACTGCCAGAGGTTGGGCGCCTCGACGACCCCGTCGACCGAGGCGAAGAGGGCCGCGGTGACCTTACGCATCGGATGCTCCCGTCGCCTCGGCCGTCCCGTCGGCCGCCGCCTCGAGGTCGGCGACGACGATCCGGCGCATCCTCAGCATCGCGGCGATCGCCCTGGAGGCGCGCTCCGGGTCGGGGTCGCCGGCGAGCTCGGCCAGCCGGGTCGGGATGATCTGCCAGGACAGCCCGAACCGGTCGGTGAGCCACCCGCACATCGACTCCTCGCCGCCGTCTGCGGTGAGGGCGTCCCAGAGCCGGTCGACCTCGGCCTGGTCGGGGCAGTAGACCTGGATCGAGGCCGCGGGGCTGAGGGTGAAGTGGGGCCCACCGTTGAGCGCCACATAGTGCTGGGTGCCGAGGCGGAACTCGACCTGCAGGACCGACCCGGTCGGGCCGTGCTCGTTCTCGGAGCCGTAGTGGTTCACGCCGAGGACTTCGCTGTCGGGCACCAGGCTCGTGTAGAGCCGTGCCGCCGGCTCTGCCTGCGTGTCGAACCACAGACAGGTGGTGATCCGTGTGCTCACGGCGATGCCCCTTCCTCGTGTCTCCCTCGCCAGACGATAGCCGCTGACACCTGCGCGCCCGATGCCGGGAACGGCCGGGCCGTTCCTGCTCGATTTTGACCATCAAGGCTGACATCATCCAGACGTGAACTCATCCACGGACTCGGCCGTGCGCGGGGACGCCTTCGAGGCGGCGGCGACGGCGCGAGTTGCCGAGACCCATCCCTCGGCCGATCTACTCGCCCTGCGGGCCTCGTTCAACCTCGTCCGGCTGTCGACCCTGCACGTCCACCGGCTCGAATCCGAGGTCCACCGCGACGCGGGCTGGAGCATGGCCGGTTTCCGGGTGATGTTCTGCGTGTGGGTGGTCGGTGAGCTGGAACCGAGGGAGATCTCCCGCTTCTCCGGCCTGTCGCGGGCGGCGGTCTCGAGCGTGCTCAACACCCTCGAACGTGACGGGCTCGTGGAGCGCCATCGCGAGTCGGCGGACAGGCGGCTGGTGACCGTGCGCCTCACGGCCGAGGGCGAGCGGCGACTCGTGGCGGCATACGACCAGGAGAACGCGGTCGAGCGGTCCTTCTTCGCCCCCCTCGGCGTGGCCGAACTCGAGGCATTCGTCGCCTCGATGAGCCGCCTGCTGCGCCAGCGTGGCGACCTGCCCGACTGACTCCCCGACGCTCTGTCCGTTCCGCCCGACCGAAGATCGCTCAACCTTGGATCATCAAGATCTAGACAATCTAAGCTTTAACCTCTAACCTCGCCGCATGGCATCCAAAGAGCGCTTCGCGCAGAGCATGGAGCTGCCCCCCGAGACGGAGCAGCCCAACGTCTACCCGCTCTCCTGGCACCGGGAGACGGCCAAGATGGAGGAGATCTGGGCCTCCGCCCAACGAGACCAGTGGGACCCACTCAAGCTGCCGTGGGACACCTTCGACCCCAGCTCCTATACGTGGGAGCAGCGGGAGTCGATCGCCTACTGGTGGACCCTGCTGTCGGTCTTCGACGCCTCCGCCCCGCCGGTCTTCGCCGAGGCGCTCATCAAGACCTACGAGGTGCACGAGGAGGACCCGGTCCGCCGCTGCTTCTTCTCGGTGACCCGCGACGAGCAGATGCACGAGCAGATGTGCGGCCTGTCCATCACGAAACTGCTCGAGCACCCCGATCCGCTCACCTACGAGCCCAAGACCGACATCGGCCGGCGGCTGCAGAAGAACGCCAAGTGGCTCTACTTCAACGGCGGGCGCTACTGGAGCGGCTACAAGACGGCCGTCCCGCGCTATTCGCTCGCTGTGCTCTTCTCGTCCTTCCTCATGGGCGAGATCGCGGCCGCGACGATCTTCCACCAGATGGCCGCCGGCTGCACCGAGCCGGTCTTCCAGGCGGCCTTCCGCAACATCGGCCGCGACGAGGGCCGGCACATGGCCATCTGCATGTCGGTGATGGAGCGCGACTACCCCAAGCTCGAACTGTCGGAGCGGTCGGTCATCACCAAGCAGATCCGCGCGGGCTACCTCTTCCTCTCGGCCGTGCTCTTCGAGCCACCGATGGACTTCTGGGACCTGCCGGCCGACTTCATCGACAACCAGCGCGAAGGCGAGCGGTTCGCCCGCGAGGCCGGCTTCCACATCCCCGAATACGAGACGAAGAAGCAAAACTGGCGCAACGCGATCCTCAACCTCAAGGGGGTGCTCGACCGTTACGAGATCCCGTTCCCGGCGATCCCCGAGGTCGGCGTCACCGGCGAGGAAGTGAGTGACGTCGACCTCGACGACATCATCCCCGTCTTCTGACCCCCTGGGGCTCGCCCCCTGCTCCCGGCGAGGCGGCGTCCCCCCGAGCCCACCCCTGGCTCGCGGGTCGCCGTGCCGGAGGTATGCCGTGTGCCCCTGCCACGCGGCATACCTCCGCTTCCGGCCCGACCACGAAAGGCGCCATGTCCGCGATCGTCCGTCTGCAGCCCTCGGGCCACGAGGTGACCTGCGAGCCCGGTGACACCGTGCTCACCGCCTTGGAGAAGGCGGGCTACATCATGCCCAACAACTGCAGGGCCGGAGCCTGCGGCGAATGCAAGACCAAGGTGCTCGACGGCGTCTTCGACCAGGGCATGGTCCTGGACATGGCGCTGTCGCAGGAGGATCGCGGCCAGGGCTTCGGGCTCATGTGCATGGCCAAACCGCTCAGCCCGAGTCTGGACATCGAGTTCGGCACGATCGACGCCCTCCAGAAGCTCTTCCCGCCGCGGGAGTTCGTGCCCTTCGTCGTCACCGACAAGGTCGCCCGCACCCCGACGATGGTCGAGTTGTCGCTGCGCCCGCTCGGGGAGAACCTGCGCTACTGGCCGGGGCAATACCTGATGATCGGCGACGAACGGGCCGGCGCACCGCTGCGGTCCTATTCGATCGCCAACGCTCCGCGACCCGACGGCGAAGTGCACCTGCTCGTCACCCGGGTCGAGGGCGGTCGCACGTCGACCTGGGTGCACGACCGCCTCGCCGCCGGCGACCAGATCCTCGCGCACGGTCCCTATGGCACCTTCGTCGGCGACCCCTCGGTCGACACCCCCGTGCTCTGCCTCGCCTCGGGGTCGGGCCTCGCGCCCATCCTCGGGCTCGCCGACGCCGCGCTGCGGCGCGGCTTCCGGCACGGGACGACCCTTGTCTACTCCGCGCGGACCGCGGACGACGCCCTCCTGCGTGGGCTGCTCACCTGGTGGGAGCGCAAGCACCGGACCTTCCGCTCGTTCACCACCTATACCGGGGCGAACCCGCCCGAGGGGGCGCAATTCACCGGACGTATCCCGACGATCCTGCCCGGGCTCTTCCCCACCCTGGAGAAGCACAGCGTCTTCATCGCCGGCAACCCGGACTTCGTCGAGGCCTGCAAGGCCGCCGTGCTCGGGCTGGGCGCCCGGCCCGAACTGGTCCATGTCGAGGGCTACTTCCCGCACTGGCCCGCCGAGATTCCCCCCGCCGACCGCCTCGGGTGACGCGACTCAGGGCAGGTCGGTGCGCGCCACCTCGGTGCCATCGGGCGCCCGCTCGACCCGAGCGGTGAGCGCCGGCTTGGCCGCGCGGTCCTTGACCGCCCGTCCGGCAGACTTCACCGCGTCGCCGACCTTGTCGGCGACGTAGGGGACGGCCTGGGTCTTCACTGCGTGGCCGGCGGCCTCGATCCGGTGCTGGACCGGGTCGGACTGCCAGAGCCGCTTGCCCCCGCGCTTGATCTGCTCGTAGCGCTCGCGGCCCGCTCGGGTGCCCACGACATAGCCCAAGGCTGCGCCGGCGACGAATCCGATCATGCGAGCAGCCTCTCAGACTGCCAGGCCGATCCCAAACAGTGGACCCGGTCCAAGCGCCGGATAACCCTGTGTTGGAATACCCATAATCGGCATCGGGTTGACTGGGAGGACCCGACCCCTGCGCAGGAGCGGAGCGACCACGGACATGCCCATCCACGACGACGTCACCCACCTCATCGGCAACACCCCGCTCGTGCGGATCAACCGCCTCTTCCCCGACGCGGCGCCGGGCGTGACGGTGGCGGCCAAGCTCGAGTTCTACAACCCGGCCAATTCGGTGAAGGACCGGATCGGCGTGTCGATCGTCGACGCGGCCGAGGCCTCCGGCCAGCTCCCGCCGGGTGGCACGATCATCGAGGCCACCTCGGGCAACACGGGGATCGCCCTCGCGATGGTCGGGGCGGCCCGCGGCTACCACGTCGTCCTCACCATGCCGGAGTCGATGTCCAAGGAGCGGCGTGCCCTCCTGCGCGCGTTCGGCGCGGAGCTCGTGCTCACCGACCCGAGCAAGGGGATGAAGGGCGCGGTCGACGCGGCTGTCGAGCTTGCCGGCCAGCGCCCCGGAGCCGTCCTCGCGCGGCAGTTCGCCAACGAGGCCAACCCCGCGATCCACCGCCGCACGACGGCCGAGGAGATCTGGCGGGACACCGATGGCGGGGTCGACATCGTCGTCGCAGGCATCGGCACCGGGGGCACGATCACCGGAGTCGGCCAGGTGCTCAAGGAGCGCAAGCCCGGGGTCCGGATCGTCGCCGTCGAGCCGGCCGAGTCGCCGATCCTCAACGGGGGTCAGCCCGGGCCGCACAAGATCCAGGGCATCGGCGCCAACTTCGTGCCGGAGATCCTCGACACCTCGATCTACGACGAGGTGATCGACGTCAACATCGACCAGTCGGTCGCGACCGCGCGCGCCGCCGCCACCCAGGAGGGGCTGCTCGTCGGTCTCTCCTCCGGGGCCGCCCTCTTTGCCGCTGGCCAGGTCGCCTCGCGCCCGGAAAACGCCGGGAAGACCATCGTCGTCATCATCCCCAGCTTCGGGGAGCGCTACCTGTCCACCGTCCTCTTCGAGGGCCTGGTCGACTGAACCACCCGCGCAGGCATCAGCCTCCGCAGACCCGACCGAACGGCATACCGGATGTTCGCCGCACTCACCCAAGCCCTTCGCCGCGACCGCGGGCCGCAGTCCTGGCGGTTCGTGGCCGACCCCGACACGGGCCTCACCTCGCGGCTCGAGCCGGTCGGCGAGCCGGGTCCGGTCACGACGCCCCACCGGCACGTCGTGCGGCGGGCCGTCGCGATGGTGCGGGAGGACGTCGAAGCCGCGATGCGCCGCGACCCGGCGGCGCACTCCCGGCTGGAGATGTTCCTCAGCTCGGCCGGCCTGCACGCCGTGTGGGGCTACCGGCTGGCCCACGTCCTGTGGGAGAACCCGTCGACCCGGCTGCCGGCCCGGCTGTTGTCCCAGGCCGTGCGCTCGGCGACCGGCGTCGAGATCCATCCGGGGGCCACGATCGGCCGGCGTCTGTTCATCGACCACGGCATGGGCGTCGTCATCGGCGAGACGGCCGAGATCGGCGACGACGTCCTGCTCTACCACGGGGTGACCCTCGGGGGTCGTTCGCTGTCGAAGACCAAGCGCCACCCGACCCTGGGCAACCGGGTCGTCGTCGGTGCCGGGGCAAAGATCCTCGGGCCGATCCTGCTCGGCGACGACAGCCAGGTCGGCGCCAACTCGGTGGTCGTCAAGGACGTGCCCGACGGCTCGGTCGCGGTCGGCATCCCTGCGCAGATCCGCGCACCCGTCCCCGGCCTCTCGCCGGAGGAACTGCTCGACAACTACCCGGCGATCTTCATCTGACCGTCGGCGCGGCCCGCCAGTCCGCGCCGAGACAGCTGAAAGCCCTTGCGGCGAGCGGAAGTCCGGCTGTCGCCTCCGCGAGGGCGAGCGCGCTGTCGACCCCCGTCGCGAGCCGCCGATGGTATGCCGTCATGGCCTCCGCCGCGAGTTCGTCGGGGATCCGGCTCGTCGCCGCCACGACGGTGCGCACACCCAGGCTGAGCAGGACCGCGGCCAGTCCAAGGGACTCGTCACCCACCCGCACCGTGGCCCGACCCACCTCGCAGGCGGACAGGACGACGTGGGAGGCTCCCACGCCGACGTCGGGCAGTTCGTGGGCGAAGGCGGGACCGTCGGCCAGGCGCAGGGTGGAGAACAGTGGGCTCTGGGCGTGGTGGCGGCCGTGCGCGGCGATGTGGATGAGATCGCGATCGGCGAGCGCCCCGACGACCTCGGCGAGCCGGGCAGTCGTCGACGGGACCAGGCGACCTCCCCACACGGCCGCGACTTCGGCGGCTTCCCGGTCGGCGTGCTGCAGGTCCGGTCCGGCGATCGCGAGCACGCGGGGAGCCGGCAGCGGTTCGAGCTGGGTGCTGCGGATCCACGCGGAGGCCGTGCGGGCAAGCGTCGTGGGCAGTCCGTGCCTGCTCGGCAGCATCCCCCAGGGCACTCCGGCGACGGCCCGCGAGGGCACGACGACGAGTCGGCCGGTCGGACCGAAGGCGCCGGCGGGGCCGAACAGGATCTCGTCGAGCCTGCCGAGCCCGGCCGCGAGGGAGGTCTCGACGGCGGCCCGGACCGGTCCGATCCCCGGCAACGCGGCGGCCTCGACGTCGGCGCGCACCCGACGGACCAGCGCCGCGAACGCGTCGAGCGCGCCGACCCGCACGATCCGGCCGCGCCGGGCGGTGACGTGCACGGCATACAGGTCGGGGCCGTGCGGAACGAAGGAGACGAGGGTGGCCTCGGTGGCGCGAACGGCGGCCAGGGCAGCGGCATAGGGCAGCGGGCGGGCGGGACGCCAGTCGGCCGGCCCGGCCTCGGGGCTGGCCCAGTCGAGGGAGCGGATCCGGCGCTCGAGGGCCGCGGCCTCGCCGCGCAGGGCCTCCTGCGCCGGCGGTGGGGCATCGCGCAGGTCCTCGCGGACCCGCCGCAACCGGGTGAGCAGCTCGGCTGCCCGCTCGTCCCGTGGAGGTCGCACGAGCGGCACCCGGTCCGACACCGCGCGCCAGCGCTCGGCCCGGGTGAACAGGGCGGCGACCGAGCCGCTTTCGACGCCCAGGCCGAGGTCCATCAGGGCGAGCCGGTTGGAGTGCGCCGACAGCGCCGTGCGCAGGTCGAGGCTGGACACCCGCCGCTGGGCGCGTGCCAGGTCGTCGGCTGCGTCGGCGAGGCTGCGCGACGCCCGCGCCGCACCGCCGACGTCGAGTGCGGCCATCCGCGCGGCGACGAGGCGCAGGTGCAGTCGGGTCGGCAACGAGCCGGACCTGCGAAGCGGTCGGGCAGCCCGGTATGCCGCGCGGGCACCGTCGAGGTCGCCGGCGTCGAGGCGCGCGTCGGCCTCGATGAGCGCGGCCCGCCGACTCACGTGTACGTCGTCCTCGGCGGCCGCGTGATCGACGAGTGCGGCGGCCAGCCGCGCCGTGCGGACCGGCCGGCGGTGGGCCGCCGACTCGGCCTCGAGCAGCACGAGTTGGGCTCGCCGACGCCACCCGGCCGCCGACCGCTCCTGGAAGCGGCGGCGGGCGACCGCCGCGAGTCGTGCGCTGCCCTGCGGGTCGCCGAGCAGGAGCAGGGTGCGCGCGAGGTCGAGCTCGATCTCGGCGACGTCCTGACCGCCGCCCTCCCGGTCGGCCAGCGTGCGCGCCCGGTGCAGTGACTCCGCAGCCTCGTTGAGCAGCCCGGCCTCGAGCAGGACCCGGGCCTGGTCGAGCAGGCTCACGCTGCGATTGACGGCCACGTCCATCGCGTCGGCCGAGTCCATGAGGGCGAGCGCGGCGGGCAGGTCGCCACGGAGGTACTCGACATAGCCCTGGTTGTGCCGGGCCATGAATTCCATTGCTGCCGAACCGATCTCGTGAGCGAGCGCGGCCCCTCGCGCGAGGTCGGTCCGAGCCTCATCGAGCTGCATGAGCTGTCCGGCGATGACCCCGCGGTTGACGACGAGCCGCGCCCGGTCGGCCGGGGGGAGCAGGTCGAGGCCGACTTCGGCCTGCCGCATGAGGGCGAGCGATCCGGGCAGGTCGCCGCTGCGCCCGCGCATGGAGGCACCTTGCATGAGGCAGAGGGCCTCGAGGTCGGGTCGGTCCTGGGCCCGGGCCATCTCGAGGGCGTCGGCGAGCACTTCCTCCCCACGATCCCGGCCGCGTCGCTCGAAGGCGGTCCAGGCCTGGGCCAGGCGCACCCGGGCCCGGGTCTCGGCGGCCTCGGCGCTCAGGGCCGCGGGCGCGACCAGCTCGGTGAGCAGGGCGCTGGCCCGGTCGAGGTGGCTCGCAGCGAGTTCGGGTTGGTAGCCCTCGATGGCCGTGACCGCGAGGGAGTGCAGCCGTTGTGCCTCGGCGAGTCCGTCGAGGCCGTGCGTGGACGGCGAGTCGACCGCCACTAGATCTCGACGGTCGGGGTGATGACCGGCCGCTCGTCGGGATCGGCCGGGCGCAGGACGAATCGCGCGCTGCCGTGGGGGACCCCGTCGAGGACGAACCGGCCGGTCTCGTCGACCTCGGCGAGCAGGCTCGTCGTGCCGACCCGCAGCTCGACCGCCGCGGCCGCTCCGGTCACCCAGCCGTCGATGCGCACCGTGTCGGGCGGCACGCCCTCACCGGCCGGACCCACCGTCACCATGAGGCTCATCGTCGAGCTGGCGAAGGTCACCGACTCGGCCGGGGTGAACCGGTCGTCGTCGCGGACACCGGCGAGGGTCAGCTGCTGGAGCTCGGCGACCTCGGCGTGCAGGGCCGCAAGAGTGAGCTCGAACTTGATCCGATCCGTGAGGTCGCTGGGCATCGGGTCGGTCCGGGAGTGGATCTCACGGATCTCCCGCAGCACGTGCGCGTCGGTGTCGTCGAGGGGCGCGTCGGCCCGCAGGTCGGGGCTCATGAGGCGCTCCACGTGGGGTCGCCGGACAGGGCCGCGCGCAACTTGGCCAGGCACCTGCCGCGGGTGGGGCCGATCGAGCCGACCGGCATACCGAGCGCTTCGGAGACCGCACCGTAGTCCGGGCGGTCGACGAAGGCGATGATCCGCAGGAGCGCTTGGCAACGCTGGGACAGGGTGTGGATGTGCTGCCACAGCCGCCGCTGGTCGTCGTGCAGGACCGCGGCGACCGCGGGGTCGAGCGCGTCCTCGTTGCGGGGGGCGTCCTCGCGGACGTCGTCGTCGCCCAGGTCGTCGCTCGGCAGCGCCCGACCCTCCTGCTTGAGGACCCGCCACGCCTCGCGGCGGACCGTCGTGATGAGCCAGGCGAGCACCGCCTGGGCGTCCTGGATGCCGTCGGCGCGTTCGACGAGCCGGATCCACGCAGTCTGGATGACATCCTCGCTGCGTTGGTGGTCCAGGCGCTGGGATCTCGCGGTGTGCCAGAGCACGGGGGTGAGCAGGTCGACGAGTTCGCCCATCCGCTCGCGGTCACCCCCCTGGTATGCCGCGAAAGCGGCGGCAGCACGGGCGGCCAGGCCCGCGGAGGCGTCGGCGTTCACGGGGTCTCCTTCCATTCCTCGATGACCGCGCTCATGCACGCACGTCCGCGCGCGACCGCCGTTGCCCGGTCGATCGCCGCGACGTCGTCCCGAGCGGCGATCGCGGCCGCGATCTCGCCGGCGAGCACGGGGGCGGCGAAGGACGTGCCGCTCCAGGTGGCGAAGCCGCCGCGGTAGTCGTCGGGGTCGATGGTCGTGCGGGCGCGTCCGGCGTAGTCGACCCGGGCCGAGGCCTGGGCCGAAGCGGTGACGTCGGTGGGGAATGTGCTCACGAGGTTGCTGCCCGCGCGGAAGGTGGTCACCCACGGCCCGTCGTTGGAGAAGAACGCGACGGTCGTGCCGTCGGGGTTGCGTGCGCCGACACTGGCCAGCGGCACCCGGTCCCCGGGCACGTCGGCGAGGGGCGTGGCCAAGCCTGCGGGGTACATGGGGGCGAGCGTCGAGGAGTTGCCTGCGGCCGCCACGACGGCGACCCCGTGCTCGCCGAAGTCGCGCAGGAGGGCCCCGAGCGGGGCGTCCATCGACGCGTCGCCTGCCTGTTCGTGGTAGTAGCCGAGCGAGAGCGACAGCACGTCGACGAGGCCCTCCGGGTCGCCGTTCTCGAGCGCCTCGCGGTGGCGGGCGAGGAGCAGGGCGAGCGTGTTGATGAGGCAGCTCTCGGGCACGACGCCGTCGTCGCCCATGACCGGGATCGCGAGGATCCGTGCCTGCGGACACAGCTGGCGCACGAGCCCGGCGATGAAGGTGCCGTGGCCGGTGTCCGAGCCGATCACGGGGTCGAGCGGGTTGCCCGGGGGCGCGGTGTAGTCGCCGCCTGCCGGCCCGCCGAGGCCGAGCCGCATCCCGGCCCAGCTGACCTCGCTCGTCGCGCTGCCGCCGGCCGGGAACCACGGGTGGGTGCCCAGCCCGGTGTCCGGCACCGCGACGACCGGCGCCCGCTTGACCTTGGCGGCCCGCAGCGCGGGATCGGGCAGCACGAGGCTCACGGGCGAGCGGCCGCCGCCGCCCGGCCGGGCGTATTCGCTCGCCGGCGACCCGGTGCCGACCCAATAGGGGGTCCCTACCCAATAGGGAGTGCCGACCCAATAGGGGGTCCCCACCCAATAGGGCGTGCCCCCGATCGCGGGCGCAGAGGTCATGAGGTGGTCGAGGGCGAGGGGTGCTCCGGTCTCCGCAGCCCTGTCTTGCACGGTCCGCAGCACCGGCCAGGCGTCGACGGGGAGGGCGGGTTGGCCCTCGTCGGGGTGCAGGGAGACCTGCTGAACCCAGTGGCGCTGCAGCACGTCGAGCGCGGCGGGGTGCAGCGACTTGGTGCCCCCGGGCCCGGGTGTGACGACGAGCCGGGCCCGCACCCCGAAGTCGGAGGTGACCTTGTCGATCGCCCTGGTCGTGTCGTCGAGGGCCCGCCCGGGGGTCGCCCGGACCAGCAACCGGTCACCCACGTAGACGGTGCTGCCCGGGGCGCCGCCACCCGGCATACGCATGGCGGACACGGGGTCGAGCACGCGCGCGCCGTAGCGCGTCGCGACCTCCGGCGACACCTGCGCGGGAGGCGGCGTCGCGCTCAGCGGGGGGACGGCGACCTGCGGCGGGCGGGCGGTGGTCATCGGGTCCTCGAAGGGGAGATGGGACTGGACTCCGAGCCTAGGCCAGGGGTCCTCGTCCTGTCAGGAGACCTGCGCGCGAGCCCAGATACCGGATGTATGCCGCGCGGTCGCCGGTTCCGTCACCGCCTCGCGCGGGGTATCTGTCCGGCCCGGTGCACACTCCTCGGATCGGCTCTGTGGGCGACACCCGCGGCGTCGGCCGGATGCGGCGTGACGAACGTTCTCCCCCGTTCGTCGCGCCGTCATCCCTGCTGTGCGGCCCCGGTCGCTTGCACCCAGCGGGGCAGGGCCGCGGCCCGTTAGGCTGGCTCGCGCCGCGGTCGCCCAGCGCTGCGCGGCACGGGAGGGCTCGCATAGTGGCCGAGTGCGGCGGTCTTGAAAACCGCTTGGCGGGCAACCGTCACGTGGGTTCGAATCCCACGCCCTCCGCTTCTCGTTGTGATTTCAACAACATTGGGAGAAGTCTCCGACGGCGACACGGCCTGGGGGGTCGGACCGCCGCCGTCTGAGTCACGGGTCGGCGGGAGCGGACATGAAAAGACCCGGCCCACGAGGGGCCGGGTGAGTAGGTGCCTAGTCTACCCACTCTTGGGGACAGTTGGGAACACTACGCACCCTCCTCTCTCCTGTGGAACACCCACGGTCACCAACCTGGTGGTCTTCGCTGCCCCCCCGCCGGGTCGGTGAGCTGGTTCGAACGCAACGCGCTCTCCTGCAGCTTCCACCACCAGTGACCACCCACTCCCTCTTCCTTCGAGCCGCGCAGACCGCCCGCCGTGGGCCCACCCCTCGGGTTGACGAGTCCGAGGGGAATCCGCTCGCGAACCTGCCGTATGGGCAGGGCCAAGTCACTGTCGTTGGAGATCACGACCGCGCCGTCGATGCGCCCATCAAGGGCGTCGGTCAGGAGGTGCGCGGCGACGTTAACGTCACTGCCCTTCTCTTCAAGATGCAGGTACTTGACGAGGAAGCGCGCGTCCCTCACTGCCCTCCCAGCCCCGTCCTGAACCATGACAGGCCAGGCAGAGGTTGTTACCGTTGGTCGTCCAGTGACCGAGTTCTCGGTGGCCAAGAGTCCCGTCTTGGTGCGTGCCACGTAGTTCCCGTACTCCACCCAGTCGACGCTGCCGGACGCTAGTAGCGCCTTGAGATAGACGTCCTGGTCGCGATGTCCACCCGGGTTCGTGACTGCGTCGACTCTTGCTGTGCAGTAGACGACATGCTCAAGGTTGCTCACGGACCAACTCCCTTGCGTGGCGATCGCGTTGAGAGCCAGCCCACGAACGTCGAGCCATCGCCAGCCTGCGGCCGCACGACCGCACAGCGCGCGTCCGCCGTAGTAGAGGTTGTAGGCATCGACGTAGACGCCTACGCGCACCAGTCGCCGTTGCGTCACGGACAGACCAACTCCCGGATTCGAGCGAGGGTCTGCTGCGCGTCCGTGCCCAGACTCTGACGCAGGATCTCGTCGCCGGAGGGGCTGGGCCTCAGTACCGCGTTGACGACCTTCGCGATCTCGGACCCGAGCCGATAGATGCGGACAATATCCCGGCCGTCGCTGCCCAATGTCATTCCCGAGCGAGTCAGCGTCATGACTTGCGCGCAGGCTCGCGCATTCACATGTGCTCCTGGGCAACCGACCGCGCCTGAGGCGCCTCCTGCGGGAGTACCAACGCCAAGTTCCTCAACAGGGCCAGGGGCTAAGCACGTCGGGCTTGAAAGCCTTCCGATGAACTCCGCTTCTCGTTGTCACAGCGCGAATGCTCACCGCGACGAGTGCGCGCGACACCACCGAGCCGCGCTCACACCACCCAGCCGTGGCCGATGGGCACCGACGCGGGGCCGTGGATGACCTTGGCGAGCTGGCGGGCCTGGGCGACCATCCGGTCGGCGGAGTCCCACACCTCGGCGTCCTCCTCGACGAAGCCGCCGGCCAGGTTGGTCGAGGTGATCTCCACCCGCAGCCAGCCCGGTGCCGGGCGGGCGCGCACGTGCACGGTGAGTTCGAGGGTGGGGACCCAGCCGGAAACCCCGAGGTCCCAGGCGATCGGCGGGAAGGCGTCGACGACGAGCGGCAGCATGAGGGCACTCGGCTCGCGCCCGTCGCTCATCCGGAACCACGCCCGCAACTGCCCGAGGCCGGTCGGTCGTCCGTCCGGCCCGCCCGTCGTGTCGGGGTCGATCCGCATGTCGTAGTGCTGCATGACCTCGACCTCGTCGTGCGGATAGCCCGCAAGGTCGCTGATCGGCACGCACTCCTGCGGCGGCGGCAGATAGGGCGGCCGCGCGACCGTCCGCGCGTCGTCGGCCACCGACCCGAGGTCGGCGAAGGTCGCGATGGCGCGCAACCGCTCGAGCGGTCTGCCGTCCCGTCCCGGCTGCCACACGCTCGCCTGGCCGGTCGACATCGACCGACCGGCCCGGATGACCTCCGTGCGTACCTCGGTGGGCCCCGGGTCGGCAGCCGCGAGATAGAAGGCGCTCACGCAGAGCGGGTCCGGGTGGCCCAGTTGCCCACGGAGGCGTTCGACGAGCCCCTTGAGGGCCACCGACACGGTGAGCCCGCCGTTGATCGGCCCCTTGTGCACGCGCCACGAGGCGGGCAGGTCGGCGACGAACTCGTCCGGGGAATCGGTCGGCGTGACCGTGATCGCCCGGTCGAAGTCGCTGTCGAGTTCCTCGAAGTCGGGATCGGCCGGGGCTCCCCAGGCGCCGACTCCCGCCGCCCCGCTGCCGGGCAGTTCACCGTCTGCCATCGTCGCCTCCCACCGGTCGTGCGGTCGCGTCAGTGTCCTTGTCCTTGCCCCGTTCGACCGCGCTGCCGATCGCCGAGCTCAGCCGGTTGACGGGGACGAGGTTGCCCAGGAGGAAGACCAGCCGGGTGAGCATCCCTTCGCGGTCCTGCGGCCCGGCCGTGTCGAGCGCCCGCGAGAGGGTGAGCCACAGGTGCTCGAGGTGCCGCTCGGCCGGTGGCGTGGGGTCGGGCCATTCCGCGGCCATCCGGCCCCCCGCGGGGGCTCGTCCGGCGCGCAGCGACTCGGGCACCCCGTCGAGGGCGGTCGGGTCCGCGAGCCGGGCGAGCAACAGGCCGTCGGGTCGCACGACGAAGACCTCGCCGTCGGCGGCACCGAGCGCTCGCTGCAGCGTGAGGTCTGCGACCACGGGGTGCGTGACCACGGGGTGCGTGACCACGGGGGCCGCCGCCCCGTCAGTCCGCGGATTCACGAGGACGAGTCGGCAGGTCTCCGGTGCGAGCGCGTCGGCCAGCCGCGCCTCGGCGGCGACCAGGGCGGCATACCCGCTGGTGTCCGTCCCGAAGGCGAGCAGGCCGAAACCGTTGCCGCGCAAGCGGTTGAGCGTCGTGTCTGCTCCGTCGACGGAGACCGCCCAGTCGGGGACGGGGTCGCCGGGCAGCGTCCCGCGCGCGCGCTCGTCCGCGTGCCAGGTGAGCGGCGAGGTGTGGGCGTGGGTCGCGCTCGACTGCCGCGGGTTGATGAGGAAACCGAAATCCGGGTATGCCGCGGCGAGCCGCAGGATCGCCTCGCGGGTCACCCGGTGGCCGTCGCTGCCGGGGGTCATGAACCGGGTCGACTTGCCGGCGTTGGCGACGTTCTGCTCCCAGGCCGACCGGCGCTCGACGGCGTAGGCCCGCAGGAGTGCCGGGTCGGCTCGCCCGTCGACGACCGCTGCGAGCATCCAGGCGAGCGTCTCGGCGTCCTCGATCCCGGAGTTGAGCCCGCGGACGCCGAAGATCGGCACGAGGTGGGCGGCGTCTCCGGCGAAGACGACCCGCCCGTGGACGAAGTCGTCGAGCGCACGGGCGTGTGCCATATAGAGGCCGTGCCACTCCAGCGTCCAGGGGACTTCGTTGCCCAGCCAGTCGAGGTGGCGTGTGATCCGCTCGGTGATCCGGTCGACCTGCAACTCGGCCTCCGGGTCGGCGTCGGCCGCGATCTGATAGTCGATCCGCCAGATGTCGTCGGGCTGCTTGTGCATGAGCACCGTCGAGCCGGGGTTACTCGGCGGGTCGAACCAGACCCGACGCTCGACCGGCAGGTCGACCGGCCAGTGGATGTCGGCGATGACGTAACGCCCCTCGTAACTCGTGCCTTCGAGGGTGAGCCCCGCGAGCTCCCGCATCCGGCTGCGTCCTCCGTCGGCGGCGACCACCCAGGCGGCCCGCAGCTGTCGGGGCCCGTCGGCGGTGGCCAGGTCGAGGACGACCTGCTCGCCGGAGTCGTCGAAGCCGGTGACCTCGGCCCGCCAGAGGAGCGTGACGAGCGGCTCGGTGAGCAGCCGGTCGACGATCATCTGCTCGAGCTCACACTGACCGATGTTCACCATCGGCGGGCGCACGTCGTGCTCCCCCGTGGGCATCCGGAAGGTGAACACCTCGGTCGACCGGAAGTAGCTGCGCCCTCCGATCCAGGGGAGGGCCACCGCTTCGATCCGGTCGGCGAACCCCAGCCGCTCGGCAACCTCGAGGCTGTGCCGGGAGATGCAGATGGCCCGGCTGCCATAGGACACGTGGTCGGCCGCCTCGAGGACGGTGACCGGGATACCTCGCGCGGCGAGGCCGAGGGCCAGAGTCATCCCCACCGGTCCGGCGCCGACGACGACAACCGGTAAAGGGGAGGCGCCGGGGGGCGTCGATGCGACGACGGACGGCGGGTATGCCGTCGGCTGCGGATAGTGCGACGTCGTCATCGCGCTCCTGGTTCGACGCGGGGCGTGCGGGCTCCTTCCCAGGTGTACCACTGCTTCCGCGGGACACGTTCGTCGGGGTGGTGCGGAGCTTCCGCGGATCTTCCGCGTGCGGACTGCGGCTCACGGGAGGCAGACGCGAGAACGCCACCGGCGACGGGGCCGGTGGCGTTCGAGGGTGCGGGTGTGGGCGTCAGACCTGACGCATCATCACCAGGTCGCGCCGGTCGTAGCGGTAGGTGTTGCCACGATCGGTGGCGCGGCCGAAGAGGGGGAACAGGACGATCCAGCTGGGCATGACAGTTCTAACTCAGTTTCGTATCAAGGGTTTTCGCCTGGCTCGGATGAGGAGGCACAGCCAATTCTACCCGATGGCGAGGCGTGTCCCGGACACGGCTGCGGCCGCATGCCACGATGACGCCATGGCCGAGAAGGACCGACCCGACTCCTGCGCCGCCGCGTGCACGCCCCCCGCCCCGGCGCGCCTGGTCCTGCGGGGCCAGGTCTTCGACGCCTCCCGGCCGGCCGTCATGGCGATCGTCAACCGCACCCGCGATTCGTTCTATCCGGGCAACCGGCACGCCGACCTCGACAGCGCCGTGCGGGCACTCGACGAGGCGGTCGCCGCCGGCGCCGACATCGTCGACGTCGGCGGGGTTCGGGCAGGCCAGGAAGGAGAGACGGTCACTGCGGCGATGGAGGTCGACCGGGTCGGGCCCTTCCTCGAACGGGCGCGCGCGGCATACCCACGGCTCGTCCTCAGCCTCGACACCTGGCGGTCCGAGGTGTTGCGCGACGTCGCCCACCTCGGCGTGGACCTCGTCAACGACACCTGGGCCGGCTACGACCCCGAACTGGTCTGCGTGGCCGCGGTCGCGGGGGCGGGTTACGTCGTCTCGCACACCGGGGGGCGTGCACCGCGGACCGATCCGGTCGACGTCACCTACGGCCCGGATCCGCTCGACGTCGTCACCGACGTCGTCGCCACCCTTCGCGCGGGGGCCGCCCGCGCGGTCGCCGCCGGTATGCCGCCCGAGCGGGTCCTGCTCGATCCCACCCTCGACTTCGGCAAGACGACGGTGCTCTCGCTGCGGGTGTTGCGGCATACGGCTGACGTCGTCGCGCTCGGTTTCCCCGTCCTCCAGGCGCTCTCCCGCAAGGACTTCGTCGGCGAGACCCTCGACCTGCCCGCCGACGAGCGGCTCGAGGGCAGCTTGGCGGCGACCGCCGTGGCCGGCTGGCTCGGGGCGACGGTCTTCCGCGCCCACGACGTGCGGGCGACCCGGCGCCTCGTCGACATGGTCGCCTCGATCCGGGGGGACCGTCCGCCGACGGTGTCCGCCCGGGGTATCGGCCCGCACAGCCGCGCGGCAGATGGCGCGCGGTGACGACCGGGGAGCGAGATTACCCGCCAGTAAGTCAAATTCGCGAGCGTGAGCAGGCCGCCGGTCGATTAGCCCGTGCTAACGTCAGCGCCGGTTGCAGTTGCAGTTCCTCGCAGGACGGGCATCGCGCCGACGCCACGAGTGGCTCGGTCGATGCCTCAAACACTCGGGCCTTGCCCGGTTGGTGGGGTAGGCGGCAGCACCGGGGCCCACGAGGTGTGGGCACCAGTGTCCAGTTACAGAGAGAGTTGTCTACATGGCACAGGGAACCGTCAAGTGGTTCAACGCCGAGAAGGGCTTTGGTTTCATCGCCCAGGACGGCGGCGGCCCCGACGTTTTCGTTCACTACTCCGCGATCCAGACCCAGGGCTACCGGACCCTCGACGAGGCGCAGCGCGTCGAGTTCGAGGTCACCCAGGGCCCCAAGGGCCCGCAGGCCGACGCGGTTCGTCCGCTCTGACCAGCGAGTGACGCAGAGCTGACCTCGATCGTCAGCACAGAGACGAGGGCCCCCGGGAGTTTCCCGGGGGCCCTCGTCTGCGGGCAGAAGGCGACGTATCAAGCGGCACCTGGCGCGCTCCTCGTCCTTGGTCGACGAGATGACCGACCCGGACTAGTCCGAGTGGGCCATCTCGAGGGCCATTGACACGTGACCGCGCAACCGGGTTGCGTGTCACTGCACGCTCTCGGGGGTCCTTCCTCTCCCACTTCGGAGGACCAGTCGCATGTTCCACGTCATGCTGTCCGCAGAGCGCGTCCCCCCTCACTCGCTCCCCGCCCGGCGACGTCTCGCCGCGCTCGCGACGGCCCTCGCGATGGTCGTCCTCGGCACCCCGCTGGCCGCACCCGCCCTCGCCGATCCGGCGAGCCCGCTCACCGTGACGAACACGGCCAACCCGAGCCCCGTCGCCTCCGGCGCCGAGATCACCTACACGATCACGGCGGTCAACACCGGTGGATCCAAGGTCACCAACCTCGTGTTGGCCGACCAGCTCAACGGCGTGGGCACCATCCAGTCGCCGCCAGCGGCCCCGCAATACGTGGTGACGAGCAGCCAGGGCACGTGCACCCAGTCGGCCCAACTGGTCACCTGCACCGGCGGATCGCTCGCCGGCGGAGCCAGCTGGACCGTGACTATCCGCGGACTGGTCACCGCGCCGAGCGGGTCGACGATCAACAACACGGCGACCATCACCGGCACTCGCTCCGCGCAGAACTTCACGACGAGCACCGGCAACCAGACCCTCGTGCAGGGCGGCTCCGGTTCGTCGCTTCCCGACCTCTCGCTCAACAAGACCGGCCCCACGTCGGTCGTTGCGAACACGAACTTCGACTACACCCTCACCGTCAACAACCTCGGGTCGGTGAATGCCACCGGCATCACCGTGCAGGACACGCTGCCCGCCGGAGTGACCCTGCAGGGCACCCCCTTTGCGACGACCAGCCTGTTCAACTGCACCTCGGCGGGAGCCCCGATCACCGTCACCTGCACCGGTGGGGCGGTCAACGCCGGGCAGAACGGCTCCATCACCCTGCACGTCCGGGCCCCCTCGACCGGCCCACTCACCAACACCGCGGTGGTCGACCCGACCAATACCATCGCTGAGGGCAACGAACTGAACAACACCTCCGCGACGGTCAACACGAGCGTCACCGCCGTGCCCGCGCCCAACCCGCTCACCATCGTCAAGACCGACGACTCCACGGTCATCGCCGGTGCCGGGCCCGACCCGGTCGCGCCACTGGAAACCCTCACCTACAAGATCCGGGTCACCAATGCGGGGACCACGCGTGCCGATGACGTCACCGTCGTCGACGGCACCCAAGGCCTCGACGCGGCGTCGGTCGTCGCCACCCAGGTCATCGTCAACGGCGCCCTCGGCACCGGCAACGGGTGCACCGTCGCCGCGCCTCAGGTGACCTGCCGGATCCGGAGCCTCAACGCCGGCGGCACGCTCACCGTCACGATCACCGGCAAGGTGATCGCCCCCGCCGGCACGGTGCTCATCAACACCGCGACCGCGACCGCCAACGTGAAGAACACCGGCGTGACCGCGAGCGCGACCGAACAGACCACCGTGCGTCCCGCGGTCGATCTGGGGGTCACCAAGTCCGGCGCCCCCGACCCGGTGTGTGCGAGTTCCTGGCCGTCAACCAACCCAGCCGACGTCTGCACCGGCGGGCTGACCTACACGATCACCGTGGGCAACAGCGGCATACGCCCCGCGGATGGGGTGCTCGTCCGTGACGCGCTGCCCGTCGGCACCATCTACGACAGCTACGCCAACGTCGGCACGGCGGACTTCCTCTGCGCGCTCATGCCCGGCAACGTCCTCGAGTGCACCAACCCGACGATCGCCCCGGCCGCCACCGAGACCTTCACCTTCACCGTCGTCGCTCCGCCCACCACGGGACCGTTGAGCAACACGGTGAGTGTCGACCCCGACAACACGATCTTCGAAGCGGACGAGACCAACAACAGCGCCACGACCACCGTCCTGGTGAACACCGGCGTCGACCTCACCGTCTTCAAGTACGACTCGCCGGGTCCGGCCGCCGACCCCGCCGGGACCATCCCGGCATACCCGAACATCACCCAGGGCGTCGACCCGATCGCGACCAACGGGACGCAGTACTACACGATCTACGTCGACAACCTCGGCACCCAGGACGCGACGAACGTCCGGGTCGAGGACACCCTGCCCGCGGGCACGACCTACCTCGGTGCGACCGCCGACGAGGGATTCTCGTGCTCGTATGCCGCCGGCAAGGTCACCTGTGTCGGGGGCAGCCTGCTCGGCACCGAGGGCGAGTTCTACGCCAACCCGGCACAGGGGATCGTCCCCAAGGGCAACCAGTTCGCGACGATCACCATCCGGGTCTTTGCGACCAACGCAGTCCAGCCGGCCATGCACAACGAGGTGCGGGTCGACCCGCTCGGTGAGATCCCCGAGGCCAACGAGGCCAACAACCTCGCGGTCCAGGACACCACGGTGACCGTCGGCAACTCCCCGCTCAACGCCTTCAACCAGCTGACGATCCTCAAGACCCAGGCCGACCCGGCCGCCGGGTTCATCGCGACCAACGGCCGCACCACCTACCTGCTCCACGTGGCCAACGAGGGCACGGATCCGGTGAGCACCGTCGTCGTCAAGGACACCCTGCCCGCCGGCTCGCGCTTCGTCTCGGCCGTCGACTCCGCGGGGCCCTTGTCGGACTCCTTCGCCTGCAGCCACGACGGCTCGGCTACCGCAGGAGTGGTCACCTGCACCGCGGGTGCCCTGTCCGGCTCGCTCAACACGATCCCGGGTGTCCCCACCTCGCGTGACATCCTGGTGACCTTCTTCGCCCCCAACAACCCGGGCAACTACACGAACATCGCCAAGGTCGACCCGGACAACCTGGTGCCCGAGGGCAACGAGTTCGACAACCAGTCCTCGGCTGCCGTCGTGGTGCGGACGGCCGGTAACGGCGGCCAGAACTCGGTCTACCAGCTCACCATCGACAAGACGGCGACCCCGATCGTCTCGACGAGCAGCCCGATCTCCTACACGCTCACGGTGACCAACGCCGGCACCGACCCCGCCTTCGGTGTGGTCGTGCGCGACGTGCTCCCGGCCGGCACCGGCTTCATCTCTGCGGTCGACGCAGCCCCCGGACCCAACCAGTTCACCTGCGCGGCCGTGGCCGGGGTCGTCACCTGCACGGGTGCCACCCTCGGTGGCAGCGACGGGACCCTGTCCACCGCCTCGGCCACCAGGACGATCGTCGTCACGGCCTTCGCCCCCACTCAACCGGGCATCTACACGAACAACGCCTTCGTCGACCCGGACAACACCATCCCCGAGGGCGACGAGACCGACAACCACGCCTCGGCCGACACCAAGGTCGTCGTCGGCGCCGGCTACATCGATCTCACCGTGACCAAGTGCGACGGCGGGCCGTGCCCGACCGACGGCAACCCGGTCCAGATGAACGCCCCCGTCACCTACACCGTGACGGTGAGCAACCTCGGCACCGACCCGGCCTTCCAGGTCACTCTCCGTGACGTCCTGCCTGCCGGCGTGACCTTCCTTTCCGCGGTCGACCAGGCCGGTGGAGCGGGCAGCTTCACGTGCAGCGAGTCCGGCGGCGTCGTCACGTGCATCGGTGGCACGCTCGACGGCAGCCTCGACCTCATCGCCGGGGTGCCGACCGAACGGGTCGTCCTCGTCTCGGTGATGCCGCCGCAGCAGCACGGGCTGGTCATCACCAACCAGGCCTTCGTCGACCCGGCCAATGCCATCGCGGAGTCCAACGAGACCAACAACGCGGCGGTCGACACCTCCCTGGTCGTCTCGCCGTTCGACGTCGCCCTCGACAAGGAAGGCCCGACGACGGCCCACCAGAACAACACCGAGGACTACACGATCACTGTGACCAACAACGGAGCCGCCGTCACCGACGTCGTTGTCGACGACCCCCTGCCGACCGGGCTCATCGTCCTGGGCGTCACTGCCACCCCGTCGAACTTCACCTGCCAGGTCTTCGAGAACCCGGTCAACTTCGTCCGGTGTGTCGGTGACATGGGCGCCGCGGGCAGTGCCACCGCGTCGGTGACGATCACCATCTCGGTCTTCGTCACGGCCGACGGTGGGACCCTCGACAACGAGGCCTGCGTCGACCCGGCGAACGTCATCGTCGAGTCCGACGAGGCGAACAACTGCGACACGAAGTCGAGCGTCGTCGACACCTTCCGCCCCAACATCGCCGTCCACAAGTCGGCGTCGGTGGGCTCGGCGACCATCGGTCAGGTCTTCTCCTACACGGTGACGGCATCCAACATCGGCGACGCCCCGGCGGCCGCCGGCTGGACCGTGGAGGATGGTCTGCCCACGGAGGTGACCTTCATCGGGGCCTCGGGCGACAACGGAGGCACGTGTGTCCACGACGGTTCGGCCACCGGCGGCACGGTGACGTGCACGCCGCTGGCCCTCGGCCCGGGCGCCCAGGAGACCTACACGATCGAGGTGCGCGCCAACGCGTCGGCAACATCGTCCTTCACCAACACCGCTGCGGTGTCCGGGACGGTCGACGCCGACGGCGCCACCGAGCCGTGTGTGTCGAGCCTTTGCGGGCCGGAGACGAGCGTCGCCAACAACAGCGATTCGGTCACCGTCGGCGCCGGAGGCCCGGCGATCGACCTCGTCGTCGGCGACATCACCGACCTGCCCGATCCCGCCGAGCAGGGCGACGCCGTCACCTACACCGTGGTCGTCACCAACGGCGGCACCCAGGACGCGCTCGCGGCCGACGGCAACGAGGTCGTCGTGCACGTCTCGGTCCCCACGGTGGGCGTCACTCTCGGCGCAACCGTCGGCTCGCAGGGCTTCGGCTGCGTGGCGAATTCGGGACACTCACTCGTCACCTGCACCGGTGATCTCGACGGAGGCGAGTCGACGACCCTGTCGATCACCCTCCTCACGACCGGCACGACGCCCCCGTCGCTCGAGATTGTCGTCACCGCAGACCCGTTCGACGCCATCGCCGAGGCCAACGAGGCCGACAACACGGCGAGCGAGACGACGTCGGTGACGAGCACCGCGTGCACCGGCTGCATCGACCTGGTTCTCGGCCAGATCTCGGCGGACCCCAACCCGGGGGTCGACGGTGGACAGGTCACCTACGAGTTCGCAGTCACCAACATCGGCGACAACCCGACGTCGACCGACCCCGACCCTCTGGTCGTGGCCGTTCAGCTCGATTTCAGCGCCAACGAGTCGGTCTTCGTCTCGGCCACCGCCACCAACGGTTTCACGTGCGCGGCCAACCCCTTCTTCGGGAACGGAGTCGGACAGAGCCTCACCGCGCCCGAGGTGCTCTGCACGGCCTCGGTGAGTGGGCTCAACCCGGGCGAGGGCACGCTCATCAGCATCGTCGTCACCGTCAACACGGCCTTCACCCCGAGCTTCGTCGACTTCGACGTCGCGGTCGACCCGGGGAATGTCGTCGGCGAAGACACGAATGCCAACAACGACGGTGGCCTGCGCATCGACGTGGTGGCCCCGTGAGCGTCGTCCGGACCGGAGGGGAGCCGCGCGTGACTACGGCGAGTACCCGGCATACCCGCCGGTATGCCGCCCGCGTCGCGGCGGCGGCGGCCCTCCCCCTCGTGTGTGCGGGGGTGCTCGCGAGCACCCCCGCCGCCGAGGCGGCCGCCGGCTGCCGGATCTACGTCGCCAGCGGTGACGACTACACCGCCGGAAACGCGTTGAACGACAACGAGAGCCGCTATCCGGAGCAGTTGTTGGCGGACCATCTCGTCGCCCCGGGTTGGTGCCTCTACAACCAGGGCAAGAACGGCCAGACGTCGTCGTCGTTCATCTCCGGCGGGGGCATGGCCTCGGCCTACACCATGCGCCCGGACCTGCACACCATCCAGCTCGGCGAGCAGAACTCCACCGTCGTCAACGCCATCAAGAGCTGCTTCGACAAGGTGAAGGACCACGACTTCGCCGGCGCCATGGCCTGCGCGGCGGCGATCGAGGCCAACTCCTCGGTGTGGACGTCGATGACGAGCAACTACACGTCCCTGCTGGCCACCGACAAGATCATGGCCAGCCAGCGACCTGGGTTGGTCGTCGCGGTGGTCGGCTATCCCAATCCCTACCCGCGGGCGGGCGACGTCGTCGACGAGATCGTCGAACTCTGCGTGCCGCTCATCGACACGATCCCCACGTGCACGGCTCGCTGGGCGCAGCTGCCAGCGGCACTCACCGCGCTCGACCGGGTCTTCACCAAGCTCAACACCACGCTGAAGAACGCCCTCGCGCCCTTCCAGGCCGGTCCCAACGGCTGGCGCTACGTCTTCGTCGACGTCAACCCCAAGTTCGAGGACCACTGCATGACGATGAAGGTGCAGATCAAGACCAAGGTCGAGCACCCGGAGGAGAGCGGCGCGGTCCACCAGCACGACTCACCCGAGGTCAACTTCGGGTGTTCGGAGGAATGGTTCGTCGAGGGCTCCGACGGCACCGCCAAGCCCAACTACCTCCTGCCCGCGGCCATCGGTGTCCTCATCGAATGGAGCCAGACGACCAAGGGCATGGGCGTCTACCCGAACTCCGACGGCCACCAATGCATCGCCGACGCGATCTGGGAGGCCGACACGATCGACCCGGGCACCACGCCGCTGAAGTGGAAGCTCGGCTACGGCGAGCCGTCCCGCACGGACTACTGCCAGTGAATGAAAGGACCAATCCCATGCGTCGATTCCGCCTCGCAGCCGGCCTGCTCGCAGCTGCGGCCGTCGTCGCGGCGCCGTCGGGCGCGGCATACGCCGGACCCCCGGTGACGGGGACGACCACGGTGACCGGGGTGGCCCTGGGTGGCCAACCGCTCGACGTCCAGGTCACCCTCCGCGGGGTCTACCCGATCGTGCCCTACGACTTCTCGCTCGAGAACCGGTGCTGGTTCTCCGGCCGGTATGCCGGCCCGGCCAGTTCGCGGGAGACCTACCCGCTGCTCGGCCCGTGGTACGCCGACGGGTCGGCTTCGACGAGCTCGCAGACCGTCGACCTCACCGTCGTCCCGAGCGGGTCGGCCTGCGTCGTGCGGATCATCCGCGGCACCAGCCCGGTCAAGGGATCCGACACGGCATACGCCGTGGGGTGAGCTGTGGCTGGTCGTCGCCGGCGCCCCCTCAGCAGGCGTCGGCGAGGTCGACCAACGAGTCGGACGTGTCGAGGGTCGAGGTGGTCGGCGCCGATGTCGTCGTGGGGCGGGTCGTGCGCGTGGTCGCACCCGGTTTGGTCGTCGACCCGGGTCGGGTCGTCGCCGACGGGGTGGCGGTGGGTGTCGCGAGCTCCGGGTGCACGGCCACCCGGATCATCCGACGGATCGCCGCGAAGTCGGGATTGCCCGGGGAGATGTTCCGGTCGGTGAAGGGCAGCGACCGGATCCGGCCGCCCTGGATCCTCCGGACGAGCTCGACCCAGGCCGACAGGTCGGCCACCGGGATGTCGGTGTCGACGTTGTCGCTCGCCGCGGCGGCGAACTGCGGATAGGCCGTGACGATCATGCCGGGATCGAGTTGGTCGAGCACGCTGCCGATGACGCAGCGCTGTCGTCGCATCCGGCTGTAGTCGTCCGTGCTGTAGCGGGAACGCGCGAACCACAAGGCATGGAAGCCGTCGAGGCGTTGGATGCCGGGCCGGATCCACTCGACCACCCCGGTGAGGCGCCCGTCGGCGCCGAGGTGCCCGCCGATCGGCAGGTCCTCGGCCACGTGGACGACCACCCCGCCCATCGCATCGACGAGCATCCGGAAACCGTCGATGCCCACGACGACCGTGTAGTCCATCTGCAGGCCGGTGATCTCCTCGATGACCCCGCGGGTCGTCGTGAGCCCGGGGTTGCGGTCGTTCTTGAACAACTCCTTGTGGTTGGTCGCCTCGGTCCACACGCCGTTGAGCAGGCAGTCGCTCCCGCACGTGTAGCCGCGTGGCCAGAGCTTGGCCAGCGGGTTGGCGGGCGGGAAGGGCACGTTCTGCAGGTTGCGGGGCAGACCGAAGAGCAGGACCTCGCCGGTGCGCGGCTCGATGCTCGCGACGATCATCGAATCGGTGCGCACCCCGACGTGGTCGGCATCGGCATCGGTGCCCAGCAGCAGGACGTTGACCCGTTCGACTCCCTCCCAGGGGTCCGGGCCGGCGTGTGGGCGGTCGGGGGAATCGCCCGCCGTGGCCGTCCGGCGTTCGGTGAAGAGGGAGGAGAGCACCCCGCGCTGGATGAGCGCATAGCGCACCGCCGTGCCCAGAGGTACCACGAGGGCGAGGCAGGCCACCGCGGTGAGCACGCGCAGCCCGATGCGCTGCCCACGGTCGAGAATCGGATCGAGCGTTCCGCGGTGGGTGAGGATGATCGCGAAGGTCCACAGCATGCCTCCCGCGACCGCCGCCAGCGCGGCGACGAGGAGGGCATTAGGGTCCAGGACGACGGGCAGCAGCAACGCGGAGGGCCCGCGCAACAGCAGCAGGCCGGCCGTCACCAGGGTGGCGAGCAACACGACGGCCAGCAGGACAAGCCCGAACCGGTGGTAACGCGTCCTCAGGAGCCCCGCTCCGGGCACGAGAGTGCTCAGCAGGGTGAGGACGGCAGATCGCCGTGCCGCCCGGCGCGAGGCTGCCCGTCGACGCGCGAGCAGACCCCGGGCCGCGACCGGCTCCATGCCCTGGCTCATCCGTTCTCGGCCCCGACCCACGCTGTCCGCATCGGACCATTGTCGCTGCCGCTCCGGGGAAAGGCGATCAGGCGGCCGGTGCGCCGTCCGCGTTGTCTGCGTTTGGTCGGACTGGGCCGCCCCGATAGCCTGTGACGGCTCCGCTCCGCGTGAGTGGGGAGGCGTCGCATAGTGGCCTAGTGCGCCCGCCTGCTAAGTGGGTTGGGGATAACACCCCTCGCGGGTTCAAATCCCGCCGCCTCCGCCCAGTTGTCAGCGGACACGGCAGGCCCCCGAACCGACCGGTTCGGGGGCCTGTCACGTCTGCGGCTCAGCCGGCGCGTGACCGGTGCCGGCCCGGCGCGGCGAAGATCCAGCGACGCATCGCCACGAACCGCACCACCGTCGAGGTACCCGTGGCGAGCGCGAGGACGAGGACCTCGACGAGGGTCCCCGCGTCGGGACGCAGCAGCTCGAGCAGCCACAATGCGCCGGCCGTCGCGCCCCACGTGAGTCCGAAGATGCCGAAGGCCTGGGCCTGCTGACGCAGGGCGCCGGCTCCGGTGACGGCGAAGGTCCAGCGCCGGTTGAGGGCGGTGTTGACGACGGTCGAGATCGCCAGCGAGGTGAGGTTGGCCCACTGGTCGGACATCGTCCGGTCGAGGACGGCGTAGAGGCCGAGCTGCACGATCGTGGCGATCACCCCCACCGCGGCGAACCGGGCGACCTGCCCGGACAGCCGACGGGTGTCGGCTGCCGGGGTGGGTGACACCGTGTCGGACACCGTGGGGGACACTGCGGATGACATGGTGGCCGGCGTGGCCGGCGTGGCCGAGGACTCGAGGGCCATCATCGTCGCCATCTCAGGAGGTCGCCGTCGTGCTCGCCGAGCCGCTCGTGAGCGGCTGGGTGAGGTCGTAGAAGGTCGACCCGCCCAGGGTCACCTGGGTGAAGTTCGCCGCCACCCAACTGGCGATCTGCGAGGAGGCGTTGCTGCCGCCGTTCTGGCCGCCGAATCCGCCGCCGGCGGCGAAGTAGTGGATCTTCCCCGCCGCCACGTAGGCCTTGAACTGCGCGAGCGTGGGGCTGGGGTCCGAACCGTTGAAGCCGCCGACGGCCATCACCGGCAGGCCGGTGCCCAACTGCAGCCCCGCCGCGGTCTGCGATCCCACGGCCGCGGCCACCCACGTGTAGTTCGAGGCGTCGGCCGAGAGGGCCGCGACGACTGCGGCGCTCGGCGTGCTCGCGTTGAGCAGCCCACCCATGCCACCCTGCTGGGCACCCGGCATACCGCCCTGGGCGGTGCCGGTGGTCGCGCCCGGTGGCGTCCCACCCGGCATACCGCCGCCGCCGGGTCCGCCGGTGCCGCCGGTGCTCGGGCCGGCCGTGACGATCGAGCCGGTGTGGCCGACGCTCACCGTCTGCAGGCTGTATGCCGCCGGGCCGAGCAGGCCCGCGGTGAGCGCGAGCCCGACGAGGGCGGGCAGGGCGCGGCGGTGCAGCCTGCCGACGAGCAGGAAGCCGACCGCAGCGGTGATCGAGAGGGCCAGGACGACGACCCGCAGCCAGCCGTTCCACGACACGGTGCGCGAGAGCAGGAAGAAGCCCCAGACACCGGTCGCGGCGGTCGCGAGGAAGAGCGTGAAGCAGCCCAGGAACGACTCACGCCGCTCCCAGGCCTCACGGCCACCCATCGCGACGAGCGCGGCGACGGCGGGCGCGAGGGCCACCGTGTAGTAGGCGTGGTAGATGCCGGCCATGAGCGAGAACGTGAGCGTGGTGACGAGGAACCACGAACCCCACGCGAGGTATGCCGCGCGGCGGGCGTCGGCGCGCGGCATACGCATCCGCAGCGCGAGCCCGACGACGAGGAGCATGAGGGCGGCCGGCATGAGCCAGGAGATCTGGCCGCCGTTGTCGGCATTGAACATCCGCAACAGGCTGGTGGCACCCCAGTTGCCGCCGGCGTTCCCGCCGCCACCGACCGAACCGGTCTCCTCGCCGTTGATCCGGCCCAGGCCGTTGTAGCCGAAGGTGAGCTCGAGGAAGGAGTTGGTCTGCGAGCCGCCGATGTAGGGCCGCATCGACTCGGGCATGAGTTCGACGATGGCCACCCACCAGCCGGCGCTCGCGACGATCGCGAGCCCGCCGAGGATGCTGTGCCAGATCCGCTTCCCCAGGGGCGCCTTGGCCGCGACGAGATAGGCGAGCGCGAAGCCGGGCACGACGAGGAAGGCCTGGAGCGTCTTGGTGAGGAAGGCCAGCCCGATGAAGACCCCGGCGAGGGCGAACCATTTCGGGGACGTGCGCTCGATCGAGCGCATCGTCGCCCAGGCGGCGAGGGTCATCGCGAGCGTGAGCAGGGCGTCGGGGTTGTTGAAGCGGAACATGAGCACGGCGATCGGCGTGAGGGCGAGGATGCCGCCCGCGACGAGGCCGGCTGCCGCACCGAACTGGCGCTTGACGGTAGCGTGGAGCACTCCGACGGTGGCCACGCCCATGAGCACCTGGGGGAGCAGGATGGCGAACGAGCTCAGCCCGAACAGCCGCACGGACAGGGCCATGAACCAGAGGGAGGCCGGCGGCTTGTCGACCGTGATGGCGTTGGCCGCGTCGGAGCTGCCGTAGAAGAAGGCCTCCCACGACTGCGATCCGGCTTGCGCCGCGGCCGAGTAGAAGCTGTTCGCGTAGCCGCTCGCGGTGAGGTTCCAGAAGTAGAGGGATGCGGTCGCGAGGAGCAGCCCGAGCAGTGCCGGGCGTGCCCACCTCGGGTCGTCCTGGGGGCCGCGCCACACGCGGGTGAGCCACGTGGGCACCGACGCTCGCGAGGAGGTCTGTGCCGGGGCCGCGATCGGCTGGGACGGGATCGCGCGCGCGTCGTCGGTCACGCTTCTCGTGAGGGTTGTCTCGGTCATGTCATCGACCCTCGCGGGTGCCCCTGTGGGGTGGCTGTGCGTTGCCCAGGACGCCTCGATGAAAGGCAGGAGGTCGACCGGTATGCCGGTCGCTCAGGTCGCGACCCGGCCGGCCCACGCGGGCGCGGAGGTCGCGTCGTCGGGGGCCGGGAGGACCACGGAGAACGCGGTGTCGCCGGGGGAACTCGTGAGCTCCACCGAACCGCCGTGAGCGCTCGCGACGGCGGCGACGATGGACAGCCCCAGACCGGTGCTGCCCTTGCTCCGGGTGCGGGCGGTGTCGCCCCGGGAGAAGCGTTGGAAGACCTTGGACTGCAGCTCGGCGGGCACCCCGGGTCCGTTGTCCCGCACGGTGAGGCGGACCTTGCCGGGCTCGCGGCTCAGGCTCGTGAGCACGACGGTGCCGGGCAGGGTGTGCACTCGCGCATTGGCGTGGAGGTTGGCCACGATCTGGTGCAGGCGCGCGGCGTCGCCGCGGACGATGACCGGTTCCTCGGGCAGGTCCAGCCGCCACTTGTGCGCGGGGGAGGCCGCGTGGGCGTCGCTCACCGCGTTCACGACCATCTCGCTGAGGTCGACCTCGGCCTGGTCGAGCGGTCGCCCGGCGTCGAGGCGGGCCAGCAGCAGCAGGTCCTCGACGAGCGAGGACATCCGGGTCGCCTCCGACTCGACCCGGCTCAGCGCGTGGGTGACCGACTCGGGGACCGGTTCGCGCTCGCGCTTGGTGAGTTCGGCATAGCCGCGGATGGAGGCGAGCGGCGTCCGCAGTTCGTGCGAGGCGTCGGCGACGAACTGGCGCACGCGCTGTTCGCTCTCGTGCCGCGCGGTGAGCGCGTCGTCGACGTGGTCGAGCAGTTCGTTGAGCGCGGCGCCGACCTTGCCGACCTCGGTGCGTGGGTCGGTGTCCTCGACCGGCACCCGCTCGGCGAGGGCGACCTCCCCGGAGGACAGGTGGAGGGTGGAGACCCGGCTGGCCGTCTCGGCCACCCGAGTGAGGGGACGCAGGTTGCGCTTGACGAGCCAGGCGCCGCCGATCCCGACGGCGAGCAGGCCGATGAGGGAGACGAGGACGGCGGTGCGGAGCGCATTGGCGATCGTGTCGGCCTGTGGGCTGCGGCTGAGCCCGACGTAGACCGTGGAGAGGCCCACCTTGGTGGCCATCACGCGATAGGTGCCCAGGCCGGCGAGCGTGACATCCTTGGCGTCCCTGCCGTCCGTGCTCACGCCGGCCGACTGCAGCTGGGCGTACTGGGCGGTGGTGAGGGTCGCGGCTGCGCCGTTGGGTCCGGTGACCCGGAAGCTCACGACGTCGCCGGTGACGATGACCACGAGCCCCGCGTCACCCGGGCCTCGGCCGGCAGTGGACCGGCCACCGCCCAGGTCGTCGCCGTCCGACGTTCCGCCGGAGGGACCGTTGGCAAACCGTCCGATCGACGCGCGGAGCTGGTCGTCGAGCTGGCCCACGAGGAAGCGGTTGAGGGAGATGACAGAAGCAGCCGCGATGACCAGGGTCATCGCGGTGAACAGGACGAGCATCGTCGCGACGATCTTGGTCCGCAGCGTCCACGAACCCGGTTGGGTCCACCGCCGGCCGGTCTCGGCCGGCCGCTCGACGAAGACCTCGTGGGCGTGGCCGTCGCCGGTGGGTGTGGGCTGGCGGGTCGGCGGCACCTCGAGAGTGCCCGCGGGGCTCGCGGCCGTGCTGGCGGGCGCGCTGGGAGGTGGGGCGGGCGGCATACTCGTCATCGCGGTGGTCCTCAGGCGGTGGCGGGCTTGAGGACATAGCCGACCCCGCGCATCGTGTGGATCATCGGCTCGCGGCCCGCGTCGATCTTCTTGCGCAGGTAGGAGATGTAGAGCTCGACGACGTTGGCCTGGCCGCCGAAGTCGTAGTTCCACACCCGGTCGAGGATCTGCGCCTTGGACAGCACCCGCTTGGGGTTGCGCATGAGATAGCGGAGCAGTTCGAACTCGGTCGCGGTGAGCTGGATCGGGGAGCCTGCGCGGGTGACCTCGTGGGAGTCCTCGTCGAGGGTGAGGTCGCCGACGGCGAGCATCGAGTCGCTCTCGTCGGCGGCGACGAGGACGGTGCGGCGCATGAGGGCGCGCAGCCGGGCGACGACCTCCTCGAGGCTGAACGGCTTGGTCACGTAGTCGTCGCCGCCGGCGGTGAGCCCGGCGATCCGGTCCTCGACGGCGTCGCGAGCGGTGAGGAAGAGGACGGGGATGCGCTCGTCATGCTCGCGCATCCGGCGAAGCACCTCGAGCCCGTCCATGTCCGGGAGCATCATGTCGAGGGCGACGGCATCGGGTTCGAACTCGCGGGCGGCCCGCACGGCGGCCATGCCCGTGGCGGCCGACTTCACCTCCCACCCCTCGTAGCGCAGCGCCATCGAGAGCAGTTCGGTGAGGTTGAGCTCGTCGTCGACGACGAGCACCCGGGGGGGCGTGCCGTCGGGCCGTTCGAGCTTCTGAGGCTTGACCGTCTTCGCGTCCATGAGCCGACTCTCTCGGTGGGGGTTGTAGGTCTGTTGTGCCCTGCCTGTGATGTTTCTGTGAGAGATCCTGTCAGTCATGGCGTCGCGACAGGGCGATGACAGGAAGGTCACAGGGTCGATCGCGAGCGTGTGGCCAGGTCGTTTCCCGACCGCTCGATCGCTCGACCCGATGTCGCCACCGCACGGAGGTATGCCGTGACCCAGCTGCCCGAGGCCCGTTTCCCGGGCGCGCCCGAGGAACCGCCCGCAGCGTCGAGCGCTGCGTCCCCTGCGGGGTCGCCCGGCGCGACCTCCGCAGCGCCGACGCGACGCTGGAGTGGACGCACGACCGCGCTGGTCGCGGTCGGCGTCCTGGGCCTGTCCGGGGCCACCGCCGCCGTGGCAGCCGCCGCCACGCCACAGGGCATCTCCGCCCCGAGCGACGGGCGCAGCGGCCCCGGTGGTGCTCCCGGTGGCAACCAGGGAGGACGTGGCGGACCGGGCGGGTCCAACCCGGGCCAGCGGGGACAGTTCCCGGGGCAGGGGAGCCCTGCGCAGGGCCAGCTGCCCGGGCAACCGGTCCAGGACGGCGGGTCGGACCAGGGGACCGCCTCGACGACCTGAACCACGGCGCGCAGGTGCGTGGACGGCATACGTCGTCGTCGTGGCGGGCCGTCGCCGGAGAATCTCCACCCGCCCTGGTTCCCTTCGTCGGTGCCGCGCACTACCCTCGCCTGATCACGCGTCGCTCCCCCGCGACGCGATATCGGCTCGAGGAGATCCATGTCCCGTCGCCTAACCTCAGTCATCCGCCGCCGCCTGCGCGGGGTGGGCCTCGCCGGCCTCACCGCCCTCGTCCCAGCCGCCCTCGTCGCTTCGCCGAGCGCGGTCGCCGGCCAGCCCGCGTCCGGAGCCGATGCCGACGGTGACCGCGGCGACCGCCACCACAGCGACCCGTGGGGCCGGACGGTCGACGTCCAGCTGCTCTCGTTCAACGACTTCCACGGCAACCTCGAACCGCCGAGCGGCTCGTCGGGTCGGCTGATCATCGACCACGCCCTGCCGGCCGGGGCCCTCAAGCCCACCGACATCACCACCGACACCCTCACTCCGCCGGGAGTGGGCGGGGTCGAATACCTCGCCACGCACCTGGCGGCAGCCCGGGCCGGTCACCCCTATTCGCTCACGGTGGCCGCGGGTGACCTCATCGGCGCGTCTCCACTGCTGTCGGCGGCCTTCCACGACGAGCCGACCATCGAGGCGATGAACGCCCTGCACCTGGACGTCTCGGCGGTCGGCAACCACGAGTTCGACGAGGGCTACAAGGAGTTGCAGCGGATGCAGCGAGGTGGCTGCATCGACGACGGCGACGGTGCCAACAACCAGAACTCGTGCGCCGCGCACACCTTCGCCGGCGCTGACTTCAGCTACCTCGCCGCCAACGTGAAGTATGCCGGGACCAACCGGACGATCCTGCCGGCATACGCCGTCAAGGAGATGCGTGGGGTGAAGATCGGCTTCATCGGGATGACCCTGCGCGACACCCCGTCGATCGTCACCGCCTCCGGTGTGGCTGGGCTGTCGTTCAGCGAGGAGGTTGCCACGGCCAATGCGCTCGTGCCCGTGCTCAAGCGCCAGGGTGTCAACGCGATCGTCGTGCTCATCCACCAGGGTGGCTCTCCGGGCCAGCAGACGTGGTACGACGCCAACGGCACGGCATACAAGGTCAACCCCACCTACAAGGTGACCTGCAGCGCCGACGGACAGCTCGACCCGGCTTCCCCGATCATCCCCATCGCCAAGGGCCTCGACCCGGCGATCGACATGGTCATCTCCGGACACACCCACCAGCCCTACGTGTGCGACATCCCGGACCCGGCCGGCAATTCCCGCTTGGTGACCTCGGCGTCGTCGTTCGGGCGGCTGTTCACCGAGACGACGCTCACCTATGACCGGCGCACCCAGGACATCGTCCGCACCTCCGTCTCCGCGACGAACATGCTCGTCACCCGCAAGGTGGCGAAGGACCCCGCGCAGAGCACGATCATCTCCACCTACAAGACCCTCGTGCGCCCGATCGCGAGCAAGGTCGTCGGGCACATCACCACCGACGTCACGCGGGGCGCGAGCGCGGGTGGCGAGTCCGCGCTCGGCGACCTCATCGCCGATGGCATGCTCGCCGACCCGAGCACGACCACCGGCGGCAAGGCACCGGTGCTCGCCCTGATGAACCCGGGCGGCATCCGCACCGATCTCACCTTCACCAACTCGCCCTATGGGGAGGCGCTGGGTGACGTCACCTTCGACGAGGCCTTCACGGTGCAGCCGTTCAACAACTACCTAGTCTCGCTGGACCTCACCGGCCAGCAGATCTACGACCTGCTCAAACAGCAGGTGACGGGTGGCAACGCCGGGACCGCGAAGAAGATCCTCCAGGTGTCGGCGGGCTTCCACTACACCTTCGACGCCACCGCCGGGGTCGTCGCCGGCAGCGCGTCCCTCGGCGGGGTGCCGATCGACCCGACAGCCACCTACCGGGTCGTGACGAACAACTTCCTCGCCGACGGAGGCGACAACTTCGCCGCCTTCAAGAGTGGGACCAACCAGTACTACGGCGGACTCGACATCGACGCGTTCGCGGCATACCTCACCGCGCACTCGCCCTACACGCCGGGACCGCTCACCCGGATCGGGTGAGCGAGCCCGTCGCTCGACCACCGCGGCGCCGCCCGGGTCACCCGGGCGGCGCCGCGTCCTCGCTCGTCGGGGTGGTCGAGGCCGTCGGGTCTGTCGTGGGGAGTGCGGCGGTGCGCTGGAAGGAGAGGGAGCGGCCCATCGGGAGGAAACCCAGGGCGTCGTTGACGGCGATCATCTGCGCATTGGACTGGGCGTTGAAGGTGTCGACGTGGTGCAGGGCAGGCTCGGCGTCCGCGAGCCAGCGGAGCATGTCGGTCTTGAGGGCCAGGCCCAGCCGGTGGCCGCGGTGGGCCGGCACGACCGACGTGTCGTGTTGGTGTCCCACGGTGGGCTGGTCCTCGTCGACGACGGCGAGCGTGTGCCCGGCGCCGGTGCCGGTCGCCCGGTGCAGTGCCAGCAACTGATAGATCCGCCGGCCGCGCTCGCGCTGGGCGCGCTCGTAGCCGCGAACCCGATCCGCCGTGAAGACCTCGTCCTCCAGATGCAGGTCCTCGTTCGGCGCGTCGTTGATCGCTGTGCGGGCGGCGATGGAGGCGGCGAGCAGTTCGTCGGGCAGCGGTCCCGCGACCCGGACGAGCTGGTAGTCGGCGGCGTGCGCGCGGGCGTGGTCGTATGCCGCGTCCCGCAGCCGGGCGGTGTCGGGGGAGAGGGTGAGCCGACGGCATACCGAGGTGTAGACGTGGACGTAGCCCCGTTCGGCGACCCACGAAGGGGCGGGGACGCTCGCCCACCGGTCGAGGCCGAGCACGGTGCGGCCGTCGACGACCGCGAGATCCTCGAGCCCGTCGAGCAACGCGGCGCCGTGGCCGCGGCGACGGTGCGCAGGGTGGACGGTGAGCTGGAACCACGCGCTGTCGAGGTTGTCCCAGCTGCTCGTGAAGACCCCTCCCACCGCCACGACGCCACCTTCGACGACCCCCACGAGGTATGCCGGTGGGTCACCGTCGAAGCCGTGCCGCAGCATCCCGACGAAGTCCCGCCGGGTCTGTGGGTCCACCCAGGGGACGTCGAGGGCGTCGGCGGCCACGAGCGCGTCGTGGGCGGCGGCGACGAGCCCGGCGTCGTCGAGGTCGAGCTGGTGAAGGTCCACGACAGTCAGGGTGCGCCACCCACCCCCGGTGGGTCGAGTGCTTTTCGGGTCGGCGCCTCCGGCCGAGGTGCGGAAATGGGCCGGTCGGCCGGAGTTGGGTGCGGGGATGGGCCGGTGGACCGGGGTAGGTGTCGGAAATGGGCCGCTGGGAGGCCCTCAGACCGGCCCATATCCGACACCTCGCGGCCGGTGCGGGTGCCGGCGAGGTCAGCCGGCGGTGATCCCGCGTGCGGCGAAGGCATCCCGAACCGCGTCGGCAGCGGCAGCGCCGTCGCGGGCCAACGCCACCCGGTAGGTCGCCGTGGCCGCCGCGTCGAAGCTCGTGTCCGGCGCGTAGTCGAACTGGCTCAGCACGAGCGTCGTGTCCCAGGCTCGCGTGCCGAGGCCGAGACCGGCATACGCCTTGCGGATCTCCCACAACGCCTGCGACCAGATCTGCCCGTCAAAGTGGACCTCGCCGATGGCGTCCTCGACGGTGAGACCGCTCTGGAAGCTGCGGATGCAGTGGACCGGGCCGGGCGTGTAGGACGTCGCGTCCCAGTCCATCGGGCACCCCTCCGGGGCGTTGACCGGCCAGCCGTAGTGTTCGGCGGCATCGAGGCCGACCGTGACCGCGAAGTAGTCGCCCCACGCCTCCCCGATCGAGCCCGCCTGCAGGCTCGCGCCGAAGCCGGGGACCTGCGACTGGTGCACCGCGTGGCCGTATTCGTGGACGATGACCTCCGCGTCCTCTGCGTCGTCGACCCCGCCCTTGCCGAAGCGCAGCCGGAAGGGCTGGTCGGTCTGATAGCTGTTGTCGCCGCCGAACTGGTCGATCTTGAGGTCGAGCGACTGGCGGAGGATGCCGGGGTGGCGCACCTCGTCGAAGCCGAGGCTCTGCAGGTACTCCTGTGCGTGGTTGACCCAGAAGTAGCCCATCACCTGCTCGAACTGGTCGGCGTGCCGGCTGTAGACGAAGGTATTGGTCGCGCTGAAGGCCGGCGTGCCGGTGGCCGACTGCACGGTCACCCAGGCGCCGCGCAGGTAGCCCGAGCCGTCGAGATTGCGCAACTGCACCATCGCGTATGCCGTGTCCGGCACCGCCTTGTCGGCATCGTTCTGGTCGGTGAGGGTCTCGATGCCGGTGGACTGGACCGGGTTGACCATGAACACCTGGGCCGTGCCCGTCGAGGTGCCCGGCGTGGGCTTGGCCGCCTGGGCCGGCGGAGCGAGCAGTGCTGACGCGGCCAGTGCCGAGGTGGTGGCGAGGAGGGCCAGCGTCGAGCGGGTCCGGCGACCGGCGGGGTGGGGGTCCATGGTCACTCCTGTGTGACAGCGGTCCCGCCCGGCGACCTGGTTGCGACCGAGCGGAGGGGTCGGAGACGACCCTAGCCCGTGGGGGCAAGATCGGAGGTGGGTGCGGCAATTGCTCCCCGGGGCGGCATACCGGTTCCGCGGGGAACTGCTCGAGTGGGGAGTTGCCCGGGGCGGGGCGGCATACCGAGCGCGGGGAACTGCTCGAGTGGGGAGTTGCCGGGGAGGGCGAGCGCCGGCAGACAAGGGACGGGGCCCCGGCAGTTGCCGGGGCCCCGTGTCTGGCGGGCGGGTCTGGCTCAGGCCAGGCGTTCCTTGAGCCCGTCGAGCTCGGCACGCAGCTGCGGCGGCACCCGGTCGCCGATCTTGGCGTACCACTCCTCGATGAGCGGCAGCTCGCGGCGCCACTCGTCGGCGTCGACCTCGAGCGCCATGGCGACGTCCTCGGCGGTCATGTCCAGGCCCTCGATGTCGAGTGCGCCCGGTGCCGGCACGAGGCCGATCGGGGTCTCGACCGCGTCGGCCTCGCCCTCGAGCCGCTCGACGACCCACTTGAGCACCCGGCTGTTCTCGCCGTAGCCCGGCCACAGCCACTTGCCGTCCGCGGTCTTGCGGAACCAGTTGACCTGGTAGATCTTCGGCAGCTTGGACTCGTCGTGCTCCTTGCCGACCGTGATCCAGTGGTTCATGTAGTCGCCGGCGTGGTAGCCGATGAACGGCAGCATGGCCATCGGGTCGCGGCGCACCACACCCACGGCTCCCGCCGCCGCGGCGGTGGTCTCCGAGGAGAGGATCGAACCGACGAACGTGCCGTGGGTCCAGTCGCGCGATTCGTAGACGAGCGGCACGGTCGTGGCCCGGCGGCCACCGAAGAGGATCGCCGAGATCGGCACCCCGTCGGGGTTGTCGTATTCGGGGGCGATCATCGGGCACTGCTTGGCCGGCGTGGTGAACCGGGCGTTGGGGTGGGCCGAGACCTCGCCCGATTCCGGCGTCCAGTCGCGGTTCTTCCAGTCGATGAGGTGCGCCGGCTTCTCCTTGGAGATGCCCTCCCACCACACGTCACCGTCGTCGGTGCGGGCGACGTTGGTGAAGATCGAGTTGCCCTTGTCGATCGTGTGCATGGCCATCGGGTTGGTCGAAAGACCGGTGCCGGGGGCGACGCCGAAGAGACCGAACTCGGGGTTGACGGCATACAGGCGGCCGTCCGGGCCGAAGCGCATCCACGAGATGTCGTCGCCGATCATCTCGGCCTTCCACCCGGGGATGGTCGGCTCGATCATCGCGAGGTTGGTCTTGCCGCACTGGCTCGGGAAGGCGCCGCAGACGTAGTGGACCTTCCCCTTGGGGGAGGTGAGCTTGAGGATGAGCATGTGCTCGGCCATCCAGCCCTCGTCCCGGGCCATGGCCGAGGCGATGCGCAGCGCGTAGCACTTCTTGCCGAGCAGCGCGTTGCCGCCGTAGCCGGAGCCGTAGGACCAGATCTCGCGGGTCTCGGGGAAGTGGGCGATGTACTTCGTGTCGTTGCACGGCCACGGCACGTCGGCCTCGCCGTCGGCCAGCGGGGCGCCGACCGAGTGCAGACCCTTGACGAAGCCGGCCTGGCCGGCCTCCATCGCCTCGAGCACGGGGGTGCCGATGCGGGCCATGATGTTCATGTTGACCACGACGTATGCCGAGTCGGTGATCTCCACCCCGTACATGGGGACGGTCGCCTCGAGGTGGCCCATGACGAAGGGGATGACGTACATGACGCGGCCCTTCATGCAGCCGGCGTAGAGGCCCGTCATCGTCTTCTTGAGCTCGGCCGGGTCGATCCAGTTGTTGGTCGGGCCGGCGTCCTCGGGGTTGACCGAGGCGATGTAGGTGCGGTCCTCGACCCGGGCGACGTCACTCGGGTCGCTCGCGCACCAGTAGCTGTTGGGCTTCTTCGTCTCGTCGAGCTTGATGAAGGTACCGCTGTCGACGAGGGCCTGGTTCATGCCCTCGATCTCCTCGGGGGTGCCGGTCACCCAGTGGACGGAGTCGGGCTGGCAGAGGGCGGCCACCTCGTCGACCCACGCGGCCAGCTCCTTGTGCGACGTGCTCATGGACCTTCCCTTTCCCGCGATGTGGTGCGGCGGCACACCCATCGCCTTCGTGTCGGTTGGCGTGGCATGCGGCGCGGGAAACTCTGGCCGGCCTGGCGGCCGTCGCCGCACACCTCGGTCCTGCCCACGGTATCCCGCGGGCAACCCACCGGCATACGGGCAGAATGTCCCGCACTGGTGAGTCCCCTCACAGGCCGTCGGCGCGCTGCCCGGCGGCGGGGTCGGCGCGCCTCGGATTCGCCGCATACGCAGGTATGCCGCTACGCTGGCCCCTCGGTGCACTCGCCCGCGGTCGCCTCGGCGGCTCGGAGGGTGTTGCCCTGCGCCCGTAGCTCAACGGATAGAGCATCTGACTACGGATCAGAAGGTTAGGGGTTCGAATCCCTTCGGGCGCGCCGGCGGACGCGCAGGTCAGCGGGGGTTTGGCGGCCGCACACCCCTTCGGCGGGCGTCCCGCCATCCCTCTACCTGGCCCGCTATCCCGCTGCCCGCGTGCGCCGCGGCCGTCACAACGGTTCTCGGGACGATGCGGGCGTGGACACCAGCGAACCAGTCAGTGGGCGGCGGCGCCGTCGGCGCGGATGCGGGACCCAGCAGGAGCGGCGGCGGGGGGTGTGGGAGGTCCGGGTCCCCACCGGCGAGCAGGTCGGCGGTCGGGCCCGGCAGCGCTCCTACCTCGTGCACGGCACCTCGGCGGACGCCGCCGCGCTGCGGGCCGGCTGGGCGCCCAACCGGTGGTGCCGGCGCCGGCGGTGATCACCGTCGGCGAGCTGCTCGGACCGACGCCATCGACACCCACCTCCACGGCCCGGCCGAGACCCTCTGGCCGGTACCAGAAACGACCGCGATGGCCCGGTGCGCGGGTAGGGCTGCGAGTCCTCGGGCCGCCCAGTGGTGTCGGGGTGGTGGGGTTGACTTGGCACCGGTAGGCATGGCACGGCCCCGACCAGGGGGCCAGAGCGGTCCAGGAGGAAGAGCGTGGCAGCAGTCGGGCAGGCCGGCGGACCGGCACTAGGCGTGTTCCTCGGGGCCCTCCACGACCGAACGCGGGGTCTGTCCCGGGAGGAGCTGCTGGCCGTCCTGGTCGGCCATGCCGAGCGGCTGCCGGCGCCGGACCGGCAGGCGTTCCTCGACATCTTCCCCGACCCGGCGGACGCCCCGGCCGGGTCGGCAGGGACGTCTCGGGCGGACCTGCTGGCCGGGATCGACGCGTTCGCGGCCCGGGTCGCCGCCGGGGAGTATGCCGAGGACGAGGGGTGCCGCTGGGACGGCTACGGCTGGGTCGACGAGGAGGCCGCGGTGTGGGTCCCGGACGCCGACGCCCTGTTCGCCGGGGTCGGCGAGGTGTTCCTTGCCGGCGACCTCGAGGCCGCCCGGGCGGCATACGAGCGGCTGCTGGCGCCGTTCGGGCTCGGCGGTGACGACGACTGGTCGCTGGAGCTGTGGCAGCTGGAGTCCACCGACGTGCCCGAGATGCTGGCCCGGTACCTGCGCTGCGTGTACGAGACGACCGCGGCCGGCGGGCGGGCCGCCGCGGTGCACCGGGCCTGGCTGGACCTGCCCAGCCACCCGACGCTGACCCTGGCCGACCTGTCGGGCACCCGCCGCGAGCCGATGCCCGACCTGGACGCCTTCCTGCCGGGCTGGATCGAGCACCTACTGACCCAGACCGACACGCGGCCGGTGCGTGACCGGGTCCGGCTGCTCGCCGAGGCCGCCACCCTGGCCGGCGGCGTGGACGCGCTGACCGGCCTGGCCGCGCGTCCCGGCCCGCACCAGGGCGGCATCGGCCTGGCCCGTATCAGCGCCCTGACCGCCGCCGGCCGGCAGGAGGAGGCGAGGGCGGCGGCGCGGGAGACCCTCGACCTGCCCGCCGACGACGCCGCCCACCGGGCCGAGGCCGCCGACCGGCTCGCCGACCTGGAGGCGACCCTGGGCGACCCCGACGCAGCCGTGGCCGCGCGGCGGCGCGCCTGGACCAGCCAGCCCACCCGGGAACGATTGCTCGCGATGGCCGCCGCCAGCTTGGACGCGGGCGTGCTCCCCCAGACCCTCGCCGCCGAGGCCGACGACCTCACCGCCACCGCGAACGCCGCCCCGGCCGGTAGCGGCCCCGACCGGCTCGGCTGCGCGCTGCTAGTGCTCGCCGGCCGCCTCCACGAGGCGACCGCCGCCCTGACCGGCTCCGACCCGCTCGGCTGGCACCACGCCGGCCACCCCGGCCCGGTCGTCCTGCCCGTCCTGTGGGCCGCCGCGCTCGGTGAGGCACCGGCCCCAGAGGCCGGCCACCTCGGGGCGCTGTTCGCCGACATCGACCACGACCCGGCCGCCCTGCCCCGGCTCGAGGACTGGCCCCCCACGGGCGGTCCGACCGCCCGAGCCAAGCCCGCCGGGCCGACCGGGCCGGCCGGGCCCGCCCTGACTGGCCTGCTCGCCGACGCCATCCGTGCCCTGACCGTCGACGCCGATCGCCGCGAGGCATGGCTGGCTGCCGCCGCCGCGGTCACGCACGCGAGGGTCTCCGCGATCGTCTCCGGCAAGCACCGCGGCGCCTACGCCCGCGCCGCGTCCCTGGCCCATGCGCACGCCGAGACCCTCGCCGGCCTCGACCGGGTGGCCGAGGCCCACGCCTACCTCGCCGCCGTGCGGGCCCGCTTCCCCCGGCACGTCGCCTTCCGCCGGGAGCTCGACGACGCCGCGACCACCTCAACCCTGCGCACCCTGCGCACCCGGCGCACCCGGCGCGCCTGAGCGGACGCGGCGGCGGGCTCGCGCACCCGGCGGCGGCCCGCTGGCGGGGTCGTGGGCTTGGGCGCCGTGCGGACGACGCGGCTATGGGTGAGACTGCAGGAGGTGGAGCCCCCCGTGGTACGCGTCCTGGACGTGCCGAGCGCCGCGACCCTGCCCGAGATGCACGAGCTGCTGCAGGCCGGCATCGGCTGGACCGACAGCCACCTGCACAAGTTCGAGGCCGACCAGACCGCTACGGCATACCCGACCTCGATGTCGACGACGACGATCTGCGCGACGAACGGGCCGCCACCCTGCGCGACCTTCCGGCCACATTCGGCTACCCACGCATCCCGACCCCGACCAAGGCTGCCGCCGACGACCAGCAGACGATCCGACGGCTCCGCCAGGTCCTCGAGCCGGATGGCTTCCACGACATCCTCATCGTCGTCAGCACCGCCCTCCTCGCCACCAAGGCCCCGCCACCAGCGTCGACCTCGCCGAAGCAGCCCTGCCCTGGCTGGACCGGTGGGCCATCGACGGACGCCTGCTCAGCCCGGGCGTCCCTGGACGTGTCGGATCGTGCCCTCGATATCCGCGACGCGCGCCCGCAGCGCGGCGATGCGGGCCTCGTCCCACATCAGCGTGGGGTCCGGCTCGACCGAGTCGAGCAGGATCCCGACCGACGCCAACGTCGCGACGCTCCACGGGGCCGCGACCGACGAACCAAAGGGGGAGAGGGTCGTCGTGCTGCGGACGGCCTCCGGGTCGGAGTATCCGCGCACGAGCATGCCCGTCGACACCGCCCCCAAGGTGAGCGAAAGCCGTTCCCACGCATCGGCGTCCGGGCAACGCAGGCGATAGCCGACCAGACTGGTCAACACCTGCAGCGCGGTCGCGCGAGCCTGGGTGAAGCGCCGCTCGGCGTCGCGCAGCTCGCTGGCCACGCGCTCACGCAGGTCGCTGTCGGGCAGCCCGACGTGGGCGGCCCGCAGGGCGGTGTATTGCCTCCACTCGGTCGAGTCGAGCATGGCGAGGAAGTCGGTCTCCATCACGACGCGTAAGATCGCCACCACTGCGTCGCGTCGCCCCTGCTCGGTGTCGATCGACTTGAGCAGCTCGAGGTCGATGCTGGCGAGCGCATCGGACAGCCCGGCGATCTCACCGGAGAGTTCGGTGGCGGAAGCCAAGAGCAGCAGCAGGTCGGCGCCGAAGAGGTCCTTGGTGGGCCAGCGGCGATAGGACGAGGTGCGCGACACACCCGCAGCCTGGATGAGCTCCTCGATGCTCAGGTGCTCAAGGCTCAAGGACAGACCTTGCTCAGCGACGAAGCGCACCCCGGCCTGGAGCATCCGTCGCTCGGTTTCCACATCGCTGAGCCTCGGGCGACGCCCAAATCCCCGGGTGATGGTCATGCGTCTCCTGTCGTTTGTCTTCTCGTCGCTTGCGTCGGGAACTTGGAATCTGATATACCAAATACCGTACACCAAGTACCAAGGTAGTGCGAACGGTCGGTGGACGGCACAGCTGAACTCAACGGCAGTCACCCGACAGCAGCTCCCACTCCCAGGAGGTTCGGCATGCACACCCTGATCGATGTCGCGAGGTTTGTCCATGCCTGGAACGCGTGGGCGGTCCTGCTCGTCGGTTGCGCAGTTGTCGGGACGCTCGTCGTCGAGACCCGCAGCCACGCGTGGTCCTCCGCCAGCCGACGCGCGCAGGTCATCTTCGTGGGGCTCGTCCACCTGCAGGTCCTGCTCGGACTCGTGACGTTCTGGGGCAGGTCGGCCTCTGGCGGCGAGGTATTCGGCGGTAACGGGGACAAGGCCCTGTGGCACGCCATCCTCGGGGTTGTCGCCGCGATCCTCGCGGCGGTGTCGATGCGGCTGCGTCGTCACGGCGCGGCATACCTGCCGGTCCTCATCACCGCGGCGGGCGCACTGGTCTGCGCCACCCTCGCACGGCTCGGGGTCGTCATCATCGTCACCGCTGTCTGCGTCGCCCTGGCTCAGGTGCGCAGGTCGCGCGCCGACGCGCCACAGCCCCCGGTGGCCACTCGACAGGGCTGACTGCCGCCGCCTCGGCCATGAATCTCAGATCGGAGCTCTCGTGAACGTCCTCGTCGTCACCGAATCCTGCTTCGGGAACACCGCTCGGGTGGCCGGGGCCGTCGCGGCTGGGTTGCAGTCCAAGGGCGCTGCGGTCACCGTGGCCGACGCCGCGTCGCAACCAGACCCGAGCGGGGTCGACCTGCTGCTGGTCGGGGCTCCGACCCACAACATGGGCCTGCCAGGGCCCGGTTCACGGCGACAGGCCCGCGACAAGGGCGGCAATCCGGGAGTGACCGGTGTCGCCGAGTGGCTCGATGCCCTCCCTCGCACGCTCGGCGGTACGGCAGCCGTCTTCGACACGGTCACCGGCACCGGCTTCTTCTCGGGATCCGCGGCCAGGGGCATCGGCAAACGGCTGCGTCGTCACGGGGTGACGATCGTCGCCCGCACGAGCTTCCTCGTCGGCGGGACAGACGGTCCCCTCGCCGAGGGCGAGTTGGAACGCGCCCACGCCTGGGGCGCCGAGCTCGCCTGATTGACCTCGCCGTGACGAGAGCCCTGCGCCGGCGCTCTCGCGGTCCTCCGTTGAGTGCGCGGGTTTCCGGTCACACGTCGTGGGGTTTGGTCGACTACGCCCGGGAGATCTGCGCGTCCGGCTTCCCGGCGATACATGCCCTGCCGCCACGGCGACAGCGAGCCCAATTGGACGGCTATCTGGCGCGAATCATCGACCGCGACATCCCGGACCAGGGGGTCGCCGTGCGCCGCCCCGACACGCTGCGCCGGTGGATGAACGCGTATGCCGCCGCGTCGTCGACGTCGGCCAGTTACACGACGATCCTGGACGCAGCCAGTGCGGGGGAGTCGGCCAAGCCGGCCAAGACCACGACGATCGTCTATCGGGACCTGCTGGCCCAGATCTGGATCCTCGACCCGGTGCCGGCCTGGACGCCCGCCGGGGGACACCTGTCCCGGCTCAAGCTGGCCCCGAAGCATCAGCTCGCCGACCCGGCCCTGGCAGCCCGATTGCTCAACCACACCCCCGAGACGTTGCTGCAGCCTCGACCGGGGTCCGCTGAGTTGCTCGGCCAGCTGTTCGAGTCGCTGGCCACGCTGACGGTTCGTGCGGCGGCCCAGGCCCAGGAGGCCAACGTCGGGCACCTGCGCACCCGCGACGGTGGCCACGAGATCGACCTCGTGGTCGAACGCTACGACGGGAGTGTGGTCGCCATCGAGGTCAAGCTCTCGGCGACGGTGGCCGACTCGGACGTGCGGCACCTGCGAGGGCTACGCGACGAATTGGGCGACCGCCTGGCCGACGCCGTCGTCGTGACCACCGGCTCGGACGCATACCGCCGGTCCGACGGGATTGCCGTCGTCCCCCTCGCCTTGCTCGGATAGCCCAGCGGGGATTCCGGCACGGCGAATCGGTCCGACTCCGGCCCACAAACGGCTCAATAGCCCGTTCGCTCAGCGACGCGTCCGGGGACGACACAGGCCGCCCGGTCCCGACGGTCACGTCCCGACGGCGGCGCCAGACCAGGATTGACCTGGTTCTTGGCTGAATCGAGGAAGTCGGCTGCGGGCACGCCGGGTCGGCTCCAGACACCCCGACCGGGTCGGTCACCGGCGGCCCAGTCGGTGGCAATTTCCGGGCGGCCCTCGGCCTGGCAGCACTGCTCGCCCTCGTCGGCACCGGGCTGTCGATCCGCGGGCTGACCGTGGATCGGGGAGGCGCAACTCGCCGGTAGTCCGTCGGCTTCCCGACCCGGCACGGATTGGTCGAATCCTCCGTGGCTCGGCCCGGGGCCCGTCATGCTGAAGGCATGGGTTGGCTCGAGGACCTCCAGGCCCGGGGGCAGGCACAGGTGGCCGCGATGATGGAGCAGGTCTATGCGTCGTTGCCGCCCGAGGCGCCGCGCGCCATCGTCGATCAGCTGCCGCTGCAGGGGCGACCCGAGGAGGTGATGATCGCGTGGTACATCGGGGCGCTCGGGCTCGCGCCTGGGGATGTCTACGGGATCCTTCCCGTCCAGAGCAACGACATCACGGTCGCGCTCAAGATCGTCTACCTCGATCGACCCGAGTATGCCGCCGCCCGCGCCCGGCTTGCAGCGCCGAGATGAGCGGATCCGACCCGACGGCGGTGCCGGACGCTGATTGACCAGCGCTCGGCTACGAGTGGTGTGGCGAAGCCGGGTGCGCGGCGATCCGGGCCTCGGCGGGACGCCCCGTATGCCGCCCCGGCAGGGCGACGGCGGCCACTGCCACGACGGCGCCGAGCGCCGGGCCGACGACATACACCCAGAAGAGGGTCCATGTGTCGGTGACGACGGCCGGACCGAGCGAGCGGGCCGGATTGGTGCTCGTGCCGGTCCACGGCGCCTCGACGGCGACCATCACGGCATACATCACCGGCATCGTCCACGGGGTGAGGGCGCGAAGACGCGCGTGCGCGAGAAAGGTGAAGACGACCCCGACGAGCACGACGGTGGCCATCGCCTCGAGCGCCGTGGCGAGCGTGGGGCGCAGCCCCGGGGCCGGGACGGTCGCACCGAAGCGGACCGGGGTGCCGATGCCGCCCCAGAGCAGGATCACCGCGGCCCCGACCACGGCGCCCAGACACTGAGCGAGCACGTAGAAGGCGGCATGCGACAGGCTGATTCGCTTGCGCAGGAGGAAGGCCAGGGTCATCGCCGGATTGAGATGAGCGCCCGAGTGCCGACCCATCGGCGAGATCGTCACGAGGGCGCCGGTCAGCCCGAACAGTCCACCGGCCACCCCGCGGGCCACCCACGAGGGCAGTCCCAGGGCGGCGACCGGCGACTGCGGGGAGGTGACGAGGACGACCGCGGACAGGCCGCCCACGAGCAGGAGCGCGGTGCCGATCGCCTCAGCCGCATAGAGCGACCAGCTGTCGCGGCACTCAGCACGTTCGAGGTCGTGCCAACGGGAGAGCGACGCGCGAGGTCGGCTCACAAACCGGGGGACATCTGCATGAGACCTCCGTCAACGACGACCGTCGTGGCCGTGATGTAGGAGGCCGCGTCGCTGGCCAGGAAGGCGACGACCGCGGCGATCTGGTCGGGCTCGGCGAGCCGGCCCAGCGGGATCGCGTCGTCGAGGGCCTTGACCTTCGCTGGGTCGGCCACGGTCTGCGCGTTGATCGGAGTGTCGACCGCGCCCGGCGCGACCCCCACCATCCGGATGCCGTGAGAGCCCAATTCGACTGCGGCCGTGCGGGTCAACATCCGCATGCCGCCCTTGGACACGCAGTATGCCGTGTTGCCGGGCATCGGCCAGTCCTCGTGGACCGAGGACACGTTGACGATGACGCCTCCGCCGCCCTGGGCGACGAACTGCCGCGCGGCCGCCTGGGCGGCGAAGAACGCACCCTTGAGGTTGACGGCGAGGACCTTGTCGAAGTCGGCCTCGCTCGTGTCGAGCAGCGAGTGGCGGGTCTCCATGCCGGCGTTGTTGACCAGGACGTCGAGCCGACCGAAGCGGCGGACCGCCTCCTGCACGAGGGCGGTGACGTCCTCGACCTTGCTGACGTCGGCGTCGAAGGCCTCGACCGAACCGCTCGGATCGCTCTGTCCGAGGCGAGTCGCGAGCGCGTCGGCACTGCCGGGGTCCGCGACGTAGTCGACGAGGACGTTGGCGCCCGCAGCTGCGGCGGTGGCGGCTATGGCGGCACCGATCCCCGTGGAACCCCCGGTGACGATGATGCTCTTGCCGGCGAGCGACGAGGAATGCACTGGGTGTCTCCTTGGCTTCGGTGCAGAGGGTCGGGCCTGTGGTCGGCTCGACGTCACAGCCTGCCACGCGAACCCGTCCCACGCCGACCGACCCGGATCGCCGGCAGCCCGCCCAGGGGAGGAGACTGCGCAGGTGATTGCACACCCACAGAACCCGTCCGGTCGAGGCGCCGAGCACGACCGGGTGCAGGACCTCTCGGCGGACGATCCATGGCGGTTGTGGGGTCCCTATCAGTCGGGTCGTCAGTGGGGGACGGTGCGTGAGGACTACTCCGCCGACGGCAACGCCTGGGACTACCTCCCGTTCGACCAGGCCCACCGCCGCGCCTACCGCTGGGGTGAGGACGGCATCGGCGGTCTGTGCGACAGCCACGGCTTCCTCCACCTGTCGCTGGCCCTGTGGAACGGCCACGACGACCGGCTCAAGGAGCGGTGGTTCGGCCTCACCAACCCCCAGGGCAACCATGGCGAGGACGTCAAGGAGTACTGGTGGGCCTTGGACGCCACGCCCACCCACTCGTGGGGGCAACTGCTCTACCGCTATCCGCACGCGGCATACCCGTATGCCGCGCTGGTCACCGAGAACGCGCGGCGCGGCCGGGACGTGGGGGAGTACGAGCTCGTCCACACCGGCGTCCTCGACGAGTCGCGGTTCTTCGACGTGACCCTTACCCATGCGAAGGCGGCCACGGACGACATCCTCGTCACCTTCGAGGCGATCAACCGGGGACCGGAACCGGCTGCGCTGCACCTCATCCCGCAACTGTGGTTCCGCAACACCTGGGTCTGGGGACGCGACGAACGACGGCCCGGGCTGCGGCTGGCCGAGCCGCAGGACGGCCGGGTGACGATCCTCGCCGAACACGCCTTCCTCGGCCGCTACCGGCTCGAGGCCGAGGGCAAGCCACGGGTGATGTTCTGCGACAACGAGACCGACGCCGTCGACCTCTTCGGATCCGGTGCCCACAATGTGTCACCGTGGCCCACGAACGGCATCGACGCGGCCGTCGTGCACGGTGACGAGTCCAAGATCAATCCGGCCGCCGTGGGCACGAAGGTCGGCCTGCACTACACCTTCGACAACGTCCCCGCGGGAGGCAAGGTGGCGATCCGGCTGAGGCTGCGCGCCGCCGCCCACACCGCCGCTCCCTTCGGAGCCGACTTCGACGAGGTGCTCGCGGCCCGTGTGGCCGATGCCGACGCCTTCTATGCCGCCGTCATCCCCGAAACGGCGACCCCCGACGACGCGGTGACCGCCCGGCGCGCCTTCGCCGGACTGCTGTGGGGCAAGCAGATCTACCGCTACACCGTGCAGGATTGGCTCGAGGGCGACCCGGCCCAGCCGCCGCCGCCACGGCAACGACGGGCGCCCGAGCCGGCGGGACGAAACACGACGTGGACCCACCTGGAGCTCGCGGACGTGATCTCCATGCCCGACGAGTGGGAGTATCCGTGGTTCGCGGCCTGGGACCTGGCCTTCCACGCCGTCGCACTCGCCCACGTCGACCCGCAGCTGGCCAAGGACCAACTGCTGCTGCTGTGCCGGGAATGGGCCCAGGACCCCAGCGGCCAACTGCCGGCCTACGAGTGGTCCTTCTCCGACGTCAATCCGCCCGTACAGGCCTGGGCCGCCTGGCTCGTCTACGACATCGACGGCCGCCGGGACCGAGCCTTCCTCGGCCGGATGCTCAGCAAGCTCCTGCTCAACCTCGGGTGGTGGACCAACGTCAAGGGGGTGAGCGGCTCCGACCTGTTCAGCGGGGGCTTCCTCGGGATGGATAACATCAGCGTCTTCGACCGATCGCGAGACGTCCCACCGGGGCACACGCTCGAGCAGTCCGACGGGACGAGTTGGGTGGCCTTCGCCCTGCTGGGCATGCTGCGGATGTCCGAGGAGTTGGCCCGATACGATCCGGCGTGGAGCGAACTGCCGACGACCTTCCTCGAGCGGTTCCTGTCGATCGCCGAGGCCGCCGACGCCTTCGGTTCCGACAGTGTCCGGCTGTGGGACGAGGAGGACGGCTTCTACTACGACCAGCTCGTCGACCCGTCCGGTCGCGCCGACCCCGTGCGGGTGCGGTCCTTCGTCGGGCTCGTGCCGCTCCTCGCGGTCGCCACCACCCCGCCCTGGGCGCGGACCGACCTCCCCGGCTTCGTGCAACGCCGACGCTGGCTCGAAGAACACCGCGCCGACCTGCTCGAGGCACGGGTCGTCACCCACCACGAGGGGGACCGAGACGGCGCGCTCGCGCTCGTCCTGCCGGATCGTTATGCACGG